>FZPS01000027.1_pt238 | contig 18326 bp, 19 predicted proteins | sample 1817821 | NCBI WGS metagenome assembly FZPS01 (sample SAMEA104158645, study PRJEB21678) | metagenome | place: Germany | collected 2015-04-21
CAACTAATGAATAAAAAAGTTATTGCATAAAACTAAAATCACGCTTTGCGGTTTCCATATTTAGCTATACTATAAATTTACTTATATGAAATACATTATAAGTAAGGGAATGAAATCAGGAATTGATATTAAAGAAGAAAGAAAAGAGTAATTTATAAAGGATTAAGCTGCATAAGCATAGGATACAGTGATTAAAAATAGTGAAAGTGGCTTACATCACAGAGTAAGCCACTTTTACATGTAAATAGTTATTAACAGGTTTGAGTTTTTACGACCTTCGCAGGTTTAATTGAAATGCTTGAACTGGGGCAGGTAATCGCGGTTTGCGTTGAACATTTCGTCAACCATACTCTTTATTTCGTCAAGGCTTAATACGGCCGATGTGAGAGGATCAAAGCATATTGCATGGAAAACTTTTCGCGGATCGCCTTCCAAAGCGGCTTCCACAGCCAATTCCTCACAGCGCGCGCTCGTGTTGACAAGAACAGCAAGGTGGCTCGGCAGAGGACCTACATGCAAAGGCCTGATGGAATTCTTCGACGCAAGCACCGGTACTTCCACGCAGCACCCTTCCGGCAGGTTGTCGATAAGTCCGAAATTCCTGACGTTTCCATTGAATTCAAACATTGTATTGTCTCCAAACACGGCATTGAAAATATACGCCGCATATTCCTGCCCGCGCTTAAGATCTATTTCCTTTTGCTCAAACCAATCCGTTATTTCCTTTTTCCATGTATTTTCCCTTTCAAGGTATTCATTCAGGATAAAAGCATATTCACCTGGGTTCCATCCCGTCCCGTGTATGCAGTACTTTTCAATTAATTCAGGCCTTTTTCTGAACCATGCGTTATATTCCGAATTGTGCCCGCTTGATTCGGTAACATAGTAATCCAGATGGATAAACATTTCATTGCGGACAATTTCATGATTATATATTTCAGGTTTCTTTATCGCTTCACGGATCAACGGATATGCGTCCTTCCCATTCCATTTATATTCAAGGTAAAAGGCCTGGTGGTTTATACCCGCGCACAAATATGTAACTTCATCCATCGGCGCTCCTATCCAATCAGCCAGCATTGCAGCAGTGCCCTGTACGCTGTGGCATAATCCCGTTATCATCAGGTTTTTATATTTTTCCTGCATTGTCCTGCACAGCATCGCCATAGGATTTGTATAATTGAGAAAAACCGCGTTCGGGCAGTATTTTTCTATGTCGGAACAAATGTCAAGCATCACCGGAATTGTCCTGAGCGCTCTGAATATCCCCGACGGGCCCCGGGTATCGCCAACATTTATGTCTACACCGTATTTTTTCGGTATTTCTATATCGTAACGCCATATATTAACGCCCCCGGCCAAAATTGTGCATACAACGCCATCCGCGTCCTTCAGCGCCTCCACCCTGTCCTTTGTCGCAATAACCTTTGCCGGGTATTTTCCGGCCTCAACTATCCTGTCAACCGCTTTTTTAATGAATGCCAAACGCTCATCATCAATGTCCATAAGCGCAATAGTACAGTCCCTTAGCGCCGGAAATGAAAGAATGTCTTTTACAAGCGTCCTTGTGAATCCAAAACTCCCTGCTCCGATAAATGCAATTTTTTTCATAACGACACCTCTCATAAATTATTTGTCCCTGAATATTTCCAGGGTTTAGATGTTTTTTTGAGCTATTCTGCTTTTTAATGAACGGTATGTCCGCTTCGCGGTTTCATTTGCGAAACGTTGTGAAACATCTTCCGGTCATATGTGCTTATGATATATTACTATACCTCAAAACTACGTATTTTTATATGGTTTAATACATGAGGTTTATGTGCATATGCTATATTTTACTTGAATTCTATTCCATCATGATTCATAATAATACGTGAAAAGGAGTTTGTTTAGTATGCTGACATACGAAAAAAACGTTGAGCTTAATATTGAAATATACGGACATGAGGACTGCAAGCCCGGGCATTATTTCGGTCCGGCGGTAAGGGAATTCTACCTTTTCCATTATATCCATTCCGGAAAAGGAATATTTCAGGATTCTAACAATACGTATGAACTCGGCGAAGGACAGGGGTTTCTTATATTTCCGAAGGATCTTACATATTATAGAGCGGATTTAAAAAACCCGTGGTCATATTCATGGATTGGGGTAAGCGGGCTTAACGCGGCGGATTATTTCCGCAAAAGCGGGCTTACGAGAGAAAACCCGATATGGACGGCCGAACGGGATGAATTTCTTGAATTCTGCCTTAAGAATATGAATATTGTCAACAGCATGGAACTGCCGGCCAGACCAAGAATAACCGGGTACTCGTATCTTTTCCTTTCGAGGCTTATAGAAATTGCCGAGACAATCCATCCCGCAAAACATATGATAAACCGGCAGGAATCGTATCTTAGGACTGCTATTCGCTATATGGAACAGAATTACCATAGAAAAATAACAATTGAGGAGATAGCGCGGCATGTAGGGCTTGATCGAAACTACCTCGGCTCACTTTTTAAGAAACATCTGAACATGCCTATGCGGGAATTTCTGACAGGTATTAGGATTAGCAAAGCCTGCGGCTTATTAAAACGAGAAGACATACGAATCGCGGATGTTTCAAGATCGGTCGGGTATGAAGATCAGCTTCAGTTTTCAAAGGTCTTTAAAAAACAAAAGGGAATGTGCCCCCTTGACTATAAAAAAAGCATACTAAAACACCCGCACATATAATTAGAGTTTTTATTCAACAAATGTACGGGTGTTTTTTCGTCTAATGATCGGTTACTTCGATCAATTTCTTTTTCAATTCGTTTTCCATAACCTTAAGTTCAGCTTCCGCCTCCTGACGCTTTGCCCTGCCTTCCTGCTGAATACGCATCGTTTCCTCAATTGTTTCAATCAGGTCGCGGTTGACTTTTTTAAGCGTTTCCAATTCCACAATTCCTTTTTCCGACTGCCTCGCGACTTCTATTGAGTTTACTTTAAGCATTTCAGAGTTTTTTGATAAAAGCTCGTTAGTGGTGCGGTTTACCTCGGACTGCATCTTTAATGCCTTCTCCTGCCGGAACAATGTCATTGCGATAATAATCTGGTTTTTCCACAGAGGAATAGTGTTTAATATAGAACTTTGTATTTTCTCAACAAGGGTTTGGTCATTGCTTTGGATAAGTCTTAGCTGCGGTGCTGTTTGTATCGCTATCATCCGGCTTAGCTTAAGGTCATAAAGTTTCTTTTCAAAACGGTTTGCAAGGCTTAACATGTCCTTTACTCTCTGCGCGTCCATCGCATCGTTTGTTTCCTCCGCTTTTGCCTTGAGCTGCGGAATAATTTTTTCGTTTAATTCGTTTAGCTTCAGTGAACCCGCAAGTATAAAAACATCCAGTTCACGAAGGTATTCGAGGTTTTTGTCATATAGACCGTCAAGAAGGGTAATGTCCTTCAAAAGCTGCATTCTTGCCTTTTCCAGCTCGTTTATGATTTTATCTATCTGAACGCTGAGCTTATCGTACTGGACAACAAATTTCCTCGCTTTTGCCTTTACATTTCCGAACATCTTGCTGAAAAGGCCTTCATTTTCACCAAGGCTGTCGACATCGAGCTCCTTAACCTTAACCATAAGATCGGTTAGGACATCACCAACATGCCCGCTGTCTTTTGACCGAATCTGTGACAGGACAGTATCCGAAAAAGCCGAAACACTGCTTTGAGCCTGTAAGCCATACTGTAAAACGGCCTGCGTGTCTGTTACATCAATAGTGTTTTTTATTTCTGAAACCTTGCTTTGTTCTTCCGGGGACAACGATTCCCATATTTTCATTTCATCGTATTGTTCGGTTTGCTTCTGTGCTTTAGTTAATATGTTTGCAGCGCTATCCATAATATAATCCTCCCCATTAATAAAATATTAAACTATATCCCTTCCTGTTTTATAGTGTTTTTCAACACCTTTACTTCGGCATCCAGGTCCAACACATCGTTCTCGGTAAGCTTTTTCAATTGCTTTCTGAATGTATCTTTAATCATAACAAGAGTGCTTTCAACATTATTCAAAGTATTTTTCGCGTCATCGGACAAATAGGGCGATTTGCTCAGCTGGTAATACTTCGCCACAATTCTTTCGGTCGTATCAAGATAATATAGAATAAAGCGGCGGGCTATTTTAATATCCTTCGGGTCCTTGACAAAATCATCAAAAATATCATTTGCCGTCGTGCAGATTTCAAGTATGTTTATCCTGACATCGTGCTTCATTACTTTGAGCCCGATATCTTCTATGCGCTTAACCTGTTCTCTTCCATCCTTTACAATCCTTCTCAGTTCTCCCCGGGTTATGCCGTCGCATACCAGTTCGTCGTCGTCCGGCATCGGAACCCTCTTCTTTTGTTTTGGCGCTTGTTTAACATTAGCTTTTTTTACAGGCTTCTTTTTCGACGGCATAAACATTAACAATCCCGCGATAAAAGTAATAACTCCCGCAACCACAGCAACCGGCGGCGGGCTTTGAAACCCCTGCAGGAATAACGCGAAAAATGTAAAACCAATAATGATAGATAATACAAAACCTAAGGTTCTCATATCACATCCCCAAACTACAATATTTCCCATAATAATTATATACTTTTATCAGGCCAAATGCACAGGTAAAATGAGATTTCCGGCTATCCGATAAAAAGCACGGTATCCCGTACATATCATTATATTTTGTTATTACAGGTAAATCAATAATCTATACGGAAAAATGACCTGTCAATATAAATACGGAAATTTTTAAAATAAGTATGCCTAAAGGAAAAAATACTATTTTAACAGATATGCACGCGCAAGTCCGGTCACGGGGCATATATCGCCAAAGTCGACAGCGATAACACAGTCCTTAAAATCGCCAGATTTGTCAACGAATTTAAAAGATGAAACATGAATCTGATGCATAATTTTTTCAAGCGGTATTTCCAATAAACGCGGAAGAGCCTTTTCCAGTTTTTTGCGGTTTTCAGCGAGCCATTTATGCTTGGCTTTCCTCCCTTCATAAACCGGGACATCCGGCATGAATGCGGGAACAGCGGTGTTCTTCATTGACCTGTAATAATCCAGGCGCATATATTCAACAGCATCTTGTGTAAGATACGGGAATTTTTCTTCTATAAACCTGTACATAATAAAATATGTGTTTGAAGCCTTCACGGATTTGTCAAGATACCCTTTTATCCGCATACTGCTTGCAAGAGCCCTGTAAAACTCAAACGGATCGCATTCCAGGTTTTTATTTTTAAGAGCGTTATATATATATTTCATTGTTGATACAAGTCGGCCCGAATTATAAAAAAGGTTAAGACATGCCTCAATATCGCTGATTTCCAAAAGTTCATCCGTGGTTATATAATTGTTCGATATAACCTCATACGGCGGATAATCTCTGTAACTGTACCCGTGTGAAACGGCTTCTTCCTTTAAACTGGAGCCTCTCAGCATCTTTAAAAATCCTAACTGAAAATGATGGGCAAAAAGACTGTAAACACGGTTAAAAGACTTTGTAAAATCCTGAAAGCTTTCGTACGGCAGACCTGCAATCAGATCGACATGTACATGGATATTCTGTGCTGTTAGTATTTTTTTAAGGTTCGATAACGCTTTGTCAATATGCCACGCTCGCCTTACAGCTTTAAGTGTCTTCTCATGGATCGACTGTATACCCGCTTCAATCTGCACAAGGCCGGGAGGCATTGCCAACAGACAGTCGATAAGGTGGTCGGTCAGTAAGCCCGGGTCAATTTCAAAATGAAATACAGTTCCTTTTTGAGAATATTTCTGTTTTATATGTGTTAAAATCTCTTCCGCTCTTTTTTCGTCGGCATTAAAAGTCCTGTCGACGAACTTTATCACCTTCGCTTCGCTTTCAACTATTATATCAAGAGCACGATAAACCCATTCCGGCTCGAAATACCTTACCTTCCCGAATGCGGGAGAAATACAATAGGAGCATCGGAACGGGCAGCCTCTTGATGCTTCCACGTAAGCAATCCTGTCTTTCAATGAACCTGGGTTTATATTATCGTACGGGAAATTAAGGCTGTTCAGGTTTTCAATGACCTTATGAGTTTTTAACCGTTTTATTGTATCTTCACAAGGTCGCTCTCCGCTGTTAAGCAATTTCAGAATCAACGGCAGATCCTCTTCACCTTCGCCGCAGATTATATAATCGGCCGTTTCCGATATAAATCCGCCTCTCTCAAAACTGACCTCCGGGCCTCCGGCAATTACAATAATCTCCCTCTTGGCTTTTTTTATATCACCGGCAAGCCTTACAACATGCTCTATATTCCAGATATAGCATGAAAAAGCCACAACATCAGGTTTTTCGGCCATTATACGCCTGAAAATCCATTTGTGGTTTTCATTTATTGAAAACTCAAGCACGCTGACATCTCCGCATTCGCTTCTGCAAGCTGCTTCTAAATATTTAACCGCAAGGTTTGTATGAACATACTGCGAATTTATTGCAATTATAAGCGTTTTCATATCTGTCCTCTTATTAAGTTCTATGCTCTTGCCGGAACTTTCCCTTTCAACTGGTACACAAAAGCAAGTATTTCCGCAACAGCCTGGTATAATTCAGGAGGCACCTGCTGGCCTATGTCCACCGATTTATATAAGACTTGCGCCAGCGGTTTATTTTCGACTGTTTCAACGCCATTATCTTTTGCTATATCCCTTATCCTTAGGGCCATAAAATCGATACCCTTCGCGATAACAACCGGCGCTGGGGCCTTTTCCGCATCATACTGAATGGCGACGGCATAATGCGTAGGGTTTGTAATTACAACATCGGCTTTAGGCACCTCGGACAACATCCTGCGCATCGACATTTCCCTCTGCTTCTGCCTGATTCTCTGCCTTATTTCGGGGCTGCCTTCCATCTCTCTATATTCTTCCTTAACCTCTTGCTTCGTCATCCTTAAATCCTTTTCATACTGCCACCATTGGTATCCGTAATCTAATATCGCAATTATTAGCATCATTGCGCATATTTTAATTGCAACATCGATTGCAGTGGATGAAATATATACGGCGGCGACAGCTAAGTCCTGATCCATAAGCTTTACTATATAATTTTCTTCAGCTCTTATGCTCTGCCACGCAACAATCCCTATAATAGCTATTTTCATCAAAGATTTTACCAGTTCGGCTAATCCTCTCAACGAGAATATCCTCTTTATTCCATTTATAGGGTTTAACTTGCTGAATTTTGGTTTTAACGGTTCTAATGTAAACAGCGCTCCCACCTGCGCGAAGCTTGCCGTGATACTGACAACCAGCACAATCGCGAATATCGGTCCGATTATTTTAATAAGCTGTGTTAATACCAACCCAAAAAGGCGCATCAGTTCATTTATCGATTCCACATCAATGTTAATCGCAAGCTCTCCTGCGCACAGCCGGAAGAACGCCTCAACTTCATGGAACATATAACCTCCCAGTATTTTTATACTCACAAATACAATCAGTAATACAATTGCGGAGGATATTTCCCTGCTTTGAAGCACCTGCCCCTTTTCTCTTGCTTTTTGCTTTTTCCTTGGTGTGGCTTTTTCGGTTCTTTCTCCTCCCGGTCCTTCTTCAGCAAAAAATTGCAGCTTTAAACGGATCGGAGGATCAGCGGTTAACGCGTCATTAACTAACCGGTTTTTTGTACTTTTTAAAAGCCGAACCGGAAAAAAGAAAGCCATTTTTCAATCTCCCTTTATTAAATCGATGAAATTTGTCATTTCGCTTTGCATTCCATCGGTTAGAACATGGACAATATTTCTGAACGCTGTTAGTGTTAAAAAAATCACCAGAAGCCCGATTAATATTTTTATCGGCAGGCCTACAATAAAAACATTGACCTGAGGAACAGCTTTCGCTATTACGCCAAGAGCCACATCAACCACTAAAATAGCCGCGGTGACTGGAGCGGCTATTTTAAAGCTGATAACAAAAACAGACCCAAACAGGCGCACTACTGAGTCAAACAGGGGCTTTTCCATAATAATCGTGCTTCCAACCGGGAGCCGGCTGAAACTTTCCGACAGTGTGTATATCAACAGGTGATGGCCGTCAATCGCAAGAAATATAAGCAGCGTAAGAATAAAATATAAATCGGCTGTTACCGGAATCTGAATATTGCTTACAGGGTCTAAAACATTGACCATTCCGAATCCGATATGCATATCTATCATTTGCCCCGCAAGGTATATCGCTGTTATTATTAAATATGATATATAACCCAGTATCAGCCCTATCATAAATTCTTTAGCCACAAGCAGAAAAAATGCAAAAATACTGTTGTACGCTCCTGTGTCAGGCACAGGGATACTGTATGACAATATGACTGCCGTAAAAAAAGAAAAGCCAATTTTGTAATAGGCTGGTATGTTCTGGCGCCCAAAAACGGGAGAAACGACGAAAAGCCCTGTTACTCGTATAAATACCAGTAAAAAGCTGTCCCATATGTTTAAAATGTCAAGAGGTATTGTCATCAATTAACCCCTTTCCGAAAAAAACCCCGCATAATGTTCAGCCCATTACTTATTACCCATAATATATAAACCTGAGGATATTATCATAAATTCTCAGCGTAAATTCTTTCAGCGTTGTAATCATCCATGAGCCGAATATAAATATAGCTAAAAAAACAGCAATTATTTTCGGAACAAAAGAAAGGGTTTGTTCCTGAATTTGTGTTGTGGCCTGAAATATGCTTATCGCAAGACCTACAACCAATGCTGCGCCTAAAAGCGGTGAAGCAAGTTTTATTAATGTGAAAATAGCATCCCGGGCAATATCAAGCACTTGCTGTTCCATACCAAACCACCTTCGAACTCATCTAACTGTCAAAATAGCGGAAAGCAATAACCGAAACTATCCGAACGACTTAAGGATTGTTTCGGCTACAAGATTCCATCCGTCTACGAGTAAAAACAGTAATATTTTAAACGGCAGCGAAATCATAATCGGCGGAAGCATCATCATCCCCATTGACATAAGCGTACTTGCGACCACCATATCTATTACAAGGAACGGGATATAAAGCATAAACCCAATCCTGAACGCAACCGTAAGTTCACTAATCATAAAAGCAGGAATAACTACTTTCATCGGTAAATCATTTATATTTTCAGGGGCCTCAATATCGGCAATATTGGCAAACAGCGCCAGATCCTTCTCCCTTGTTCTGGCTTTTAAAAGCATAAAATCCTTCATGACCCCCGATGCGTTGTCGATAGCCTGTTCCATTGTTATTTCATTATCGGAAAAAGGTTTTAAAGCCTGTTCATTTAAATCTGAAATGACGGGAGACATAATGAAGAGGGTTAAAAACAGTGCCAAGCCTATTAATACCTGGTTTGGGGGCATTTGCTGCGTACCCATTGCATTTCTTAGAAACGACAATACGACAATAATCCGGGTAAAAGAGGTCATCATAATAAGAATTGACGGCAATACGGCAATCACCGTCAGGTAAAGAAGCAGTTTTATGCTGTTTGAAACATCTTCGGGATTATCCGATGATCTAATGGTAATGCCATCATCGGTAATTGAAATGCCGGGCTGTGCATGGCAGCCTACACGGAAAACCGCAATCAGTGCCAGAAGACATATAAAAAAAATGATCCTCTTTTTCTTCCTTGACATTAACCCCTATACTTCCTTATCGTATCTTTTTTCCCGCAGCTGCCAAAGCTTATGGATATTCTTTTTTATAGCGCTGTTCCCTGATGTATTCGGCTCGGTATCACCGCGGGTATTTTTCATATGCGTTTTTTCATCACTTTTGCTTATATATTTATTTAGTACACGCCGAAAATCAAAAACGGGTTCATCCAAAGTCTTGTCCTCATGTTGTTCCGATTCGGCAATTTTATCCGGCCTCACCCTTGCTACCATCTTAAACTCGCGTTTTCCTGAAAGAAATAAAAAATAATCGGTTCCGACCCGGACAAGAATCAGCCTTTTGTCGAGGCTAAGACTTATTTGTTCGATAACTTGCATATGTTTGGATTTCATCGATCCGGCAGCTTTCTTTCCGACGTATTTTGCGGCAACATATGCAAGAAATAGTATGGAACCGAAAATCAGGACAACGCCTAACAGTTCTAACCACATATAAAAAGCCTTTCTTAACCTACAACTTTTTTAACGGCTTCAATTACTCTTTCCGCCTGGAAAGGTTTAACTATAAAATCCCTGGCACCGGCCTGTATCGATTCAATAACCATTGCCTGCTGTCCCATAGCCGAACACATAATTATCTTTGCTTCCGAACTAATCCCCTTTATCTGTCTGACAGCTTGTATTCCATCCATTTCCGGCATTGTTATATCCATAATTACCAGGTCGGGAACAAGCTCCTTAAATTTCTCTATGGCTTTTATGCCGTTCTCTGCTTCCCCTACTACGGTATAACCATTTTTCATCAGAATGTCTTTTATCATCATCCTCATGAATGCTGCGTCGTCAACAATAAGTATATTCGCCATACTTAGAACCTCTCCTTATAACATTAGTAAAATGCATAAAGTTTCAACAAAAGCGGCTTTTCCAGCCAGGAAACTGTTTCTATCTAATCTGTAACAGTTCACGTGTTTTAAGTCAGACGATAAAACCTGAGCAACCCGGAAAGCCTGTTAATTTTCATTCTGCAAATGTGTATAATACAATAAATGCCCGGATTCTAAAAGCGGCTTCGCAAGCTGCCAAAATACAACAATATTATATAATGTTTTTCGTTATAAATCAAAGCCTTTTTGATGGATGAATAATATCGGTTATCCTGACCCCGAAGCTTTCATCAATAACGACAACCTCCCCCTTCGCCACATGTTTACCGTTTACAAGAATATCAACAGGTTCGCCTGCAAGTTTATCTAATTCGATTATCGACCCTTGTCCGAATTCAAGAATCTCTTTTATCTTTTTCGTAGTGCGGCCGAGTTCAACGGTAATCTGTAGAGGCACATCCATTAACAGACCAATATTTTGTGCTTCAAAAGGCTGAATCCCGGAATCAAATGATTGAAATTGTGCAGGCTGCACATTTATCGGGCGTTGGAGGCTCGGCGGCGGCGAAGACATATTAGGCATTTGCTGGTACGCGTTTTGGCGCGGCGGCTCCTGCTGAGGCTGTGCAGCAAAGCCTGACGGGTACTCTTCCTCAGGGGATTTTTTCTCAGGCTGCCGCTGCTGCGGCGGTTCCGTTACAGTGGGTTTAGGATCAGTCGGTACTAACGGTTCTTCCTTTTCGCCGGCTTTTAAAAGATTCTCCACAAGTTCCTTAGCAAAGGATATGGGAAGAAGCTGCATTATCTGGCTGTCTATTAAATCGCCTACGGTCAGTGAAAAGGCTACTTTAACAATCTGGTTGTTATCTTCGAACCTGATATTTTCCCTGTCTTCGGCAAAATGAATGAGCATTGATTCAGGAGGTGATATTTCCACTCTTTTTTCAAACATTGACGACATCGAAGTCGCCGCTGATCCTACCATCTGATTCATCGCTTCGCTTACCGCACTCAAATGAAGTTCCGACAATTCCGCATCATTGTCAACCTTCCCGCTTCCACCCATCATAAGATCAGTTATTATTTTTACATCTGATATGCGCATTATCAGAAGGTTAGTTCCTTTAAGTCCATCAATATACTGGACCTTGACCGCTACATATGGTTCAGGATACTGCTCCGACAGTTCCTCCCAGGTGGTAACGCTGACCTTTGGCGTGGTTATCATAACTTTTTTGCCCAGTAATGTGTACAAAGTAGTAGCGGAAGTACCCATACTGATATTGCCTATTTCACCTATTGCGTCAACTTCCTGCGGTGTCAGGATTTCAGTATTACCCTGGCTTGTTTCTTCATGTTCCTCATCCATACTAAGCGCTCCGCTTAGCAACGCATCTATTTCGGCCTGCGAAAGCATGTCACCCATTTAATCGTCACCCCTTCTGATAACCTCTGTTATTTTCACCGCTGCTCTTTTATTTCTTACCCCGGGTTTTGCGTTAAATTTATGCAATTCACCCACCATTACTTCCATATCCCCATTTACCGTGGTATTAAGGGGGAGAACATCTCCTGTCTGAAGCTGCAAAAACTCCGATACCATAAGGGTTGTCCTTCCAAGGACAGCTATCACCGGAACTTTTGTTTCTTCTACTTTCAACTCGATCGATTTCCTTGTTTCTTCAGTCGTACCCTTTTCAATCATTGAAAACCATATTTTCGTGCTCAATTTCGACATAACCGGTTCAACAACCATATGGGGTATGCATAAATTCATTAACCCTTCAACTTCACCAACTTTTGCCTGGAATGTCACAAGAGCCACCATTTCAGTCGGATTCATAATCTGTACAAACTGCGCGTTCGTTTCAATCCTGTCAAGCGTTGGTTTTACGACAGCAACATTTTCCCATGGCTCAGTCATATAAGTGAGCATTTGGGATATTATTCTCATAAGTATCGCTACTTCTATTTCCGTAAATCCGCGTACTTTTTCAATTCCGCTTCCTTTTCCCCCTAAAATTCTTTCGATTAAAGCGTAAGCAATCGGGGGCGAAAAATCAAAAACAATGCTTCCCGGCATCGGGCTGAAGTTAATAATCGCCAAAACAGCCGGGTTTGCAATAGAGTTAGTAAACTCGGAATACTGCACCGCCTCAATTGATATCACATCAACCTGAACAAGGGTGCGCAAGTAGCCTGACAGGAAGTTTGTGATATACCTGGCGTAATTCTCATGAATAATTTGCATCGTCCTCAGATGATCCTTTGCAAACTTGCTCGGCCTTTTAAAGTCATGTTCCTTTATCTTTTTTTCACCGGAATCCCGTTTGAACTCCTGGACATTAATTTCTCCGGTATTTAACTGTGCCAGCAAATCATCTATTTCATTTTGGGAAAGGATGTCTCCCATCTAAGCTTGTCCCCCCTTTTAGTTCGGGATTTATTGCAATTTCCGGTTATTGTGCAAACATCTGCAGCGTAACCTTATACACTATCTTTTCCTTTGGGTGCTTGTTAGCGTTCAATATTTCATTAAACGTATTTATAAGATCATCTCTCGCCTTGTACCGCGTTTCGAGTTCTCTCGCTTCAGAAAGAGTCATAGCGGCGAAATAATCGCCGACCGCTTCTTCCAGCTCGCTCAGGTATAAATCATTAACAAGCGCGGTAATTTCAGTCTCTTTTTTCTTTTTAGGCCCGGCGTCACATTTCAATGTTACCGATACAAGCACAATCGCGTCGGGATGCTCAGGCTCGCTCTTCAGCGCAAACATTTTCTCTTCTCCGTTGAAGAGCTTAAATTCAATCATTTCGTCGTCCGGTACTATCCGTTCCGTCATCGTACCATCGGTTTGAACATCTCCTGCCGCCCTTACGTTTGGATTGTACGTTACAAACAGGAATATTATAAGTACTGCCAACGTAAGCGTCAGCACTGCAATAATTGCCAGCAGTATTGTATATATGCTCTTCGATTCCAAAGAGATACACCCCTCACCCCGTTATATAATTTCCATTATTTGTGCAGAATATCTTTCGTTTATATTCTACCACCTTTTTTACAATATCATCAACATTTTCGGCCACTACGTACTTTTTCCCGTTTGTAAGGGTTATAACCGTATCCGGAGTGGCTTCAACAGTTTCAATCCAGTCACAGTTAAGGACAAATTCCTTTTTATTAAGACGGGTTACTTCAATCATGGCTTCACACTCCTTTCCGGAGTATATGTCCGGCTTTCAGCCCTTTATACCGGAAACCGGATTCAAGCATCCGGTTTCCGGTACCTGCCCGTTACGTTAACTAAACAAAATTAAACTATTTATTATCTCTTCATGTTCGCAAGCTCCTGCAGTATTTCATCGGACGTTGTCATAACACGGCTGTTTGCCTGGAACCCACGCTGTGTAACAATCATTTCGGTAAACTGCTGCGCAAGGTCGACGTTTGACATTTCCAGCGTTCCCGGGTTTAATGTGCCCGCCCCTTCGGTGCCCGGCCTGAATGCCCTGTTGAAATCACCGGAGTTCGATGTGGGCAGGAACAGGTTGTTCCCCGCCTTCTGCAAGCCGGCGGCGTTGTCGAAAACTGCAAGCGCAATGAGTCCGAGAGGCTGCTGACGGCCGTTGCTGTATACACCGGTAAGGACACCATCACTGCCTATGCTGAACGAAACAAGGCTTCCCGGAGGATATCCGTCAACCTGCGTCGGTTTGACCGAACTGTCGTCGGCGTACATCGACAGTTTTTCAAAGTTAAGCTCAAATATAAACTCATCGGTTCCGACACTCGGATCGGGTATTACCTTGATTGGCTGTCTTACGTTAAAAGCAGGGTCGTCGGTAATAATCTTACCGTCACTGTTAAACTTTATGTACCCTGCGGCGCTGCTTCCTTCCTCTTCGGTTTCAAACTCAGCGCCGGCTCCCGTAACTGTATAATACCATGACGTTTCATTTGCTTCGGAATCAACAAAGTTCTTCCAGAACCTGACATTAAGTTTATACTCATTTCCGAGCTTATCGTAAACCGTTAAAGGAACGATAAAATGAGGTTCAAAATTTGATGTCCCATCGTCGGGTATGCCATCCGGCTCCGGCTCCGGCTGCTGCCCTTCTTCCACTTCCGGCAAGCCGTCAGGCCCTACCACATCATTAATGGCGTTCATTGCTCCCGTACCAACCGCACTTCCGCTGTAACCTCCCACGGGTGCTTTCGTGGCATCAAGATTTCCCGACAGGACCGCCTTGGTTGTAACCTGCGCCGCAATGAGGCGTTTGTTCATATTGTATTCGTCTTCGTAAAGGTTCAGCGGCTTAATTTCTTCCTGCGTATCAAAAATGTAATTCCCTTCGTTGTCAATCTCGTATTTCTGCCATCCAAGCAGGTTCAGTCCTTGCGCGGTAACAATGTTTCCGAGTTTATCGATCGCGAAATTTCCCGCGCGGGTGAACATCGGCGTGCCTTCAGTACCTGCGCGTACAATGAAAAAGCCTTCCCCCTCTATCGATAAATCCGTCGGATTGTCTGTGCGCTGAAGGCTTCCGCGCCCCATTAAAGTGTCGACTGCGTTAACATTCATGCCAAGACCAATCTGCATCGGGTTCGTTCCGCCTCTGCCGGTGTTCGGGTCCGGCGCTCCGGCTCCGGACATCGTTTGGGCGAATATTTCAGCGAATGTCGTACGGCTGGCTTTATAGCCAATAGTATTAACATTTGAGATATTATTGCCTATTACATCCATTTTTGTCTGGTGTGATTTCAAGCCTGAAACGCTTGAAAACATTGATCGCATCATAAAGTATCAACCTCCCCGGGTTACCGCTCCTTCCGTCGTTCCGGAGCGGACAGCCTCCCGATCGGGTCCGGCTGCATAACCCCTTATTCAATATATCGGTTATTAATTAACGATTATTAATGAAACACTCCGTAATCAGTCCGCAAAAACAGCGCCGTCAATGTTCGTAAAAACATTCTCCTTTAACTCGCCGCCGTTAATCGCGGTTACGACGATACGGTTCGTTACATTAACCACAAGGGCCATATTGTCCATAACTACAAGGGTGTTTCTTACTCCTTTCGCATCCGCTTTGTCAACCGCATCCGAAAGCCTTATCCGCTGATTATCGCTCAGGTTCAGATTCCGCGTTTCCATTCTGTGCCGGGCATGCTTTGAAATTTTCACTTCTCTGTCATCAATAAGCTTTTTTTGCAGAATACCGGCAAAATCCGCCGCTTGATTAACATTTCTTTTTTCAGGTTTAGCACCGGCCGGCTTTAGATAAGGTATGCCGGAAACGTGCTTGTTGTTGATAATCATTGGTTTTCACCTCCAGCCACTTGAGCGTTTGCGTTTATTCCGTCATCAGCAGAATTAGTAATACTTTCAGAATCTTCGGCGCCATCTGTGCCTTCAATAACGCTTTCCGTTTCTCCGTCTGCGTTTTCAGGTTCTTCAGGACCTTCCGGGTTTTCCGGTGCTCCCGGTCCTTCCGGGTTTTCCGGTTCTTCAATTAAACCGGGCATTTTTTCGTCGAGCGCTTTCAGTGTTTGAAGTATCTCCATCAGAAGCTGCTGCTCGGTAGAAAGAAGATCAATCCTGCGTGCCGAAACTATATTCTTTACCGGAACATTCACTTTATCAACTATTACATGAAAGCAGCCTTTCTCCTCATCATATGCACCGTCTCTCAGAACGCATGCAAGCTCAATTGGTTCTCCGGTTTTTGCGTCTTTTGCCTTAAAGACAATCTCCCGGCCTTTCATACCGTCAATGTATTCCTGCTCGGTTTCAAACGCGTCCTTACGGATATCTTTAACGCTGAGAATCACTTCATCAAGACTGGCATAAATCCCATCGTCCCCTTTCCATATTGTCGCAACAATACCTTCCATTACGTAAGGAGACTCGCCTTCCTTCATTACCGTTTCTACGGTGCCCAATAATCCAATCAGATTGCTGTAACGTTCAAGTTCAACATTCTCGCGTCCTAATGGAGCATCGGAAACACTTGAAACTTTACCAATCGGAACATCCTCACCGTCCACAACGAGGTATACCTGCCCGGATGCCGAACGCACCGCCGTTACTTCGCCTTCCACATACTTAATCTCTCCGGTTTTTTCATCGGGAATAATCGCGGATATATATTTTCCCATTAATGAAAACCCCATTGAGTAAGAAAATGAACTGTTCAGGTTCTGCATCTGTTCAAGTGAACTGAACTGAGCAATCTGAGCGATAAAATCCTGGTCATCCATCGGTTCAAGCGGGTCCTGATGCTGAAGCTGCGTGATAAGGAGTTTCAGGAAAGCATCTTTTCCAAGATCGTTATCAACACTGCGGCTTTCCTTCTGTGCCTCATAAGAACCAACCATTTCGTCAATTGTATTCGTACCTGTTGAATATACCTGTGACATTTTGCTTTCACCTCCTTCTTACGCTGTCAGGTCAATTGCCGGCCCTTCCATCTGAATTAACCCTTCCGCAGTACCTCCAAACCTGTAAGTATGATGTGCATCGTTTATCGGTGCCGGTGAAGGTACAGGCGTTTTTCTTCCGATAGTTCTTCCGTTGTAGCTTCGTTCATCACTTTCATTTTGTCCGCTCTGGCCGTTCTGTCCAACCGATACCGCAAGACTTTGCAGCTCTACACCGCTCCTTCGCAGAGAATCTTCCAAAAAACGCAGATTGCTTTCAATTACGGCTTTCACCTGTTCATTTTCCGCAATTAAACCGGCCGTTATCTCACCGCGCTCGTGAATAACCCGCAGCGTCAGTTTCCCAAGGCTTTCAGGTTTCAGTCGGATAACCATTTCGGTCCTGTTTTCACTTAGCAATGTTTCGGCTTTTTCAATTACCTGCCGGATTACTTGATACTCAAATTGTTCCGTTTGCCGCAATCCGGTTGCAGGCGGTTTATCCGCTGTTTGCGCAATGGAAGCCGTTTCGTTCGGAATTTCGGCCGGTGTGCCTGCGGTATTTACTATGAAATCCTGTTTCGTATCGTCTTCCGCCGCGGCAGAAACCTTTGAAATATTCACAGGACTTTGTTCCTGATGCATTCTTGTTTCACTGTCTGAGCCTTTCTTCCGGCTTTCACCTGCCGCCGGTTCCGCTAAAGGCTTGTTGCCATCAGTGTTTAAAGGCTCGCTCTGCTCCGCGTGTTCAATATCTTCTGCACTTTGCGCAGTGCGCCCGGTGGCAAATTCAGCGGGAATATCCTCAGCTATCTGAAGTTTTAAGGTTTTGGTTTCAAAAAGCATCTTTCGAACAAGTCCATCAAGATCATTAATTAATTCGATAGAAATTTGTTCTTCTCCAATGCTTTCAGCTTCTAATAGACCGTTTTCAAGCATTTGTAAAAGCTTATCGGCAAAAGCGTTTTCAAGCTCAGGTATTTCCGATGTCTTAATTAATTCAACCGCTTCAGTCAGCTTAACTAAAATCTGCTGTTTAAAATCTTCTAAACTAAAATTTGCAGAACTTTTTTCAAGGCTGTCCGGTTCATTCAATGACTGATAAAGTTTTTGAAGGAGCACTAAGATATCGTTTAGAAGTAGTTGAAGCTGTTGAAGCAATTCAATCGGTTCCCGCACAAGTTCATTATCCTGTTCGGATCTAACAGCCGTCGGAGCCGACTCAATATTAGTTGTTTCGGTGCGGTCCTGTTCTCCGCTGCCGGCACAGAAAATGCTTTTCTCGTTTCCGGATATGGCTTTTTCATCAACTGGGCTATTTGAACACTTTACGCGGGTTTGCACTTCCACACGCGGCTCAGCCTTATTCAAAGAA
>FZPS01000048.1_pt358 | contig 18312 bp, 16 predicted proteins | sample 1817821 | NCBI WGS metagenome assembly FZPS01 (sample SAMEA104158645, study PRJEB21678) | metagenome | place: Germany | collected 2015-04-21
ATGCCCATGAGGCTATAAGACCGGTCGACGTCACCATTACTCCCGAGAGTATCCGAGACGACCTAACTCCTGATCAGTATAAGCTCTACAGGATCATCTGGAGCCGCTTTGTGGCCTGTCAGATGGGGAACGCTGTTTTTGACACACAGTCGATAGACATCGAAGCTGCCGGCTATATCTTCCGTGCAAACAGTCAGAGACTTAGATTTGCTGGCTTTATTTCTGTATATGAAGAGGGCAAGGACGAGGACACTGAGGAGGAAAAAACTGCGATCCTACCGGCACTAGACGTGGGCACAAGACTCGAATTGCTTGAGTTGAATCCAAGGCAACACTTTACTCAGCCACCTCCACGCTACACAGACGCATCTCTGATAAAGGCGTTGGAGGAAAACGGCATAGGCAGACCGTCCACCTACGCCCCTATCATTTCCACAATCCAAGAGCGACAATACGTTCGCAAGGTAAAGAAAAATATTGAACCCACACCATTAGGTGAGGTCGTAACCGAGCTGATGAAGGATCAATTCAGCGATATTGTCGATGTAAGTTTTACCGCTAGGATGGAGGAGAGCCTTGACAGTGTTGGTATGGGCGAACAGGACTGGAAAGAGCTTCTTGAACACTTCTACAAACCATTTGCGGAAAACCTTGAACGTGCAGAGAAAGACGTTGAGCGGATCAAGATCCCCGTTGAGGAGACAGATGTCATATGTGAACTCTGTGGTAGCAATATGGTCATTAAAACCGGCAGATTCGGTAGATTCCTAGCATGTCCGAACTATCCGGAATGTAAGAATACTAAGTCGATTACTGAACCCACTCCTGGCATCTGCCCAAAATGTGGAGGCACGATACTGAAGAAGAAATCCAAGAAGAACTACACATATTACGGCTGCGAGAAGTATCCAGATTGTGATTTCATGACCTGGGATGTTCCGCTTGAGGATAACTGCCCAGAATGTGGAAATTCAATGTTCAAGAAGTCCGGACGTGGTATGAAGAAGCCGTTTTGCATTAACCCGGAATGTCCGAATTTCCTACCGGAAGAAGCACGTGGATATAAGAAGAAAGACGCTTCAGATGACGGGAAGGATACAGAAAGCTCCGATGGGAAGGAAAAAACTGAAGTATCCGGTAAAGCAAAGTCAACTAAAGCAAAGTCGACAGCCAAATCAAAAAAAGCCACCAAAGCAAAATCATCTGCCAAGGCTAAGGAAGCTACCAAAGAAGAATAGGACGTATAACGAACAAAGTGTAGGTGAAGATTTCAGAATGGCAGAACAGAATCGAACAGTAACAGTTGTGGGCGCAGGTCTTGCGGGTAGTGAAGCTGCGTGGCAGCTTGCGGAAGCAGGCTTGAATGTCGTGCTTTATGAGATGAAGCCGGATAAGATGAGCCCTGCTCACGTTTACGATGGATTTGGAGAGCTTGTCTGCTCAAACTCACTTCGTGGTGCCGGATTGGAAACTGCCCCGGGACTTCTAAAAGAAGAGTTACGTAGATTCGGCTCATTGATAATGAGATGTGCAGATGCAACCCAAGTATCGGCCGGAGGTGCTTTGGCAGTTGACCGTATACGCTTTTCCGATGCAATCACTGAGAGCATCAGAAACCACCCGAGGATCCAGGTTATAACCAGTGAGGTCATGGAGATCCCTCCTTCAAGGCCTGTAATTATTGCAACAGGACCGCTGACCTCAGATTCACTTGCTAATTCCATAATTCAGTTTTTTGACGGTGAGGACTCTCTGAGCTTTTTCGATGCAGCCGCACCTATAGTGCAGTTCGATTCAATAGACATGTCAAAGGCTTTCTTTGCTTCCAGATACGGTAAGGGAACAGCTGACTATATAAACTGTCCGATGGATTATGAGGAGTATTCTGTATTCCAAAAAGAACTTGCAAACGGTAAGATGGCACAGTTACGTGACTTTGAGGATGAAAAGGTTTTTGAAGGATGTGTACCTGTTGAGGTGCTTGCCAGACGTGGTGTTGATACCTTACGATATGGGCCCCTAAAGCCCGTTGGTATTGTTGACCCCAAAACCGGTGAGCGTCCATACGCAGTTGTGCAGCTTCGACGCGACAATCAAGAGGGTACCCTGTATAATATTGTCGGGTTTCAGACACACCTCACTTTTGGAGAGCAGAAGCGTATATTTTCAATGATCCCCGCACTACACGATGCGGAATTTGTGCGTTACGGTGTAATGCACAGAAACACATATATAAACTCCCCTAAGCTTCTCAACAGGTTCTATGAGTCGCGAAAGGACACTGATGTTTTGTTTGCTGGACAGATAACCGGGGTCGAGGGTTATATCGAGTCAACTGCTTCGGGACTTTACGCTGCTATCAATCTCGCCGCTCGACTTAATGGAAAACCGAGAATTGACCTGGACAGCAGGACAGCAATTGGTGCTCTTTCGCTCTATATAAGCGGAGGTGCAGCCTCAGACTTTCAGCCAATGAATATAAATTTCGGAATCATCGACAGTTTGGAGTGTAAGAAAAAGAAAAAGAGAGAACGAAATTTGGAGAAAAGTCAGCGATCACTTGAAACAATTGAAAGGCTAAGGAGTGTTTGTGATGAAAATAATAGTTGACGCAATGGGAGGGGACAATGGAACAAGCACGGTCGTAAAAGGAGCCCTGATGGCAGCAGAAGAATTTGGGGTAGAAATCTGCCTCGTAGGCAAGGCTGATGAAATTCTTCAGGTACTTCGTGATGAGGGGTATAATGAGATTCCCAATGGAATCGAGATCTCCCATGCTTCCGAGACCATTGGAATGGAAGAGGAGGCTGCAGCCGCCGCAAGAACCAAAAAGGACTCTTCTATAATCGTCGGCCTGAAACTGCTCGCTGACGGTTATGGCGACGCGTTTGTTTCTGCAGGGAATACGGGAGCGATTCTATCTGGATCGACCCTTACTGTAAAGAGAATCCGTGGTATTCGAAGAGCTGCTCTTGCTCCTATAATCCCGACACTCAAAGGTAAAGCCATTCTCATTGATTGCGGTGCAAACATCGAATGTACACCCGAATATCTGCTACAGTTTGCATATATGGGAAGCGCATATGCAGAGCACATATTGGGCTTGTCTAGGCCGCGAGTAGGACTACTGAATATTGGAGTTGAAAGGAACAAGGGAACTTCACTTCAAAGGGAGACCTATCAACTGCTGACAGAATCCTCCGAGAAAGGGAGACTAAATTTTGTAGGCAACGTCGAGAGCCGCGATATTATGCAGGGCATCTGTGATGTTATTGTAACCGATGGGTACTCAGGAAACATATTCCTCAAAACCATGGAGGGTATGGGCGTTATGATTATTGATATTATGAGGAACCTATTTGGTAAGAACATAAAGACGAAGATCGCCGCACTTATGGTCAAGGACGGAATAAGTGACTTCAGAAAGCTAATGGACTACAATGAGACAGGTGGTGCGCCACTAGTTGGAATCGCAAAGCCCGTAATAAAGGCCCACGGCTCCTCAAAGGCATTTACGTTGCGTTCAGCAATACATCAGGCCATGATGTATGTGGAGTCGGGTACGATTAAGGATATTGAATCAAACATTGAGTTCATGCGCATCGATAATTAGGCTAATACTTCCAAAGCTCAAAACCGGACGATTTCACAAATACACTTGACAAGGCATATAAATCTGAATATCATTCTTTGTAGGGATCAGGAAGGCTTTTTCATCCTGAAAAACATCTGGATAAAAAGCAATGTGCCTGACCCAAAACCCGGAGAGAAAACGTAATTAGGGGGGTGACATGTGTGGTTTTTGAAAGAGTAGCAAGGTTGCTTTCAGAGCAGTTTGGTGTTGAGGAGAGCACCATTACTATGAAGACGAGCTTTGAAGAGGATCTAGGTGCCGACTCACTCGATATAGTTGAGCTATCAATGACGCTTGAAGAAGAGTTCGATTTTGGTGAGATTGAAGACGGAGATCTTGAGAGCCTAAAGACTGTCGGTGATGTCGTAGAGTTGATTACATCAAGAGAATCAGAAGATTAAGATAAAAGCGTCTCCGGTTCTTAACCGGAGACGCATTTTCAAAGGTGACCGTTATTTTCAGATTGGTCAATAAGGTCCACTTGAGGAGGCATTATGAGGGAAATCCAGGGCATTATAGGCTATAAATTCAAGAACAAGAGCCTTATAAGAACAGCTATGACCCACAGTTCCTATGCAAATGAGAATAAGAGTTCGGGAGTAAAGAGCTACGAGAGATTAGAGTTTTTAGGTGATGCAATTCTCGGCTTTATTACAGGCGAATTTCTTTTTAGAAACCGCCAGAACGCAGAGGGGGATCTTACTAGGATGAGAGCCGCTCTGGTCTGCGAACCAAATCTTGCCCGTATCGCAGAGAAGCTAGGTTTGGGCCGTTTTATCCTACTTGGCAAGGGTGAGGAGCAGTCGAGGGGTAGAGAGAGACAGTCAATACTTGCAGATGTTCTTGAAGCTATAATTGGTGCGATATATATAGACGGTGGAATCGAAAATGCGAGCTCATTTATCAATAGATATATTCTCAGTGATGCTGAGGACTTAAATGTAAATATGAGCGGAGATTTCAAAACAGAACTCCAGGAGTTGGTCCAGCGAAACAGATCAAATACCCTCTCTTACAGACTAGTTGAGGAAAGGGGACCGGACCATAGAAAGAGCTTTAAGGTTCAGGCATTGATAAACGATGAACCAGTCGGTGACGGTTGGGGGCGCTCCAAAAAGGAAGCAGAGCAGGAAGCTGCTGGCAACGCACTGAAACATCTGAGGAAGGACGCCAAAACCTAATGAAACCAAAAAAATCCATTATCCCGGTATTTATTCCCCATTTAGGATGTCCCTGTAGATGTGTGTTCTGCAATCAAGACTCCATAACCTCAGTTAAATGCTCTGAAAACGGAAAAAGCATGCCTACACCAGATGAAGTGGCAGGTATAATTGAGAGAGGTGTTGAGGTGTCGGGGAAGGGGGCAGAGGTTGCGTTCTACGGCGGTAGCTTTACCGCAATCTCAATGTCATTACAAAGAGCATATCTTGAAGTTGCTCATAAGTATGTATCAGACAACCTTTTATCGGGAATAAGGGTATCCACCCGACCGGATGCCATTGACGGAGACATCTTATCGGAACTGCGGCGTTTCGGCGTCAGCACAATAGAATTAGGCGCCCAGTCCATGGAGGACAAGGTGCTGTTGTTGTCCAGACGCGGGCATACTGCAGCCGATACCGTAAGAGCATCCCGTCTTATACGAGATATGAACTTCTCGCTTATCCTTCAGATGATGGTCGGTCTCCCCGGTGAGACACCCGATTCTCCCATGTATACTGCCGGGCAGATTGCAGACTTACAGCCTGAAGGTGTGCGAATATATCCGACTGCAATTTTAAAAGAGACAGAGTTGGAAGAGATGTGGAGAAGGGGAGAGTACTCCCCCTTGGAGCTATCTGAGGCAGTAAATATATGTACTGACCTTATCGTATTCTTTGAAGAGCGAGACATTGCGGTTCTAAGGGTTGGGCTCAACCCCTCGGAAGACCTGGATTCAGAGGTGCTTGCGGGGGTATATCATCCTGCGTTCGGAGATTTATGCCGCTCTGAGCTGGTTTTCCGAACTACTCGGCGCATGTTGTCAGATGCATTGGACAATGAGCATGGTGCCCATGGAAGAACTGCTGTTTTTTGTGTTGCCGACAGCCAGCGCTCACTGTTTGTGGGACAGCACAGGTCCAACATTAGGCGGCTGATTGAGGTGTTTCAGCTTGAAGGCATATGCATCTGTAATAAGCACCGGATATCAGCAACAAACTACAGTGTTCACAAACACAATACTAACAAGGTAATAACTACTAAATCAAAAGTAAATATAAGAGATATTATCAACAGGGAACAGTCATTAGCAACCAATACAGAGAACCCTGCAGATGAACAAGTGTGTGTTGAACTTCTTGGAATATTTTGATAGAATAATGTGTCTGAATTTATACGTGGGGTGTATGCTTTGTATTTGAAATCATTGGAGATGAGAGGATTCAAATCATTTCCAGATAAGACTGTTTTGAATTTCGACAGTGGAATAACCGCTATCGTGGGTCCAAACGGAAGCGGAAAATCAAATATTTCCGACGCAATCCGCTGGGTTTTGGGCGAACAGTCCACAAAAGCCCTGCGTGGTGCGAAAATGGAGGATGTCATCTTTGGGGGCACAGAGGACCGCGGACCTATGGCCTATGCCGAGGTTTCGCTAATCCTCGATAACAGCGACCACGCGCTGCCCATTGAAGATACAGAGGTCATGGTGACGCGCAGGTACTACCGCTCAAGTGAGAGTGAGTTTTACATAAACAAATCATCTGTAAGGCTGAGAGATATCCATGAATTATTCATGGATACCGGACTGGGCCGCGATGGGTATTCTGTGATTGGCCAGGGCAGAATAGATGAGATACTTTCTGTTAAGAGCACAGATCGCCGTGAGATATTTGAAGAGGCTGCTGGAATCTCCAAATACCGTTACCGAAAGGATGAATCGGAGCGGAAACTTGATGCGACAGAATCAAACCTCGTAAGGATCAACGATAAGATCAGCGAGCTTGAGTTTACTGTCGGACCTCTCAAAGAGCAGGCCGAGCAGGCAGAGAAATATCTCAAACTAAGAGATGAGCTGCGTGTGCTAGAGGTATCTGTCTGGCATGCGAATTTGCTGAACGTTAAGTCTAAGGCGGAAGAGGTACTAAACGACTACAAGAATATAACTTCTCAACTCGAGAATGAACAGGCAGAGCTTGAAGCGCTATATAACCACTCTGAAGAACTGACTGAAGAGATGCGTGAAAAGGAGAAAGAGATAGAGTTATGCCGTGAAAAGCAAAGTCGTTTAGAAGAGGAGCTCTCTGCTATTGAAAGTGAAATAGCGGTCCTTTCCTCAACAAAGAAGAATATTCTTGAGAACATAAATCGTCTCAAGGATGAGATAGCTGAACAGTCAGAGCGTGCATCTGATCTTGAAACACAGATCGAGGAAAGTGAAGCCCGAATTCAACGTATAGATGGGCAGCTTGCAGATATAGATACTGAGCTCCTAAAGCTTAATGATGATGTTACAGCAATCTCTGGTTCCTCAGCAGATCTGGCTCGTAAGGTTGACGCATTGGGTGCAAAGGGGATAAGCGAGGAAAACGAGATAAACCGCCTGCGCATGGAGATGAAAGCACTTGAGTCCACATGTACCGAACTGGAGCAGCGCAGAGAGGAACTCGGCACTGACCTCGATAGCAGGCGCGAGCTTATCAAGAGCCTCGAAAATCAGTGTATAGAGGTAGAAAAAAGCCTGAGAGAACGCAGACAGGAAGCTGAATCGCTTAGCAATGTTATATCAGGTTACGAAATTAGACTGCAGAGCAGACAGAGAAAGCTTCAGGCTGCAACAGAGGATCATAGCAGGCTAAATCTTAGACTGCATGCCGAAGAAGACCGCATAAAGATGCTTTCAGATATGGAGCGTGATTATGAGGGCTTCTCTAGGGCTGTTAAACTTATAATGAACGAGAGCAACAGGGGAAACTTAAGGGGAGTACATGGTCCTCTTTCAATGCTCATAAAAACAAGTGACGATCACGCCCTTGCGATTGAAACCGCACTAGGTTCAGGTCTACAGAACATTGTAGTAAACAACGATCAGGATGCAAAGGCAGCAATCGAGCTACTCAAGCAGCGTAACGGGGGAAGAGCTACTTTCCTTCCCATATCAGCAATTCGCGGACGGAGATTGAACACTAGACTAGATTCTGAACGGGGCTTTATCGGTATTGCATGCGACCTTGTCAAAGCCGATAATCAATTCAGAGAGATAATCGAAAATGCACTCGGACGTACGGTCATTGTTGAGGATCTGGATTATGCCATAGCGATCGCCAAGAAGTACAGCTATGGTTTCCGAATAGTCACACTGGATGGACAAGTAGTAAATGCAGGCGGATCAATGACAGGCGGCAGCAGTTCAAAAAACACCGGTATACTTGTACGCTCAAACGAGCTGGACAGGCTTAGAAGAGGTATTGGGGAGACACGGGCTCTTCTTGAGAAAGCGGAGGCGGGACTTAAAGAGATAAAGCGTGAAGTAACCGCAGCTGAATATGAGTTAGATGTCGCGAAAAATGAGCACCGCCTCGCCGAAGAGAATGTTCTCAAAACGGAAGGTGAGCTGTCAGTTCTGACAAGTAGGCTTGAGAGTAACAGTCAGATAGAGGCAAGTATCAGTCGTGAGATCGAGAATATCGACAAGAGGATTACCGGCGTCAGACAATCAACAGAGCAGCTCGCTAGCCTTGTATTGATTCATGAGAGCAAAAGAGAAGAGATAAACTCAGAAATAGAGAAGATTAGACGAGAGCACGCTGATCTGGAGACAACCAGAGGCGAGCTTAGTGAGAGGGCTGCTGCTCTTAGAGAGCAGAGAAGTGGATGTGTCGGAGAGAGGGAGACACTAATAAGAAACATCCGTGAGCTGAAGAAGCTCGAGGAGACCTATTCGGAGGACAGCCTAAAGCGTGAAACCTTCATTGAAGGTTACAGGGAGCGGATGACTTCGATAGACGACGAACTTCTTCAGAAGCGGGAGCAGACCGAAATTCTGGTCCAAAAGCGTCAGGAGCTCCGCAATAAGACCGAGGAGCTCATCAAGTCTAAGCTTGAGCTTGAGTCTGATCGGACAAGGACCGACAGGAAAAGCAAGGAGAAAAATGAAGTTATCCTGCGTCTACAGCGGGAGCATGGCAGGCTTGAGCAGAAAAGGAATGAGTCGGAGATATTTGAACAGCAGATTACGGATAAACTCTGGGACACATACGGATTGACGAAATCAACTGCAGAGCCCTATGTAACCGAACTTACTTCAATATCTGCGGCCAACAAAAATATCTCCCGAATCAAGCGCGAAATGTCAGCTTTAGGTGATGTGAATATTGGAGCAATTGAGGAGTACAAGCGCATTTCCGAGAGATACAACTACCTAATATCCCAGCGCAACGATGTGGAAAAAGCGAAAAATGATCTTGTTGAGATCATAGAGGACATAACAAAGCAGATGAAGGATATTTTCCGCGTTCGTTTTGCAGAGATAAATGAGAGTTTTTCGGAGACATTTGCTGAAATATTCGGTGGCGGGAGTGCAAGGCTGGAGCTTGAGGACGAGGACGATATCCTCAACTGTGGTATTGAGATACATGTACGTCTACCTGGCAAGTCGTTAAAGACCATATCCCTCCTGTCCGGCGGAGAAAAAGCGTTCGTAGCTATAGCTCTGTACTTTGCAATCCTTAAAGTAAGCCCCACATCTTTCTGTGTACTTGACGAGATAGACGCCGCACTCGATGATGTAAATGTTACGCGTTTTGCTCAGTACTTGCACAGATTGGTCGATAAGACACAGTTTATACTGATTACACACAGGCGTGGGACAATGGAGGAGTGTGACCTTCTTTACGGTGTAACAATGGAGAAGTCAGGCCAATCAAAGATTTTGGCACTTAACATCAATGAGGCGGAGCGTGAGCTGGGTATACAGGCTATTTAGTCTGTAGAGCAAAAAACATTCCATGACTATGAAGCAAGGAGAAGACAAGATGTCCTTTTTTGATAAGATTAAGAGCGGACTTTCAAAAACGAGAGCGGCTGTCACTGGACAGTTAGAACAGATATTCAGTGACTTCAGGAGAGCGGATGAATCGTTTTTCGAGGAACTGGAGGAAACTCTAATACTGGCCGATGTCGGAGTCTCCACTTCCCTAGATATAGTTGAAAATCTGCGCAAGCAGACCAAGGAAAGAAAGCTAAATGATTCTGACAGCATAAAAAAAGCACTTGAGGACATTATAGCGGACATTCTTATAGGCTGTGGAAGTGATGAAGGAAACGAGCAGTTTGGGGACACAACTAAAGCTGAAAAGCACCCTAAAGTGATTCTGGTTGTAGGTGTAAATGGAGTCGGAAAGACTACCACCATTGGAAAGATCGCAGCAAATCTTGCAGAACAGGGCAAGAAGGTACTTCTTTGTGCGGCAGATACATTCAGAGCCGCTGCAGCCGATCAACTGGAAATATGGGCTGAGCGCTCAGGAGCCGGAATAATCCGTCAGAAAGAGGGCGCAAATCCCGCTGCAGTCGTATTTGACGCATGTGCAGCAGCTAAAGCCCGGGGGTATGATTACCTCATCTGTGATACCGCAGGAAGGCTACACAACAAGCAAAATCTGATGAATGAGCTGGCAAAGATAAGCAGGGTGATCGATAAGGAGATGCCTGAATCTGAGAAGGAGACTCTCCTTGTGATCGACGCCACCACAGGTCAGAACGGCCTGATACAGGCAAAGCAGTTTAGAGATATCGTGAACATTACCGGGATTGCGCTCACAAAGCTAGACGGCACAGCAAAGGGTGGCATTGTAATTGCGATATCAAGTGAGTTGGCAATACCCGTCCGCTACATCGGTGTTGGTGAACAGGTTGATGACCTGTTACAGTTTGATGCACGGGACTTTGCGCACGCACTGCTTAGCTAAACTTGCTCCGAATATCTGGAGGTTTGCAACTTATGAAACTGGTTGCCGCTACTAACAATAGAGATAAGCTCAGAGAGCTCCGCTCAATACTATCGCAGTTGGGCATCGATGTTCTAAGCCTTGATGAAGCGGGGTTTACTGGAGAGATAATCGAGACAGGTACAACCTTCGAAGAAAATGCGATAATCAAGTGCGAGACTGTGATGAGAGAAACGGGTCTTTGTGCTATCGGCGATGACTCGGGACTTGTAGTGGATGCACTTGGAGGTGAGCCTGGAATATATTCTGCACGTTATGCAGAGCCGGGAAAACGGAAGCAAAAAGTTCTAGAGAAGTTGCGTTCGGTTCCTGAGGAGAAACGCACCGCACGTTTTGTTGCGGCGATAGCGTGTGTCTTCCCCGACGGAGAAACTATTACTGCTATTGGCAAATGTGAAGGAAGAATACTGACCGAATGTCGAGGAGATAAAGGATTTGGGTATGATCCTATATTTTACGTCCCCGAATATGATATGACGTTTGCTGAGATGCCCTCATCACTAAAAAATCGTATTTCACACCGGGCAAAAGGAATTGAACTTATGGTGGAAAAATTGAAAGGAAGACTGTAATATGTTGTCATCAAAAGAGCGAGCAAAGCTTCGTGCAATGGCAAACGGGATTGAGACAATTCTCCTGATCGGAAAGGATGGCATAACGGAGAATGTCATAAAGCAGGCAGACGGCGCACTGAAGAAGCGTCAGCTCATTAAGTGTAAAGTGCTTGAATCGGCATTGATGACTGCGAGGGAGGCCTCCGATGAACTGTCGGAATTGACCGGTAGTGAGCCGGTTCAGACTATTGGAAACAGGTTTGTGCTGTATAGGCCAAATCCGGAAAATCCTCTTATCCAGTAAAGTCTAAGTTAAGGTCTTTGCTTTTTGCCTATTATCTTTCCATAGGACTATATGTAGGGTAAACAGGCAGTGGTAGGCTGCATGTGTGAAAGGTCTGATCTGTCTATGGATAACAATTACAAAAGGGTTGGAGTTTTTGGCGGAGCGTTTAACCCTCCCCATAATGGGCATGTTGCCGCTGCTGATACTGCAATACGAAGCCTCAGTCTGGATAAGCTCCTTGTAATCCCTACTGGCTCGTCTCCACACAAAACTCTCGCAGATGGATCTCCTAATGGGTTCCACAGATATAAAATGACTCAGCTTGCCTTTAGCAACATGGAAAAAGTCGAGGTGCTGGACATTGAGCTAAATCGCAGTGGTCCAAGCTACACATCGGACACACTAAAAGAGATCACCAGGATGTATCCCTTGGCTGAACTCTTTTTGGTCGTCGGAGCAGATATGTTTCTGACTGTTCAGGACTGGCACTGTCCTGAAGTAATCTTTAGGCTCTCAACACTGTGTGCTCTCTGCAGGGAGAGTGGTCAGCTTGATGATTTAATCGACCACAAAGATTATCTTATGGAGAAATTTAACGCCAAAAGTATAATCCTCGAGAATGAGGCAATCGAACTCTCCTCGACCGAGATAAGAAATAAAGTCAGAATATGTGTTGATTCAGATTTGGTGCCACCGAAGGTTTTGGAATATATACTTGAAAATAATCTGTATATCAAGAGAGATGACACTTATCCAAAACTTGCTGAGGTAAAGAATATCGACGATTTTCAAAATGTTGTCGGAGAAGTTACCTATCAAAAGGCACTGTCACATATTCCACCCTCAAGGAAAGCCCATGTTGAGGGGTGTGTAAGTGAGGCAATACGACTTGCAAACCATTGGGGATATGACCCACAACGGGCTGCCACAGCGGCTCTTTTCCACGACATTACAAAATCCCATAATCTTGAAGAACAATTGAATCTGTGTAGGAAATATGGTATAATACCACGAACAGTAGACAAGGTATCTTTCCCTACTCTGCATGCAATCACTGGCGCTGCAGCAGCACGTGAGCTATATGGTGTGGACAAGGGTGTAGAGTCAGCAATTCGTTACCACACCACCGGCAAGGCCAATATGGACAGACTGGAAATAATTCTCTATCTGGCCGATTATATTGAGCCGACCCGCAACTTCAGAGGTGCTGCAGAGGTCAGGTATTTCGCATACAAAGATTTGGACTTTGCAATGATGATTGCGTTGAAGAACACTATTGAAGAGGTGTGTCGAAGCTGCCGTCATCTTTCTCCGGACACTGTTGAAGCGTACAACTTCTACCTATCGCAGTGTATAAGGAAGCCCTATTAATTCTGCAGCCGGAACAAATATATAAAGGCAAAGTCTTAATAAGAAGGGTATACTACCCTTACTTTAATTATGACAGGAATGGATTAACATATGGCTTCTGGAAGACCAAAGCGTTCAAGCACAAGTGGGAGGCGAGCTAACGGTACCGTAAAGCTCGGAGATGTCAAAAACAGTGTCACTGCATCAAAAAAACCAAATAAACCAGCAAGAAAGACTGCGGACAAGAACCTGAAAAGGAAAGGTGGCAACAACTCAAAGAGAGTTAAGGGCAAGAGATCAAGGGTTGCTGTCGCCGCTGTTTTATGGACAGTAATCATACTGGCTGCTCTTTTGTATTTAGCATATAAGCTCACTGTAAAGCCGCCGATAATCACGCCGGTTCCAACGCCTACAACGAGCCATAATATAGATGACCCCCAAAAACCGGAAGACGATAATACGACCCAAAATCCGCAGAATTCTATACCTCCGGAAGATGATACTCCTGCGATAGTACGCAAGGACAACTTCTATACTTTTCTTGTTATTGGAAAGGATAAGGTTGGGAAGAATACAGATGTATTGATGGTAGGGTCCTACGATGCGAAAAATGTTCAGGCAAACATTGTGAACATTCCCAGGGACACAATGGTCAATGTCTCACGAAAGGTGAAAAAGATCAATGCGGCATATGCATATGGGGGTATTGAGAATCTCAAGGAAGAAATCTCTTTACTGATTGGATTTAAGCCGGATTTCTACATACTGGTTGAGCTCGACGGGTTCGTTACTCTGATTGATGCAATTGACGGTGTTGATTTCTATGTCCCAATCGATATGGACTACGACGATCCGGGTCAGGATCTAAGTATCCACCATAAAAAGGGTCTTAAGCATTTAGATGGCCAGGCCGCACTTGAAGTGGTCCGTTTCCGCCACAACAATGACGGATCGGGGTATCCTCGTCAGGACCTTGATAGAATACAGACGACTCAGAATCTTATGACGGCAGTTGCGAAAAAGATGATAAATCTAAAGACTCTGTTAAAGATAAACGAGCTTGTGGATATAGCCAAGGAGAACCTGGACACTGACTTGAAAGCAGGCGAGATGTTATGGCTTGCCAAGGAGGCCCTAAAAGTTGATGTCGGGTCTGGACTGCATTTCTACACATATTCAGAGGAAACCTGCATGTATAAAGGTTTATCTTACGTTTATGCGACAGAGGATGAGGCGCTTAAGTTGATAAACTCCACAATCAACCCATATACTACTGATATAACAAACTTAGACTTAATCAAACCCTGATTCTATTTAATATGGAGGTAATAATTTAATGATCAGTTCCGGAGAACTTGCGGAAAAAATCGCAGTGTTGCTCGACAATAAAAACGGCTTTGATATTGAAATTATGAAGATTGAAGAGCTTACAATTCTCTCCGATTACTTTGTGATTTGCTCAGGCACAACAATAACACATCTGCGCGCACTCTCTGATGAAATTGAGCTAAAGCTCAAGGAAGAATACTCACTGCTGCCGCGAAGTATTGAGGGGTACGACACAGGCGGATGGATACTCATGGATTACGGTTCTGTTGTTGTGCATATCTTTACGAGAGAGATGCGCAATCACTATTCACTTGAAAGGCTATGGGCTGATGCTCCGAGAGTAGAGGTCCCCGAAAGTATACTACCAGCTGGCATGACGGATAAAACGGACTCAGCTGATTAAGAACGTATAGTAGCGATAAGAGGTTATTATTAATGAAGTATGATTATCTGCGTATTGAGAAGAAGTGGCAGGATATTTGGGATGATGAGTGTATATTTCGAGCTGAGGTAGAACCTGATAAGCCGAAGTTTTATGCCCTTATTGAGTTCCCATACCCTTCAGGAAACGGTCTGCATGTCGGACACGCGAGACCTTATACCGCCCTCGATATTCTTTCGCGTAAGCGCAAGAGAGAGGGTTACAATGTTTTGTTTCCGATGGGATGGGATGCCTTCGGTCTGCCTACAGAAAACTATGCAATAGCAAATAAGGTACATCCTGCTGATGTAACCAGAGAAAATGTTGCAAAATTCAAGAGTCAATGCAAGCTGTTGGGGTATTCCTTTGATTGGGACCGTGAAATCAACACGACCGAACCTGAGTACTACAAATGGACCCAGTGGATATTCCTAAAGCTTTTTGAGCATGGTCTGGCATATAAGGCAAAGATGCCGGTCAACTGGTGCACTTCGTGTAAATGTGTTTTGGCAAACGAAGAAGTTGTAGACGGTGTCTGTGAGCGCTGTGGCGCCGACGTAGAGCGCAGGGAAAAAAGCCAGTGGATGTTAAAAATCACTGCTTATGCGCAGAAACTGCTTGACGGTTTGAAGGATGTCGACTACCCAGAGCGTGTTAAGCTCCAGCAGGAAAACTGGATCGGACGTTCAGAAGGAGCAGAAGTGGACTTTAACACAGATGCTGGAGATGTCCTTAAGGTTTTCACTACACGGCCTGATACACTTTTCGGTGCAACATACATGGTCCTTTCTCCTGAGCACCCCTATCTGAAAAAGTGGTCGGACAGGCTCAATAACTATGAAGAGATCTGTGAGTATGCTCGTCAGGCTGCGCACAAATCGGATTTTGAACGCTCTGAGCTCAACAAGGATAAGACCGGAGTACGTCTTGATGGAGTCAGTGCTATCAATCCTGTCAACAATGAGTTAATACCTATTTATGTATCGGATTATGTCCTGATGACCTATGGAACCGGTGCCATAATGGCTGTGCCCGGGCACGATACACGTGACTGGGAGTTTGCAAAAAAGTTTGATCTCCCTATCGTCGAAGTCGTTGCCGGAGGAGATGTCTCAATAGAACCCTATTTGGATACCGAAACCGGGACTATGGTAAACTCGGGATTCCTTAACGGCATGGAAGTGCCCGAAGCTAAGAAAGCAATTATTGAGAGACTATCTGAACTCGGACTTGGCACTCCAATGGTAAACTATAAACTCAGAGACTGGGTGTTTTCGCGCCAACGCTATTGGGGAGAGCCGATACCCATAATCAACTGCCCCAAATGCGGACACGTTCCGCTCAGAGAAGAGGACCTTCCGCTCGTTCTTCCGGATGTTGACAGCTATGAGCTTACCGACTCTGGAGAGAGTCCATTATCGCAGATACGTGAATGGGTTGAAGTAGAGTGTCCGAAATGTGGCGGTCCTGCTGAACGAGAGACAGATACTATGCCTCAGTGGGCAGGTTCAAGCTGGTATTTCCTCAGATATACAGACCCCCACAACACAGAAGAGCTCGCATCGCAGAAAGCCATGGATTACTGGATGCCGGTAGACTGGTATAACGGGGGAATGGAACACACCACACTCCACTTACTATATTCCCGATTCTGGCACCATTTCCTATACGATATTGGCGTCGTCTCGACAAAAGAGCCATACAAGAAACGTACTAGCCACGGCATGATACTCGGTGATGGTGGAGAAAAGATGTCAAAATCCCGAGGCAATGTTATTAACCCGAACGACATTGTGAGAGAATACGGCGCTGACACCATGCGTCTCTACATCATGTTCATTGGCGATTTTGAGAAGGCTGCAGCATGGTCATCGACAGCTGTTAAGGGCTGCAAGCGATTCCTAGATAGAATCTGGAACCTATATGGTCAGCTAGAGAATTCTGAGAAGATTTCTAAAGCTAACGAGACAGAAATCCATAAGACAATAAAAAAGGTTACAGGCGATATTGAGGAACTGAAGTTTAACACTGCGATTGCCTCTATGATGTCACTACTAAACAAATTCCAGGATAATGGCGCAACAAAGGGCGACTATTCGATTCTACTACAGTTGCTAAATCCCTTTGCACCCCACATTACGGAAGAGCTGTGGCAGATGCTTGGGCATGACGGGTTGCTTTCTGCAACTCCATGGCCTGCATATGATGAGGAAAAGACAAAAGACGAGCGAATCACATTCGCAATTCAGGTCAACGGGAAGCTCCGTTCTACAGTTGAGTTGGATGCAGATAGCACCAACGATGAAATTGTGGAGGCGGCAAAGAGGGACGAGAAGGTACAGCGGTTTATCGCAGATAAGAGTATTGTGAAGACGATCGTCGTTCCGGGCAAGCTTGTCAATCTGATTGCGAAGTAAAAATTCTTGACATTCAAATACACCGATAGTATAATAAGGATGTTACTTCGTACTCGGAGGGAGGGAAAATTTAATGTCTGAAATCCATGTAAAGGATAACGAGTCCCTAGACAGTGCCCTTAAGCGCTTTAAGCGTAGTTGCTCAAAGGCTGGCGTTCTTTCCGAGATTCGAAGGAGAGAGCACTATGAGAGCCCCAGCGTCAAAAGACGCAAGAAATCTGAGGCTGCTAGAGCAAAAAAAAGGAAATATAGGTAGTTTTCATTGAGGCTGTGCCGCAGGCACAGCCTCTTTTGACTTTGTCGCATCTAGTTGCTTTGAAAGGACTTCAGCTTTTCTATGTATTGCCTAACATCCTCATAAAGGATAAAGGCTTGCTTTATTCCAACTCTCCTTGCGGTCTCAAGCTTTCTTACCATACTTCTCTCATCGTCATACAGGACAAAATGGCTACTGTTTGCATTATCACGATATGTAAAATAATACGAACAGAGCTCGTGGGAATAATACGACAGGGGCCTGTACTCCCGTATAAGCTCAACAAGTTTTGATCTCGTTATTGTAGTTCGCTCTCCTGAGGGAGAAGGTATAACGATATCAACACATATAGGGTCATAGTATAGTGCAATCCGTTGGGATGGGTATCTCTCGATTGCATTACTCATTGATTCAACAAATGAGCCTGCGGTAACCGCTGACGATATGAGCACATGAGATTTCGGCGCATGATCTGCGTAGGTAGCCGGGACATACAGGTCTATACCCAAGTCTGGGAACATATTTTCGGCTTCATACAGAAAACGAATTAGCCTTTCGTCGGCACTCTTCTCGAAATCACACAGTATCCCGGAGTAGCCCCTCAAATCGCACTCGCGCTTTATGTCATGTAGAAGTATAGATGAATATATTTCAGTGTACTCAAGACCGAAATTGGATAGGAGCATTATTCCTTTTCTGACATTAACGCCGACTCCGCTGCGGTATAACCGAAAGTCTTTTCCGATTCTATACGCCATGTGGCAAAGCGGGAAGCCTTCCTGTGATGCCTGCGTCGTTTCGGCAGGAGAAACACAGAGATAAACCTTAAAATCCTCCATTTTTACCCCCATTTTTCCAGTGTGATCGATAACCCATAGCTTCATATACAGAGCAAGCGGTACTTGTACGCCTTTTGAAAAAATGTTATACTTTACTCTATGGAGCAGCACACACTTCTAAAATAATCAACTCTGACAATAAAAGATATGAGAGCTCCGGGCATATAATGACATATAATAATAGCGATAGTAAAAAAGCAGAAGCATATAGTGCAAGCGTTGAAAGTGAGGATGTTT
>FZPS01000045.1_pt33 | contig 18298 bp, 15 predicted proteins | sample 1817821 | NCBI WGS metagenome assembly FZPS01 (sample SAMEA104158645, study PRJEB21678) | metagenome | place: Germany | collected 2015-04-21
CTTTAGTATTATTTGGGGTCACGCAATTCTATTTAGAAAAAAAGAATATCAATTAAATCGCTAATTGCTTTTTAAGATTACGAATCTCAAATACGCGCCGTATAATACGGGGCGTTTTCTTTATCTGTATTGCCTGTTAAAGCAAATCCTTAGCTTCAAAAATATATTTCCCTACCCTATTGTAATATACAATTTTATCCGTTATACTTAATATCGATACAGGGAGTATCGATATATAAAACATCGAAAGGAGTAAGGCGATGTCAAAGAAACAGATGAACAAAATGCTTTACAACCGTTTGCTATCGTATTTGCGGTACATGAAGCAACTGCCCGAGGACGCGCCGGACAATATTTCATCTTCCATGATTTCCGCAGCGCTTGGCATTTACGATGTTCAAGTGCGAAAAGACTTAGCATTGGTCAGCGACAAGGGCAAGCCAAAAATCGGTTACATTCGAAAAGAGCTAATACAAGACATTGAATGCTTTTTAGGTTACGACAAATTCACGGAGGCTGCGATAGTAGGCGTAGGAAACTTAGGTCATGCACTGCTATCATACGAAAACTTTGAGAAGTACGGGCTTAGAATCGTTGCGGCATTCGATACAGACCCGAAGCTAATAGGCACAACGATAGGCAAAACGAAAGTAATCGATGCTGAGAAGATTTCAAACCTTTGCGAACGCTTAGGAATCCGAATCGGCATTATTACCGTTCCCTCACAGCACGCACAGGATGTGTGCGACAGGCTCGTTCAGGGCGGCGTAAAAGCTATATGGAACTTCGCGCCTATCGATTTGCAGGTTCCTGACGATGTAATTGTAAAGAACGAAGACTTAGTTGCTTCGCTCGCTGTTCTAACAAGGCAGCTGATTGAAAAATCAGTGCTATAAATAACCAAATGGGGAGGAAGGACGATGAAGGGAAAGAGATTTCAGAGGACTATTGAGGAGCAAAACAGAAACGGAGGTGCGGAGAAATGATGCGCGAATTAGGAACAAAGTTTGAGCTGGTGTGCGACATAATTGACCGTTATGACCGCAAGCCGTACAACTTGGTTGCGATACTGCAAGAGGTTCAGGAAGCTTACTCATACTTGCCTGAAGACATCATGGCGTACATAGCCACAGCGCTTGGCATTCCGCCGGGAGCAGTGTTCGGCGTGGCGACATTCTACTCTCACTTCACATTGGAGCCTAAGGGTAAGTACCTGATCAAAGTATGCGACGGTACAGCTTGCCATGTTAAGAAATCGACGGACATTATCAAGACAATACAGCAAGAGTTAGGTCTTAACGAAAGCAAAAAAACATCCGACGACCTGCTGTTTACATTAGAAACGGTTGCTTGCTTAGGTGCTTGCGGACTTGCGCCAGTAATAGTTATCAACGATGAGGTTCACGGTTCGATGAATCCTGAGAAAGCAAAGGAGCTGCTCAACAAGATTAAAGAGGAGGAAAGCAAAAATGCCTGAGATTTTGACATTAGAACAACGCAAAACGCGATTTGCAGAAGCATTTGATAAGTGCAAGCACCGCATAGTAATATGCGCAGGCACAGGCTGTATGGCTGGCGGTTCTATGAAGATTTATCACAGATTCAGAGAGGTGCTGAAATCACGTGGGCTATCAGTTACAGTCGCGCTTGAAAAGGAACAGGCGGAATACACGCTTACCGAAAGCGGCTGTCAAGGCTTCTGCCAACAGGGTCCGTTAGTAACCATAAAGCCGGAAGGCATCATATACACCAAGGTTTCTCCCGACGACGTAGAGGAGATAGTTGAAAAAACAATACTTGGCGGCGAATATGTAGAGCGTCTTCTCTACAAGCTGCCCGAAAACGGTCAACCGGTCGCCAAGGTTGAGAACATTCCCTTCTACAAGCTGCAAAACAGGCTTATGCTTGGTCTATGCGGCAATATAGACGCTCACGACATAGACGAATACATATACCACGGTGGATACTTCCAAGCACGCAGAGCCGCTATGGAAATGACAGACAAGGAAATCTGCGACGAAATCACAGCCTCCGGCTTGAAAGGCAGAGGCGGCGGCGGATTCCCCACAGGGTTGAAATGGGAATTGACGCGCAGGAATGAGAGCGACCAGAAGTATGTTATATGCAACGGCGACGAAGGCGACCCCGGCGCATTCATGGACAGATGCGTTATAGAAGGCAACCCGCACGCAGTTATAGAGGGTATGATAATTGCCGCATTAGCAGTAAACGCAACATACGGCTACATATATGTTCGCATGGAGTATCCGTTAGCTGTTAAACGCTTGAAGGAAGCTATAAAGCAAGCAAGAGATGCAGGAATATTAGGCGATAACATATTCGGTTCAGGCAAACGCTTCGATATCGAAATAAAGGAAGGCGCAGGCGCTTTCGTTTGCGGCGAGGAAACTGCACTTATCGCTTCAATAGAAGGCAAGCGCGGCATGCCTACCTTAAAACCGCCCTTCCCTGCTGAAAAGGGCTTGTTTGGCAAACCCACAGTCATCAACAATGTTGAAACATTAGCCACAGTTCCAATCGTATTGAGAATGGGCACAACTGAATACGCAAAGCTCGGTACTGAAAACGCAAAGGGCACAAAAACATTTGCGCTGACAGGTCATGTAGCTAATACAGGCTTGATTGAGGTGCCTTTCGGCACAACATTGCGTCAGATAATAAGCGATGTCGGCGGCGGAGTTATTGATGATAACGGCAATCTCGTAGGCATTGACTTCAAAGCGGTACAGATTGGCGGTCCTTCAGGCGGCTGCTTGACAAAGGAGCATTTAGATCTGCCTCTCGATTACGACAACCTGAAGAGCGTAGGCGCAATGGTTGGCTCCGGCGGACTCGTAGTTATGAATCAGAATACCTGCATGGTGCAGATAGCAAGATTCTTCATGCAGTTCACTCAGAACGAAAGCTGCGGTAAGTGCGTGGTATGCCGCGAAGGCACAAGACAGATGTTAGCCCTGTTAGACGACATTATCGAGGGCAGAGCGACTATGGAAACGCTTGAGTTGCTGGAAGAATTGGCTAACATGGTTAAAATCGGCTCGCTTTGCGGTCTTGGCAAGACTGCTCCGAACCCGGTACTCTCCACTATGAAGTACTTCCGTGATGAGTACTTGGCGCATGTTGTTGACAAGCGCTGCCCCACAGGTAACTGCGAAGCGTTGGCAAGCTACAAGATAATCCCCGAAAAGTGTAAGGGCTGTTCGGTTTGCTCAAAGAAATGCCCAGTTGGCGCAATATCGGGCGAATTAAAGAACCCCTTCGTGATTGATGGTGAAAAATGTATTAAGTGCGGCGCGTGCATTGCAAGCTGCAAGTTCGGCGCAATAGTGAAAGGATGAGGTGTTGTTATGAAGAACAAAACAGTCATTATAGATAATGTAGAAGTTCAGATTGGGAACGAAAGGAACCTATTAGAGCTTTGCCGCAAAGCAGGAATTGAGCTTCCTACATTCTGCTACCATTCAGAGATAAGCATATATGGCGCATGCCGTATGTGTATGGTAGAGGTTGAAGGTCGCGGCATTGTGCCTGCCTGCTCAACAAAGGCAGAGGGCGGTATGGTTGTGCATACGAACACTAAGCAGATTCGCGAAATGCGCAAGATGATAATTGAGCTTATGCTCGCAAGCCACGACCAAAGCTGCACCACCTGCGCAAAGAGCGGAGATTGCCGCCTGCAATCTATTGCAAAGCAGTTAGGCGTTACAAAGGTACGCTTTAAGCAGGTAAACGAGATTAAGCCCGTTGACTATTCATCTGACGCTATTTTGCGCGACCCGAGCAAGTGCGTGCTCTGCGGCGACTGCGTAAGAGTTTGCAAAGAGATTCAATCCGTTGGCGCATTAGACTTTGCATACCGCGGCGCAAAAGCTCAGGTTGGAACAAGCTTCAACAAAGGAATAGGCGAGGTTGAATGCGTAAACTGCGGTCAGTGCGTAAAGGTATGCCCCGTAGGCGCATTAACTCCCAAATATCAGATAAACAGCGTATGGGATGCCATACACGATGAAAAGAAGGTAGTTGTAGCGCAGATTGCACCTGCTGTTAGAGTCGCATTGGGCGAATACTTCGGTAAGGAGCCCGGCGCACTGACAATAGGACATATTATAGCTGCATTAAAGCGCATGGGCTTCGACTATGTGTATGATACCTGCTTCGGCGCAGACTTGACAGTAATTGAGGAAGGCAAAGAGTTCTTAGCAAGAAAGGCTAAGGGAGAAAACCTGCCCCTGTTCACATCCTGCTGCCCGGCATGGATAAAGTTCGCAGAGCAGTACTACCCTGATTTCCTTCCCCACCTTTCAACCTGCAGGTCGCCCCAGCAGATGTTCGGCTCACTATGCAAGGATTTGATACCCAAGCAGCGCGGAATATCACGCGAGGATTTAGTAGTGGTTTCGATAATGCCCTGCACAGCAAAGAAGTTCGAAGCTAACCGCGACGAGTTCAAGGTAAACGGCAACCCCGATGTTGACTTCGTTATCACTACAAACGAGCTTGCCACTATGATTAAGGAAAGCGGTATTGACTTCGATATGTTAGAGGTTGGCTCATTCGATATGCCCTATGGCTTCTCAACAGGCGCTTCTGTAATATTCGGAGCATCCGGCGGTGTTAGCGAAGCAGTACTGCGCTTTGCAGCTGAAACGCTTGAAAAAGGCTCATCACAGGAGTTCAAGCAGTTCAGAGGCGAGGACGGCATAAAGACCTCTGAAATCACAATAGGCGACACTACATTAAAGCTTGCAGTAGTAAGCGGACTGTCAAACGCAAGAAAGCTGCTGGATAAAATACGCAGTGGCGAAGCTGATTACGACTTGGTAGAGGTAATGGCTTGCAACGGCGGCTGCGTAAACGGTGGCGGTCAACCCGTTACGACGAGCAGGACTGCAGTACGCGAGCGTTCAAAGGGGCTATACAACAACGACAAGATGTTGCAATTCCATGTATCCTCTGAAAACCCCTACCTGCAGCAGCTATACGCAGAAACGCTTGACGAGCACAAGGCGCATGAAATTCTGCACACCGAATACGAGAACAGAAAACGTATATCGGTTAAGGATTTCGTGTTAGGCGAAGCAGACGGCAACAAGGAGCTGTTCTTAGAAATATGCTTTGGAACAAGCTGCTTCCTACGCGGTGCACAAGCGCTTTTCAAGGAGCTGACAGAGTACATACGTGAGAACGGCTTAGAGGAAAAGACGGAGTTCAAAGCAAGCTTTTGCAGCGAATCCTGCAGCAAGGGACCAGTGCTTAAGGTTAACGGCAAAATGATTGAGCACTGCACATTCGACAAAGCAAAGGCAGCAATAGAAAAGGCAATGCAATAACAATATGAGGTGAAAGCAATGGTGCGCACTCAAACAATATTTACAATAACTGCAAACTGCCAAGACTGTTACAGGTGTGTTCGCGAATGTCCGGTTAAAGCGATAAGGGTAACAGGCGGTCAAGCTATGGTGCAGGACGACCTGTGCATTAAATGCGGCACATGCGTTCGCGAATGCCCTCAGCACGCAAAAACCGTTCGTTCAGACTTAGAAGCAGTTAAGGCTTTGATTGCAGAGGGCAGAGTTGTAGCTGCGAGTGTCGCACCTTCTTTCGCCGCGCAATTTAAGGATTCATTTCTGCTTCGCTTACCCTCTGCGCTAAGGCAGTTAGGCTTCAAATATGTAAGCGAAACAGCAGAGGGAGCAAAATACACGACTGAAAAATCATTCGAAAGCGGACATTCAGGCAGTATTTGCTCCGCCTGCCCTACTGTAGTCAACTATATTGAAAAATACAAGCCGGAATACTTAGATTCACTTATACCCGTTGTATCACCTATGATTGCGCACGGGCGTATGCTAAAAGCCAAGTATCCCGACTGCGCTGTCGTTTTTATAGGACCATGCGCTGCAAAGAAGCAAGAGATTCTGCGTCCTGAAAATTTGGGCGCGGTTGATGAGGTGCTAACCTTCATAGAGCTTGACGAATGGCTTGAGCAGGAAGGAATACGCCTTGAAAACTGCACGGAAAGCAGCTTCGACAGGATATCCGAGATAGGCGACGCGCGACTTTTCCCCATATTAGGCGGCATGCTGAAAACAGGCGGCGTATCAAGCGATGGCACACAAGCGAATGTAATTCATGTTAGCGGTGCGCATGAGGTTCTGTCGCTTTTCTCTGGTGAACCTGATTTAGAAGGCAAGCTGATTGAACCGCTTTTCTGCAAGGGCGGCTGCATAGGAGGCCCCTGCTTCACCGACACGCAGGGCGAAGACCCGCATGGCAACCCATTCGAACGCAGAAACTGCATAATACGCTATGCCGAAACGATGAAGAAGCTTGAAAAGGAACCTAAGGAAAGCATAGAGGTTCCATATAGAGCCGAATATGTGCCTGAGAAAGAAGAATTCGAAGAAGTGCCAATGAGCGAAATTCAGAAGATATTCGAAAACACAGGCAAAAGCGACCCGAAAAACCAGCTTAACTGCGGCGCGTGCGGCTACAAGAGCTGCGTTGATAACGCTATTGCGGTTGTGCGCGGTTTGGCAGAGCCTGAGATGTGTATTCCATACATGAAGCGATTGGCACAGCAGCGCACAGACAAGATTATCGAAACGACCCCGAACGGCATAGTAATACTTGACAGCGAGCTTTGCATAATAAAGATGAACCCTGCATTCCAGAGAATGTTTATGTGCAACAACGGTATATTGGGGCGCAGAATATCCTACCTGCTGAATGCAGAAGGCTTTGAACGCTTGCAATCGGGTGAGTTAGAGCAATTCGACTCAATTCAGGTTAAGTATGGCATAAAGTATCACGAAATACTGTATGCGTTAAGAAGCGAAGGACAATATGTCGGCATATACTCGGATATTTCGAAGCTGACATTCGATTCGGGGCATTTAGAAACCATAAAAGCGCAGACTCTTCATCACGCTAAGGAGTTCTTAGAGCATCAGGTACGCTTTGCTCAGGAAATGGCGCATTACTTGGGTAAGAGTGCCGCAGAAAGCGAAAAGATAGCAAAAAGGCTCATAAACCTTTATGAAAAAGAAGGCGGCGAAACGAAGGAATGAAATTCTTTGAGGGCATTGTAGTACAGGAGTGCAAGAAAGGTTATTCGGTTTGCGGCGACTACTGCATAAGCGATAGAACCGCAGCAGGCACTGTGCTTGTGCTGTGCGACGGATTGGGCTCGGGGATTTATGCGAATATCGCGGCTATTTCTACCGCAAACAGAATGATAGAGCTTATTCGCGGCGGCGTTACTGTGAGAGCGGCGGCGGAAACCATAGTCGCTTCAATGCACAGAGCACGCACAGAGAATATTCCATTCGCTGCGTTTTCCGTAGTGCATATACTGCCCGACGGTAAGTTTACGGCATATACATATGAAGCGCCAAACCCTGTACTCATCAAAGATAAAATCGCAATTTCGCTAATGCCGCGCTTCTACACATACGGTTTTGAAGCAATCGGCGAAACCTTGGGAACATTAGATTATGGCGACGCGCTTCTGCTTTTTACAGACGGCGTCAGCCAAGCAGGCATAGGATTCGGGAAGAACTTCGGCATCGGCTCAAAAGGTGTCGCAAGTTATATCAACAGGAATTATAAGAGCGGCGATACAGCATACGAATTGCCCGGACGCATACTTGAAATGTGCAAGGAGGTTTCGGGAGAGAATTATGGCGATGATACCACATTGGCAATGCTGTATTGCAGAGAAGCAGTTGAGCTTACACTGCTGACAGGGCCGCCCTCGCGCAGCTCATTAGACAGCAAGTACGCGGCAGAATTCATGAAAAGCCCCGGAAAGAAGATTATCTGCGGCTCAACTACAACAGACATAATAGCAAGAGAGCTTAAAAAAGAAGTCTTAATGCTCTCACCGGGAAATGCATTCGGTCAACCGCCTGAATATTGGATAGACGGAATTGACTTAGTATCCGAAGGCGCAATAACGCTTGGGCAAGTATATAACATATTGGACGAGCCTAAGGAGCGCCTTACGGGAAGCTCCACAGCAGAGCGCATTTGCATTATGCTGCACGAAGCGGATCTTATCCATCTAATGATAGGCAATGCCGCAAACACCGCGCACGACGAGCTGCTATTCAAGCAAGTGGGCGTGCAGGTGCGAAAAGCGACTGTTAAGCGCATAGCTGAGAAGCTTAGAGAAATGGGAAAACTCGTAATAGAACGATATTACTAAGATATAAAGCAATGGGCAATAAAATATAGAGTAAAGGAGAATGAAAATGGACTTTACGCTTTCTAAGAAACATTCAATGGCGCAAACTCTGTTTCGTGAGTTCGCAGAGAAAGAAGTTAAGCCGATAGCTGCTGAAATCGATGAAACCGAAAGGTTTCCATCTGAAACAGTTGCTAAGCTGAAGAAGTACGGCTTCTTGGGAATACCGGTCCCAAAGGAGTTTGGCGGACAGGGCTGCGACACACTCACCTACATCATGTGTGTAGAGGAGCTTGGCAAGGTGTGCGGAACTACCTCCGTAATAGTTTCTGCGCATACATCATTAGCCTGCGAGCCTATTTTGAAATTCGGCACGCCAGAGCAGAAGGAAAAATACCTTGTTCCCTTAGCTAACGGCACGCATTTAGGAGCTTTCGCGCTTACAGAGGCAGGCGCAGGCACCGACGCGGGCAGCCAGCAGACAAAGGCGGTGTTAGACGGCGACGAATATGTGCTAAACGGCTCAAAGATATTCATAACCAACGGCAAGGAAGCGGATACATATATAGTGTTCGCAATGACTGATAAATCAAAAGGCACGCATGGAATAAGCGCATTTATAGTTGAGAAGGACACTCCGGGATTCTCATTCGGAACAAAGGAAAAGAAAATGGGCATTAGGGGTTCATCAACATATGAGCTTATATTCCGCGATTGCAGAATACCCAAGGCGAACCTGTTAGGGCAAGAAGGCAAGGGCTTCGGTATAGCGATGCAGACATTAGACGGCGGGCGCATTGGTATTGCAGCACAGGCGTTAGGCATTGCAGAAGGCGCGTTCGAAAGAACGGTCGCTTATGTAAAAGAGCGTAAGCAGTTCGGCAAACCCATTGCGGCTTTCCAGAATACGCAGTTCGTATTAGCAGATTTAGCAACTAAGATTGAAGCCGCGAAAATGCTTGTATATAAAGCCGCGATTGCTAAGGATACGCAAAAGAGATTCAGCACAGAAGCGGCAATGGCTAAGCTGTTCGCAGCGGAAACCGCCATGGAGGTTACAAGCAAGTGTATTCAGCTGCACGGCGGCTATGGCTATACACGCGATTACGAGGTTGAACGCATGATGCGCGACGCGAAAATCACCGAGATATACGAAGGCACATCCGAAGTGCAGCGTATGGTTATATCCGGCGCAGTCCTGAAATAAGGGGAAAGGAGAGTAACATGAACATTGTAGTATGTATTAAGCAAGTGCCTGACACAACAGAAGTCAAGTTAGACCCAAAGACAGGTACTCTCATTCGCGAAGGAATACCAAGCATTATGAATCCCGACGACAAGGCAGCACTTGAAGCGGCGTTGACGATTAAGGATAATTTCAACGCGACAGTTCATGTAATCACTATGGGGCCTACGCAGGCAGAGGCTGTATTGCGTGAAGCATTGGCAATGGGCGCAGACAAGGCGTATTTGCTCACAGACAAGGCTTTCAGCGGCGCGGACACGCTTGCAACCTCCACCACATTAGCCGCAGCGATAAGAAAAATTGATTTTGACCTGATATTAGCTGGCAGACAAGCTATTGACGGCGACACAGCGCAGGTCGGCCCTCAAATCGCCGAGCACTTAGGAATACCGAATATTTCATACGCCGAAGAAATTGAAATCACTGACGGCGAAGTATCAGTAAAGCGCTGGTACGAGGACAGATACCACTTAGTAAAGGCGAAGCTACCTTGTCTGATAACTGTGTTAGGCGAAATGAACACACCAAGGTATATGACTCCCGGTGGTATATTCGACGCATTCGATAAGGAAATTACCGTTTGGACACGCTCTGATGTAGAAGTTGACGATTCAAGCATTGGCTTGAAGGGCTCTCCCACTCGCGTTGTAGCTTCGTACCCCAAGAGCCTAAAGGGCGCGGGCGAAAAGAAGGTACTCGACACGGAAGAAGCGGTAGAATACCTGCTTGGCAAGCTGCGCGAAAGAGGAATAATCTGAAAGGCGGTGTAAACAATGAAAGAACAATATAAGGGCATATATGTATTCGCACAACAGGTTGATGGTCATATCAGCGCAGTATCATATGAGCTGATTGGAAAGGCAAAAGACTTAGCCAAAGCACGCGGCTGCGATGTTACGGCAATACTTTTGGGCTATAATATTTCGCACTTAGCCGAAGAGCTTGGCGCATACGGAGCTGACAGAGTAATAGTTGTTGATAACCCCGCGCTTGAAGTCTATATGACAGAACCATATACGCACGCTATTACGGAAATTATCCGCGAATTTAAGCCTGAAACTGTGTTATACGGCGCAACATCAATAGGCAGAGATTTAGCGCCCCGCATTTCAGCACGCGTTAAAACAGGCTTGACTGCGGACTGCACAGGATTGGAGATTGATGAAGCAACAGGCGATTTGCGTATGACACGCCCCGCATTCGGCGGCAACATAATGGCGACTATTCTATGCTCTGAGCACAGACCACAGATGGCCACCGTACGCCCCGGCGTTATGAAAAAGCCTGAAAAGTCTAACAGCAAAGCTAAGATAATCACATTCGCCCCGAAATTTGAAGCTAACAACAGGTATGTTGATGTAACAGATGTTGTAATGCGCAAGACAGCGCAATGCGATATTACAGAAGCGAATATACTCGTTTCAGGCGGACGCGGAGTTGGCTGCCCCGAAAACTTCAAGCTGCTTCAGGACTTTGCCGAAGCAGTAGGAGGCACAATAAGCAGCTCACGCGCTTGTGTTGACGCAGGCTGGGTTGCGAAGGATTTGCAGGTAGGGCAAACCGGCAAGACTGTTCGCCCTACTGTGTATTTCGCAATAGGCATAAGCGGCGCAATACAGCATATCGCAGGTATGGAGGAATCGGATATCATTATCGCTATCAATAAGGATGAGAGCGCACCTATATTCGAAATCGCAGACTATGGCGTAGTCGGCGATCTTCATAAAATACTGCCCATGTTGACAGAAAGAGTCAAGCAAGCGAGGGCAGATAAGCAATAATTACTTAGCCATTTGCATTCACCCATAAGTTTTGTGCGAGCGGTGCCGGCAGAAATGTCGAAGCACCGCTCACGCAATTATTGCACTTATATAGCAAGTTGTGAAGCTATCCCAAATGAGCAAAAACAAGATAACTAATTTATTTGCTTAAACAGACGAGCGGAACTAATGCAGTATATTATTAGCATTGCTACATTTTAATATCACGAATAAATTCAAAATTTTCAAACTGATTGATAAGAGTTGATAAAAATATTTGCTAATCCATTCCTTTCTCTCAAAAAGAAAGCATACGATAGATTGAGGTGATTTGCTTGTTAGTTGAAGTAGGATATAACCGCGAGGAAGTGATTAAGTATGCTGAGAAATGGGCGTTATCGCGCAATCCCGCATACGCGAATTTCGACAGTCTTGGCGGCGACTGCACAAATTTTGCTTCTCAATGCATATATGCCGGCTGCAAGGTTATGAACTATACTCCCGTAATGGGCTGGTTTTATAGGAGTATGAACGACCGTACGCCCTCTTGGACAGGGGTAAAATACCTGTACGAATTCCTGATGCGCAACAGAAGCACAGGACCATATGGCGTACTTGTAGATAAAAAAGACATTATGCCCGGGGACATAGTGCAATTAGGCGACGGGAGCGGGCATTTCTACCACACTCCCGTAGTGTTAAGCGTTGGAAATGAGATTTTAGTCGCCGCGCATACATTTGACGCGCTGTATAGACCGCTTTCAAGCTATATATATGGAGAAATACGCTATATCCACATACAAGGCGCAAGAAAGTGGGTATAACCTTGTATGCCCTACTCTGCTCTCAAAGCCTCCACAGGGTCTTTCTTTGCGGCAATGCGTGCGGGGATCAATCCACCCAGCATGGTGAGTAATACGCTTAATACAACCAATACAAATGCGTGAATAGGATTGAGCTGTGCTACATTTTTCAGGTCGGTTAGGTTATAGAGGACATTGTTCGCTGGAATGGTGAGCAGGTACGCAATGCCTATTCCAAGCAATCCTGAGAATGCGCCAATGATAAATGTTTCTGCATTGAACACTCGTGCAATATCCTTCTTCCTTGCGCCCAATGCACGCAATACACCTATTTCTGTGGTTCTCTCAAGCACCGAAATATAGGTGATAATGCCTATCATTATAAGCGAAACCACAAGAGAAATTGCCGCGAATGCTATTAACACTATCGTAATTGCGTCCATAATTCCGCCGGACAGCTTTGTAACCATTGCCGCCATATCTGTAAACTCTATTCTGTCCTTTTCTTCTTTTCCCTCGTTCCATGCTTCTAAATAATCTACCACCTTCTCCTTCGCGTCGAAATCATAAGGATAAATCGAAATCGCAACGGGAATAGAATCTGCCCCAAGAGCCGCAAGAACGACTTCCTTAGTCATAGCACCGCCCATTCCGGGTATGCTCGGCATTCCACTGTTCGATGGCGGAAATACTTCGCCAGTGAGCACATTGTAGTTGGCTTTTTCCTGCGCCAATACTATTTTCGACTTCTTTGCGTCTTCAATGAAGAATTCTACAAGCTCGTCCGGGTACATTATGCCGGGCTGAAGTATTGAAATCTTTGAATCTTCAAGCGGGCGAACTATACCGGCAATTCTTAGAGTAACTGCCTTATCGCTATTGTATAGCTCTGAGAAGTTTGCGCCGTTGACTGTGAAATAATCGCCGTTTTGAATGTAAAAATCGTCATTGAGTATCAGCTTAAACTCATAGCCTACAATTTTATCGAAAGGCACAGGGTCAGAGCCTGTGTCGATTCCCAATGCTTCCAACAAATCTTTATAGACTCTGTTATACTGGTCAAGCACAAGCACCAAATCGGTCTTTGATTGGGGAAGCTCGCCGTATATCAAATCATAACGCTTTTCTAAGTATGAGGCTATGCCCTCGCCGGGCTTCTTGGGGAAGCTCGTAAAGCTCATATTAGAAGGATTTATGGTTACTGCAGTATCGCCATCTAACCTCAGCAGGTTCAGATTAACGCTTCTTGTGAGAGAAACACCGTCAATCAAGCTCGGGTCAAGCTTCTTTACATAGTCTATATACTCTTTTGTAAACACATTTGTATGAATAACCATATTGTCGGTAATATCAAATGGATATACGACCTGTTCAGTCGGGAACTCGTCTAAATCACCGCCCTGCCTCATTTGCTGCATAGCTGTAATATCTATATCCATATTCGCCTGCGTAATAATAATCGGGAAGTTAGACAGGGTGCTTGTTTCAAAGTCCTTTATCTGCTTATCAAAGCCATTTGAAAGCGACAGTATAAGCGCAATACCAATTATTCCTATGCTTGAAGCAAAGGCTGTCAAAAATGTGCGCCACTTCTTTGTGATGATGTTCTTTCCCGAAAGCTTAAGCGCCGTGAAGAAGCTCATGCTCGTCTTTTTCAGCTTGTAGTCCGATTCCTCTTGCTCGGGCTCATATGGGTTGGAATCAGCTATTACCTTGCCGTCGGAAAACCTGATAATTCTGTCGGCGTATTGTTCAGCAAGCTCTTTATTGTGAGTTACCATTATTATAAGCTTGTCCTTCGCAATTTCCTTTATCAAATCTAATATCTGCTCGCTTGTTTGCGAATCTAACGCGCCTGTCGGCTCGTCAGCCAATATTATGTCGGGGTCATTTGCTAACGCGCGCGCTATGGCTACCCTTTGCATTTGTCCGCCCGATAGCTGATTGGGCTTTTTGTGCAGATGGTCCTTCAAGCCAGCCTTTGTTAATACCTCTATTGCCTTTTTGTGCTTCTTTTTTGCCGGAACGCCGCTCAGCGTCATTCCCATTTCGACATTATCTACAATATTCAAATGCGGAATCAGGTTATAGCTTTGAAATACGAAGCCTATGCTCTTATTCCTGTACGCGTCCCAATCCTTATCCTTGAAGCGTTTTGTGGATTTGCCGTTAATAATCAAATCACCCGAAGCGCACCTGTCAAGACCGCCTACGATGTTCAAAAAAGTAGTCTTGCCCGAGCCGCTCGGTCCCAAAATAGCCACGAATTCGCTTTTTCTGAAATTAAGCGAAACATCGTTTAATGCGACTTGTGTAAAATCGCCTGTCTTATAGCTTTTGAAAATGTTTTTTAATTGCAGCATGGTATTACCTCTTTCTCAATTCAAATTATCAGAGCTTGCATGTAGTCGCTTTGGCTGTTTCAACAACAGTATCAAGACTATTGAAGCAACGCAGGTTAGTGCAGCCATTATCAATGAAGGTACATAGTTGTTATTGACAGTTATTGCATTCGATATAAGCGGAAATACCAATGACGAAACACCAAAGCCAAGCATTACGCAGCCGTAGTTAAGCCCCATATTCCTTGTGCCGTAGTAATCAGCAGTCAATGCAGGATATACGCCAGCCGAACCGCCGAACGCGAGTGAAATCGCTCCAATGCAGATGATATACATATAGCCTTTTGCGTATATCAAGCCGACAGTACCTAAAAGATTTATAGCTATGAAGCTGATTATTGCCGCCTTCCTTCCGATTATATCAGAAAGCCACGAAAAACCGAGCCTGCCCACAGCACTTGCTATTCCTGTGATCATAACTCCCAACACGGTTAAGTTATCGGTTAACCCTCTTTCCAAGCCGAATGTAACGAAAATGGGGTTCATAATAAAGTAAGCGGGCAATGTGGTGAACATAGCAAACGCCATCATATAGAATTGCGGAGTTTTAAGCATTTGCTTTGTCGTATAGCTACCATCATCTATTTTTGCAGATGTGGAATCGCTCTCAAAGTTTTTCGGATTGACAATCAGGAATGAGCATGGCGCACAGATTAGCAAAAACGCTATTCCTATTGCTGTAAATGTGAAGGGCACGCCGTAATTCGCCAGAAGTGCCTTTGTAAGCGGCGCAAACAGCACTAACGAGAACCCGAACGCGCTTACCATCATGCCTGTTGCAAAGCCGCGCTTGTTGGGGAACCACTTTTGAACGACTGCAACAGTTGTTGTATATACGGCTCCAACACCCAAACCGCCTATTATCCCGTATGTGAGATATATAAGCTCGGGATAACTTTTTGGAACGAATGCGGTTAGAACCATACCAATACTAATAAATATGCTTCCAAACAGTACAACGCGCTTAGGGCCTAACTTGTCCTGCGCTCTGCCGCCTAATATCAGCCCTGCAACAAACGACGCAAGCATAATTGATGAAGTCAATGCGGCTTTATCCTGCGCCCATTCAAGATGAAGCGCTACGGGCTGCTTGAATATGCTCCACATATAAATTATGCCGGCACAAAGCTGTGTCAACATGCCCGCAATTAAAACTACATAAGGGTTATTAGGTTTGTTTCTCATGCGTATTCCTCTCTCATGCTCTTATAACACGAATTATAACATATTAAAGGGAAAAGGGTAGGTGGATAATGTAAAATAATTGCACGAGATGGAGTTAGTATTCATAAGACAAATGACTGCTTTACTGTTAAAGCTGCTTTGAAATATGCACAAAAATCATCTACTATCATTTAAATTATTGTAGCTTTTACACAGAATCTACGACCTTTTTCTATATTATATTGGTGAAACATTTAAAAAAGCATGGCATACCATTGATATGTTTCGCAAAAAATCTGATTTGGGCATGCATTGTATGTTTTCAGCAAATTTTTGTATAGGCAGCAGAAAACATGTTCAAATATAGTCCACTAATTTCACAATTTATTTCCTTGTAACAATTCACTCTGATAGCTACAATTCAACATTGTTGTGCCGGAAATGTAAATAAGCATAAGCAAATGCATAGGATAACTGCAAAGTAATATTGTTACGGAACGGGAATGTTTGCTTTGCTATCTTATGCGATGGAAAAACGCTTACTGGGTTATGCCAGAATAACTTTAGGAGAACGCAATGAAACATAGTAAAGTATCTAAACTGATCGCAATAGCGTTGTGTTGTATTTTTCTTGTTTCATTTATATATGAATCACAAGTACTTAATGCGCTTGCAGATGGTAGCAAAAATCTGACAGCGACTAAAAACGGCAGCACTTGGGTTAGCAATAGCGGCTATCGGCCATATACTGAATGGTATAATCAATCGACTGCCGGTATTCCTCGTAAGCAAATCATTAAGGCTTTTGTTAATAGCGGCGAGATAATATACTTGGAAGCAGCGTTGCGGCCGGTTATGGCGGTGATATAGTCGTAAGGCGCCCCGACGGCACTTCAAACAAGAACTGGGATTTAGATGTTGTCAGCAACGGTAAAGGGCATATAAACACCCGCGCCAAAGAGTTAGCGGGTCCTAACTATGCAGGCAGCGGTAATACCGGAGGCTATATTCCCCTATCAATAACGGCGGATCAAACCGGCGTATGAGAGTTTGAGTTTCATTCAACCGGATATACAAACACTAACCCTGCATTAACTGAGGTAGGTGCGTCAACCTTCGTAACCAACCAAACCACTGGCACAGTGGGCGCATGGGATATTACTGTTACAAAGCTTGTAAACGGCTCACGAGTGGCAGTCCCCGGACGCGTATTCGCTAATTACTTATGCCTAAATCTTGGTAACAATAAACAAGGCTTTGGCGTATTGTATTCTACTGTATATGTTCTGACAAATGACGGCTATATATACAGAACAGAGTTTAACGGCATTGACCCGTATGGCTTTGTCTATTTTGCAAACAACAGAGGGCTTATAAATACCAAACAAACACATCGAATTTAGCTTCCGGTGTTTGCTCGTCAAACGAAATGTCTTATATCTCAAGCAACGGCACAGAAGTTCAGTTCCATTCGCCGATATATCCCGATACTATGCTTGACCAGACTTACAAAATCTTCTTCGATATGCCGGCAGATGACCTGCCAAGCTACATAAGGCCTACCCCCTATATTCCCGGAACGATTACGAATTTACGCTTTGTGGGCTTTGATGAGAATATAGGCTATGTAGGCAGCGGCGGTTACTTCTATTTTAATGCTGATAAGGCATCATCAGTTGAGATTAAGCTCGACTTCTCAAAATATGTGAATGAGCTTGGTCAAATTGAAAACAGAGGTATAGTATATCTCTCAAACGCATGCGTACAGGGTGAAAACCGAATCTATTGGGACGGCAGAGACGCTAACGGCAACATATTGCCTGCGGGTGTTTACGGCAATAGGAACGATGTCGAAGTTAGTGTCGTTGCAAAGGCAGGCGTATATCATTTCCCGTTGTTAGACGTTGAAAACAATAGGAACGGCATCAAAATCAGGCTTATGAATACGCCATTGGATGCATACGGCAATCCCGTTGAAATAAGCGAAGAAGAACGCTGCAGGGTTTACTATAACAATTCGTATATGCCTAATATGACCGAAGCAGACTCCGGCGCGCCACTAAATCAGCTTGGCGGCTACGATTCAAGATTAGGTGCTGCAAAGTTTGGTGTTACATTAACAAACAGCCCCGGCGATTTCGGAGCAATAGATATTTGGGCTGCATATGACGGAGTTGATGAGCTACCTGTTATAGCACCACCTGAGTTCGAGCTTATAGAACCGCCAAAAAACATATTGTCTCTGCGCGGGTTCGTATTTTACGACTACAACAATGACGCGCTCTACAAAATGATTAACGGCGACTATTCTTTAGCTAACACCAAGGTTGATTTATATAAGAATGGCGTAAAAATCGCTACTGATACCACAGATCCAAGCGGATTTTATCACTTTGACGGTTTGGAATATGGCACTTATGAGATCAGGGTTACCACCCCCATATCCAACTGCAAATGCACAACGAATAACGCAACTCAAAGCGTGATAATCGGAACCGCATATGCAAATAACGGCATAGTGCGTGCTAAAGATGTAGGTTTCTACTACCAGCTTTATGAGAACAGAATAACAGTTTATAAGGAATGGGAATCAAACATAAATGATCCTATACAGCCCGACAGCATAAAAATCAATTTATATGCTAAGCGAGGAACTGTTATCGAAAACACATATTCGGTTACATTATCGCCTGTAAACGGCTGGCAATATACAT
>FZPS01000179.1_pt52 | contig 18295 bp, 16 predicted proteins | sample 1817821 | NCBI WGS metagenome assembly FZPS01 (sample SAMEA104158645, study PRJEB21678) | metagenome | place: Germany | collected 2015-04-21
GAGCCAATTATGCCAGCAATAAAGGGTATTGATAATGCTAATGTGGTAGATGTGGTAGAGGCCCATCACAAGGGCATCAGCGGCAAGGATGTCGTCATCTGCGGTGGCGGTTTGAGTGGATGCGATGCTGCTCTTGAATTAGCTATGAAAGGTAAAAAGGTAACTGTGGTAGAAATGCTAGATGAATGCGCTCGGGATGCCATGCCCATAAATAGGATAAGCCTTATGAGAATGCTGGCTGAAAACAATGTGACACTTATGACCAACAGCAAAGTCATTGAGATCGATTCCAGCGGTGTCATCATCGAAAAGCAAGATGGTGATAAGGAGAAAATTGAAGCAGATACCGTCATCATAGCTTTCGGACAGACTAACAAAAATGACTTTGTTGACAAAGTCATGGCAAAATATTATATAAAAACAACAGTCGTTGGAGATGCCGAAAAGGTAGGCAAAGTAGGCAACGCTATTCGCACAGGTTTCTATGCTGCTATGGCAATAGAATAAATTAATGAGGGGATAAGTTTGGCCAAGCTCATCAAGCTTATCCCCTTGATGTTATTTTGGGGGTGGAGTATTGTAATGAAGAGATGTTCTTGGTGTGAAAAAGATGAGTTATACATAAAATATCATGACGAAGAATGGGGAGTTCCAGTTTTTGATGACAGGAAACAATTTGAATTTCTGGTCCTTGAGTCTGCTCAGGCTGGCCTTAGCTGGCTTACCATTTTAAAAAAGAGGGAAGGCTATAGAAAAGCCTACGACGGATTTGACCCCAGTAAAGTAGCCAAGCATGACGAGAGAAAAGTTGCAGAGCTGATGAATTGTGATGGCATAATTAGAAACGAAAGGAAAATAAGGGCGTCAATCAATAATGCCCAAAGATTCATAGAGATTCAAAAAGAATTCGGTAGTTTCTGTAATTACATTTGGAGATTTGTTGATTATAAACCTATCATGAATTCCTGGAAAAGCGAATCCGAAATTCCTGCGAAAACCAAGCTGTCCGAAGAAATAAGCAAAGACTTAAAAAACAGAGGTTTTCAATTATTAGGTCCAATTATCGTTTATTCCCACTTACAAGCAACTGGATTGGTAAACGACCATATAGTAGACTGTTTTCGATACAAACAAATATGCGAAATGAGAAAGGAGAAAAATAATGGACAAAGCTTTTAAAAAAGTAATCTTTTCGGGAATAGCCCTGGCCATGGGAATTGCAACCCTTGTATTAAACATACTAAAACAACTCGAGGCTAATACAGCAATCACCCTTCTATCCATAGGTTTAATCTGCCTGGCCATTCTGCAATTGGAAAACAAATAACATCAAATAAACACGAGAGACCGAACATTACGCAACGTGCAGTTCGGTCTTTTCTGTTCATATTTAACTAAAAAGGTAAAAATTTACTTTTATTTGATAACAGACAGATTAGATGAAGTAATTGGTTAAAGGTGTAAAAAAATGGGCGACAGGTGATAGAGTTATCGCCTGTTTTTTTATACACTCAGGTTTTATTGTTAACAATATATTTATTTAATGGGCTGAATTATGGTAATATAGATGGTAAGATATGGATTGATAATAATCTTTTGGGGTTAGTGTGATGAATATTTTGGTACTTAACGGCAGCCCGAAGGGCGAAAGAAGCAACACCTTAAAAATAACAAGAGCTTTTTTAGACGGGATGTGCAGCAAGCAACGGCACAACATTAATATAGTAAATATTAGCGAGAAGGACATTCAGCATTGCCGGGGTTGTTTTACTTGTTGGACGAAAACGCCGGGTAAATGCGTGATCAAAGATGAGATGGGGGAACTCATAGAGCAGTACATAAATGCAGATTTGATTGTATGGAGCTTTCCCCTTTATTATTTCGGCATGCCTTCTAAAATCAAGGCTTTTCTTGACCGCACGCTGCCCACAAGTTTACCCTATATGACCATTAATGAAGACGGGACAAGCGGTCATCCTCCTCGATATGATTTGTCACATCAACGCTATATCCTTATCTCCACATGCGGCTTTTATACCGTGAAAAATAATTACGACGCCCTTTTTCGCCAATTCGAGATAATGTTTGGAGAAAAACTGACAAAGATAATATGTCCGGAGGGAGAGCTGTTTTCCATAGCCCAGCTTGAAGGCAGAATTTCTGAATATCTGTACTATGCAAAAAAAGCAGGAGAAGAATTTGCTGAAAACGATAGAATAAGTATCCTGATGGTTTCCGGCTTGAGTGTTTTGGCCTTGCTTGATGTAAACGCTACATTGATTATTTGTTCATCGTATTTTTTATTCGGTTTGATGTGGTTGGTATCGAGCTTTTTTAAAATCCCCTTGTCAGCATACTATTCAAGCCATGATTATAACGGTGACGAGGCTTTTGAAAATCCTCTATTTATCAAGACAAACAGGATTTTAACAACAGCATGGGGCTTGATGTACCTAATCATTGCCACATATTCTTATTTCTTGATGCAAAGTGCCCTGTCAAAGTACACGGGCCTCATCAATGCACTTGCTCCTTCATTAATGGGGCTGTTTACATTGTGGTTTTCCAAGTGGTATCCTGCAAAAGTCGCGAGAGGTTAAACAAAAGAACTATGAATTGATTTTAGATTTTACATACCATGTTAATGCTATATAATAGCCTATTATTAGGAGAAATTCCATATCCCATTAACGGAACTGGAAAGTTTCCAAATAATGTAGAACCTAAGATTATTATAAAATATAAGCCAACACATATTGATGGTAATTTTAAGTTTTTTGGTAGATTTTTAAAAGGAGCAACTGTATGCTAGAGATTATTGCCATGGCCACAATGCTGATTGACCACATCGGTGCGGTTTTCTTCCCGGAACAGGTATTTTTAAGGATTATTGGGCGCATATCTTTCCCCATATACTGTTTCCTGCTGGTCAGGGGTTTTCACCATACCAGCTCTTTTCAAAAGTATCTCCAAAGACTTATACTTCTGGCCGTTGTAAGTCAACCTATATACAGCAAACTTTTTGGAATAGACAAGCTCAACATCATATTCACCCTTGCAGTATGTCTTATAATCCTTAAACTCATGGAAGAAGCTAAAATCCAGCATATTATCATATCAATACTTTTAACGATAATTCTTGCAACCGGTTTTTTCGAATACGGCTCTTATGCTGTTTTGATGGTATTAATATACAGATTCATCAAAGAACCTTACATGATACTCTTGGCCCACGCTGCTGCAAACTTCGCTTACTTTTTTTATTTTGCCTGGTTTCAACAGCTGAGTATACTAGGTAGTATAATCATTGTATGGTCTTTACATGAATCATTTCCGGAAATAAAGATTAACAGGATGCTGTACCGGGTATTCTATCCATTTCACTTGCTCTGTCTGTTGGGCATAAAGGCTTTGGTCTGACAATTTTGCTTGAACTAAAGTGAAAATTTAGATAAAATGTAAGCAGAAATCAGAACAAGGGTTTTGTCTGCTTACTATAAAGAAATACTGAAAACGGGAAGGGAAATTTACGTTCAGTAAATTTCTATTTTTTTATTCAACACGGCCGAAATGCCATTGAAATAACCTAAAGTATTTGTTTATATTGTCATAATTGCTGCTATGAAAAAGCTGAAATGGAGGTTTTAACATGAAAATCTATCAGGTAGATGCTTTTACAGAGAAGCCCTTTCAGGGAAATCCTGCTGCTGTTTGTGTGCTGGATAGGCAAGTAGAGGATGCTTGGATGCAAAATGTTGCTATGGAAATGAATCTGTCCGAAACCGCCTTTTTGTTGTCAGATGGTGAAGGATACAACCTGCGCTGGTTCACACCGACTTCCGAAGTAGACCTGTGCGGCCATGCCACTCTTGCCAGTGCTCATATCCTGTGGGAAAGAGGGTATTTAAAAAAAGAGCAGGAAGCCAAATTTTATACAAAAAGCGGCTTGCTATCTGCCAAATTGAATGAAGATTGGATTCAACTGGACTTTCCCGCCACGCCCGAAAAAGAAGCAGAAGCTCCGACAGAGCTTATATCAGCTCTTGATGTTGACCCCATTTATGTAGGGAGAAATGTTTTTGATTATATCATTGAAGTGGAATCCGAAGAAATTGTAAAAAATATTAAACCCGATTTTATAAAGCTCATGAAAGTTCCCATGAGGGGAGTTATTGTTACTGCAAAATCCAAAGAATATGATTTTGTTTCCAGGTTCTTTGCCCCAGGAGTAGGGATACCCGAAGACCCCGTAACCGGTTCTGCTCATTGCTGCCTAGGCCCATACTGGATGAAAAAACTCAAGAAACAAAGCTTTACCGCCTATCAAGCTTCGGAGAGGGGCGGCATTTTAAAAGTCGATGTTGCCGGGGAGAGAGTATTGATTTCCGGGAAAGCAGTGACAGTAATGGAAGGAAAATTATTGTATTAAATCTGGCAGTTGTAAAGCCGAAACTATAGTTTTTCAGCAGAATACTGTTTGTAAGAGGAGCAGAAAGAGGAACTATTATGGGAAAAATAACTGCTATAGAAGTTCAGAAGAAAAACAAGAACCGTTTTAATGTGTATATTGACGATAGCTTTGCTTTTGCAGTTCACGAAGATGTAATAGTCTCGCACAACTTGACTGTGGGAAAAGAATTGCCTGCAGATTATATTGAAAAAGTCGTATTAGCAGAAGAACAGAGCAAGGCTAAAAACTATGCTTTAAGACTATTGGGTTATAGGGCCCGAAGCGAGCATGAAATCAGAAGCCGATTACACCAAAAGGGTTTTGAAAGGGACATAATCGAAGAGACGGTGCGATTTCTTAAGAAATACAACTATATAGATGATTATGCCTTTGCCAAAACATTAGTCAATGATGAATTGAATCTAAAACACAGTGGAGAGGCTCTAATAAAGCAAAAGCTACTCCAAAAAGGCATATCAAAGGAAATCATCCAGAGTGTATTATCAGAAATTCTCGATGAGGAAGAATCCCTTGCTGCCTGCAAAACGCTTGCTGGAAAGAAGCTAAATACCAGCTATCGAAATGATGCACCCAAAGATAAGATGCGAAAACTTGTAGCTTTTTTACAGAGAAGGGGTTATCCCTATAGTATGATAAAAAAGGCTGTTAGAGAACTTCTAGATGATGATTTTGATCTTTAAAAGAGTAAGCATAGAAAGGGAATATTAGTGAAAAGTTTAAATGGTGATTCATATGGACAAAGCTATTAACCTTTTAACAAAAGCAATTATCATATCGTTGTATGTTTACACTTGGAATTTTGTTGAAAAATATGGTGACAGCATAAATAAAACTTATATTTATGTATATATTTCTTTTGTAGCATTGAGCTTATTATCTGACAAATACTTCTACAAGGGCCAAAAATCAGGAGATAACAAATCCCGTGACATGACAACTCATTTCATTTCGTTGACCTGGTTTACCTCGCTAATTATGCCTGTTTTAGAACATGCATATATAGTTAGACATAATTTATTTTTTACCATTTTGGGAATATGTTTAGTATTACTGGGTATAGCAATAAGAGCTTTGGGAATAAAAACCCTCGGCAAATACTTTTCAAGAGATGTAGAGACTTGGGAAAATCAAAAAGTAGTTAAAACAGGAATATATAAACACATTCGCCATCCGGCCTATGCAGGCAATATTTTACAAGTTGTTGGATTTCCGTTAATCCTCAATTCATTCTATAGTTTAGTTCTATCCCTGGTTACAATCATCGGCTTTATATGGAGAATAAGGGTGGAAGAAGAATTCCTAAAAAGAGCAATACCCGAGTATGAAAAATACATGAAAGAAACCAAAAGAATCATACCAAAGATATGGTAATGAGGTGACTGTTTTGAACTATGTAGAAAAAATCAAGGAGGAACTAAAAAAACATATTAATGAAGAAAAAGCCGCCTTTTTCCCCAGGTTCTTTCAAGCCTTTGAAGGCGGATACGGTGAAGGGGACCGTTTTTTGGGAGTTGTAGTGCCGGACCAGAGAAAAGTGGCCAGGAAATATTACAAGCTTGTCAGTTTGAAAGATATTGAAAAGCTGCTCAGTGAACCTTATCATGAATGCCGCCTTACAGCCCTTTTCATGATGGTCCACAAGTTTGAAAAGGCAAAGGATGAAAAGGAACGTGAAGAAATAGTCAACACGTACCTCAACAATATCGGAGCCGTCAACAACTGGGATTTGGTTGACTCCTCCGCGCCATATATACTTGGACAATTTCTTTATTACTCACATCAATGCCCATTTACCGCCAAATACGTTCCCCTGATTGAAGGCATTGCTCATTCAAGAAATACACCTTTTAAATCAATTCGATTTGAGACTACAGAACAGGCTCAAAATGCGCCGGCTCCTTTTACTACATACAGTCTGTTTTATAATGGTGAGTTTATAACAAACGAAATACTATCAGATAAAAAATTTGAAAAAATGCTAATCAACTTGCTATAAGCAGCTATACACCGAAAAAAGCTTGAAATGCTGTGCGATAAGGCACAGCTTTTTTAATTGTAAATGCTCGCCTTTTGCATAAAATGTGAATTAAATACCAATTAAGTGGAAAAAATCATATATATCCATCCATATATTTAATATTTTGGAGGTGGTAGAATGTGTGAATTCTGCACCAAGCACGGTGAAGGGAAAAAGTGGTACGAAATCATGGAGAATTACTCAAGGGAACTGTTGAATGACCCGGGCCGCAGGACTTACATAGAGCAGTTCGTTCCCAGAGTGCGCAAAAGTTCCAAAGACAATTTATCGAGACTGGAATGGGTAAAAAAGAAGATGCCCCTTGCCCACCGCTTTATAAGAAAGATAGCCAATGTCAGTGCCAAAAAGTTCCACTTCGGTCAGGTGGTTCCCCTTGAAGATGCTGAAAAAATAGTAGAAATGGTTCAGACCATCACGAGAGTGCCCTGTGTGTGCCGCACCGTACTTGCCGGAAAAAGCAATGCCAGGTACTGCCTGCTCCTTGGAATAAACCCTACGGACTACAATGTTGATTGGCCGGAACTAAAGGCAAATCTGGAAGTGCTGACCCCTTCGGAAGCAAAAATGGTTCTGAGGGATTTTGACAAAAAAGGCCTGGTTCATTCTATTTGGACCCTTAAGAGCCCTTTTATAGGAGCTATTTGCAACTGCGATCGGGACTGCCTTGCTTACAGGTACCAGGTAGGTTCGGACCTGCTTGAGCTCATGTTCAAGGCTGAGTATAGGGCTAAGATAGATATGGAACTTTGCATTGGATGCCGGAACTGTATGAGCCTTTGTCAATTCGGTGCGATAGAATATTCCGTTACCCATGGCAAATGCTATATAAACACCGAAAAATGTTACGGTTGCGGCGTATGTAGGGTTGCCTGTAAAACACAAGCGATTAAGCTTTACGACATAGAAGAAGTTTTTGTCGTATAGAAGGAGCTAATAGGGCCCGCAAAAGAAATTTTCATCAAGAGTTTTTATGGTATTTCAGATTTTCCCCTATTCTACCATAATTTATGTCCGAGGAAATCAAAAATTATCGAAAAATACAGACAAATTATTGCCCTTCGAAGGAGGAATATTTTTCTAAAAAAAGAATAAAATAAACTACATTACACAGTTGAATTATCCATAATATTATGGCGCTGGAGGTAGAAGGACAAATTTGTTCAACTGCATCTTACCGGCAAATCATCTCAGGCGATTGCTGAGAGAGTATCGCCGTTAATTTTTTAGTCCCAAAATGCGTAACTAGCAGCTTTAGAATTCAGAAAATAAAAAATATAGAGAACAGGGAGGTGATTAAAAACATGTAGATCACAAGGAAAGGTGGTGTGAGTTCTAAGATAACCCTGCAGGTCAGGCCAATATGATGGGGCTAACAGGGGAGTATTGTCGCAACTTGAATCGGCTACTACCTTATTAGCTAAAATTGTTGGAGGTGACAATATTGAATGGAAAAAAAATTAAGTATGTAGCAAGTTTAATAATACTTGTTACGATGCTCGTGGGAATCATAGTTCCTTCAGGGATAGCAGCTCCAAGCACGGTACTTAACGACATAAGTGACCACTGGGCCAAGGATAAAATAAGCCAATGGGTCAATAAGGGCATTGTCAGCGGATATGGAGATGGGACATTTAAACCAGATAACAATATAACCAGGGCTGAATTCATGGCCCTTGTCAACAGGTCCTTTGGCTTTAACAAAAAGGCTGCAACAAATTTTACAGATGTTCAAAGAACGGATTGGTTTTACGATGAAGTGGTCAAAGCAATAGCTGCAGGGTACATTTCAGGTTATCCGGATGGAACTGTAAAGCCCAACAAGGAAATAAGCCGTCAAGAGGCTGCCGTGGCACTTTGTAAGGCGCTAAATCTTTCCGTGAAACCTCAGGCGCTAAACTTTACCGATAGAGACAGCATTCCCCCATGGAGTAAGGACTATATCGGCACCTTGGCCGAGAAAGCTTACATGACGGGCTATCCCGACGGAAGCTTCAGACCGGACCGCTTCATAACCCGGGCGGAAACCATAACCATGTTGGACAAAGCTCTGGCAGGAGAGAAGGGCACGTATTATTTACCGGGCGTTTACGGCCCCGAAGAAGGCATCGAAACCGTTAAGCAGGATATTGTAATTAACCTGCCGGGCATAACGCTTCGCAACATGATTATTGAGGGAGACCTCTATTTGAATGAAGGTATAGCTGAAGGAGATATAACCTTAGAAAATGTAACGGTTAAAGGCAAAACGATCATCAATGGTGGGGCAAACATTGACCTTATTGACTTTAGCTGTAAAGAAGTAGAGGTAAACAAAGGGGCCAGAAATGCCAGAATCACTGCATCAGGTGACACAAAAATCAAGAGATTAAACTTGAATTGTGGTGTGCACTTAAAAGCTGACGGAATCGATGAACTAAGAATTTTAAATGATGACAAGGTAACCCTTGAAGGCAATTTTGAGAATGTCAACGTGGAAGGCAATGGCAACATAGAAGTGTTGAAAAATACCACCATCAATAATCTCCGGATAAATGAAGAATCCGATGTAGAACTAAAAGAAGGTTCCCGGGTTAAAGAGCTTACTGTAAATGCCCCAGCAAGGATCAGTGGCAAAGGCACCATTGATAGGGCAAGGATTAATTCCAACGGTGCCGTGCTGGAAACTGCACCTAAGAGTTATACCCTTGCATCAGTCGTTACTGCAGAGATAGCCGGGAAAAAGGTCAGGGCATCACGGAGCAGCAGCAAAACGGTCAGAGTTACCGGTGTCACTCTTGACAGAGAAACCGTAACGCTCAGGGTATACGAGGAAGTTACCTTAAAGGCCACTGTTATGCCCTCCAATGCCAGCAACAAAGGGGTGACATGGGCATCAGACGATAGCAGTGTGGCAACGGTTGACGGCAATGGAACCGTTAAAGCGTTGGCTGTGGGCAATACCTTTATTACAGTCACCACAAATGACGGAGGCTACACTGCATCCTGTGCCGTTTACGCGATAGAAGATTATGATGAACCTATTGCCGAGCCCATAGATTCTGTTGTAATTAGCGGCAATGCTGTGATCGGTGAAGACTTGAAAGCTATTGTGACGCCAGAAGACGCAACAGTTGAATTCCTGTGGCTGCGAGCCGATGCGGAAGATGGTGAATATGAGGTTATTGATGAGGCAACGGGTATAAGCTATAGATTGACCGAAGATGATGTAGGCAAGTGGATAATAGTTAAAGCAATTGGCATGGGAAATTATACCGGTGAAAAGATAAGCAATGCCGTAGGACCGGTAATGAAAATCGATGAAGTGGACAAAAGTGCGCTACTAGCGGCAGTTGAAGACGCTCTAAAAATAACAAATGATGATTACACGGATGAAAGCTGGTCAATATTCCAAATTGCCCTAGCATATGCTCAAAAAGTCTTAGCTAAAGAAGCACCCAATCAGGAGGAAATAGTAGCCGCCTATACACAATTACGAGCAGCCATGAATGCCTTGGCCAAGAAAGTATCGGTTAATTTGGCGGATATCAGCGGCGTGCCGATTCCGGTAACCGGCAACCCATCAAAATGCTGCATTATCGATAGTTCGCAGTATAGCGGGACAATTAGCTGGGAGCCAGACCATGATGTATTCCAGGCAGGTACGATTTATACCGCAACCATCACATTGACTGCAAAAAGCGGCTATACCTTTAAGGGTGTGCCGGAAGACTTCTTCAAGGTATCTGGAGCAATTCACGTAACTAATGAGGCAAATTCCGGTGTAGTTACAGCAATCTTTCCAAGAACTGACGCCGAGCCCGTTGAAGGCCTGGTCCTGCACCTGGATGCTTCAACTCTGAACTTGGAGGATGGAGCATCAGTTAAAACTTGGAAGGACTTGTCTGATACAGAAAATGTGGTAAGTCAGGATCAGGAGTCTAATCGGCCCAGATTCGTCAAAGATGGTTTAAACGGGAAACCGGTTGTAAGGTTCAACGGAGAAAATCAATATTTTGACCTCAGCTGGAATATGACCAACGACAGATTGACCGCCGATGAAATAACCCTTTTCATGGTTCTGAAAAGCGATAGTATGAATGAGTCACAGACGGTCATGGGCAATTACGATGAAAAAGGTGCCGTATGTGTTCACGTCAGCACGAATGAAAAGAAGTTGACCGCTACCGTTTCCAGTAGGTCCAATAGGATTAATTTCTCTGGCAGCACAGATCCTTATATCGCAACCTATAAGGTCACTAAAACAAAGCACACAGCATATGTAGACGGCATCCAGACTTCAGAAGGGAACCTCACCGAAAGCATAGACTGGGGCAAGACTACCATAGGCAGGAACGGCGGCGAAATAGGTGGCAACATTTCAGAATGGTACTGGAAAGGCGATATTGCCGAGATAAGAATATACGACCGTGCCCTGACCGATGAGCAGCGGAAAGCTGTTGAAAAAGAGCTTCAAAGAAAATGGTTCGGCATGTCGGAACCGAAACCGATATCAGCAGTTCACTTTAATCCGACTCCCAACCTCCGGGAAGGTTCTAGCAAGGTTGCAGCCGATGCCGTTGTGGGAACCCTAACTGCCAGCGATGGAATCGGTGACATCATCTACCTGTTAGCAAAGGGAGAAGGTGATACCTACAACGATTTCTTCAAGATTGAAGGCAATGAGGTTAAGGTTAAGGATGAAGCTCTAACCCAAGGCAGCTACAGCTTCAGAGTAAAAGCCGTGGACAGCAAAGCTAACCAGGTGGAAAGTGCTTTTAGCATTGTGGTATTGGAAAAACAGGAACCCATTGAAGGCTTAGTTTTCCACCTGGATGCTTCGGCATTGAATTTACAGGACGGAGAGAAAGTTGCAAGTTGGGAGGACCTGTCGGGCAAAGGAAACAGCGTAATCCAGACTGATGCAAACTCCCAGCCAGTGTTTAGTAAAACAGCTTTGAATGGACGGCCTGCCGTACAGTTTGACGGAAGCCACCAGTACCTGAATCTAGATTGGGCAAATGGCACCCTGACTACGGATTCCATAACCATGTTTCTCGTCTTGGAGAATGACAACATGCGTGGCGGTACACAGGTGGTAATGGGCAATTATAATCAAAAAAATGCGATAAGCATCAGTATTAGCCAACAAAACAACCATATAGTTGCTCGAATTAGCGATTACACTAATAATTGCTCATTCACTGATGAAGCAGGCCCATATGTATTGACCTTTGATTATGACTCACAGGAGATGCGGACATTTGTCGACGGTGCTTTAACCGATTCTCATGAAACTAATGAAAGCATTTCCTGGGGTAAAACGGCTATTGGCCGTAGCGGTACGAGTTCTTCCTCTTCTTCTTCCCGTTATCCCTGGGAAGGTAAAATATCAGAAATACGCATTTACGACAGAAAACTTTCTGATGATGAACGGAAAGCCGTCGAAGAAGAGCTTCAAGAAAAATGGTTTGGAGCATCGAACAATCCGGGAGAACCGGGCAGAGCATATGTATACTACAACCCTTACGAGGATGTAGATTGGGAAACCTACGAGCAATACAAAGCTAACTTTCATACCCATACGAATCAAAGCGATGGAAGCTTTTCACCGCAAGTGGCAATTGACAGGTATTACAACGCGGGCTACAAGATACTTGCCTTAACCGACCATGATGGTTACGGGTACGATCCCGATACAACCTGGCCATGGACAAAATGGAATAGAGATCCTGATGATTTTGGAATGCTGGCTATCCAGGGCAATGAGCTTTCCAATACGGATCATATCTGCAGCCTTTTCAATGATTACGGCGGACCACGATCCGGTCAAGAAGAACTCGCACTGCAGGAGGTAAATGAACGGAATGGCCTTGCTTTCATGAATCATCCGGGGCGATACACTCGTCCCGTTGACTGGTATGCGAACCTTTACAAAAAATATTACAAAGAGCCCCTGATAGGCATGGAAGTTCACAATCAAGGGGACAGATATCCGAACGACAGACAAACGTGGGATAGGGTGAACGCCCTGGTAATGCCGGAAGTAATTGTTTTCGGATACAGCAACGATGATATGCATAACCAAAACAATCTGTTTAAAAGCTATCAGTTCATGCTCATGAAAGAATTGACCGTGGAAGACTTAAGGGAAGCCATGCTCAAAGGAGCCTTTTACTTTTGTTACGAACCTGGCGGAAGCGGCTCAGAAGACCCCCCGGTCCCGAGAATAAGCAGTATTGAAGTGACGGACAACGGAACCGATATAAAGATAACCGCTACCACTGCTAATTCAATAACCTGGAAAACCGACAAGGGGATAATAGCAAACGGCGATTTTATCGACCTGGACGATATAAACATAGACGGTGCCAAATTCGTCAGGGCAGAACTGACCAATGAAAAAGGCACAACATATACCCAGCCCTTTGTGCTTATGTATAGCTTAAATTAAATAATAACATCCAGGGCGAATATCGCTCACCCCTTCCGCCATATTCGGAGGAAGGGGTTATTTTTTTATAAGGATATAGTTTTTCTTAATAAATTTTTAAGAATTCCCATCATAATTTCTTAAAAAATCTGTGCTATGATACAGATAGATGTTTTCAAGGGATAGGGGTGATGCTGTGTACAACATTCTTGTGGCGGAAGATGAAAAGGAAATAGCCGCTGCCATAGAGGTATACCTGAAAAACCAGAATTACGGTGTTTTCAAGGCATACAATGGGGAAGAAGCCCTGGAAATATTCAAGAACAATGAAATCCATCTGGTGCTGATGGACATCATGATGCCCAAAATGGACGGCTTGGAAGCTGTAATGAAGATAAGGGAAATCAGTAACGTGCCCATTATCTTTCTCACCGCCAAGTCGGAAGATGTGGACAAAATATTGGGCCTAGACATTGGGGCGGATGATTACATCACGAAACCCTTTAACCCACTGGAACTGCTGGCCAGGATAAATTCCAACATCCGAAGGTACACCAACTATTCTTCTCCTCCAAGGACAGAGGAACACCTGATACAAATCGGCGGAATACAGATGGATGATTTAAAAAAACAGGTAACGGTGGACGGAAGGCCTATTAATCTAACTCCTTTAGAATACAAAATCCTTCACTTTCTGATGAAGCATCCCAACAGGGTTTTTTCCATTGAGGAAATCTACGAAAGTGTGTGGCAGGAGCCTGCCTACAATCCGGATACCGTAACCGTCCACATACGGCGAATCAGGGAAAAAATAGAAATAAATCCTAAAGAGCCAAAATACTTGAAGGTGGTGTGGGGAATTGGATACAAATTTGAAGGATAAGAATAAGGGTGGCAAAAAACTCGACTTAAACCTTACAGCTAGTACCAGGGGCATCATTTTGTTGCTTTTAATTCTAGCCGTAGTTTCTGTGAGCCTTTACGCACCCATAAAAACCCTTACAATAGGCGACAAGCCTTTTGGCCCGGATATTATCTACGCAGATGTCATCAGACAGGAAGTTTTATTGATACTGTCAATAGGAAGTGTGAGCATCTTCTTTCTGACGATCTTTGCATTTGCAATGCCATATTCACATCAAAGGCAGGCATCGATGGTACAATTTTATAACAAAATATACCTGGAAATAAAATTTTTGATTTGGTTTATATTTCTTGGGATATTCTTTTCAGGTTTAACTGTAATCATTAACGTTGGAAGCACGAATTTTGAAAAAATAATTCATGAGGCAAACTGGTATTTTTACGCGATAGGCATTCCTGTAACCTTTGTATTCTATACCTTGATTTATCTATCCTTAGTATACCTCAAACATATCCATCATACAGGTTTTGTAAATGAAATAGTGAACAACACTGTAATAGGGAAACTGTGCGTATATGTAAGCAAATATGTCAAAAACACTCTAGTTCAAATCATGGATGAGGAAATCAGCAGGCAGCACAGGGAAAAGTTCATTTTGCTAATCATAATAAACTTTGTTGTGCTGATGTTGATTAATTTAGCTGGCCCGGTCTTGGGAACGCTGCTGGTCATAGGCTATTCGGCAGTGCTGTTTAACTACGGAATAAAACTATTGGAGAAAGTTAGTGCACTGAATGCGGCCAGCAGCCAATTGGCCAAGGGGGATTTTGATCTCAACTTGCCGGAAGACATGGGCATCCTAAGTTCCTTTGCAAACAACTTAAAGAATATCAAAGAGGGCTTTAAGGTGGCCGTAGAGCAGGAGCTTAAAAGCCAGAACATGAAAACCCAGCTCATCACCAATGTCTCCCACGATCTAAAGACGCCCCTCACTTCAATAATTACTTACGTGGACCTGTTAAAAAAAGAGGACCTGGACCCGGATACCAGGAGGGAATATATTGACATCCTTGACAAGAAATCAAAAAGACTCCAGGTGTTAATTGATGACTTGTTCGAGGCCAGCCGGGCCAGCACCGGCAATATCGAGCTCAGCCCGGAAGAGCTGGATATAGTGGCCCTCCTTAGGCAGACCCTAGGTGAGATGGAAGAAAAAATCAACGAAAGCAGTCTGACATTGCGGGTCAATCTTCCTGAACACAAGATTATCTGCAATTTGGATGGGGCCAGGACCTTCAGGGTCTTTGAAAATGTCTTGGGCAACATTCTCAAGTATTCCATGCCCAATTCAAGAGTGTATATAGATGCGCTGGAAGATGAAAAAAGCGTCAGCTTGACATTCAAGAACATTTCCGCCTACGAGATGAACTTTCATCCCTCCGAAATAACCGAGCGCCTGGTGCGGGGTGACAGAGCAAGGCATACGGAAGGTTCGGGCCTTGGCCTTGCCATTGCAAAGAGCCTGGTGGAACTTCAAGGGGGAAGCCTTCACATTGATATCGACGGGGATTTGTTTAAACTGACGATTACATTTCCGAAAGTGTGATTTTCTGCATGAGACCGAAGTGATATAATGTACAAAATAGGACAGTTTTAAAAAACAGCCTCGAAGGAGGGGATAGTATTGGAAACCTCAACCATTTATTGGTCGTACCTTCATTGGAAGGGCAAAAAAATGCACCTTGCCGCAAGCCCAAAAGGCTTGTGCTGCATCCTCTGGCCCAGTGAACCCTTTGAAGCCCTGGAAAAATGGGTAAGGCAACAGTTCCCCAAAGCATCATTGGTGCAAAGCCAGGAAAAGCTGGCCCTTTATGCAAAGCAAATTGAAGCATACCTAAACGGTCAAAGGAAAAGCTTCGACATTCCCCTTGACCTTCGGGGCACGGATTTCCAAAGGGCCGTTTGGCAGGCACTTCTCGAGATACCCTACGGGACTACGAAAGCATATTCGGAAATAGCAGAAAGAATCAAGCGCCCCAGGGCGGTCCGGGCAGTGGGCGCTGCCATCGGGGCAAATCCGGTGCCCATAGTGGTGCCCTGCCATAGGGTGATAGGAAAGGACGGCAGCCTCAGGGGTTTTGCCGGGGGTCTTGATATAAAGCAGCAGCTTTTGAAAATAGAAGGAACTTTATCCGAGTAATTACGTCTAATGTTGTAAAAGTGCTAGAAGGAGTGTTGTTGCAGTGAACGCAAAGAAAGTCCTTTTAACAATCACAGCTATATTTTTGCTCTTTGCAGTTATCGCTTGCAGCAAGAGCGGCAATGACAGGGTAGGCGTTAGAGGGGAGATAAGGGAAATCTACCTGGATGATGAGGAAAAGGTTGCTGCCGTACTAGTAGAAGGCCAGCTTGAAAGCGACACCGACTACGATAAGGCCAGAGTGGCAATTGCCAAGGATACGGTAATCTTAAAGACCAACGGCCAGGAGCTTGAACCCGGGGAACTAAAAGAAGGCATGAAAGTGGAAGTGGTATTTCAAGGCCCCGTAGCCGAATCATATCCGGTGCAAGCCCGGGCCAAGGCCATTAGGGTCCTGGATTAGACTACATATGGTAAAATGCACCGAGGAAAGAATTGCCGGGTCGGGAAAAGGAAAGTCCCGACCCGGTTTTAATTTTATTCGATAATTTCTACAGCCCTATCCAGTACTTCCTTCGGTATGCTTACATTTAAAGCCTTTGCAGCCTTCAAATTGATTATCACATCATTTTGCTCCTGTACCTCCACGGGCATATCTTGGGGTTTAGCTTCTCCAGCTATTATCTTCAAAGCCATTTCGCCGGTCTGTCTGCCCAATTTGTAATAGTCAAGGCCGATGGTGGCCACGGTTCCCCTGTTCACGCTGTCTTTTTCCGCCGATACCAGCAGGATGCTGTTGTTTTCAGCCACCTGGACTATCGCTTCCAGGGCGGTAACGGCTACGTTGTCGGTGGGCACGTAAATGGCGTCAACCTTCCCCACCAAGGATTTGGCAGCCTGGTCCACTTCGCTGGTGCTAGTGGCCACTGCTTCCACAATTTCGAGGCCTAGGTCTTTTGCCACTTCCTTTACCATCTCTACCTGGACAACCGAGTTGACTTCACCAGAGTTGTAGATGATTCCCACATTTTTCACTGAAGGGTCAATGTCCTTAATCAGCTTTATCTGGTCCGCTATCGGTGCCATATCGGTGGTGCCGGTAAGGTTGGTATTAGGTTTTTCCATGCTCTCCACCAGGCCAGCTGCCACGGGATCCGTTACTGCAGTAAACAAAACGGGTATCGAAGTGCCCTTCGTGGCATTGGCCACGGCCTGGGCCGATGGTGTAGCAATGGCCAGTATCACATCCGGCTTATCACCTGCCATACTTTGGGCTATGCTGTTTAAAGTGGGCATGTCCCCCTGGGCATTTTCGTAGTTGACGACCAGATTATCCCCTTCCTTATATCCATTTTCCGCCAGGACATCTAGGAAGCCCTGACGGGCCGCATCCAAGGAAGGATGTTCCACAATCTGCACGATGCCAAGATTCAAGCTGGAAGAAGCAGAAGCCGAACTGCTGCTGCCGCATCCCGATAAAATCAAAGTGCTTATAATCAATATTGACAATGCAATTGACAATATTTTTCTCATTTTCATGACCTCCAAAAAGTTTTTTCAGAAAATCCTTTACATTAATTTTTATTGTAGTAAACTATATTTGGCTGATTTGTTTTTGGGTTGAAATATCAGTTGCCGCTGATGTTTCAACCTTTTTTCTGTTTTGCCCGCCTTTACCACCTCCCGATTGCCTTTTGCCCATCAAAAAAGCCTCTCGTCAGCAAGGGACGAGAGGCTCGCGGTACCACCCTAATTGGTTCATAAAGAACCCACTCATTCAAGGTACGAGGTGATTTTACACCTTTATACCCGCTTCCTTGTATCGGCGGAAGCTCCGGTATACCTACTATCCCCTAGGGGAATTCAGCATACTGCTCCAGGGGGAACTTCGAAAGACCCCTTCATACCGGCTTTCACCATCCCGGCTCGCTTATGAATCCGAAAGTCAGTCTACTTTCCCCTGTCATTGCATTACAGGTATCAGCTTTTATCTCTCAATATTTATTGACTAATATTCTACTGTCCTATTTAGGATTTGTCAATGGTATATAAATAAATAATTTTTTCACAAATTAAAGCAGTGGTTTAAAGGCCCACGGCCCCTGCCCAGCTTGAGATTTGCTTTTAAGGCACCAGTAATATACTCCTTTGCCTTTTTTATGCTCTCCGCCAAATCATGGCCCGCCGCCAGGTTGCAGGCAATGGCCGAAGACAGGGTGCAGCCGGTGCCGTGAGTGTTGGGATTATCAATCTTGGGCCCCTCAAACCACTGAGCGCTTCCCTTCGTGAAAAGCAAATCGTCGGCACAGCCTTCAAGGTGGCCCCCCTTTACCAGTACGCTGCCGCTAGTTAGCTTTGAGATCTCTTCGGCA
>FZPS01000214.1_pt115 | contig 18278 bp, 14 predicted proteins | sample 1817821 | NCBI WGS metagenome assembly FZPS01 (sample SAMEA104158645, study PRJEB21678) | metagenome | place: Germany | collected 2015-04-21
GAGGTTTCAAAAACGAGCTGTTTTCAACCCTGAAAAAAGTTGTTGACCGTTTATGTGATACGATTAACACACTATCCACCACTGTGATAAAAAGCATTACTGGTCGTGATTGGATCATGTCTATATGTTCATCATGAAATAGTATTATATACACCGGACAATGATTGCAAAAAAGGGACGGCAAAAAACTGCCGTCCCTTTTATCCGAATTAGACTTCGACCTCGCCGTCGTAGATTTTTACCGCGTTGCCGGTCATGTAGACGGTGTCCCCGGTGTAACGGATAATAAGGTCGCCACCTTTCAGCCTTACGGTGATGTCCTCGTTCATCGGGCAGTACCCGTTGAGCACCGCGGCGACAGCGGCGGCGCACGCGCCGGTGCCGCACGACCATGTCTCCCCGCTGCCGCGCTCCCATACCCGCATTTTCAGGGTCGCGCGGTTTAGTACAGTGATGAATTCGACGTTGACCCGTTCGGGGAAAAGCGGGTTGTATTCAAACATCGGCCCGATTTTTTGGATGTCGAGGTTGTCGAGGTTGTCAACGAACACCACGCAGTGCGGGTTCCCTATTGAGACGCAGGTGATTTTATATTCCACGCCGTCGATTCTGACCGGTCGGGAAATGACCCTGTCGCCGTCGAGGTTGACCGGGATTTTTGAGGGTTCAAGGACTGCCGGGCCCATGTCCACGGTGGCGGAGCTTACCTTGCCGTTTTGGAAGTACAGCTTCAGCTTTTTTATGCCGCTCAACGTTTCAATGGCCATCTCGTCCTTTTTGACAATGCCGTTGTCGTAAAGGTATTTGGCCACGCAACGGATGGCGTTGCCGCACATTTTGCCCTCGCTGCCGTCGAGATTGAACATTCTCATTTTCGCGTCCGCAACGTCGGAAGGGAAGATTAACACCACCCCGTCGCCGCCAATCCCGAAATGGCGGTCCGAAAGGCTGACGCTCAAGGATTCGGGGCTGATGATTTCCTGCTCAAAACAGTTGAAATACAGGTAGTCGTTGCCGCACCCTTGCATTTTGGTGAATTTGAGCTTTACGTGGTCGCTGCGCATATTGTTGATGTCCACAAGCTCGGTGCTGTATTGGCTGTACCGGCTGCGCAGGCTGTTTGCGAGCGCGTTTGCGGTGTCGATTGAGGTAAGGCAGGGGATTGCCAGCTCCACCGCTTTGCGGCGGATTCTGACGCTGTCGCGGGTCGGAATTCTGCCTTTTGAGGATGTGGAGATAATATAGCTAACCTTGCCGCTTTCAAGCAGGGTGATTACGTTATCATCAGATTCGTGGATTTTATTCGCCGTTTCGACCTCGATACCGGCTTTTCTTATGACCTCTGCGCTTCCTTTGGTCGCGTACAGTTTAAAGCCGAGTTCCACAAAACGTTTTGCGGTGTCCACGATTTCAAATTTGTCTATGTCCCTGACGGTAATCAGCACCCCGCCGCGCTTTGTCGTGTTATATCCGGCCGCCACCAGCCCCTTGTAAAGCGCTTCGTCAAGGGATTTCCCAATCCCCAGTACCTCGCCGGTGGATTTCATTTCGGGGCCGAGATGGGTGTCCACGTCCACCAGTTTTTCAAACGAGAATACCGGAACCTTGACCGCGACGTAGGGAGGGGTGCGGTAAAGCCCGGTGCCGTATCCCATGTCCCTGAGATTTTCTCCGAGCATCGCGCGGGTGGCAAGCTCGACCATCGGCACGCCGGTAACCTTGCTGATGTAGGGGATGGTGCGGGAGGAGCGGGGATTGACCTCGATGACGTATATCTTGTTTTCGTGGATGACATACTGGATATTGATTAGCCCCTGCGTTTTAAGCGAAACCGCAAGCTTTTTAGTGTATTCGGTCAGCAGTTGTATCTGCGGGCCGGTAACGTTCCACGCGGGATATACCGCAATCGAGTCGCCGGAATGGACTCCCGCCCGCTCGATGTGCTCCATAATACCGGGGATTAAGATGTCCTCGCCGTCGCAGATGGCGTCGATTTCAATTTCAATCCCCATCAGGTATTTGTCAATCAGCACCGGGTTTTCGATATTGTGCGACAGGATGATGTTCATGTATTCGATTATGTCTTCGTCGCAGAAGGCTATTATCATGTTCTGCCCGCCGAGAACATACGACGGGCGCATAAGCACAGGGTACCCAAGCGCGCCCGCGGCTTTCAGCGCCTCGTCGGTGGTCATCACGGTGGCGCCTTTTGGGCGGGTGATGTTGTGCTGTTCAAGAAGGTTGTCGAAACGCTCGCGGTCCTCGGCGGCGTCAATGCTGTCGGCCGGGGTGCCTAATATCCTGACTCCCTGAGCTTCAAGGAATTTGGCTAATTTAATTGCGGTCTGGCCCCCGAACGCCACCACCACCCCGTACGGCTTTTCGGTGTTTATGATGTGCATTACGTCCTCCGGGGTCAGCGGCTCAAAATACAGCCGGTCGGCGGTGTCGAAATCGGTCGAGACTGTTTCGGGGTTGTTGTTGACAATCACCACGTCGAAACCCGCCCGCTTTAACGCCCATACGCAGTGAACCGACGCGTAGTCGAATTCAATGCCCTGACCTATGCGGATGGGGCCGGAGCCGAACACCATCACCGTTTTTTTGCCGTTGGCGCGATGTTTTTTAAACTCCTCGGCCTCGTTTTCATGGTCGAAGGTGGAGTAAAAATACGGGGTCTCTGCCGGGAATTCCGCCGCACAGGTGTCCACCATCTTGAACGCGGCGCTAATCGGCTTTTTGATTTTTTGCCCCGATATCCGTTCAATCACCCTGTCGGGGTAACCCAGCTTTTTGGCTTTGAGGTATAACTCGTTGTCAAAGCCTTTGACGAGCTCTTTTTCAATTTTTGCAAGGTTGTTCAGCTTGTATAAAAACCAGATGTCAATTTTTGTGATGTCGCGGATTTCCTCGCATGAAATGCCGCGTTTGAGCGCTTCGAAGATAACAAACAGCCGCTGGTCGTCGCAGTTGTGCAGCCTGCCGCGTATTTCGTTGTCGTCAAGTTCCGCAAGCTCCGGCATATTGAGGCTGTCGAGTGAGATTTCCGCGCCGCGGACCGCCTTCATTACCGCCTGCTCAAAGCTTGTGCCGATAGCCATTACCTCGCCGGTGGCTTTCATCTGGGAGCCCAGCGTGCGTTTTGCGTACACGAATTTGTCAAACGGCCATTTTGGGAATTTTACCACCACATAGTCAATCGCCGGCTCGAAAAACGCCGTGGCTTTGCCGGTTACGGCGTTTTGGATTTCGTCCAGGGTGAAGCCGATTGCGATTTTCGCCGCCACCTTCGCGATTGGGTAGCCGGTCGCTTTTGACGCGAGCGCCGATGAGCGGGAGACGCGCGGGTTGACCTCGATGACCGCGTATTCAAAGCTGCCGGGCTTAAGCGCGAACTGGCAGTTGCAGCCGCCCTCTATCTTAAGTGCCGAGATGATGTTGAGCGCCGCCGAGCGCAGCATGGAGTATTCGGCGCTGGAAAGGGTCATGGCGGGCGCTACAACTATGCTGTCGCCTGTATGCACCCCGACCGGGTCGACGTTTTCCATGCTGCATACCGTTACGGAGTTCCCCGCGCTGTCGCGGATGACTTCGAACTCGATTTCCTTCCAGCCGGCGATACATTTTTCGACAAGCACCTGTTTAATCGGCGAAAGGCGCAGCCCGCCCGCGGCGATTTCCCTGAGCTCGGTCTCGCTGTGAGCGATTCCGCCGCCTGTGCCGCCGAGGGTAAAGGCCGGCCGGATAATCACCGGATATCCGATTTCTGACGCAAAATCAACTGCGGACTGGACGTCGTTCACCACTGTGGACGGAACTACGGGTTCCCCGATTTCCATCATGGTGTCCTTGAACAGCTGCCTGTCCTCCGCCTTGTCGATGGTGTCCGGGGACGCGCCGAGCAGGCGGACATTATGTCTTTTCAAAAACCCCTCTTTCGCAAGCTGCATTGACAGGGTAAGACCGGTCTGTCCGCCGAGGGTGGAGAGAACGCTGTCCGGCTTTTCAAGCTCGATAATCCGCTTTAAGGTGTCCAGGGTTAAGGGCTCGATATATATTTTATCCGCCATTGCCTTGTCGGTCATGATGGTCGCGGGGTTGGAATTTACAAGGATTACCTCAAGCCCCACTTCCTTCAGCGCGTGGCATGCCTGTGTGCCGGCATAGTCGAATTCCGCGGCCTGACCGATAACAATCGGGCCGGAGCCTATCACCAGTATTCTTTTTATGTTCTTGTTGAGCGGCACTCTCAACCGACTCCCTTCATCAGATTAATAAACCTGTCAAACACTGCCCCGTCGGGATAAAACTGTACCGAAAACGCGGGAATGCGGGCGTAGTCAATACCCTCGACAGTCCCGTCGTTTGTGTTTATATACCTTACCTTCGCGTTTTCCGGCGGCGCGCCCCCGATTACCACATACTGGTGGCTTTGCTCGGTAATCAGCAGTCGGCCGCTGCTCAAATCCCTGACCGGGTGGTTGCTTCCCCTGTGGCCGTATTTCAGCCTTTCTGTCTTAGCGCCCTGCGACAATGCCATGAACTGGTGGCCGAGCGAAATCCCAAGCAGCGGGATTTTCATATCGGCGAGCTTTGCCACCTCGCTCACAATCTCAGAGTATTCGGCGGGGTTGCCGGGCCCGTTTGAGAGCACCACCCCATTGGGCTTCAGCGCCGCGATTTCAGCCGCTTTTGAAAAAGCGGGCACTATTGTAACAGCGCACCCGCGTCTTTCAAGCCCGGTTTTAATCCTTTTCATAAACCCGAAATCCCATAAAACCACGTTGTATAAAGGGTTGTCGCCGGCAAAACGGGTTGTTTTGCTACAGCTGACGCTTTCTATCGGGTTTTGGATTCCGTATTTTTTTATATTTTCTGTCAGAGTTTCATGATCGTCGAGAGACGAGGTTATCCGGGCGTTCATCACCCCGTTTTTCCTGATAATCCTTGTAAGGGCGCGGGTATCGATATCGTAAAGCCCGACAATGCCCATAGATTTTAAAAAAGCATCAAGATTGCCCTCGCTTCTGAAATTTGAGGGGTCTTGACACCATTCCCTGACGATATATGCTTTTAGATGAGATTTGCCGCTTTCAAATTCTGAGGGAATAACGCCGTAATTGCCAACGAGCGGGAATGTCTGGACGACAATCTGTCCGTAATAGCCGGGGTTGGTCAGCGTTTCAAGATATCCGGTCATTCCGGTGGTGAAAACAATCTCGCCGGTTACATTCCTGTCAGCGCCGAAACGTTTCCCCTTGAACACCTGTCCGCTTTCGAGCACCAGATAGGCAGTGTTTTTCAATCCAATTCCCCCTTGTCGGCGAATATTCCCTGTTCTAACCGCCTATTATACAGAACATAAAATCTCAGGTCAAGTGTAAATTGTTTTTGCCAAAATAAAAATTGCGGGTTTAACTGTGAAATTTGAAAACGGCACATCTAAACCTGCTGGTGCCTTGAGTTGTAAGGCAGTTTCTTTATATCGATGTTCAAAATCTCAAGATACCGGTTGTATGCCCTGTCAACCGCCTTGTCCCACGACAGGTAAACGTATTTGCCGGCGTTCAAGCCCACCTTGCGGATTTGTTCCCGGTTTTGACAGGCGTTTATTAAAACCTCGGCGCAGGAGTTCGGGTTCTCATCGGCAAGGTAGCCGGTAATCCCGTGCTCCACTCCTTCCGCGGCGCAGCTGCCGCGGATTAGCAGGGCGGGGCATTCGCAGGCGGCGGCTTCCTTGACCACTATGCCGGACGTGTCGTAGGTGGAAGGGAACAGGAAGATGTCCGCAAGGCTGTAAAATACGCGGAGCTGTTCCCGGTCGCAGATTGCGCCGGTGAACACAACCTGTTCGGACAGCCCAAGCTCGCCGGCGTATTTGCGGACTTCGGGGGCGTCAAACCCGTCTCCGACCATGAAGGCGCGGAACGGTACCCCGTTGTCTTTGGCGATTTTCAGGGAATCGAGTATCAGCCCGACGTTTTTGTACCACATCATCCGCCCGACAAACAGGAAGACGAATTCATCGTCTTTTATACCGTATTTGTCTTTAAGCCGGTCAGTCTTATCTTTTGGCGCCTTGCCGTAAGCGAAATCGGTGCCGTTTTCCATCACAAGGTACCCGCCGCGGTACCCGATTTTGCGCAGCGCCTGCCCGCAGCCTTCGCTGACCACCCACACCTCGTCCGCGTTGTTCACGTTTTCGAGGATAAAGCGCAGCACAATCCTGCGGAACCCTGATATCGGCACGCGTTTTTCGATATCAATTTCAAATTTGGTGTGGTAGGTCAGCACAACCGGGGTTTTGGTGAACCTCTTGATGTTTTGGGCAAGGACAGATGAGGCGAAAGGCGCATGAACATGCATAAGGTCGAACTGTTTTTGACGCAGGCGGATAAGGGTCTCGATACTGAACGGGTTGCCGGCGCGGTACCCGATACGCTTGTCCAGCGGGATGGAGCGATAGCGGAACACTTCATACGGATAGTTGTCCACCACGTCTTTGTATTCGGGCGTAACTACGGTAACGTCGCAGTACTTTCTGTGCAGAACGTCCGCGTAGTTTTTTACCGCCTGAGCGACCCCGTCGATGGTCGGGGGAAAGGAATCGTTGAACAATCCGACTTTAAGTCTGCTCATTTTTATCATGCCTTCCTTAAGTCGTTGTGATTAATCTTACACCATTCTGGAAATCCTTTCAAGGAATTTAAGTAAATAATGTTTAAAAATCCTGTTAAATCAGTTATAATGTACCTATTATAATGTGTCTATAAAATTAGCTTATGGGCTGGAAGGTTGGTAATAGGAATGGCGAATACTTACACAGTTACTTTGCAGGATATTATCAAGGAGACCTCCCTGCAGGCTGAATACCTGCCTAAAAAACCTGAGGAAATCCTGATTTCGTCCAACGACTTGAACAGGCCCGGCCTGCAGCTTGCGGGTTATTACGATTATTTTTACAGCGACCGTATCCAAATCCTCGGAAGGACCGAGGTGGGCTACCTTAACAGCCTCGATAAAGAGTTGCTTGCCGAGCGGATAGAAAGATTTGTCTCAAGCCGCCCGCCTGCAATTATTCTTTGCCGTAATCTTGAGATAATTCCGGAGTTTATGGAATGCTGTGTCAAATATGAGGTGCCGCTTTTAAAGACGCAGGAGCCGACATCCAGCTTTATGGCCGCGCTGATTGCGTTTTTGAATGTCCAGCTTGCGCCGAGGATTACGCGGCACGGCGTTTTTGTGGAGGTGTACGGCGAAGGTATCCTGCTGATTGGGGACAGCGGGGTGGGAAAAAGCGAAACGGCGGTTGAGCTGATTAAACGCGGACACCGCCTGATTGCGGACGACGCGGTCGAAATCAGGCGGGTTTCTTCAAAAACGCTGGTGGGCACCGCTCCGGAGAATATACGGCACTTTATAGAGCTTAGGGGTATCGGGATTGTGAATGCCCGCCGGATATTCGGCATGGGCTCGGTGAAAATCACCGAAAAAATCGATATGGTAATCCAGTTGGAGCACTGGGACACATCCAAAAAGTACGACCGCATGGGGTTTGAAAACGAGTTTATCGAGATACTCAACATCCGCCTGCCGCTGGTTACCATCCCGGTCAAGCCCGGCCGGAACCTCGCTGTAATAATCGAAGTCGCGGCGATGAATAACCGGCAGAAAAAGATGGGGTATAACGCGGCGCAGGAATTAATGCACAACCTCGGACTGGACGCAGGCGAGCCCGCCCTGCCCGAAGCCAAGATTGAATGGGCGCGCTTTTGACAGCGCGGCGGCCGGATTTGATTTGACCATGAGGTTGGTCTATTTCTGAGCTTTACGCGGTATACTTGAAAAGAAAAAGAAAACAGTATCGGAGGCGGACCGGTGAGTCTTGAAAGGATTGCTGAAATAAGCCGTACAATCGGCTGTGATGTAGTGGAAAACGCAAGGATGGAGGATTTTACCTCTTTCCGCATAGGCGGGCCGGCCGATTTACTGATAACAGCCAAAACCCCCGATATGGTACGGCGTGTCAGGCAGGCTTGCGCCGAATTCAATCTGCCGCTGCTATTTATAGGCAACGGCACAAACCTGCTTGTCAGCGACAAGGGGGTGCGCGGCGTTGTGTTAAGGCTTGACGGCGAAGGCAAAACGCCGGTGATAAAAGACGGATTGGTGTTGTGCGAGGCCGGGATTTCGCTGAAAACCCTCTGCAGGTTTGCAAGGGATAGCGGTTTGTCTGGGCTGGAATTCGCTTACGGTATCCCCGGCACTGTCGGCGGCGCGGTGTATATGAACGCGGGGGCGTTCGACGGCTGGATTTCCGATGTGATAGAATGGGCAGAAGCGGTTTTTGAAAACGGGGAAACCAAAAGGCTTAGCCGGGATGAAATGAAATTCGGGTACAGGAAAAGCGTTTTCATGGATTCTCCCGCGATTGTGGTTAGCGCGGCTTTCAGGCTGAAGCCCGGCAATCCTGCCGGGATATCGGAACGGATGGAAGAATATTTAAGGACAAGGAAAGAAAAGCAGCCGCTTGAATTCCCCAGCGCGGGCAGCTTTTTCAAGCGGCCCGAAGGAAATTTCGCCGGCGCGCTGATTGAAAACTGCGGTCTCAAGGGCTGCAGGGTCAAAGGCGCGCAAATCAGCCAAAAGCACTGCGGGTTTATTATAAATCTCGGCGGCGCCACCTGTTCGGACGTTAAAGCCCTTGCCGACAAGGTGATAAAAACTGTTTACCGAAACCACGGGATAAAGCTGGAGCCGGAAGTGTGTTTTGTCGGCGAGGAATAAGGGATTGCAAACAAAGATTATATATCGGGAAGTGGGTAATTGAGTTGGATTTTATAATTGTTACCGGTTTGTCCGGGGCAGGGAAATCCCGCGTTGTTACAGCCCTTGAGGACATCGGCTTTTACTGTGTTGACAACATGCCCCCGAAACTCCTGCCGAAATTCGCCGAGCTGTGCCTTCAGTCCGAAAACCTGTCCCGCGTCGCTATGGTTGTGGACGTCAGGGGCGGGCAGATGTTCGGCGACCTTTTCGACGCGCTGACATCAATAAAGCAGATGGGGAGCAATTACAAAATCCTGTTCCTCGACTGCGAGGACCACGTTCTCGCGCGCAGGTACAAGGAAACCCGCCGGCAGCACCCTCTGGCGTCTTTGGGGTTCAACAACATTCTGGACGCGATAGCCGCCGAGCGCGAGCTGCTGAAAACCCTGTACGACCGCGCGGATTACCTGATTGACACCACCCACCTTTCGCCCGCCCAGCTCAAAGAGAGGATAACCGAGCTGTTTTTGGGCAGTTCCACCCAATCGCTGATGGTACAGTGCCTGTCGTTCGGGTTCAAGTACGGCTATCCATCCGAGGCGGATTTGGTGTTTGACGTCCGCTGTTTCCCGAACCCGTTTTACGAAGCCGAATTGATGAACAAAACCGGGCTGGACCAAAGCGTGCGCGATTACGTGCTGGGGTTTGACGAGGTGCAGGGCTTTTTGACGAGGCTTTACAGCCTTGTGGATTATCTGCTGCCGCTTTACTGTATCGAAGGGAAGAGCCAGCTTGTGATTGCAATCGGCTGTACAGGCGGGAAACACCGCTCGGTGGTGATTGCCGAAGCCCTGGCGCAGCATATTTCTGGACAGGGGTACAGGGTGATGGCAAGCCACAGGGATATAGGTAAATAGACATTAGACTTCAGACGTTAGGTGTTAGATAAAAATGGTGTTAATGCTAAAGGCGGTGAGGATGGGTTGTCGTTTTCGTCTGAGGTAAAGCGCGAGCTTGCGGCACTGGTGCCGGAGCAGCCGTGCTGCAGAGCCGCCGAAGCCTACGGCCTGCTTGAATGCGGGCATACCTTCTCCTCGTCCTCGATATCAATCAACACCGAAAACCCCGATGTGTTCAACGCGTATCTGTCGTTTGTGAGCTCGGTATGCGAACTCAACCAGTCCTCTTTTGAGATTGCCGTGCGCAAAAGCGGGATACACACCATAAGGATACCCGGATATCAGGACAGGATTAAGGTGCTCGAACGTTTCGGGCACTCCCCGACGGACGTATCAATCAGGCTGAACAGGGCGAACCTTGAGTGCGACAACTGCGCCGCCGCCTATCTGCGCGGAGCCTTTTTGTCGTGCGGCGCGCTGACCGACCCTAACAGCGACTACCATCTGGAATTCAGCGTGCCTTATTACCGGTTGAGCATGGATATTACGGCGCTGATAAGGGAGCTTGATTTTAACGTTAAGTCGGTTAAAAGAAAGGGCAGCAACGTATTGTATTTAAAGGAGAGCGGCCAGATTGAGGACATGCTGACAACGATGGGCGCGACAAAAGCCGCCCTTGAGATAATGGGTATCAAGGTGGTCAAGGATATACGCAACGCCGCCAACCGGATTGCCAACTGCGAGAGCGCGAACATAGACAAGACGGTCGCCGCGGCTATAAAGTATTCTAATGCGATACGCAAAATCCAAAGCAGAGTAGGGCTTGACAGCCTGCCGGGGGATTTGCGCGAACTTGCCGCGGCAAGGCTTGCCAACCCGGATTTGTCGCTGAGGGAGCTTGGCGAGATGCTGAGCGTGCCCCTGGGCCGTTCGGCGGTAAACCATCGCCTGAATAAAATTCTGAAGATTGCTGAGAGTTTGGATTAATGACCATGGAATATAAAAAAGGGAGGCGTCTTTTTGTCCGGTTTTGTCCATTTGCATGTGCACAGCGAATACAGTCTGCTTGACGGCGCCTGCCGGATTAAGGATTTAATAAAAAGGGTTAAGGATATCGGTCAGACCGCAGTCGCGATTACCGACCACGGCGTGATGTACGGGGTCATAGATTTTTACAAGGAAGCGGTAAAACAGGGAGTCAAGCCCATCATCGGCTGCGAGGTGTACGTCGCCGCGCGCTCGCGTTTTGAAAAGGTGCACGAGCTGGACGGCGCAAGCTCGCATTTAATCCTTTTGTGCAAGGACGAGCAGGGATACAAAAACCTGATAAAAATGGTTTCCTCGGCGTGGATTGACGGTTTTTACAATAAGCCCAGAGTGGACCGGGAACTGCTGCAGCAGTACCACGAGGGGCTGATTGGGCTTTCGGCCTGCTGCGCCGGCGAAATCCCCCGCGCGCTGATTGGCGGGGACTATGAGCATGCAAAGCAGGCCGCCGTCTGGTACGACCAGGTTTTCGGCAGGGGCAATTTCTACCTTGAGCTTCAGGACCACGGGCTGAGGGAGCAGAAGATTGTCAACCCGCAGTTGATAAAGCTCTCCCGCGAGACCGGAATTCCGCTGGTGTGCGCAAATGACGCGCACTATCTGACCCGGAATGACGCTGACGTCCAGCGGGTCCTTATCTGCATACAGACCAACACCACCGTGAACGAGCCTTCAAAACTCGTGTTTGAGACCGACGAGTTTTATATAAAGTCCGAGCAGGAGATGAGACAGCTTTTTCCGGACATACAGGAAGCTTACGACAACACCGTGCGGATTGCCGAGATGTGCAATCTTGAGTTCAAATTCGGGGAAGTAAAGCTGCCGAAGTTCGACGCCCCCGGAGGGGACAGCTTTGAATATTTCCGCTCTCTGTGCCTTGAAGGAATGCGCTGCATTTACGGGGATAATCCGGACAGCGAGATAGCCAACCGGCTGGAATACGAGATGGAGACAATCCGGCAGACGGGGTATGTCGATTACTATCTGATTGTAAACGATTTTGTCCGGTACGCAAAAAGCCGGAATATTCCGGTGGGGCCGGGACGGGGTTCGGGCGCCGCCAGCCTTTGCGCGTACTGTATCGGTATAACCGGGATTGACCCGGTAAAGTATAACCTGCTGTTTGAGCGTTTTTTAAATCCCGAACGTGTCAGTATGCCGGATTTTGACATAGATTTCTGCTATGAAAGGCGCCAGATGGTAATCGACTATGTCATCGAAAAATACGGTGCCGACCATGTCGCGCAGATTATCACTTTCGGGACCATGGCCGCAAGGGCGGCAATCCGGGACGTCGCAAGGGCGATGGGGCTGCCGTACGCGACCGCGGACAGGACCGCGAAGCTAATCCCGTGGGAGCTCGGCATTACAATCAATAAGGCTTTGCAGATTTCCCCGGAGCTCAGAGATTTATACGACGGCGACCCGCAGGTGCGGCAGCTTATTGAGATGGCAAAAAAGGTCGAGGGCATGCCGCGGCACGCCTCCACTCATGCCGCGGGCGTGGTGATAACCGACAGGCCGGTCAGCGATTACGTGCCCTTGTGCTTGAACGGCGAGCTGATTGCCACCCAGTACCCGATGAACACCCTTGAGGAGCTCGGCCTGCTGAAGATGGATTTCCTCGGCCTGCGCAACCTTACGGTAATCGACGAGGCGCAGAGAAACATCAGGGAGACGGTTGATGGCTTTGACATTCACAGCATTCCGATGGACGACCCCGAAGTTTATAAAATGCTCTCAAAAGGGAACACCGAGGGGGTTTTCCAGTTTGAATCGGCCGGCATGAAGTGGGTGCTGTCCGGCCTGCAGCCCAAATGCTTCGAGGATATAATCGCGGTTATCGCGCTTTACCGGCCGGGGCCGATGGATTCCATCCCGAAGTTTATAAACAACCGGCACAATCCCGAACAGGTGCAGTACCTGCACCCCCGGTTAAAGCCGATTTTGGACGTTACCAACGGCTGTATCGTATATCAGGAGCAGGTAATGCAGATTTTCAGGGAGCTTGCGGGGTACTCCCTCGGCCGGGCGGATATTGTGCGGCGCGCGATGTCAAAGAAAAAGCACGATATAATGGAGCATGAGCGCCGGATTTTCATACACGGCCTTGTGAACGACAAAGGCGAGGTGGAGGTTGAGGGCTGCGTCCGCCGCGGGGTGCCCGCCGACGTCGCCGAACAGGTGTTTGGCGAGATGTTCTCGTTCGCCTCTTACGCCTTCAACAAGGCGCATGCGGCGGCTTATGCGATGATTGCGTACCAGACCGCCTATCTTAAATGCCATTATCCCAAGGAATATTTTGCCGCGCTTTTAACCAGCGTGCTGGACGGAAGCGGCAAGGTGGCGGCGTATATCGCAGAGTGCGGACGGCTTGGGATAAAGGTGCTGCCGCCGTCGGCAAACGAAAGCAGGGCGGGCTTTACTGTGGAAGGTGAGGATTTGCGGTTCGGGCTGCTCGCAATCAAAAATCTCGGCCGCGGCCTGATTAATGAGCTTGTGTCCGAGCGTGAAAAAGGCGGGAAGTTCGACAGCTTTTATTCCTTCTGCCAAAGGATGTCCGCCTACCGCGAGTTCAATTCAAGGGCGCTTGACAGCCTGATCCGCAGCGGGGCGTTGGACGGGCTTGGGGCAAACAGGCGGCAGATGCTGGAATCCTCCGAAATGGTGCTGGCGCAGATTGAACAGCAAAACCGCGTCAACATAACCGGGCAAATCGGTTTCTTTGACGTGCTTGAACAGGATTACGCGGCGCCAAAACTGCCCGATAAGCCGGAATTTCCTTATTCCAAGCTGCTCGCGATGGAGAAGGAGGTAACCGGGCTTTACATATCGGGGCACCCACTGACCCCGTACGTTCAGTTTTACGAGAATTCCCGCGTCAGCCGGATTGACGATATAATCAACTCTGTTGAGGAGAATTCCGCCGACTACAGGGACGGAGACCAAATCACTGTACTTGGAATGTTGGAGAATATCAGGCGGAGGACCACCAAAAACAACTCGATGATGGCCTACGCGGTTTTGGAGGATTTATACGGCTCGCTTGAGGCATTGATATTTCCCAAAACCCTTTCGGAATACGCTCCGTACATAAAAAGCGGAGCGGTGGTACTGGTTTTTGGCAGGCTTAGCGTCCGCGAGGACGAGGAGCCCAAAATCATTGTGGATTCAATCCAGCCGGCGCCCGACCGGGACGGGCAAATCCCCGACAAAAAAGCCGCCAGAAAGAGCAGGGCGCCTTACGGTTTATATCTTCGGGTGTCTTCCGAAAAAGGGGAGGATTACCGGCGCGCTCTCCTTGTAACCGACATTTTCAACGGGCCGGTCCCGCTGTATATCCGGTTTAAGGATACCGGCAAGCTGATGAGGGCCCCGCGCAGTATGTTCGTGGAGCCAAACGACGTGATGATAGCCGAGATTGAAAGAATACTCGGAAAAGAGAATGTTGCATACGTGGAGCCGGGGCGATAGGCTTAAAAATTTGTTGAATATTACGGTTTTGATAGCCTTGCGCTCCGGGGATGTAATGTAGTATAATAATATGAAAAAGCCGTAATACCTGCAACGCGGACCGGCAGGGATTAAGGAGGATACCGATGTCTATCAGAAAAATTGCGGTGCTGACAAGCGGCGGGGACGCCCCCGGAATGAATGCGGCCATTCGCGCCGTAACAAGGGCGGCGCTGAGCAAAGGGCTTGAGGTTTACGGGGTTTACCGCGGATATAACGGCCTTATCAACGGGGATATCTTCCCGATGAATTTAAGAAGCGTTTCGGATATTATCCATCAGGGCGGGACAATGCTCTACACAGCCCGCAGCCCGGAGTTCTGCACCGAGGAAGGCATGCAAAAGGCGATAACAACCTGCCGTGAAAACGGGATTGACGGGGTTATAGTAATCGGCGGCGACGGCACTTTCCGTGGCGCGCAGGATTTGACAAAGAGAGGGCTGCCGTGTATCGGGATACCCGGCACCATTGACAATGATATTTCCTGCTGTGAATATACTATCGGCTATGATACCGCGATGAACACCTGTATCCGGATGGTGGACAAGCTCCGCGACACCGCCCAGTCCCACGACCGCTGCAGCGTGGTCGAGGTCATGGGGCGCAGGGCGGGCTACCTTGCCCTGAATGTCGGGATTGCGGTCGGCGCCACCGCGATACTGGTGCCCGAAGTACCGTTTGATTTTGACAGGGATATTGTGCAGAGGATGAAAATGACGTCCTCGACCGGTAAAAAGCACTTTATAATCGTGGTCGCCGAGGGTGTGGGCGGCGTGATGGAGCTTGCCGGCAGGATAGAGAAGGAAACCGGCATTGAAAGCCGCGCGACCATTCTGGGGCACGTCCAGCGCGGCGGTTCGCCGTCGGTCAGGGATCGCATTTTGGCGAGCGAGATGGGGTATTATGCCGTTGAACTGCTGTTGAGCGGCAAGAGCAACCGGGTGGTCGCCACCCAGAACGACAGGATTGTGGACTTCGACATCGAATCGGCGCTGAGAATGAAAAAACCATTTGATTTTGAGCGTTACCATATTGCTCACGAGATTTCGATATAACAAAACTTTGACCGGCATGTCATTTAAAGCGGCTTTCTGCGCTTTGGATGGCATGCTTTTTAGGTATTGCATTATTTAACGTCAAGGTGAGAGCGGAGATAAAGCCTGTTATCAGCGGGCATTTTGCAGCTAGAGGGTGGCGTTTGCAAAAACGGCGGATTTGCTTGAGCCGGCCGCCAAAGGAAAGGAAACAGACCAATGAAGAAAGTTTTATTATACAGCGTCCCGCCGCCTGCGGACGGCGACAAACGCGCGGCCGCGATAATTGCCGCGGCCGGGGATTATACAAGAATGAACGGCATTAACAAACAGTTTGCACTGCTGGACGGGGTTCCGGAGATTGCGCACGCTGTAAAGGCGTTTCAGCAGGCAGACAATATCCGGGAGATTGTAATCGCCGCAAAAAGGGAGGATATCCCGCGGATTGCGGATATATGCAGAGAATACGGTTTCACCAAAGTCAGCGCGATAGCCGAGGGCGGTCGGACAAGGCAGCAGTCGGTGTTAAACGGGATAAGGTGCGTTCAGGCCAACACCCGTTATTTCGCTGTCCATGACGGCGCCCGCCCGCTGGTGAAGCCTGAGTTAATTGACAAAGTCGTCCGGTGTGCGTGGGAGTACGGCGCCGCCGTCGCCGCGGCAAAGTGCAAGGACACGGTTAAAAAAGCGGATACCGCGGGATTTGTTGATAAAACCCCCGACAGGCGGAGCCTTTGGATTGCGCAGACCCCGCAGGTTTTTGAGAGCGGACTGTATATCAGGGCGGCCGAGTCGGCGGAAACGGCCCGCGAGGTTTTCACCGACGACAGCCAGCTTATAGAAAGGCTGGGGCACAGGGTTTTTCTGGTCGAGGGGGACTATGAGAACATCAAGATAACCACTCCGGAAGACATTTTGGTCGCCGAGTGCATAATTAAGTCAAGAAAAGAGTTTGCCGCGGGAGAGGAAGGATGAAAATGCGGATTGGGCATGGCTATGACGCGCACCGGCTTGTTTCGGGCAGGCGGCTTGTGCTGGGCGGGGTGGAAATCCCCTTTAAGAAAGGGCTGCTCGGACACTCGGATGCGGACGTTCTAATCCACGCGATTGCGGACGCAATTCTCGGAGCCGCCGCCTTGGGGGATATCGGCTGCAGCTTTCCCGACACCGACCCGAAGCTGTTGAATGCCGACAGCGTTGAGATTCTTAAAAAAGTGGTGAAGACCGCAGAGAAAAAAGGCTTACGGATAGGGAATATTGACGCGACCGTAGTCGCTCAGGCGCCAAGGCTGTCCCCGTATATCGGAAAGATGAGGGCGAATATCGCGACCGCCTGCAATGTTGAAGTTTCGGAAGTGAACGTCAAGGCGACCACCGAGGAGCACCTTGGGTTCACCGGCGCCGGCGACGGGATAGCGGCGCTCGCGGTGTGCCTGCTGGTAAACAGAGAATAAAAGGTAAAGCCTATTATACGCCGGTATAACAGGCTTTTTGCGTTTTTATGTTTTGGCAAAAGGGCGGATTTTTCAAATGCGACGCCGGCCCCACAAAAAGCCGGTTTGTTTCGGCTGCATATGGAGAATGAAAATGGACGGGCGGATTACCATTTCCGCCCGGTTTTTTGGTGTTAGGCATTGAACGCCGGTTGCCAGCGTCCCCCTTTTGAGTTTTAACCCGCGGCGCGGATGGACAATATCTTAATTGACCTAGTGTGAAGGGGCTGCATATATTGTCGTGAAGAGGCTGAAAAAAACGAGGTGGAAACTTTGGGCAGCATGTGCTTTTATGTAAGCTCCGTAACCAACGCAATCAGGGGCAAGGAGCTGCTGGATAAAAACGGAATTCGCGCGCATATCAGCCGTTTGGCTGATGAAAATATAAAAAACGGGTGCGGTTACTGTATCTTTGTGTCCTCTGATTGTGAGAGGGCGGAAAGTATTCTTCGCTCAAGCGGGATACGTATACGCGGCGCCAGAAAAATGAATGATTTGAAATGAAAGGCGGCACGGTTTATTTTGACAACGCGGCCACAACCTGGCCTAAGCCTTATTTGGTCAGGGAGGCGGTAAACCGGGCGCTTACGGAATACGGGGCGAACCCCGGCAGAAGTGGTTATCCGATGGCGCTGGCCGCCTCGCGGCAGGTTTACAGATGCCGCGAACTGGCGGCGGAGTTTTTTAATCTTAACAACCCATCAAATGTGGTGTTTGTCCAAAGCTGCACCATGGCTTTGAACATAGTGATTAAGGGACTGCTAAAAAACGGCGGGCGGGCAGTCGTGTCCGATATGGAGCATAACGCGGTCATGCGGCCCCTTCACGCCATATCGCCGGGCTATCCCGTTTATGATGTGACGAGGGTTTTTCCGGGGGATACAGAGAGGACGCTGGAGTCGTTCAGCAGGTGTATCAGGCCCAGTACCCGCGCGATTGTCTGCCTTCACGCGTCCAACGTGTTCGGGGTACGGCTGCCGGTGCGGGAAATCGGAATGCTCGCGCGCCGGCACGGGCTTGCTATGGTCGTGGACGCCGCGCAGAGCGCGGGGGTGGTGCCGATTGACATGCAGGCGGACTGTATTGACTACCTGTGCGTGCCCGGGCATAAAGGTCTGTACGGGCCGATGGGTATCGGCATGCTGCTCTGCGGTTCGGACAGGTTTATTCCTCCTCTGCTTGAAGGGGGGACGGGGAGTTTTTCGGCCAGTTTGAGACAGCCGCAGGATTTGCCAGACAGGTTTGAAAGCGGCACCGTGAATACTCCGGGGATACTCGGCCTCGCCGCCGGGATTGAGTTTGTAAAAAAACAGGGGATTGACGAGATTGCAAAAAGGGAGATGAGGCTGATATCCTATATATACAGCCGGCTGGAGAGAATGAAGAATATAAGGCTTTATACCCCGAAGCCCGATTTTTCGTGGTCGGCGCCGGTGCTGTCGTTCAACATCGAGGGCCGGCACAGCGAGGAAGTCGCGGACGCTTTAAGCAAAAAAGGGATTGCGGTGCGCGCGGGTTTGCAC
>FZPS01000216.1_pt217 | contig 18273 bp, 13 predicted proteins | sample 1817821 | NCBI WGS metagenome assembly FZPS01 (sample SAMEA104158645, study PRJEB21678) | metagenome | place: Germany | collected 2015-04-21
AAAACATGCAGAATCATGGAATAAGAGATATGTATTGTTTACAAAATGCTTGGTTTGATTTGGAGAATGACAATCTTTACGAAACAATAGTAAGGCTCTATGAAGGACAAATCCACTCAGACGAACCAATCTTCTACTACCACTCCGACCACCTCGGTTCCGCTTCCTTCCTAACCGACAACAACGGCAACGAAACCCAACAATTGGTTTACCTGCCATTCGGAGAGGACTGGGTAGATCTCAAATACAACACCCAACAGTTTGAAACTCCATACAAGTTCAACGGCAAGGAGAAAGACCTTGAATCAAGCTATAACTACTATGGTGCAAGATATTACTATGATTGGTTGAGTATATGGTTGAGTGTGGATCCGTTGAGTGATAAGTATCCGCATCTGACAAGCTATAACTATTGTGCAAATAACCCTGTGATGCTGGTAGATCCGGATGGGAGGGATTTGGATGTTGCTGATAATGATGAATCAAGAAATGATATAAAATTAATTGTCGCAACTAAGGATAATAAGGATCGAATACATTTTATTGCGGGAACCAGAGTGTTTTTAGATATAGATGGGATGACTGAAGAAGATATTCAAAAAGATAAAGGTTTTGCACTTCTGTATGAAATGTCAAATTCTCCAAGAAAATATTTATATGAAGCAAATGAAGGAGGGGTTTTTAATATAAACGGAGAGGAAACAGGAATATATATTCCTAGTAGTATTCCATCTGGTGTAATAAACGCATCAAATAATGGTAGAGATTCTGATGATAAGCATACTTTCTTGCCGAAAAAAGGGTATGATGGTCAAGTATTAGTTTCTCCAAGAGCTATTTTTAAAATAGGAGATAGAACTTCTGATAAATATAGCAATGTGAGACAATCATTAATTTTTCATGAATTAATGGAGAATTTTTTAAGGACAGACTATGGTTATGATTATAATGGTAATAAAGGGAATGATAATGTAGGAGCGCATGAAAGAGCAACGAATATGGAACCAAGACAGTTATTTCTTAATCCTCAACCAGGTAACTTTAAACGTGTAAATTAGTCATATGAAATATTTATTTATAGTTTTATTTAGTACTAATGGATTTTCTCAGAATACTAAAAAAATAGAAAATGAGTATCATTATAGAATAGAAGTGGGTGTTACTTCCCCTTCATTTTTCTCTGAATATTCCAAGAATATATTGTATGATTCCATTATTGAAATAGAATTTGCTGTTATTGGTACAAATGATAATATATTCGATACAAATAAGTATGGAGGGAAATATGCTATTAGTGATATCAGAAATAAATTATTCATTTATCAAGAAGAGAAAAAGATTGAGATATTCAAAAAAGGAGATAAGTATTTTTGTAATATACAGAGAAATAGTCCATTTCTCATGAAATTTATTATTCCTGCAAGAGATCAAATATTAGAAGAAATAAAACCAGATGTAAACGAATATGGGATTAGTTATCAGTTAAAAAAAATTGTTATTGAAGAGGGGAAAGGAGATAGTTTGTTAATTCCTATAATAAAAAGCAAAAGACCTCTCTTAAATAAAGAAATAGCAGAAATTATTGAGTACATAAGAAATTTCGGAAAAAAACAAAAAAAACCAAATGTATTTAAAAATAACACAGCAGTTTTATCATTTGAATATTAGAGAAAAGAGATAGTACAATAAGCTATGAATAGATTGCATAATAGAAATAAATAAGTCTCAATAATCCTCTCCCAGATGAACACCACCCGCATTAATACCAATAACTCGAATACAGCCGATTAAATCCAATTAGCCACCCTTTTGGCTGTGTGGGTGCTGATTTGTAGCCAATGCTCTTAAATGCTCTCTTTGATAGCCTAGAATGGAAATTATTATCGGAGATTAATTAATTATTATCGGAGAATAAAAAATTATTATGCGAGATTAATTAATTCTTGTCGAGAGGTGATTGGGGTTGTGAGGTGATTGGGGTTGTGGGGTTGGGGTTGTGGGGTTGTGGGGTTGTGGGGATTAATTGTTGGTGGGAAATAGGTGAGAATTGCGAGTTACATAGGGACTAAAATCGCGATATAGGGAAAACCGGAAAAACATCTAGATGTTTTTGGCCAAAACATCCCGATCCTAGCGTTGAGACATCCCGATCCTAGCGTCAAAACATCCCGATCGTTTTGGTAAAACATCCTGATCCCAGCACGCTGACATCAGGATGTCAGAACGCTAACATCCCGATCGAAAAATGAAAATATCTTGATTGAAAGATAGGAGTATCTTGTTTTTCATACACTATGACATATTGGCAGTAGTTGTTTGGATTCAAAGTGTTTAGTAAGTGAGTAAGGGTGTTTTGTAAGGGGTATTCTGGAAGGCCTACGTAAGGTTGATATGTTTTGCGAGTTCTTGTTCTGCTCTTCTATAGTCTTCTGGTATGCCTATATCAATGAAATAGCCGTTGGTTTTATAGCCATAGATTTTCTCTCTTTTTACTTCTTTGTTTAGGTAGTCGTTTTCGAAGGAGAACCTTTCGCCAAGGTTTAGACCTGAGAATAGGTCCTTGTTTGCTATATAGGCGCCTGTATTAATAAAGCCTTTATCGACTTCTTTCTTTTCGCAAAACTCTAGTATTCTGTCTTTACTCTCTATGCTCTTTTCTTCGCTACCTTTTATACCCTCTTCTAAAATAACACTACCGTAGCGAGAGAAATTATACATCTCTTTTACTCCAATGCTTAATACTCCGTTCTTTTCTCTATGAAAGCTGTAGAACTCATCTATATCTATCCCTATAAATGAATCACCATTAAGTATTAATACTGATTCTTGGCTTGCCATATTAAGAGCTTTTGCAATCCCGCCTCCTGTGCCTAAGGGGGTGTTTTCAACTGCGTACGCAATCTCCATTCCCTTATAGCTGTCCTTGTATTCTTCTTGGATAATCTCCCATTTATACCCTACGGAAAGGATTACTCTTTGGATATTGAAGGCATGGAGATAGTCGAGTATATAGCTTAGGAATGGCCTATTATTCACCTCCGCCATTGGCTTGGGTATATCACTAACCACCGACCTTAGCCTTTCGCCTTTTCCTCCTGCTAGTATTATTGCTTCTCTCATATTCTTATATCTTCCAGGTCTCAAGCCCTGCTTTTGTAAATTCAAATCTACGTACTGAACCGCCAAACTGCTTTAGGGATTCTATTACTGCATAGCGAGTGTTCATTGGGCAGTAGAAGAATATATATCCCCCACCTCCTGCTCCTGAAATCTTTCCACCCAAAGCACCTGCCTTAAGTCCTGCTGAGTAGACATCTTCGAAAAGCTGTGTGGATATTCCATCGGCCATCTGCCTCTTATATTCCCAACCCATATTTAGAATATGGCCTATTTCGTCTAGGTCATCTCTTAATAGGGCTTCCTTCATAAGTATGGCCTGCTCTTTGATTTTATGCATGGCCTCTATTGAGGTTTTGTTCTTGTTCTCTACGTTTCTCTGCTGTTGCTTAATGATATCCGAAGAGCTTCTGGAGGTCTCCGTATAATACAATACTATATTCCTAGATAGCTCATTCATCGTCCTTGCCTTAACCCTTAATGGATTAACAATTACCTTATTGTCTGCATAGAACTCCATAAAGTTAAACCCTCCAAATGTGGCAGCGTATTGGTCTTGTTTCCCTCCAGCAAGCTTAAGGTCTTCCCTTTCTATGCTATAGGCTAGGTTAGCAATATCGTATTCTCCCAAAGGAAGTGCCAACCATTCGCTAAAGGCTCCAACTATCGACACTACCAATGTGGACGATGTTCCAAGTCCTGACCCTGCCGGTGCATCCACAAAGGTGTGGAGGTTGAAGGACAAAGCTTCTAGGTCAAACTCTTTTACTATCCTATTATAGATGGCCTTGATTAGGTCGATATCTCCATCTATTGGAAGCTCCTTACTCGACTCATATTCATATACCTCTTGTTTGTCTTCCAAGAAAAACTTAATCTTATTATTATTCGTTGGTATTATATCCGAATAGGCGTAGAGGCTGGTTGTGGCATTGAGTATTGAGCCTCCGTATATATCCGAATAAGGCGATACATCACTACCTCCTCCTGCTAGTCCTATTCTAAGTGGTGCTTTACTTCTTACTATCATATTTCCTCCATGATTTTTAGAATGGATTTAGTCATCCTATCCCAGGTGTATTTCTTCTTTTCGTCTTCTATTCCCTCGCTAAACTCAGGCCTATTCTCTGCAAAATCCAAGATTGCATCGGCTACTCCCTTAGGGCTTGGCTCTACAACATAGCCTGTTTTCTTATCAATAATAATCTCTCCCAAACCTCCTACATCCGTTACTAGCATTGGCTTTGAGAAATGATAACCAATTTGAGTAACCCCGCTCTGTGTGGCTGTTTTATAGGGCAGAACCACTAGGTCAGTAGAAGAGAAGTATAGGCTTACCTCATTATCGGGTATAAACCTTTCTTCAACTCTAATTCTATCTTCCAAGCCCAGCTCTTTTATTCTATCAAAATAAGGCTTGGAGCTTTCGTAGAACTCACCTGCTACTAGGAGCTTGATTGGTTGGTCTCTAAGCCTTTGGTCGGAAAGAGCTTCAATTAATATATCCAATCCCTTATACTCCCTAATCAATCCAAAGAATAATAGGTTTATATCATTTGGGTCTAGCCCTAGCTTATCCATAGCAATTTTCCTATCGGTCTTTTCTCCAAAATTATCGAATAGGGGATGGGGTGAGAGAAGCCTAGGTTTGTTTTTATCAAACTGATTAATATCATCCATAACCGATTGGCTCATCGCAATAAACCCATCGACAGATTTGGTAAATAGCCTAGTTAAAAAGCCATCGAAAGGCCTCTTCTCGTGGGGGATTATATTATCTACAATACAGATTACCTTGGTATGATTATTCTTTTTTATTCTTCTAATTATGGTCGAAAAGCAAGGAGACATAAAAGGTATCCAATACTTCACCAAGACTAGGTCGGGCTTTTCTTTTCTAATCCTATTTCCAACCCTAATCCAATTGAATGGATTGATGGAATTAATGCTTCTAATGATTGGAAACCTGCTTGGATTATCCCAGTCGGCATATTGGGTTTTGCCAGGGAATAGGATTTTGGGATATTGCAAAGAAAAGGTTTCAATGCAGACCTCATTCCCTTGAGAGGCAAACTCTTCCATTAATCTCTCATTATATATCGCTAGTCCTCCCCTATATGGATAGGCCGTACCTATTAGTCTTATCTTCATTATTTCTTATAACAAATAAAAATGCTCTGTTCAATGGTTATCTCTCCTTCAACTAGTGCAAATGTTCTAATCTCTTCCTCGGATAGCTTCTCAATAAACTTGTCTTCCACCACCTCTAGTCCAGAGCCTTTTAACACTTCCTTATAGTCCAGCCCAAACTCTCTAAGATGGTCCTTTTGTCCAAAATGCTTCTCTCTTTCAAGAGGGTCAGTAATGCTTGGATCGGAATAGGTCTTTTCTCTTTTAGGATTGATAGGAGAGAGGAGGATGGCCCATCCGCCAGTCTTCAATACTCTGGCTATCTCAGAAAGAGCCTTGTCGAGGTTTTCTACATGCTCTAGGATGTGGTTGGCCATAATTACATCGAAGGATTCTGTTTCTAATGGCATATCCTCAATATTCAAATGAATATCTGCCCAAGGTGACTCAAGGTCTGCAGTTTTGTAGTCGAGGTTTTTCATAGACCTAAACTTCTTGATAAAGCAAAGCTCAGGAGCTATATGTAAGAACTTTAGCTCTTCCTTAAATATACTGGTTTCATCGTTGAGGTATAGCCATAGCAGCCTATGTCTTTCGAGGGATAGACAATTAGGGCATAGGGCGTTGGATCTCTGAACCACATAACCATAGGGCAGGAACTTTCTATAATGCTTACCGCATACGGTGCAGCTCACCCTATTGCCAAGATAGAATACCTTTAGGATATTGGTTGCAATATATACAAACCTTTGAAGGTGTTTCCTTGGGATATTTCTAAGAAAGAATCTAATTATTCTTTTCATGTTCTCTTATTCTACTGCTTCAATATATTCAAATCCAGTATACTCAACCAAAACCTTAGGTATCCTAATACCCTTTTGGTCTTGATTATTTTCTAATAATGCAGCTAGCACCCTTGGTAGGGCTAGGGCCGAACCATTCAATGTATGAGCTAGTTCCATTCTATTTTCTTGATTCCTAAACCTTAGCTTCATCCTATTGGATTGGAAGGTTTCGAAATTGGATACGGAGCTAACCTCAAGCCATCTCTTTTGGGCTGCGGAATAAACCTCGAAATCAAAGGTTAGGGCTGCCGTAAAGCTAATGTCTCCGCCACATAGCTTTAGAACCCTATATGGAAGCTCGAGCTTATCTAAGAGTGAGCTAACATGTTCCTTCATTATCTCAAGTCTATTATAACTATTCTTTGGATGTTCTATACAAACAATTTCTACCTTATCAAATTGATGGAGTCTATTCAGTCCTCTTACGTCTTTGCCGTAGGAGCCAGCCTCTCTTCTAAAGCATTGAGAATAGCCTGTTAGTTTGATTGGGAAGTCATCTTCTTTTAGAATAACATCCCTAAATATATTTGTTAATGGTACTTCAGAGGTAGGTATCATATAGAACCCATCTAGGGGTATGTTATACATTTGTCCTTCTTTGTCAGGGAGTTGCCCTGTGGCCATTGCTGATGCTTCATTAACCATCAATGGCACCTGCATCTCTCTATATCCAGCTTTGTCTGCCTCGTCCAAAAAGAAATTAATCAAGGCTCTTTGTAGTTTAGCTCCCTTGCCCTTATAGAGCGGAAAGCCTGAGCCTGTAATCTTATTGCCTAGTTCAAAGTCCACAATATCATATTCCTCACATAGCTCCCAATGAGGTTTTGCATCTTCGCCTAAGTCAGGTATAATACCTTTTTCCAAGCAGACCTCATTGTCCTCACTCGATTGTCCAATAGGTATGGAATGATGGGGTGTATTGGGTATTGTAAATAAAAGCTCTTCTAGTTGAGCGTCGTATTTAGAGAACTCTTCTGAGAGCTTTCTTTCTTCGTCCTTAATATTTCCAACCTCTTCCTTGGTCTTTTCTGCTTCTTCCTTTTTCCCATCCTTCATTAGCATACCAATCTCTCTGGATTTGGTATTTAGCTCAGCCTTTAAGGCTTCAAGGTTTTTCTGGACTCCTCTCTTCAATTCATCCAATCTAATAACCTCTTCTATTGAGGCTTGGGCTTCTTGGAAGTTCTTCTTTAATAATAGTTCTATTATCCTATCTTTGTCTTGTCTTATCTTGTTAATCTCTAACATTATATAGTGTTTTATTGTCTGTCAAAAAATGGGTTCTTACCGTATGAAGCAAGAGGGATAGCTATTGCCATACCAATGTCAGGTCCAAGGAGTCCTAACTCGTTTGCAGCCTGTCCTGCCGAAAACATTATCCTATTATCAGCCCTATGTGTTGAAGCAACCGATACTGCACTACCTACGGCAATTCCTAGGTCTGCATTATTAAAGGCACAAGGTGTATCAGGGTTCTCTTGCTTTTCTTCACAGGTGTCAAATCCACATAGTCCACAGTCTAGGCCTAGTACCTCTGTTTTTGTAGCTATTATTACTATAGCTTGGGCATTGAGTATATTATCTGAGTCTCTTAAGAAAAATGCTTGGTTATTTCTTTTATGTATTTCCTTCATCTTATTCGCTAGGTCTTGAATCCTACTCTTTTCAATCAATCCAATTACTAGATTATCCCTTCCTCTTCCTTTGGGAGCCGTCCTAGCCGCTATCATCATTAGCTTGGCTATCTCTATAATCTTCTCTTCTCTAATATCTTCTTCTCTTATCATTCTCTTATCTATTATTAAATATGTTTTGCAAGTTTTCGAATTGCAATACCTCTATGACTTATCTTATTCTTTTCATCAAGGCTCATCTCAGCAAAGCTTTCCCCATATCCATCTGGGAAAAACACTGGGTCATATCCAAAGCCATCTCTTCCATATCTTTCTGTACTAATACTTCCCCTTGCTATTCCTTCGAAGTAGCTTTCTTTTCCATCTTCAATTAGGCATATAACAGTTCTAAATCTAGCCTTTCTATTGGTCTTGCCGTCCAGCTCTTCCAATAATAAATCAATATTATCATCGAAGCTAGATCTATCTCCAGCATATCTTGCAGAATGTACCCCTGGCTCACCTCCTAATGCCTCAACTTCCAGCCCCGTATCGTCCGCAATGGTTGCTATCTTATACCTATTATATATATACTCGGCTTTTTGCTTGGCATTTCCTTCCAAAGTATTCGATGTCTCGGGTATATGACCTCTAAAGCCAATATCCCTAAGAGTAATTAGCTTTGCTCTGCCACCCAAGGCTTTCTCAATTTCCTCAACCTTATGTTTATTATTGGTTGCTATAATATATTCCTTCATAATTAGAAGCTTTAAAAAGCAAAAATACTAATTATATCTAGAAATAACCATATCTAAGCCCAAAGAACTAATCTTATATCTAGGCTGGAATCTGTTTTTATTTAATAATATTGGATTATCCTCTTCTATTTTAAACCTAGTTTTAGCAAGCTTTTCCCTAGAAGCTAAGTGTTTTTTGTCGAAGATGTTTGTATATATATTAAGGTTGGAATTACTATAAGCTTCAAATTCTTCTTTGGTGATATTAATTGCTTTTTTAAGCTCAATCTCCTCCCTCGTTTCCTTACCATAATTATATAGTATAATATTCTCAACATAATTAAAACCATCGACGATAAATACCGAATCGTCCTTTTCTTCCACCACTATTTCAGCAAGCTCTTGGTAGGGGTCGAGGTTTAGGAAGGCATAAGGAAATAATCCAAACCATATATTCCATAAGAACATAGCACCGCCAAGCCCGAGGAGATATTTCGCTGAACTAGTATAATAATAGGATAGAAGTATAATAATAAGGAATGGAATAATAACCATAAATTCTGCATTACCATTGGAGAAGCTAGCAAATGCAAGGCTTAGGATTAATGTAACCCATATATATCTTACGTATCGTCTTTCGAAGAACATCTTTAACTCTCTCTTCTTTAGCTTCATTAGATTCGAAAAGCCAAAGACCAATAGTCCAGCTGCCAGCACGAATACTATTATTGAAACTAGCTTATAGCTATAAAACACTCCAAGCATATAACCATGAATCTGTACAAAACTACGGACAAAGCTAATGCCAGTAAGTAGGAGTACATTGCTAATAATTGGCATTTCGGCCATACCTTCGCTATAGTCGTTTAATATAAAACTAAATAATCCCCCAATGCTTAGACTGCCAAACTCAATATAGTATACAATGAAATAGGCAAGAGGAATAATTAGACTAACACCCAAGAAGCTAAGTATATATTTCCTATTCTTATTAAGCAATACAACCAATAGGCTGGTAATAAACACCCATATAGCAATTTGATGGAATAGGATGGCAATACTAATAAATAAGGAAGAAAGGACGACCTTGCCCAAGGTGTTCTTCCTTAGGAAGGACTGTATATAGTTCATAGCCAATAATGAAAAGAATAATGGCATAATATAACATTCATTATCTATTGCAAACCTCTGCAAGCCAAAACATGTGCCAACAAAGAAGATTGAAGCAGAAACAAGGTTTTCATTTGTATTTATTCTCTTCAATATATTCCTAAGAACAAATAAGGATGCAATAGCAAATAGGGTATTTACGCCCTGTAATATTATTATTGGATTACTAGGTACATGGCCAATAAGTAGTTCTAAGCCCCTAAGGAGTAGGAATCCAAAGTAATTATATAGTAGATGGTGGGGTTTGAACAATTCCTCACCCCAAGCCGAAGCGTAGGCGTTGGCATAAGAGTCTGCACTTGGGTTATTGGATGTAAATAAGAAATAAATCAATCCTAATGTAATGATTATTACTATGGAATAGTTTTTTTTGAAATAATTAAAAGCCTTGTTTATCACTGTCTATAAATTTTATTTATTAGAAACTGCAAAGATAGGTGTTTTATTATAGAGGCAATAAGAAAGTCGCAAATGCAATCTTACTAAATCAATATCGAAAGAATAACCAAACTAAGAAGTAGATAATTAAAAGTCATTTATAATCTATAAATAGTCTTTTTAATACAAGCCCCCAAATTATTATTCTTTTTCTTCATTCTTTTTTCTTCTTTTAATATATTGATATACAGAGCTTATATAAGTTAGTCATGATATGCGTGTAGATTTTCTTTGGAGAATAATTTGGTAGTTTGAGAAAACGTCGTATCTTTGCAAACCCAAATGAGGGAAAAACAAAACAAATAATTTAGTAATGTACGCGATAGTAGAAATAGCAGGACAGCAATTCAAGGTAAGAAAAGATCAAAAGCTTTTCGTTCATCGTTTAAAAGCAGACGAAGGAGACGAGATTAGCTTTGACACCGTGATGCTTAAGGATGAGGAGGGAAAGATTACCCTTGGCTCACCAAATATAGAAGGCTCTACAATCAAAGCTAAGGTTTTGAAGCATCTCAAAGGAGATAAGGTTTTAGTCTTTAAGAAGAAAAGAAGAAAAGGTTACCAAAAGATGAATGGTCACCGTCAGTATTTAAGTCAAATCCAGATTACAGATATTCTGTAATTGTCTAAAACATATTGATATGGCACATAAAAAAGGAGTAGGAAGTTCGAAGAACGGTAGAGAATCACATAGCAAAAGATTAGGTGTTAAGATATATGGAGGCCAATCTTGTATTGCTGGAAACATTATAGTTCGTCAAAGAGGTACAAAACATAACCCAGGAGAGAATGTTGGAATGGGTAAGGACCATACTTTATTTGCATTAATAGACGGAACTGTAGAATTTAGAAAGAAAAGGGATAATAGATCATACGTTTCTGTAAAACCTTTTTCATAATAACACAATAATAGCTCGATACAAGAGTTATTAACCAAGCATAGCAAACTCTATTGCTTGATTGCAGAGAGTTTGCCAAAGATAACCCTAGAGGTTATCAAAAGTTCTTTGACATATTGACATATAAGAGATTACGAGAGAAGAATACAAGTGCGTATGGCGGATGCCTATGGCTCTCAGAGGCGATGAAGGACGTGACAAGCTGCGATAAGCTACGGTTATTGGCAAATACGATTTAACCCGTAGATTTCCGAATGGGGCAACCCATTACATTGAAGATGTAATATTGTTTATTTTATATAAGCAAGGCGAACGTGGGGAACTGAAACATCTAAGTACCCATAGGAGGAGAAAATAATAATGATTCCGTAAGTAGTGGCGAGCGAACGCGGATTAGCCCAAACCAATATTGTTACGGCGATATTGGGGTTGTAGGGCTGCGTGATTGGACGTATATAGATTACTAGAACTATCTGGAAAGTTAGGCCAAAGAAGGTGATAGTCCTGTATAGGAAAGTTTATATATACCATAGCAGTACCCTGAGTAAGGCGGGGCCGGAGAAACCCTGTTTGAATCTAGCAGCACCATCTGCTAAGGCTAAATACTCCTGAGAGACCGATAGTGAACAAGTACTGTGAAGGAAAGGTGAAAAGTACCGTGAGCAACGGAGTGAAATAGACCCTGAAACCATACGCATACAAGCGGTCGGAGCGGATTTTTTTGTATCCGTGACGGCGTGCCTTTTGCATAATGAGCCTACGAGTTAATTTCACTAGCGAGGTTAAGGACTTCAGGTCTGCAGCCGTAGCGAAAGCGAGTCTTAACAGGGCGTTTTAGTTAGTGGTATTAGACGCGAAACTTAGTGATCTACCCTTGTGCAGGTTGAAGTCTTGGTAACACAAGATGGAGGACCGAACCCATAGAAGTTGAAAATTCTTGGGATGACGTGAGGGTAGGGGTGAAAGGCTAATCAAACTGAGAGATAGCTCGTACTCCCCGAAAAGCTTTTAGGAGCTGCCTTAGATGTTTCTTTATAGAGGTAGAGCTACTGATAGGATGCGGGGGCTTCACCGCCTACCAATTTCTGACAAACTCCGAATGCTATTAAAGATAAAAATCTAGGAGCTAGGTTATGGGTGCTAAGGTCCGTAACCGAGAGGGAAACAACCCAGACCATCAGCTAAGGTCCCCAAATATATGCTAAGTTGTTTTAACGCGGTATGACTGCTTAGACAGCTAGGATGTTGGCTTGGAAGCAGCCATTCATTTAAAGAGTGCGTAACAGCTCACTAGTCGAGTGGTCGTGCATGGATAATGATCGGGCATAAGCATATTACCGAAGCTATGGGGTGCATATTTTTATGTACTGGTAGGGGAGCATTCTATATTGCGTTGAAGCATAAGACGTGAGTCATGATGGAGCATATAGAAACGAAAATGTAGGCATGAGTAACGATAATGCGGGTGAGAACCCCGCACACCGAAAGACTAAGGTTTCCTGATCAACGATAATCGGATCAGGGTAAGTCGGGACCTAAGGCTAAGTCGAAGGGCGAAGTCGATGGCCAATCGGTTAATATTCCGATACTAATTAGTATTGCGATGGACTGACGGAGTAGTGAACGTACTGCGTACTGACGGAAATGTACGTTAAATGGTGTAGATATATTTTAGGTAGGCAAATCCGCCTAAGATGTCGAACCTTATAGTACCGAGAGCCCACGGGCGATTGGATAATGTACCTAATCATACTTCCAAGAAAAGGTTCTAAGCATAGATACTAATTACCCGTACCGTAAACCGACACAGGTAGTTGGGGAGAGTATCCTCAGGTGCTCGAGTGATCCGTGGCTAAGGAACTAGGCAAATTCGTCCTGTAACTTCGGGATAAAGGACCCCTGCTTTTTAAGTGGGGCGCAGCGAAATGGCCCAGGCGACTGTTTATCAAAAACACATGGCTTTGCAAAATCGTAAGATGACGTATAAGGCCTGACACCTGCCCGGTGCTGGAAGGTTAAGAGGAGAGCTTAGCTTCACTTGTTGGAGCGAAGGTTTGAATTGAAGCCCCAGTAAACGGCGGCCGTAACTATAACGGTCCTAAGGTAGCGAAATTCCTTGTCGGGTAAGTTCCGACCTGCACGAATGGTGCAACGACCTGGGCACTGTCTCAGCCACGCGCTCGGTGAAATTGTAATAGCGGTGAAGATGCCGCTTACCCGCAACGGGACGGAAAGACCCCGTGAACCTTCACTATAGCTTAACATTGGTTTTGGATAAATGATGTGCAGGATAGGTGGGAGACTATGATTAGGTATCGCCAGATATCTATGAGTCGTTGTTGAAATACCACCCTTTATTTATTTGGGATCTAACCTAGGTTGTCTAGGGACATTGTTTGGTGGTTAGTTTGACTGGGGTGGTCGCCTCCAAAAGCGTAACGGAGGCTTTCAAAGGTACCCTCAGCACGTTTGGTAACCGTGCGTCGAGTGCAATAGCATAAGGGTGCTTGACTGTGAGGCTTACAAGCCGATCAGGTAGGAAACTAGGATATAGTGATCCGGTGGTTCCGTATGGAAGGGCCATCGCTCAAAGGATAAAAGGTACTCCGGGGATAACAGGCTAATCGCCCCCAAGAGCTCAAATCGACGGGGTGGTTTGGCACCTCGATGTCGGCTCGTCACATCCTGGGGCTGGAGAAGGTCCCAAGGGTTGGGCTGTTCGCCCATTAAAGTGGCACGCGAGCTGGGTTCAGAACGTCGTGAGACAGTTCGGTCCCTATCTGTTGTGGGCGTTGGAAATTTGCGAGGATCTGACTTTAGTACGAGAGGACCGAGTTGGACTGACCTCTAGTTTACCAGTTGTGGCGCCAGCTGCACCGCTGGGTAGCTACGTCGGGTTGGGATAAGTGCTGAAAGCATCTAAGTACGAAACCCACCTCAAGATGAGATTTCCTTATTAGGGAGGTTGTAGACTACGACCTTGATAGGTTACAGGTGTAAAGGCAGTAATGTCAAAGCCGAGTAATACTAATATCCCGAATACTTCCATGTATATCTCTTATATGTTGATATTGTCAAATAACTTTTTTTAAAGATATTTTTGGTGGTTATAGCGTAGGTGTTCACCTCTTACCATTCCGAACAGAGCAGTTAAGCCCTATTGCGCCGATGATACTGGTATACCAACTGGGAAAGTAGGTCGCCGCCAACACTCAAACAAAGCCCTTACACTTCATTGTGTAGGGGCTTTTGTGTTATAAGAGGGTTTGTTTATAGTGTTTATTAAGATGAAGAACTATTGAATTTATCACATTACTTGGTCTTATTCATTCATTATTTTTTATGGATGTTTAGATTAATAAGAGTAGTGGATGGTTTCCTTACACTTCATTGTGTAGGGGCTTTTGTGTTATAAGAGAGTGTGCTTTTCTGTTTTCAGCAAGAGAAATAGAATTATATCAAAGCCTAGAGAAAAAATCGACAAGAGATTTTAGAAAATCAACAGCATATTTAAAAAAATCGACAACGGATTTAAAAAAATCGACAACGGATTTAAAAAAATCGACAACAGATTTTACAGAATCGACAAGACTAAATTAATTATCTCTTTATAGAAAGTTCGTTTGGCTTTGTCTAAAGCTCGTTTGGCTTTGTATAAAGCTCTTGTTATGCTTTGAACAACAACGTTTAATAAGCAATATTATGACTTGAATTAGCTTTGAGACTAGGCTTAAAAATATTCCACAAAAATCTTATGCTTAAAAGTCTTGAAAATCAGACGGATTTAAAAATATATTCTGTATTAATGAGCGAATAATTTGTACATCCAAATATTATGTGTATATTTGCAGGCTAAACAAGTAATTTAGATATGTTAGAAATTAATGTAGATGTAAATAAATAAAACAAATATAAGATGAAAAGAAGATTATTATTTCTATTAATGACAATCTTTGCTCTACCAGGTATTGCACAGATTGTATCAATTGGTACGGGTTCCACTGGGAACTATACGGTACCAATCAACACTTTTTACCGACATTCCTATACTCAGCAGATTTATACTGCTACAGAACTAGGAAGCCCTACGGGTGAGATTAGGTCGGTTGCTTTCCAATATATCCATCAAACTCCTCAAACCAAGGAGAATATGGTTATATATCTAGGAAATACTACCAAAACTAACTTCTCTAGCACTTCTGACTGGGTGCCAGTCTCTTCAATGACTGAAGTGTTTTCAGGAACAGTCAATTTCTCCAATATCAATACAGACAATTGGGTTGTAATTGATTTTGACGCTTCCTTCCAATGGGATGGTACTAGTAATTTAGTTGTTGCTGTCGTTAATAATGATGGTAACTACTATACAAGTAGTAACCCTACATTCTATGTCCACACAGCTGGAACCAATACCGCCTTACGTTATCAAGTTGACGGAACAACTCATATCAATCCTGCCACCTTTACTAATGCAGGAACTATGCAAAGCGAAAGGAATAATATCCAGTTTGAATTTGGAGCACCAATTACCTGTCCAAAGCCTACAGCGTTAAGTTTCTCTAATATGGATGTAAGCTCAGTTGATATTTCGTGGGTAGAAGAAGGAACGGCTACCGAATGGGAAATTCAATACAAACCAAGTACTGAGACCGATTGGGCAAATGCATATAGTGATTTTGTGTTTTCAGATAATACTACAATTATAGGTTTAAATGGAAATACAGTTTATCATTTTAGAGTAAGGTCCATCTGTAGCTCAGACGATGAAAGCAGTTGGAATATTGGAAGCTTTAGAACAACCTGTGATGCAATATCAGAATTACCATGGGGAGATAGCTTCGACAGTTATGGCACTGGAACCACAGTCTTCCCTGAATGTTGGACAAGAAATACCACTTACACCGACAGACCTTATGTTAATGCAACAAACTTTTCACCTCCAGGTTCACTGTACTTCTATGCAGCATCTGGATCATATAATATAGCCGCCCTACCACCAATGGACGAATCCATAGATGTTAGTACTCTTAGAGTAAACTTTATGTATCGTACCACTAATGCAACTGATATATTAAAAATAGGTGTAATGACCGACCCTGATGATGAAACCACTTGGACATTGGTCGATGAGGTAAGCAATACAGCAACAGGAGAATGGTTTGAGCGTGAGGTTTCACTTGCATCCTATGAAGGAACTGGAAAGTATATTGCCTTACGAGTTGATTATGTAAGTGCAATTACTTATGGATACGTAGATGATTTAGTAGTGTCTTATATACCAGATTGTGCAAAACCAACCCATATAACATTAAGTGACCTTGAAGCAAACTCAGTAGAAATAAGCTGGGTGCCAGGAAATCAAGGAGATTTTGCATGGTATTTACATTATAGAGAATTAGGTGATAGTGATTGGGACTCTATTTATACCAATGATAATACCTATTATTTAGATGGACTTACAGCAAATACTACCTATGAAATTAGAATAAAAACAGATTGTGGTTATGAGCTTTCAGAGCCATCATTTATTTCTACGTTTAAAACCACCTGTGATCCAATTATAGACTTTCCATTTGTTGAAGACTTCAATAGTCTTGCAGCAGGAGAATATCCAGACTGCTGGTATAGACCAGTGATTTACTCAACCTATCCTAAGGCGAGCGTAGCTGTAGCTAGAGTAAACTCTTCGCCGGCAAGTATGGAGATACACTCAGCAATAGGTGCCCCTACCTATGTAATTTCACCAATACTAGGTGAGGATATCAACTTATTAAGAGTGAAGTTCTGGGCAATGGCTGAGAGTATAACATCTTCAGGTACCCTAGAAGTAGGAGTAATGAGCAATCCGCTTGATTTAAGCACATTTGAAAGTGTAAAGATCATACAACCTAATAATACAGCCTTTAATCAATATGAGGCAAGCTTTGCAGGAACAGACCTAAGTGGTGAGAATAATTTTATTGCCTTTAGACAAAACACCGTTTCTGCAGTTTATTATTATTGGATTGACGATATCGAAATAGATTATATCCCAGCCTGTGCTAAGCCAACCAATATTACCCTGCTTAATCCAACAGCAAATAGTGTTGATATTTCTTGGTACCCAGGAAATCAAGGAGACTATGCTTGGTATGTATACTATAAGAAGTCATCACAGATATTTTGGGACTCAGTACTAGTATTCGATAATCCATACACTCTAGACAATCTCGATGCAAATACATCTTACGAATTAGAGATGAAGACGGATTGTGGAATAGAGCAATCGGAGCCAACAAGCACCATTATCTTCCGTACACATTGTAATCCAATTATGGACCTACCTTGGGAAGATAGTTTTGACAATTACGGAACTGGAACAACCATATTCCCTGATTGTTGGACTAGGAACACAACCTATGCAGATAGACCTTATGTAATCGGCACAAATTATTCAGCACCGGGCGCTTTATATTTCTACGCAGGATCAGCAGGCACTTATAATATAGCAGCTATGCCAATGCTCGATGAGTCCATTGAGTTAACTGAGCTAAGGCTTAATTTCATGCATAGAAATACCAATGCAAATGATACTTTGAAGATTGGTGTAATGAATAATCCAGACGATGAATCAACCTGGACCCTTGTTGACTTTGTACATCTTCCAACCACAGCGACTTGGTATCCAATAGAGGTGTCTCTAAGCACTTATGAAGGAGATGGTAGGTTTATAGCATTTAGAATTGACCATAGCGGAACAGTTGCTTATGCTTATATCGATGACTTGGTACTATCCTATATTCCAGCCTGTGCTAGACCTACTCAGGTATTAGTAGATAACATTACTACAACAGAGGCCGATGTTTCTTGGGAGCCAGGTAATGTGGGCGACAACGCATGGTGGGTATACTATAAACTACATAGCAGTGACGATTGGGATTCTGTATACAATACAGATGGAGAGCTTACCCTAACCAATCTTATACCAGGCTCTGGTTATGAGGTTGAGATAAGAACAGATTGTGGTGATCAGCTTTCAGAACCATCTCTACCATTAATGTTCCGTACGGAATGTGCACCAATATCACAGCTTCCATGGTTCGATGACTTCGATACTTATGGTGGAGCTTCTGCTACAATTTTTCCAGCTTGCTGGACAAGTATGACAACCTATTCAACCTATCCATATTTGAATGGTACTAATAATTCACCACCAGCATCATTATATTTCTATGCTACAGCGGGTAATTATTGCGTAGCTGTTCTACCTGAGATTGACGCTAGTATAGACGTAAGCTCTTTAAGTGCTAACTTTATGCTACACAAGGCAGGAGCAGCATATCAT
>FZPS01000082.1_pt100 | contig 18266 bp, 14 predicted proteins | sample 1817821 | NCBI WGS metagenome assembly FZPS01 (sample SAMEA104158645, study PRJEB21678) | metagenome | place: Germany | collected 2015-04-21
CGTATGGGGTGCAGAATGGATTGCATCCTGGCGGATGCGGGGGCGAGGAGGCTCACCAGTGAGAATGTAAAATATATTTGCGCAATTCAAAAGATGAGATGGGTATGCTCCGCATACCTAAAAATATGCTGCACCCCGTATGGGGTGCAGAATGGATTGCATCCTGGCGGATGCGGGGGCGAGGAGGCTCACCAGTGAGAATGTAAAATATATTTGCGCAATTCAAAAGATGAGATGGGTATGCTCCGCATACCTGAAATATGCTGCACCCCAAATGGGGTGCAGAGGAAAAATCACGTAGTGGGAATACAATATGTCCCCGACCTCAAGAATGCGCATCCCCCGGATGCGGGAGCCTCCTATCCACGGATGATTGGCAACAGAGGGGGGCTCAGCTACGGTTCTTATTGAGCCAGGTTTTGAGCCAGGTCATGACCTGTTCACTGATTTGGCGGGCCTCTTCGGGGCTGTCGGCTTCAGTGTAGCAGCGGAACTCGGGGGCGTTGCCGGAGGGCCGCAGATGGATAATCTTTTCCGAGTCAAAAGAGATTCTCACCCCGTCCTTATAATCGAGCCGCATCGGTTTACCCGCGATTTTCGCGAAGGCTTCGGTCGTCTTGCGCGCCACTTCCACAATCGGCAGATCGCAGGAAAAGTGCTCCAGGATCGCCTCGCTGATTTGGGTGGGGAAGTTTTGGAGCCGGTCGCTGAAGGTATAGCGGCGGGGGAGCTCTTCACGGAGCTGGGAGAGTGTTTTATCCGATTGCCGCGCCAGAACCGTAATGCCCAGCAGGTAGATCAGGGCGTCGCGTGTCGGCAGCGCCGAGAGCTTGCGTCCCTCCAGTTGCAGGGGGCTCTCCTGGAGGAAGCCGCCATTGGCCTCATAGCCGACGATGAGCGTACCCGGGCTGGTAATCGTCCCGCGAATCATCTCCGCTATCACGTAAGGCGAGCCAATCCGCGTGCGGGTCACCTCCTTAAACCAGCCGCAGCGCTCCAGCGCCGTATTGCTGCTGACCGGCGTGGTCACCCGCTGCGCACCGAGGAAGCGCGCGCAGAGAATGCCTCCAATATCACCACGGAACCACTCCCCTTTTTCATCGGCCAGGAGCGGGCGATCGCTATCGCCATCGGTGGAGAAGATCGCGTCAAGTTTATGCTCGGCGCTCCAGCGGCGCGCCAGCTCTATCTCCTCCGGGCGAATCGCCTCGGTATCGACCGGGATAAATTTTTCGGAGCGTCCCAACAGGAGTACCTCCGCGCCCAGGCTGCGAACCACCTCGGCCAAAATATCGCGACCGACGGCTGAATGCTGGTAGATACCGATTTTGAGGCCGCTCAGCGCATCGGGTGAAAAGAAACTGAGGAAGCGCTCCTGGTATTCCCGGGCCGCGGTCTCATCGACCGGCTCCGACTGCTCGCGCGGCTGGCGGAAGTTGCCCTCTTCATCAAAGAGCGTCTGGTCAAACTCCAACTGCTGGCTGAGAATCCGCTCCTCATCCTCTTTTAATATCTCCCCGCGGCATTGATTGAACTTGATACCGTTGCGGTCATCGGGGATATGACTGCCCGTGACCATGATGGAGGGGATGGAACGGCTGATGCCATAGAGCGCCACGGCCGGGGAAGGGATATGGCCGCAATTAATCGGTCGGTAGGAGCGGTCCCGTATCGCCCGCATCACCGCTTCCATGATGCGCGGCGAGCTGGGTCGCAGGTCTCCGGCCACGGCAATGCCGGTATTCATCCCGGGGCGTATCTGTCCCCGCTCTTCCAGATACTGGATGAACCCTGCCGTGTAAAGGTAACATACGCGGTCGCTCATATCGGCGACCAGGCCCCGCGCGCCGCTGGTCCCAAACTTGACTGCCGATTCTTGCATCAGCCGTTTCATTAAAACAGTCATATTTTTCTGTTTTGCCTCGCTTTTTCTTTTTTTTAAGAGTTTATACTCTCCTCATTTGGTCTTTGCCAATCCCCGTCTGTGGCGTATCACCGCCAGTAGAACAAGTATCAGCTCAATCAGGACAAAGAGCCCGACAATGAGCTCACCCCCTACACCGAAGCCGTAACTGTGTTTGCCGGTGCCCAGTAGATAATTGACACCGTAGCCGGCCATCACAATGCCCTGGAACGCCAGGACACTGGCCGCATTCAACCCAAAACCGCCAATCCAGCGCACATAGCGTGCGTGCAGAACCGCCAGGTAGAGCAGGAGCGCGATGAGCGCCCAGGTCTCTTTGGGGTCCCAGCCCCAGAATCTGCCCCAGGCTTTTTCCGCCCAGAGTCCTCCCAGGAGTGTTCCGGCCGCCAGGAAAAGAACGCCTATCTGCATGGTACGATAATTGAAACGAGTCAAATTTTCAATCGTTTTCCTATCGGAAGGCCAGAATAAATAGCGGGCCATCGCAATGTGGCCAATGCCCATCGCCTGCAAAAAGGCCGCATAGCCAATCGTAATCGTAATAACATGCACCGTCAGCCACCAGTTGGATTGCAGGACCGGCACCAGCGGCTGGATGCTGGGATCAAACACCGCAGGCAGGTTATCAGCCAAAATCAGGGTCAGAGCCGCCACGGCGGAGGCCGCCAGCGCGAACACCTTCTGCCGGTAGACCAGCTCATAAATGAAAGCGATGAAGCTGGCACCCAGCGCCATAAAGACCAGCACCTCATACATATTGGTCACCGGTGCGCGGCCAGAAATGATCAGCCTCAGACCAAAGCCGACGATCTGCAAAAACAGACCCATCGCGAAAAGCGCCATCGCCGCACAGTAGGGTCGGCCCATCTGCCGGCAGCCGCTCTGGCCCGGGACCAATAGCAGCCCAAAGCTGATGAGGAAAACGATCCAGGCCCAGCGGAAAGGATGAAGCCGATTATAGAGAAGCTCGATTTTGATCTGACCGCTCGGGTAAAGCTCCGCACCGCCCAGCGATTCCAAATGGCTCTGGAAAACCTTGAGCTGCTTCTGGAATTCCGCCGCTTCGCCCCCGCGGTAAGCCGCCTGCATCGCCTGCCAGGCGGCCAGTATCTCGGGCCCGCGGCTCTTATAGAGCTGCGGCGCATCGAGCACTCCCAGCCAGCGGCCCCCACCCTCCACCGGTATCCAGGCAAAGGCTTCCGGACCGGTCAGCGCTTCAAGCTGGTTGAGCTGCCGGACCAGTGTCCGCGCCTCTGAGACCAGTTGCGCCGCCGGCTCCGAGCCGTCACGTGGACTGAGGATGCCCGAAAGTCTCTGCGCAACCTCGGTTTGAGTGCGAATATCGCGGTAGCTGAAGAATTTCTCGGTCTCCGGCAAACCAAGCTGCCGTTTGAGCGGAATATAGGCGACGCGAATCAGTTTTTCGTTCAGCCAGTTATTGGTTCCCAGCGCCAGGTCGCTCATAACCTCCAGGGCGCTCCAGCGCTGGTCTTCGGGTGATTTCCATTTTGCCCGACCGGTCAGTTTGACCAGGCTCTCCCGCGCATAGGTATCCAGCGGCTTCTTGCGCCCGCCATCCTGCACGATGAGCTGACCCATCAGATGAGTCGGCACCTCCGGTTTCACCGCCCCAAAGCCTTGCTGAACCACCAGCGCCAAAAGCAGCCAAAACAGGAGCAGCCAGCTCCTCACCCCGACAACCGTTCTCTTTTTCATCCTTGATTCGTAGATATATCTTTCTCTTTGCCGGCACCTGCGCCAGAGGGCCTCTTCTTATCCGGCTCCCAGAAGTACATGACCGTGATGCCCACCATCAGTAAAATGGAGCCCAGCCACTTGAGCCAGGAGCCCGGGTCGGCCAGGAGCTGCAAGGTGGACCGGGCCCCGCCCAGACTCTGCGAGTAGCCCGACTGGGAAATCCGGTAACCCCGATAACTCATCGGATGGTTCATCCAGACTTTTCGCTCCAGCGCGTCACCGCTCCTCTGATCGGTCACGCGAATCAGGCTCTCATAGGAAGCCGGCATCTGCGTTCCCTCAAAGGTTGGCATGTTAAACTTCAAAAGCTGTATGGAGAAGCCGAGCGGGATTCTTTCATCCGTATAGTAGAAGGTGAGCGGTATGCGGCTCTGGGCGGCCGAGCCGGCATGAATTTCAAAGGGGCGGTTCCACTGGATGAATACGTTGGTCGAGTGCCCGCCGCCGGTGAGCTGGAGCTCCAGCGCAGGCCGCGAGAAGCCCGAGCCCTCTTCAAGCGGTATCGGCGTCACCACCTGACGCACCTCGGCATTCTGCACGTACCGGACCACGCTCAGACCCGGGTTCATCTTCCAGCCCTCCAGAGGGAGAATCGCCCCCAGTTTGAGCGGACCGCTCTGACGCTCTTCACCCGGCCGGCGCGCCACATAGTGGAGCTCCTCGCCCGGCCCGGCAATCAGAAAAACAACGCTGCTCTCGGCGAAAATCCCGACATCCATCATCGAGCGGTCAAACTCGTAATCCACCTTCAGCGCCTCTTCCCTCTCCCCCTCCAGATGGACCATCCCCAAGTCCGGATAATCGGCAAAGGCAAAGCCGACCGCTTTTTTGGGCTCCTCCGCGCTCCCCCAGTTGACCTCATAGCGGATGGCCGGGTTATTGGGCTGATCAGAGGCCGAAGTCGGTTTCCCCTCCTCGGTATCCATTTTGAAATCGGCAAAATACTCCCTGAGCGCTATCGTGAGCGCCCCATCCTCGCTCCGCATCTCTTTGCCCAGCCACTGGCGGACATCGAGCTCATAGGAATGCCCCTCCACCTCAAAACTGAGCCTGCCCAGGCCGCCATTCTCCTGCACCGGCGGCGGGTTCAGCAGCCTCTCAAGCTTCTTCTCCGTATCAGCTTTGAGCAGGCGGATAAAAAGCGGCCCCATCTGGAAGATTTGCCGCTCGGGGTCGGAGCTGACCATCCACTCGCGCATAGCGTCCATTTCATCGGACATCGGCGGACGCAGGCTCACCTGCAAAGCCGGGTTGAAGCCCGGGCCATCCTCCTCCACCACGGTTCGCTCCTCCGTATGCGCATAGCGCCCCACCACTGAGACCTGCAACGTTTCCGGCGGCAGGATACTCTCTGAAGCGATACGAACCGGCTGGGAGCTTTTTTTGAGCCGGTCCAGGTCCAGGGGGACTTTGAGGAAGCGATTTTCACCGGAGCGGCCCATCTGCAGAACCTCGTGGCCCGTCGTCAGACTATCGACCGCCGGTCCATTCTCGGTCAAAGTGATATAACCCTCGCGGCCTCCCAGGAGCCCGACAATGGCACCGACCAGAATCACGACGATCCCCGAGTGGGTCATCAGGAACCCATACTGGCGGCGGCTCCAGGGGTAACGAACCAGAGCCGAACAGATCACGTTCAGGCTCAATAGAAAGAGCAACGAGCTGAACCACCAGGAGCCATAAAAAAGATTCACGGCCAGCTCGGTTGAATATTTTGCCTCAACCAGAGTAGCCGCAGTTAAAACGCAGGAGACGATGGCAATCAATACCACCGCCAGTTTGAGGGACCCCAATCCCCTAATGAATTGCTTATATGTCATTGCTCAGAGAGCGCGTTTTCCCTCCGTAAAAACGCTACCAAAAGATACACGATTAAAACCGTTTTGCCAAACTGTTAGATGCGGTTTCTCCGGCCAAAAATGAGGCCTCACCCCTCCCCTGGAAGCCAATCCTCTTCCACTTTCCACTCAAACTTGCCCCCGGGGAGCATCCGGCAGCGAGCCGAAAAAAAGCCGGAGCGGTACTTCCAAAAAAGCGGCCAGATATAGTCCCAGTCCGTCTGCGGCATCAGAAGCCCCTCCATTTCAGCGCGGCTGAAGAAGCGGAATTCCCCTTCGGGATGAGGCGCCGGTGCCTCCTGGAAGCGCCTCTTCACCTCGAATAAAAACATCAGCCAGTGCGAGTGCCCCTCCAATCCCTGCTCACTGACCACTCCGGCCAGATGCAGCTCCTCAGTGTCAATCTCCATGCCGGTCTCCTCCCTGAGCTCGCGCACGGCGCAATCGTAGGGGCTCTCCCCCTCGGCTGTCTTAAGCTTGCCGCCGCAGGGGCTCCAGAGTCCCTTATTGGGATCCTGGTTACGGCGCAAGAGCAGGACGCGTCCCTCTTCGTCAAAACAAAAGAGCAGGGTCGCGATTTTATAGGGCTGGCTCATCGTGGTTATAAAAACGGGGCAGAACCGCTTCAGTATCTGCCCCTTGTCTTAATTCGAATTCAGAGAATCGTCTCTCTCGATTACTATTTACTCATCTTTGGCCTGATTATCAGCAGCGGCATAGGGGATCACCTTGCTCTCCAAGCCGAACTTGGAACCGAGGTAATAAACCACTCCGCCAACGACCATCGCCCAGAAGGGAGCCGCCGGAATCGGGCAGCCGAAGTTCGGGAGAATGCCGACGATGAAGCCCAATCCCCAAGCCATCCAGCCCGGAGCATTGAAGCCGACGCGAGGACCCGCCCAGCGCTTGCCGGCCATCAGGTAATCCACGGCCATGGCACCACAGACAGGACCAAAGGAGGCACCGATCACGCCAAAGACACCGCCCAGATTGGCCGCATAGCCAAAGAGGGCCAGGAGAATCGCAACCGCTGCACCAATCCCCACCGAGATGAACGGAGGCACCTTGGGCAGAGTCGTCTTGATGCTGTTGGCAGCAATGAGCGAGCTAAAGCAGGCAGAGGGGAACGCCGCAAGCGCCAGAAGCAGCAGCATCCATTTGCCCAGTCCAGGACCAACGATAATCTTGACCAGGTCCATCGCGTTATCAATAAAGTTGCCATCGGCAGTGATTTGAGCAACCACCTTGGGGTTACCATAAGCACCGGCCACCACCAGAACCGCCAGACCACCGGCGAACACCATGGCGCCAAAGATACCGACAATACCACCCAGATAAACATCACGCTTATCACGGGCACCGGTACCAAAATCGACACCAGCCGCTCCGGCCGTCGCAAAGAAACCGATCACATACGCCGCAATGGCACAGACAATCGCTCCGGCCCCCAGCGTCGCACCAATACCCGGGTTCAGTTGCTGATGCAAAGCAACCATCGCCTGAGGATCAAAGGAACGCAGATGCGGCAAGGCGCAGCCGACCAGAATGATCAGCGAAACAATCGGAATCCAGTGGAACCAGGAGACATATTTACCCACCTTGTTGATGCCGCCCAGACCCAGCAGGGCAGCCGCCACACCCCAACCAATCATCACACCTTTCTCCAATACAACCGAAGGCTCATCAAAAAAGCCCATCACAGCCTTGCTGGAGAAATAGACGTTGACGGCCAGCCATCCAAACTGCAGAAGCCCCATCAACAAACCAGGAAGGAAGAATCCACCCTTGGCGCCAAAGGTCGATGTCCCCACGATATAGAGGGGCAACCCTGTGCGCTGACCCATGATACCCAAAACGGCATAATAGAAGACAAAGCAAACTAAAGCCGCCAGGGCCAGAGAAAGGATGGGTAGCATAAAGCCATAGGCAAACACCGAGCCCGCCCCATGAGAAGCACACTGGGTGAGCCCCATCCAGAAAACAAACCACAACATCACACCGGCATAAGTCGGTGCTGTGTTTTTACTCCACGGAGCACGACCCGATTTTGGGTTCGGCTGTGCACTGGCCAGATAGTCTGGCAACTTATTATTAACATTACTCATAATCTTAAGCTGTTAGTTTAAATCTAAACGAAACCTCGTTGGCCAGATTATCCACAAACGCCTTTTTGATCAAGCAAAAATCTTCGCTCACCACCCAAAAAACCGCTTTTTTACCCCAACCCACAGACACATACCCCCTATTACCGAAGATGCATGCTCCCGTCCGAGGGCATACATTCCCAATTATCACCTGCCATCCATCGGGCGCGTAACCATCATGCCCCCCGTACGGAGTGCATCAAACATCAGGTACGCGGAGCATATCAATCATATCTCGTGAATTGCGCAAATATATTTTACATTCTCCCCACCATCCGCCAGGATGCAATCCATTCTGCACCCCGACGGGGTGCAGCATATTTTAGGTATGCGGAGCATACCCGTAATATAGCCAGGGGTCTTCAGACCCCTGGTACGCATCCCCCACACGAGAAACACGACCCCGTAGGGGGCGCATCCCCATTCCCCATAAAATACAATTCGTGTAAATTCGTGATTTTTTCGATGCCTTTTTTATTGGACGGGATTGATTATTTGAGGGCGTGGCTGCGACCCCTACGGGGTCGGGAGGGGATATTATTGTCATCCTTACCAGGGGTCTGAAGACCCCTGGCTATGATCTGGCATCCCTACGGGATGCTTAAGAATGGTATGCTCCGCATACGGTGGAGAAGGATATTTGGGTGGCATCCCTACGGAATGCTTCAGAATGGTATGTTTCGCATACCCAATATTGGGAGGCCTCAGGGTATGTTGGGAGGCCTCAGGGTATGTGATTTACCGTATTCGATCCTCCCCTTCAAAAAATCTGCGCCCATCTGCGCAATCTGCGGTTAAAAAACTGCGGTTAAAAAACTGCGGTTAAAAAACTGCGGTTAAAAAACTGCGGTTAAAAAACTGCGGTTAAAAAACTGCGGTTAAAGCTTCGGCATCAGCGGTTCAGCCGGGCGCGGACGCTCTCCAGGAACTTCATGACCTGCGGCAAACGCAACGCATAGGCGCCCAAAAGATAACAGCCGGCCGCCAACGAAGCCGGTACGAATACCTGCCCGATCTTCGCCAAAAGGTTCCCATAACCGATGTAACGATCCCAGACACCGAGCCCACCCCAGGCAACCACGCCGGCCACCAGTGAGAGAAAAAGCAGCTTCAGACCCATCTTGAGCAGCGGCCCATAGGAGAGCCGCGTCAGCTTGCGACGAAGCGCCATCGCCAGAAGCACCATGTTGAGCAGCGAGGTCAGGGAATTGGCCACGCCCAGCCCCGCCTGTTTGAAGCGAAAAACCAGAATCAGAGAAATCAGAAGGTTCACTCCCAGACAGAGAATGCTGATTTTGGCGGGAGTCTTCGTATCGCCCAGAGCGAAAAAGGCGCGCGCGAAGATATTCACGCTGCTGAAAAAGACCAGTCCCGGTGCCAGACACATCAGCGCCAGCGCCGAGCGCTGAGTCGCCACCTCCCCAAAAGCGCCCCGCTCAAAGAGTAGCCGCACAATCGGCTCCGCCAGGACGACCAGCAGGACCGCCGCCAGCGCGTTGACAAAGGCCAGATACTCCAGCCCCTCGGTCATCGTCGCGCGGAATTCGTCGTACTGCTTGCGGCTGGCCAATCCCGACAAGGCAGGCAACATCCAGGTGGCCAGCGAGATGCCAAAGACACCCTGAGGCAGCTCCATCAGACGCACCGCATAGTCGAAGGAGGCGACGATATAATCGGCCACGAAGAAGGAAAAACAACTGATCAGGAGCACGTTTATCTGGAAGGCCGCCACGCCAAGCGTCCCCGGGATCATCTTGCGGACCACCTCCCGCACAATCGGGTTGCCCCACGGCTTGACCCAGCGGAAGCGGAAGCCCTGCCGGTAGAGCAGCGGCGCCACGAAACTGCTCTGGGCCACACCGGCCACCAGTATCGCATAGGCCAGCGCATATATCTGCTCGCTCAAGGTCTCCCCCATCCACGGCGCCACCACCAGTACGCTCGCAATCGCCACCACGTTGAGCATCGTCGCACTCATCGCCGGAATAAAGAAGTAACCTCTGGAATTGGCCATCCCGATCAAAACTGCCGCCACGCAGACCAGTAACATATAGGGGAACATCACCCGCAAGAGACTCAACATCAGCCATGTATCGGAATTCATCGGGATGAATTGCAATACCAGGCTCAGCCCCAGCAGCGTCACCGCCACGATGGCGGCCGCAGCGACCAGGAGGCCGCTCAGCACGGCATTGGCGGTATACCAGGCGGCAGATTCTCCCTCCTCCGCCTCCTTCGTCTTGAAAATCGGGATAAAAGCGGCCGTCAGGGCGCCCTCGCCCAAAAGACGCCGGAAAAGATTGGGTACCTGAAAAGCGACCTTGAAGGCGCTGGCCACGGCGGAATCTCCCATGAAGGAGGCATACACCATCTCGCGGAGCATCCCGAGCAGACGGCTAATCATAGTGGCCGCACCCATCGCGCCCGAGGATTTCAACATTCCAGACATGTTCTACTCTTCAATGGCTCCGGACAGGGGGCTCCCCTTTACCCGGCCGCTCCTCTATTTGGCTGACGCTTTCTCCAGTCGTTTGAGCTCATGATTCACCATGTCGGCGATCATCTCCGAAAAGGAAATCTCCGGCTCCCAGTTGAGCTCCTTCTTTGCCCTGGCCGGATTGCCCACCAGCGAGTACGGCTCCACTGGCCGGAAAAAGCGGGGGTCCTGGCGGACGTATTTTTCCCAGTCAAGCCCGACCACCCCGAAAGCTTCCTGAACCATCTCCCTGACCGAGTGAAGCTTACCTGTGGATATGACGTAATCGCCAGGCTCCTCCTGCTGCAAAATGAGCCAGAAGGCCCGGACGTAGTCGCGCGCATCGCCCCAGTCACGCTGCGCATCCAGATTGCCCAGGGCCAGATGTGTCTGAAGCCCCATTTTGATCTCGGCAACGGTCCGGCATATCTTAAGCGAAACGAAATGCTCACCCCTCCGCGGCGATTCATGGTTATAGACTATCGCATTGGAAGCGAAGAGGTTGAAAGCTTCTCGATAAAAACGGACCATCTGCGCGGAAAACGCTTTGGCAATCCCGTAGGGGTTGACCGGCAGGAAAGGGGTGCTCTCGTCTTGCGGGCTAAGCGCCGGCCGGCCAAAGACTTCGCTGGAAGCGGGATGAAAGAATTTCGGTTTTTGGGGCATATCGCGCAGGATTTCCAAAAGACGCAGCGTCCCCATCGCCACGACTTCGCAGGTCGATTCGGGTATATCAAAGCTGAGGCCGACATGTGTCTGGCCCGCAAAGTGATATATCTCCTGCGGTTCTATTCCGAAGAGGAGTCGCCGCAGCGTCGTCGTATCCTCAAGATCGGCATGGTGCAGGAAGAAAGTTTTCTCGAAGCAATCCTGGCGGTCGCACAGATGGGCGATACGCCCGCGGTTGCTGAGGCTTGTGCGGCGCACAATCCCGTGCACCTCATACCCTTTTGATAAAAGGAGTTCCGCCAGATAAGAGCCATCCTGGCCGGTCACACCGGTGATAAACGCTTTGGGCCGGGCTGCGCCTTCAATTAAAGCCATTTACTGAGCGCCCCTTTCCTGCATCTCCAGAAAGACTCGGTTCGCCTCCTCAAGCTCATCACGCGAGCCGATATCGTACCAGTGCCCCTGGACCTTCCAGGTATAGACCGGAGTCTGCTGGTAAATCCAGCTCATCAGCCTTCCCGGCTGGTCAGGGTTATAACCCTCCGCAATGTAGCGGTCAACCATTGGCAGCACCTCTTTGGGGTAATAGTAGAGCGCTATGCCGCTCAGGGTGGAGGATGGTTTGGTCGGCTTTTCTTCAAATGAGAGCAGCCTGCCATTCGCATCCACCTCCACGCTGCTGTATTTTTTGACCAGCTCCGTAGAGCCGACGTCATAGATACCCAAGGCCGGAGTTTTGCGATCCCTGCAAAACTCGCCAAACAGCTTCAAATCTTTCTCAAAGAGGTTATCCCCGGCCAGTACCATAATATCTTCATGAATTCTCTTTTGGACCAGCGCATAGTGGATATCCCCCACCGCTCCCCTCTTATTGGCATCCGTCGTCGTCAGGTCGTCAAGCACGCTCACCGGTTTATCCCCAAAGCGGACGGGGTTCTCACGGGCCCACTCCTTGAAGTGCTCATGGAACTTGCTGTTGGTCACCACGATGACCTCTTCCACTCCCTCGATGGGCGCTATGGCGTCCAGAACGTAGTTCAACATCGGCCGCCCGGCCACCGGCAAAAGCGGTTTGGGGCAGTTCAGCGTCAACGGATATAAACGGGTGGCATAACCCGCAGCCAAAAGAATAATTTTCATAGTCTTGACAAACGGTCTACAAACAGTTCAGGTGCAGCCGCGCGGACAAAGTCAGAAGAAAGCTTCATGATCCGGGCCGAGTCTCCCATCTGCAGGGCCTGACATGCCAGCCTGTGGCAGTCGCTAAAATAAACTCGTTGAATCACGCGTCGCACTTTCATCATGTTCGGTACCGAGATGCTCAGCTCATCAACCCCCAGTCCGATTAAAAGCGGCGCCAGCTCAATCTCGCCAGCCATCTCTCCGCAGACGCCCACGGGGATGCCGCCATACTCATTGCCGTGGCGGGCCCCCTCCACCGTGCTGGAAATGAGGCGTATGATTGCGGGATGCGTTGGCTGGTACAGGTAGTTGATGATCGGGTTCATCCGGTCTACCGCCAGAGTATACTGTATTAAGTCATTTGTACCAATACTGAAAAAATCCGACTTGCGGGCCAGCTCCCCCGCACAGAGCACCGCGGAGGGTATTTCAATCATGACCCCCACCTCTATTTTCGTGTTGTAGGGCTTGCCCTCTTTTTCAAGCTCGGTCTTGCACTCCTGGAGGATTGCCTGCGCTTCTGCAAACTCCTCGATACCGGAAATCATCGGGTACATGATCTTGATATTACGTGCGCTTGCCGAGGCCCTGAGCAGAGCCCGCAACTGTGTTTTAAAAATACCGGTATTTTGCAGGCAGTAGCGGATGGCCCGATAACCCAGGAAGGGATTCTCCTCTGGCGGGAACTCCAAAATGGAGGTCTTTTTATCGCCGCCCAGGTCCAGCGTACGGATGACCACCGGCCGATCGCCCATGCAGGTGGCAACCCTCAAATACTCTTCGTATTGCTCCTCCTCGGTGGGGAGCGTCCCGCGGTTAAAGAAGAAGAACTCGGTCCGGAACAGCCCGACCCCGTTAGCCCCGGCCGCCAGAGCGTGCTCGGCCTCTGCGGGCTGGCTCAGATTGGCTGTCAGGGTGATCTTGCGTCCATCCAGAGTCACTACCGGTTTGGCGGCATCCAGCTCCAGCAAGTGCTCCAGCTCGCGCTCCTGCTCCATCTGGCGCGTGTAGTGGCTGGTATCTTCCTGAGTGGGTGAGAGGATGACAATCCCGCGGTATCCATCCACCAGGAGCTCCTGGCCGGTGCGGAATATCTCGGTAGCCCGCTGCATTCCGGCCACCGCCGGTATCTTCAGGGAGCGGGCCAGGATGCCGACATGAGAGGTCACCCCGCCCTGCTCGGTCACGATCCCCGCTATCATCTGGCGGTTCATCTGGACGGTCTGGCTCGGGGTCAGGTCGGTCGCCACCAGGATGGAGGGCTCGCTCAGTTGGCTGAAGCTGTCGTGCTGGCTCCAGCCGGTCAGGTTATCGACCAGGCGGGTGGTAACGTCTTTGATATCCGCCACGCGCTGGCGGAAGTACTCATCGGGGATGCTCTCAAAGGAGCGGATATATTTGTGGGAGACCTTCTGGGCCGCCAGGTCTGCCGGCAGATGATTTTCCTGGATCATCCGGCTCACTTCATCGAGGAAGACCTGGTCCTCCAGTACGAATTGGTGACTCTCGAAGATGCTGGCGCCATCGCTGCCCAGGACCTCTTTGACCCGTTGGGCAATCTCCTGAAGCTGCTCAGCGGTTTGAATCAACGCCCTGCTGAAGCGCTCCAGCTCGCCCTCCACTTCACCGGGCTCAATGGTGCGCTCGGCAATGATGGGACGCTGCCGATATAAAACAACACAACGCGCCATGCCCATCCCCTCAGAGACTGAGGTTGCATGGAACACTCGCCCGCCTGCGTTTTCCAGTTCCACTTTCACACGCGCCGAATTCTACAATCCCCCCTGCCGGAAGGAAAGCTTAAAGCAGCCTTTAGAAACAAAAAGGAAAGCCTGACAGCCAAAAAGATAGTTTAAAACTATTTTTACACAAACCGCCGCCAGAGCGGTTCCTATAAGAGAAGGGGCAGTTACGATTCAGCTCGAGAGCACCGGCGCCGGTGCCCTGTTCGCTCTCAAAAATATAGGCAGCGACCACTTAATTATATTGTGGGTTGCGGGGCAGAGCGTTAACATGAAACCTGAATCTGGGCACTGCGACCCATCAAAAGAAAATAATTCATCAAGATGAAGCGGAGAAAAAAAGGTAAGGTTTTTTACGGATTTTGTGCGCTGGCGTTGCTTGCCATCGTCGGCTCCTTCTTTTACTACAGCTACCTGAAGCGGGAAAAACCGATTGAAGTACAGGTGGGATTGGCGCAGAAGCGCGACATCACCGAGATCGTCATTGCCAACGGCAAGGTCCAGCCGGTCACCTACGTCAAGATCAGCCCGGAAGTCTCCGGAGAAATCATCGAGCTCCCTGTCAAGGAGGGGCAAAAAGTGAACAAAGGCGACCTGCTCTTCAGCATCAAGCCCGATCTCTACATCGCCAGCAGCAACTCGGCAGCCGCCAGCCTGCAATCGGCCCTGGGCAGCCGCGACATCGCCCTCTACTCATTGGAAAAATGGCAATCCGAGTGGGAACGCGCCAAAGGACTCTTCCAAAACAGCCTCCTCTCTCAATCAGACTTTGACACCATCAACAACTCCTACCTCACCGCCCAGGCCACCTATACCAATTCGCTCCACCAGGTAACCATGTCGCAGGCGGCTCTGGACAGGGCCAGCGAAGACCTGAGCAAGTGCATCATCTTCTCGCCACTGGATGGCACCGTCTCCAAACTGAACTCCGAGCTGGGCGAGCGAGTCGTCGGCACCGGCACCTACACCGGCACCGAGGTCATGACGATATCGGATTTGAACCACATGGAGGCACGCGTGGAGATCGGCGAAATGGATATCAACCTCATCAAGCTGGGCCAGAAGTCGTGGCTGGAGGTCGATGCGTTCCGGGACCGCAAGTTCGCCGGCACCGTCACCCAGATCGCCAACTCGGCCAGTGGCGGCGGCGGCACCGATGCCACCAAGTTCGAAGTCCGTATCCTGATTCAGGAAAAAGAGGCCTTCCGCCCCGGCATGTCGGTCACCGCGGAGGTGGAAACCCGCTACCGCACCAACGTGCTCTCGGTTCCCATTCAGGCCGTCTCCACCCGCATGGAAGCCTCTGCCAAACTGCTGGCCGATAAAGCGGCCAAAGCCAATCCGGAAGAAGAGCCGCCACCCAGTGCCACCTCCCGCGTCAAAAAAGAGACCGGCAGCGGCATCGAAGAGGTGGTCTTCGTGGTGAGCGGCAACAGCGTCCTCAAACGAAAAGTGGAGCGCGGCATCAGCGACGACAACTACACGGAGATCACCAGCGGCCTGCAGGAGAATGAAGAGCTGGTTATCGGCGGCTACAAGGCGATCAGCAAAGACCTGGATGATGGCAAGCTGATCAAAATTCTGTCTGATGGGGAGTAGTGGCAATATGGGCGAAGCTTTGATTCAACTGCGGGATGTCTGCAGGAGCTACGATATGGGCGCGGAGATCGTCCATGCCCTGCGCGGCGTCAGCCTGCAAATCACCCGCGGCGAGTATGTCGCCATCATGGGGCCGAGCGGCTCGGGCAAATCGACGCTCATGAACATCATCGGCTGCCTGGATACGCCAAGCTCCGGCGGCTTCATCCTCAATGGCAAAGCGGTGAGCGATATGGATGACAACGAGCTGGCCGATATCCGCAATCAGGAGATCGGTTTCGTTTTCCAGACCTTTAACCTCCTGGCCCGCAGTACCGCCTTCCACAATGTCGAGCTCCCCCTTATCTATGCCGGTATCCCGGCCTGGGAGCGCTATGAAATCGCCGTCAAAGTCCTCGAACAGGTGGGACTGGCCGACCGCATGACCCATAAACCCAACGAGCTCTCCGGCGGCCAGCGCCAGCGTGTGGCCGTGGCCCGGGCCCTGGTCAACGGGCCCTCGATCCTCCTGGCCGATGAGCCGACCGGCAACCTCGACACCGTCACGGGCGATGAAATCATGCTCCTCTTTGACAAGCTCCACCATGCCGGCAACACCATCATACTGGTCACCCACGAAGAGGCGATCGCCCAGAGGGCACGGCGGATCGTACGCATCCGCGATGGCAGAATCGCCTCCGATGAATCCAGAGACGCCCCATGAAGCTCAAAACCGAACTGGCCGAAAGCCTCCGCTTCTCCTGGAGCGCCCTCATGGCAAACAAAATGAGAGCGATCCTGACGACTCTGGGCATCGTCATCGGCGTCGTCACGGTTTCGCTCATGAGCATGGCCATTGACGGCGTCTCCAAGAGCTTCCTCCGCAGTATCTCCTCGATGGGCTCTGATATCCTCTACCTGGAGAAGAACCCCTGGATCGATAACCAGGAGTGGTGGAAGCGTCGCGGCCGGCGCGATATCGAAATGCCGCACGTGCGCGAGCTCAACCGCCTCATCGGGGACCGCTACCTCCTCTCGCCCTATGCGCACCAGTCAAGCTCGGTCAAGTATGGCACCGAAAGCATCTCGGGCATCATCATGGAGGGGTGCAGCGCCGAGAACGCCGTCATCAACGGCTACACCTTCACCGAGGGGCGCTTCTTCAACAACAACGAAGTCGATGGCTACCGGCCGGTCTGCGTACTGGGCCATGACGCGGCCGATGCCCTCTTCAAAGGCGGCTCGGCCCTGGGCAAAAAAGTGAAACTCAACGGCATCAACTACGAGGTGATCGGCGCCATGGCCAAGCGCGGCACCTTCATGGGCTTCACCCTCGATAACAACGTTTACATCCCCATCACGCGGCTCCTGAGCGATTTCGCCTGGCGGCCCAATGTCAGCATCGCCATCAAGGCGCCCGATATGCACAACGTGGATGAGGCGACGGAGGAAATCCGCGGCGCCATGCGCAAAGTGCGCCGACTGGAGCCGGGCCAGGCCGATGACTTCGCCATCAACAAACAGGAGGTCCTCCTCAATACTTTCAACAAGGTGACCGGTGTCATCGCCAGCGCGGGGCTTTTCATTACGGGGCTGGCGCTTTTCGTGGGCGGCATCGGGATCATGAACATCATGTTCGTATCGGTGGCGGAGCGGACCAAGGAGATCGGCCTGCGCAAGGCGCTCGGTGCAAGGCGCCGGACGATCCTCATGCAATTCCTCATGGAGGCCCTGATGATCTGTCTCTGGGGCGGCCTGATCGGTCTGGGGCTGGCCTGGTGCCTCAAACCGGTCGTCAATCATTACATCCCCGCCTCCATCTCTATAAAAACAGTCGTGATCGCTCTCTTCATCGCTGCGGCCACCGGTGTTATCTCCGGCTATATTCCCGCACGCCGCGCGGCGCTGATGGACCCGGTCGAAGCCCTCCGAGACGAATGAAAAGAAAGGTACGTTTTCTAACCGAAGTCCGCGAGAGCGTCCTGATGGCGTTTCGCGCCGTCGCCTCCCACAAACTCCGCTCCATACTGACGCTTCTGGGCATCCTCGTCGGCGTCTTCTCCATCATTCTGGTCATGACCGCCATGCGCGCCCTGCAGGGTTACGTGGAGGATGAGCTTTCGGGGCTGGGGGCCAACACGGCCCAGATCAAGAAGTGGCCTTCCATCAACTTCGAGGGGCCGGCCAGTTGGGAGAAATACGCGCGCCGCACCAATCTGGATTACGACCAGTTCAAGAAGCTCCGCGCCCGCGCCACCCTCGCCAGGGGGGTCAGCATCATTGAGGGGTTCCGCACCGATGAGGCCTCTTCGCGCTTCGATACCTCCAACCCTGATGTCAGGCTGCACGGGGTGACGGGGGAGACTTTCTCGGCACGCAACCTCATCATCGAGGAGGGCCGCGCCATCACCGATACCGACGTGGAGAGCCGCCGCAATGTCTGCATCCCCGGCTACGAGCTGGCCCAGAAGCTCTTCCCCCACAGCTCGGCCCTGGGGGAAACCATCCGCTTTGACAGCATCAACTACCTGGTGGTCGGCGTCCTGGAGAAGAAAGGCTCCCTCTTTGATGCGGGCAGCGACAACATGCTTCTCATACCGCTCACCACGGCGATGAACTACTACGGCCACCGGCGCAGCATGAACTTCCTCATCGAGGCTCACGACCGCAAGACCTATGAGGATACCATCGAGCAGGTCCGCGGGGCGCTTCGCAACATACGCAGGCTCAAGCCGACCGATGCGGACGACTTTGAGATTGAATCCAACGATTCTCTCATCCAGCAGTTCCAGAGCGTCACCTTTTCCATTCGCATCGGCATTACGGTGGTGAGCTCGATTGCGTTGGTGGCCGCCGGCATCGGGATCATGAACATCATGTTGGTATCGGTGACGGAGCGGACCCGTGAGATTGGGGTACGGCGGGCGATTGGGGCCAAGAAGCGCAACATCATGA
>FZPS01000022.1_pt118 | contig 18252 bp, 17 predicted proteins | sample 1817821 | NCBI WGS metagenome assembly FZPS01 (sample SAMEA104158645, study PRJEB21678) | metagenome | place: Germany | collected 2015-04-21
GTGGGGTTGCCCGTTGGTCATTCGTTCGACGATAGGCGTAAACTGAAGAAATTGGCATCCGATTTCCTTAAAAAAACGATAAAATTCCAAGGGATAATCGGCGTTAAAATCATTCACAACCGCCATGCAGTTAAAATCGACTTCATGTTTTTGTAAAAGTTCGATACCTCGCATTACCTTTTGGAACGTTGGTCTGTTCATTTTGTCGCGACGATATTCGTCATGAAATTCCTGAGGTCCATCTATAGATATTCCAACCAAAAAATTATTCTCTTTGAAAAATGCACACCATTCATCTGTAAGCAGTGTCCCGTTGGTTTGTATCGAGTTGTCGATTTGTCTGCCTCTTCCATATTTTTTTTGTAATTCCAATGCTTTTTTGTAAAAGGAAAGCGGCCTCATTAGCGGTTCCCCGCCATGCCATGTAAAAAGCACCTGGGGCATGGTTTGCGATTCCAAATATTCTTGGGTAAACCGTTCAAGCAGTTCGTCGCTCATCACATGGTTTTTGTTCTGAGTGTAGAATTTCGATTTTTCCAAATAATAACAATAGTCGCACGATAAGTTGCAGAGTGAACCTACCGGTTTCAACATTACGTATAGCGGTTTGGCAAATGGAGCATAAATAGACATATCGATAGCAATATTATAGTTGCAAAAATACGTATTTTGGATGAGTATATCTATGCGTTTTGCCTTCTATTCTTGGTTGAGGCTCGCAACCGTTATGAGCCGTATGTTTTACGAAGGTTATGACAAAAAGTATTAACTTTGCCGCAAGACTTGTTGAAGTTCACAATATGCGTAATTTTTTTAAACGACATACGATTAAAACGGTAATTGCTCCGGAATATGAAACAAATCGCGATATGTTGGAGTTCGTAGATAAAATACAGGAAAGATTTGATGGTGAAGGTGAACTTATTTTTCATGGACGCAATACATTAAAAAGATTTGAATTGAAGAATGATGATATTATTGTAAAAAAATTTGCAAAACCCAATTTCATTAATAGCATTGTTTATGCTGCATTTCGCAAATCGAAAGCCGAGCGTTCTTATATTAACAGTCGGGAAATAATCGAAAGGGGATTCCGTTCGCCTACGCCTATTGCTTATATAGAAGAATACAAGTATGGAAAATTAAGTGACAGCTATTACATTTGCGAGTATCTGAAAGAGTCTAACAGCATGCGCCCTTATTTGGACGGTATTGAAAAAAATGATGCATTGCTCATGGCATTTTCCAGGTATACTGCGGAACTTCATTGTGAAGGAATTTTACATAAAGATTATAGTCCCGGCAATATTTTGTGGGAATATGATGAGAATTCCAATGCATATGCATTTTATCTGGTGGATACCAACAGGATGAAGTTTGTCGAATATAATGATAAAAAGTATTTGAAAAATTTATCGCGATTGAGTTTTTCCTCGCAAGTGTCCACGTTTATTGCAAAGGAGTACGTTGCATACATGCGAACGGTAAAACATATGCCGATGACAAGCAAAACGGTTGAAACAATCAATGAATATGCCGATTGTTTTTTTCTTCGCAAGACTTACAAATATGCGTTGCGAAATATTTTGAAACAACCTTTTCTGTTGCGTATAAAAGGATTATGGGATACCGGACGTTTTTTTATATGTAAAAATTTAAAATTGTGCAAGAAGTTGTCGAAAAGGATTGCCGATACTCTTTTTTCGGTAGAAAATAATATTTACATTCGCTATATATATCAATATGATACCAGAAAGGTTCTTATCAGGAGATGTAATTATGGAGAGATATCAAAAAAATAGGGTAAGCTTACTATATCGCGCCGCTACAACCAAATACCCTTGCTTCGATCAAGACCTGGGGGATTCTTCGGGAGCTGGCCGTATAGGACTTACCCTGATGCAAAGATACGTCTTTTTATCAAAATTCCAAAATGAAATACCTTTGATTAGCGATCATTAAAAATTTTCACAATGAATATAAATGTAGTAGACAGATTTATTAAATATGCCAAAATCGATACTCAGTCTGACGAGAACAGCGATCAAACTCCGAGTACGCTAAAACAGTTCAACTTAGCGAAAGAAATCGAAAGAGAACTGATTGAAATGGGGATGACTGACGTTTCGTTGGACAACAATTGCTACTTAATGGCAACATTACCGGCAAATAGTGATACGAATATCCCAACAATCGGATTTATTGCCCATTTGGATACGAGTCCCGATATGAGTGGCGAAAATGTACGACCGCGTATTGTTGAACAATACGACGGAGAGGATATTTTGCTTAACGAGGAGCTGAACATTGTTCTTTCGCCTAACGATTTTCCGGAATTGTTGGATTATGTGGGTGAAGATTTAATTGTTTCCGATGGCACCACGTTGTTGGGTGCCGACGATAAGGCCGGCATTGCAGAGATCATTACTGCCATGCAGTATTTTCTCGATCATCCCGAAATTAAACACGGTAAAGTGCGTATTGCCTTTACGCCCGACGAGGAAATTGGTCGAGGAGCCGATAAATTTGATGTGCAAAAATTTGATGCCGACTGGGGGTATACGGTAGATGGAGGTGAGGTTGGCGAATTTGAATATGAGAATTTCAATGCCGCTTCGGCAAAAGTTGTTATTCGGGGACGGAATGTACATCCCGGATACGCCAAGAACAAAATGATCAATGCATTGTGTGTGGCCAACGAATTGATAAATATGCTGCCTGCAAACGAACGTCCCGAATTTACGGAAGGGTATGAGGGGTTTTTCCATATAACTTCTTTAAATGGAACAGTAGAGGAGGCCGAGCTTTCGTTGATTATTCGTGATCATGATCGCCAAATGTTTGAAAGGCGTAAAAAAATCTTGCAAGAAGCCGTAAATTTCATGAACGAGCGTTATCCGAATCGTTTGCAACTCGAATTGCGCGATCAGTATTACAATATGCGCGAAAAAATAGAACCGGTGAATCATGTTATCGATTATGCTCTTCGTGCGATGCAGGAGGTTGGGGTGACGCCTAAAGTGAAACCTATTCGCGGAGGTACGGATGGGGCTCGCTTGTCGTTTATGGGATTACCTTGTCCTAACATCTTTACGGGTGGACTTAATTTTCATAGCCGCTATGAATTTATTCCTGTTCGTTCGATGGAAAAAGCAACGCAAGTAATCGAAAAAATTGTGGAAATAGTAGCAAAAGAAGAATAATTAATATTATACAAGTATGAAAAAAACACCTTTCACGGATTTGCATATTGCGCTAGGCGCAAAAATGCACGAATTTGCGGGATACAACATGCCCATCGAGTATTCCGGAATTATTGACGAACATTTGACGGTGGTGAATGCCGTTGGCGTTTTTGATGTGTCGCATATGGGCGAGTTTTGGGTGAAAGGACCAAAAGCAGCCGAGTTTGTTCAGCGGATAACTACGAATGATATTTTTGCTGCAGGTGTAGGTAAAGCACAATATAACTGCATGTTGAATGAAAACGGAGGTATCATCGATGATTTTTTGTTGTATCACTACGAAGACCAAAAATACATGATGGTAGTCAATGCAGCCAATATCGAAAAAGATTGGTTGTGGTGTCGGAAGCAGAATACGATGGGAGCAGAACTCGAAAATGCATCCGATCATATGGCGCTATTGGCCGTACAAGGGCCAAAAGCCAAAGATACCTTGCAGAAACTTACCGATATCGATCTTTCGACGATACCGTATTATTCTTTTGTTACCGGGAAAATGGCGGGGGTGGACAATGTGATTGTTTCCAACACGGGATATACCGGTGCGGGTGGTTTTGAGCTTTATTTCTATCCCGAGTTTGGGCTGCAGATATGGGATGCCGTTTTCGATGCAGGAAAAGAGTTCGGAATAAAACCTGTTGGATTGGGGGCTAGGGATACGTTGCGTTTGGAAATGGGATTTTGCCTTTATGGGAATGAGCTTGATGAAACAATTACTCCTCTGCAAGCAGGATTGGGATGGATTACCAAATTTGTTGACGGTAACGATTTTATTGGACGCAAAGCGCTCGAGGAGGAGAAAAAAGCCGGTGTGCCACGCAAATTGTGCGGTTTTACCATGATCGAAAAAGGAATTCCGCGCCAAGGTTATAAAATTCTAAATGAGAATCGTGAAGTAATAGGAAAGGTTACTTCGGGTACCATCTCGCCTGTATTGAAAGTCGGAATCGGTTTGGGATATGTGAAACCCGATTGCGCCAAACCGGGAACCCCTATTTATATCGATATTCGTAATAAACCCATTAAAGCGGAAGTCGTTAAGCTGCCTTTTAGAAAATAGTATTGCGGTATGATTTGTTTGTGCCCAGAGCCGGGATCGAACCGGCATGGAGGTGAGTCCACTGGTGTTTGAGACCAGCGCGTCTACCAATTCCGCCATCTGGGCATTCCTTGATAATATCGGATGCAAAAGTACATATATTTTTGATAAATAAAAAACCCTTTTCCCTATTTTTTTGATGAAGACGGCTTTGTAAATCTATTTTTATTCTCTACCTTTAAAGCATGAAGAAATACGAAAACAAAAGTAGTTTAAAAGTGTTAACATGTAAATTCTGTAATTTTTTTGAAACAAACAAAATCAATGTAGAATATTATTTTTTTAACATTAATGATGAGGAATAACAATTATTGTGTAATTATGAGCGGAGGTGTGGGAAGCCGCTTCTGGCCTTTTAGTAAAGAACAAAAACCCAAACAGTTTTTGGACTTTTTCGGAACGGGAAGATCGTTGTTGCAAAGTACTTTCGACCGATTTAAAAAAATTGTTCCCATTGAAAACATTTTTATCGTAACTAACGATGCTTATGCCGAAATAACTCGGCAACAGTTACCGGAATTATCGGAGAATCAGATATTAAGGGAGCCGATGAGGCGGAATACGGCACCTTGTGTCGCTTTTGCGTGTTATCGGATACGAGCAATTGATCCCGATGCAAATATCGTGGTTGCACCTTCCGATCATTTGATATTGAAGGAGGATCAGTTTATTGCCGATGTCAAAAAAGGTTTTGAGTTTGTGGCAAAACGTCCCGTATTGCTGACATTGGGTATTAAGCCGAGCCGACCCGAAACGGGTTACGGCTATATTCAAGTTAGCGAGGAGAACATCGATGGTATTCACAAAGTAAAAACATTTACCGAAAAGCCGGATCACGAATTGGCTCAAAAATTTTACGAGAGCGGTGAATTCGTATGGAATTCCGGAATTTTTCTTTGGAACGTGAATACTATTTTGGAGGCTTTTAAAAATTATTTACCCGATGTTTTCAACAAGTTTAATGAGGGGAAAGAGCTGTTTAATACTCCTAAAGAAAAAGAATTTATTGATGCCTGTTTCCCTGTTTGTCCCAATATTTCCATTGACTACGGCATTATGGAAAAAGCCGATAATGTCTATGTCATAACATCCGATTTCGGATGGAGCGATTTGGGAACATGGGGTTCGCTGCACGAAATGGCAGAAAAAGACGAAAACAACAATGCCTGTTTGAATTGTAAAGCCTTGTATTTTGAAAGTACTGGCAATATTGTTGCGATGAGCGACGGTAAAGTAGTTGTTGTTCAAGGATTGGAAGATTACATCGTGGCCGAATCGGATAATGCCCTGCTTATTTGCAAAAAAAGCGAAGAGCAACGAATCAAACACTTTGTAACCGAAGTAAAGTTTCGTTTTGGAGATGAGTATGTTTAAATAAATAAGAACGATAAAATTAATCGTGACGGTTAATTTTATCGTTCTGTATTGATTTCGATAAAGTGGCTTTGGATCAATTGGTAAACAAGAGTTCGCGGTATTTAGGCAGTGGCCACATTTGATCGTCAACGATAAGTTCAAGTTTATCGACATGATAACGAATAATATCGAAATAAGAAAGAACGTTATCATGATAAGCTATTGCTTTTTCTCTTGCATCTTCAATTTTGTTGGCCACTTTTCGTGCTTCTACCATATCGTCCACATTTTTCTTGATAGCCGCAATGTGTGTTGCTATTTCCTCAATGATTGATAGATCTTCTTTGGATAATTCGGCGGCTTTTTTTTCATCGAAAACGGTTTTCATTTTACAAATATTGTCGAGCAAAACCGATTGATAGCGGGTAGCCACCGGAATGATATGATTAATGGAGAGATCGCCCAAAACGCGTGCTTCAATTTGAATTTTTTTGGTATACGTTTCCCATTTCACTTCATTTCGTGCTTCCAGTTCTTTTTTCGTCATAACTCCGGCACTTTCGAACATTTTTACTGAGTCTTCCGAGGTGTAAGCATCGTAAATCAGAGGTACGCTGGTTTTGCAATCGAGACCGCGTCTTTCGGCTTCTTTTTTCCATTCTTCACTGTAACTGTTTCCTTCGAAACGAATGGGTTTGCTTTCCTTAATATAGCGTCGAATAGTGTCATAAATGGCTTCTTCTTTTTCCATCCCTCTTTTCATTTTTTTGTCGATCTCTTTCTTAAAATCCATCAATTGAGCGGCAACGGCGGCATTTAAAACGATCATGGCCGTCGAGCAATTTGCAGATGCCCCCACAGCCCTGAATTCGAAGCGGTTGCCGGTAAATGCAAAGGGTGAAGTGCGGTTGCGGTCGGTGTTGTCGATCAATACTTCGGGAATATGAGATACTCCCAATTCCATTTTTTTTAATTCGTTTACTGTAATTTCATCATTCTTTGAGCTATGTTCAATTTTATCCAATACGCTTGAAATTTGTGTGCCGAGAAAGACTGAGATTATGGGAGGGGGAGCTTCGTTTTTCCCTAATCGGTGGGCATTTTGAGCAGACATGATGGATGCCTTAAGAAGACCGTTGTATTTGTAAACAGCCATGAGAGTATTTACCAGGAACGTTACGAACTGAAGATTTTCATTGGTTGTTTTTCCGGGGGTAAATAATCCTACGCCTGTGTCTGTGCCAAGCGACCAGTTGTTGTGTTTGCCGGATCCGTTGATGCCGTCAAACGGTTTTTCATGAAGCAGGAGTTTGAAATGATGTTTAGTGGCTATTTTATTCATCAGTGTCATTAACAGTAGGTTCTGATCTACTGCCAAATTGGTTTCACCAAAAATGGGAGCAACTTCAAACTGATTGGGTGCAACCTCATTGTGTCGGGTTTTTAATGGAATGCCGTATTTGTAGGCTTCAATTTCTACTTCACGCATGAAAGCAGCCACACGGGGAGGAATGGCGCCGAAATAATGATCTTCGAGTTGTTGATTTTTTGCGCTTTCGTGCCCCATCAAGGTTCTGCCGGTGAGTACTAGATCGGGACGTGCTTCATATAATGCCTGATCTACAAGAAAATATTCTTGTTCCCATCCCAAATACGAATATACTCTTTTTACATTGGGATCGAAGAGTTTGCAAACTTCAACGGCCGCCTTGTCTATGGCTGAAAGCGCTTTCAGTAAAGGTGTTTTATAGTCGAGAGCTTCACCTGTATAAGAAATGAAAACGGTAGGGATACACAGCGTGTCGCCCATAATGAAAGCCGGAGAAGAAGGGTCCCATGCCGTATAACCTCGCGCTTCAAACGTATTGCGGATTCCGCCGCTGGGAAAGCTGGAAGCATCGGGTTCCTGTTGTGCAAGAAGTGTTCCCGAAAAAGTTTCGATGACATCCACATCAGATCCTTCCACATACTCGATAAACGAATCGTGTTTTTCCGCAGTTCTATCTGTCAGTGGCTGAAACCAATGTGTGTAATGCGTCGCACCCATTTCAAGGGCCCACATCTTCATGCCTACGGCTACATGATCGGCAATTTCTCGTTGAAGGGTTACTCCTTTGTCGATAGCTTGCAAGACTGTTTGCATCGTTTCCTTGGAAAGGAATCTGGCCATTTGTTTTTTATTGAAAACATATTTTCCGTAGTATTCGGATGGCAATTTGCCCGGAGGTGAAATTTCTACAGGCATGTGTTGCGATGCTTTTTCTATTGCTTTAAACCGTAATGTCGACATAGTTGGATATATAATTTATGATTTGAGATTTTTCAATCTCAGTAACTTAGTTGAAAGAATGACAATGCAAAAATAACGATATTTTTTCGAAACTCGGTTAGGTATCTTGATTCTCGAATTTGTATTATTTGTTTTTTGGATTTTTTTGAGGCAGACGGGCTAAAAAGGTTTTGTTTGCACGAACTTTTTGTTTCATGGTTACTAAAATTTCGCTATCGAGGGGAAGGAAGACGTCCATGCGAGAACCTAATTTTATAAATCCCAAAGGATCGGCAATATCATAACTTTCCCCTTCTTTTACATAAGTCACGATGCGTTTTGCTACAGCTCCGGCTATTTGTCGTGTTAGTATCCGATGACCATCGGGTGTTTCGAAAATGATGTTTGTTCGTTCGTTTTCTTTACTCGATTTGGGAAGAAATGCAGCATGAAATCGACCCATATCGTGTGATAAGTGGATTACTTTTCCGGTCACGGGTACCCAATTCGAATGAGCATTGAATAACGACATAAAAATGGATATCTGTATGCACTCTTGCTGCAGAAAATCTTTTTCAAATACTTTTTCTATGGTTACGATTTTCCCGTCGGCCGGCGCATTTACCCATCCGAGAAGTTGGCCTGTATATATTCTTTTTGGTTTTTTATAGAAGTTTACCATTGTTGCGTATAGGATTGCAGTCACGGCAAAGATAATAAAATTGAGAACCCTCACAGTGCAAAAGGCAAACAGAATACTGTTTAGCAAAATGAATGCTATTAACCATTTAATAAGTACGCGTTTGCCTTCTTTGTGTATTAACATAATTGCTGCCTGTTTTGATTTGTTTGCCGAGTAGGGGAAAAAGTTTGAATTGTTTTTCCTTTGTATTCTCCCGGGATATATTGTTTCCAGACTTCTCCGTTTATGTATGGAACAAAAGTAGGAACAACAATTTGTATACGTTTATAAAAAAATGAATTTTGTTTGGTCTCTTTGTTTATGATTTTTTCTTTCGGATCAAGTATCAATAACATATTGAGAATCAAACTGAGTATTACTGCGGCAATTCCTATGGATACAACAGATCCCAATAATTTATTAAAAAAACCAAGGTGAACGATCGTTACGAGTTTATGGATGACACTGCCGCATAATGATATAATTGCCATAATGATGGCAAAAGCTGAAAGGTAAGAAATTACTGAAACTATGTTGTGAGGCATTTTGGTGATTTGCAAAAACCACGGTAGGATGATTTTTGCCAATTGCCCTGCGAAAACGATTGCAAATATCAGACCGACGAAGTTTATCAACTGCCTGATTAATCCTTGCCTGAATCCACTTGCAAAGGCAACAATCAATGCGATTGCCATAAAGATGTCAAACCAATTTAACACAGTGTATCGATATTAATGTTCTGAGCTTTTATTTTTTTATTAAGGAAAAGCGACGCTTGTTGAGAGAATTTTTCGGGCGATTCGGTAGTAAAAAACCGGATTGTACCATTTTTTCTACATTTTTCATTCATTTCAGGGTGACGTTCCAAGTAATTTTTTAGACTTTTGGCAACATACTTGCCTTGGGCAATCACGTGGATGTATTCCGGAAGATATTGTTTTATTTTTTTTATCAACAAGGGGTAATGGGTGCAACCAAGAATGAGGGTATCGATATGGGGATCTTTTTTCAATAAACGATCGATATGTTGTTTTACAAAATAATCGGCACCCGGATTATTATGTTCGTTGTTTTCCACTAAAGGCACCCACATGGGACAGGCTTCGCCGGTTACGAAAAGATGAGGGTGCAGTTTTTTGATTTCCAGTTCGTAAGATTGAGATTGGATGGTGCCTTCTGTGCCGAATACACCTATATGACCGGTTTTAGTGAAATCATTTATGCTTTCCACTGTTGGTCGGATGATGCCCAATACGCGTCGTTGAGGATCAAGAAGTGGGAGATCGTTTTCCTGAATGCTTCGTAACGCTTTGGCCGATGCGGTGTTGCATGCCAGAATAATCAAATGGCAACCTTGTGAAAAAAACCATTCGACCGCTTGTAGCGTGAATCGATATACGATTTCAAAAGAGCGGTTTCCGTAAGGAGCTCTGGCGTTGTCTCCTAAATAAATATAATCATAATGGGGCATCAATGATCGGATTTCCGATAATATGGTAAGCCCACCATAACCCGAATCGAAAACGCCGATAGCTCCTTCTTTTCGGTTAAAATTGTTTCCCACTGAATTTTTTTGTTTTGGAATTCAATATTATTCAATATCCAATTATCTGATACCAAGCTTTGTTTTTACAAGCGGATTTGCATCTACAGCATTTGGGGTGACAAAAATTATAGCCGGATCGGCTAAGTCGTAAATCACCATAAAGTTTTGTTCGATACCCACAATGCGAACGGCCTCTTTAATTCTTTCTTTAATGGGTTCAAGCAAAATTTTTTCTTGCTCTTCGATATCTTTTTGTGCCAATTTCATGAATTCGTGGATTTTATTTTCCAAATCAGTCAATTCTTGCATTCGGCGCAGTTTAATGTTTTCGGCCATTGAACTTTGATAGGTTATAAAATCGGAATATTTTTTATTATATTCATTCTGCATTAGCTGCAATTCTTCCTTATAACTATTGCTGAGTGCGATAAGTTTTTCGGTAGCTTTGGATTTTTCGGGGAAGGAATTAATCAATTCAATCGTATTTACATAGGCTACCACATAAGGATTTTGAGCAATTGCGGTTGCGGTTAACACGAAAATGAGAGCACATGCGCTTAATAGAATTTTCTTTGTCATAATAAATACAATTTTGTGTTTTTGTTTATAGTTTTCCCCGTTAAACATACAATTTATTTCTCTGTGTGTTGTAGCAGCATCTGCCATTTTTGACAGATGCTGCCATCAAGGTAGAGAATTATAAATCACAATGTCAACTGGTTTTCAATATTTCAAAGTATTTTTTTACAATGTTTTCTTCACCTCTACTTCTTCGTAAGATTCTATTACGTCGCCTATTTTTATATCGTTGAAATTCTTAATGTTTAATCCACATTCATATCCTACTGTGACTTCTTTTACATCATCTTTAAAGCGTTTTAACGAATCCAACTCTCCGCTATAGATAACGATACCGTCGCGGATCAATCGAATTTTGCTTGTACGTTTTATTTTTCCCTCTTTCACAACACATCCGGCTACAGTTCCCACCTTGGGAATTTTAAACGTTTCGAGTACTTCAAGATTACCTGTAACTTCTTCTTTGATATCAGGTGAAAGCATACCTTCCATAGCAGATTTCACATCTTCTATGGCATCGTAAATAATTGAATACAAACGAATTTCAACTCCTTCTTTCTCGGCTTCTTTGCGAGCTGTCAGTGAGGGTCGTACTTGGAATCCGATAATAACGGCATCCGATGCGGCTGCCAGAGTAACGTCTGATTCCGATATCTGACCAACGGCTTTATGAATAACATTTACTTCGATTTCTTCTTTGGATAACTGCATAAGCGAATCCGAGAGTGCTTCTACAGAACCATCTACGTCACCTTTCACAATGATGTTCAATTGTTTGAAATTGCCGATGGCAATGCGTCGCCCGATATCGTCAAGCGTCAGCATTTTTTGTGTACGCAGCGATTGTTCACGTTGTAATTGTTCGCGTCGGCTAGCAATGGAACGGGCCTCTTGTTCACTTTCCATTACATAAAAAGTATCGCCTGCTTGGGGTGCTCCATTCAATCCTAAGATAAGTACCGGCTCTGATGGGCCTGCTTTTTCTATACGCTGATTGCGTTCGTTGAACATGGCTTTTATACGTCCATAGTGAGTTCCTGCCAGCACGATGTCTCCTTGGTTTAATGTTCCGTTTTGAACAAGAACGGTGGCAACATATCCTCGACCTTTATCAAGGGATGATTCGATTACCGAACCTTTTGCTTTTCGATTGGGGTTTGCTTTCAGTTCGAGTAGGTCGGCTTCGAGTAGTACTTTTTCCAGTAGCTCTTGCACTCCGGTACCTTTTTTTGCCGATATATCCTGAGATTGGTATTTGCCTCCCCATTCTTCTACCAGATAATTCATTTCTGCCAATTTTTCTTTTATTTTATTGGGATTGGCTTCAGGTTTATCAATTTTATTGATTGCGAAAACAATAGGAACTCCCGCTGCTTTGGCATGGTTGATTGCCTCGATGGTTTGAGGCATAATATCGTCGTCGGCAGCTACAATAATGATCGCTACGTCTGTAACCTGAGCTCCTCGTGCTCGCATAGCGGTAAACGCTTCGTGTCCCGGGGTGTCGAGAAAAGTAATTTTTCGCCCATCGCTCAATTGAACATTGTAAGCCCCGATATGTTGAGTAATTCCTCCCGCTTCACCTGCAATTACATTGGTATTTCTGATATTGTCAAGCAAAGAAGTTTTACCGTGATCTACGTGTCCCATTACGGTAACGATGGGTGGGCGAGGAACCAAATCTTTTGGATCGTCTTCATCTTCTTCGTCGATAGCCTCAATTACATCGGCACTTACAAATTTTGTTTCGAAACCGAATTCGTCGGCTACAATATTAATAGTTTCTGCATCAAGTCGTTGGTTGATGGCGACCATTACTCCTAAACTCATACATGTTGAAATAACATCAGTTACAGGAACGTCCATCATATTGGCCAAATCGTTCGCTGTAACAAATTCAGTCAATTCGAGCACATGACTTTCGTGTTCTTTTTGTCGATTTTCTTCTCGTTGTTTATGGGATAAAGCTTCACGTTTTTCGCGGCGATATTTTGCGCTGGCTTTTCCGCCTCGTTTTTCGGTGAGGCGAGCCAATGTCTCTTTGATTTGTTTTTGTACTTCTTCGTCGCTTATTTCTGTTTTATTTGGTTTTCTGAGTACGGGGCGATGTCGTTCTCGATTTTTCGGAGAAGAATCGAAGGTGTTGGTCTTGTCGAGATTTACCTTGCTTTTGCGGATGCGTTTGCGTTTTTTCTTCCCTTTTTCTTTTAATTCGTCGGTAGACTTTCGATTTTCCTCGAGGCTTTCTTTTTTCAAAAGCCTTATGTTTTCTTCTTTTAATTTTTTATTGTTAAGGGCTTTTTGTTCCCTTTCGAGCCTTTCTTTTCTGCGTTGTGAACGACTCTTACGAGCAGGTCGAGTTTTTTCGTTAATTGCATCCAGATCAATTGAGCCTTTTATTACTAGATTGGATTCCAGTTTTTTGTCATGGATGCGAAAGACTTCATCTTCATCATGGCTATCATCGACAATCTTTTCTTCGGCGACAATTTTCTCTTCGTTTGCCTGTTTTTCTTTGGAAACTTCCTCTTTTACAACTTTGGTTTCCATATCTGTTTTTTTCTTTTGTTTTTGTTTCTCTTCAGTTGTTTTTTGTTTGTCAAAAACGTTTACTGGGGGTTCAGCCTCTGTTTTGACTGTTGTAATTTCTTCTTTTTCTCCGGTTGTCGTATCGGCTTCGGGCTCAATTGTCGATGCGGATTCTTTTATTATTTCTTTTTCTTCCGCTTTCGTTTCTTTTTTCTTCTTATGTTCGTCTAAATCTATGTTTCCGACAATATTGACGTGTGGCTTTAAACTTTCCGGTATTTCGGTTTTAATTGTTTCTTTTTCGACCTTCTTTTTTGTTTCCTTTTCCTTTTCCGTTTCCGTTTCCGGTAATTCGTACCCTTCAATAGCAACAGTTTCTTTTTTATTTTCCTTACTGTGAAATTTTTTGAGTTTTTTGTCGACTTCTTTTCTGATGTTTTTATCTTTGCCAAACTCTGCAATCAACAACTCATACTGCTCTTCTTCGATTTTTGCGTTTGGGTTAGCTTCTATGTTAATACCTTTTTTCTGTAGAAATTCAACCAAACTATTGATTCCTACATTCAAATTTTTTGATACTTTTATTAACCTTATAGACATATAATTAAATTAGACTTTTTATAATTTGTGAACAGAAGTGTTGCGATGAAGGTGTAAATTGGGATAAATTAATCTTCGTCTTCGTCTTCGCCGTAATCGTTTTCGAATTCCGAGGCCAATATTCGCAACACTTCGTCTACGGTGTTTTCTTCGAGATCGGCTTCATTGATAATTTTTTCGCGATCCATTGCCAATACGTTTTTAGCTGTTGAGCATCCAATACGTTTGAGTTGATCGATTATCCAACCATCTATTTCGTCGCGGAATTCGTCCAAGTAGATATCTTCTTCGTCCAAGCCTTCAATGTCGCGAAACACTTCGATATTGTACCCGGTGAGCATAGATGCCAATTTAATGTTGGCGCCACCTTTGCCTATTGCAAGCGATACCTCTTCGGGAGGAAGAAATACTTCAGCGCGGCGTTCGTCTTCTTTCACCACAATGGAATTGATTTTTGCAGGGCTGAGTGCGCGCTGGATATATAATGTGGTGTTGTTGGTATAATTGATGACATCGATGTTTTCGTTGCGCAATTCGCGTACGATTCCATGGATTCGGAATCCTTTCATCCCAACGCATGCCCCTACGGGATCGATGCGGTCGTCATAAGCCTCCACGGCTACTTTGGCACGTTCGCCCGGGATGCGTGCAATTCCTTTTATAGTGATCAATCCGTCGGCAATCTCAGGTATTTCCATTTCGAAAAGTCTTTCAAGAAATACAGGTGATGTACGGGATAGAATAATTTTTGGATTATTGTTTTTGTTCTCTACGCGAGCAACCACTGCACGAACATGATCTCCTTTATGGAAAAAATCGCCCGGGATTTGTTCTGTTTTCGGAAGAATAAGTTCGTTATGATCATCATCGAGCAGTAAGATTTCCTTTTTCCATATTTGATATACTTCGCCTGAAACAATTTGTCCTACTTTTTCTTTGTATTTGTTGTAGAGATTGTCTTTTTCCAATTCAAGAATTTTTGAAGCCAGTGTCTGACGGAGATTTAAAATAGTGCGCCGACCGAAATGTTCAAGTGGAACTTCGTCTGTCACTTCTTCTCCAATTTCAAAATCCTCGTCTATTTTTCTTGCTTCCGAAAGAGAAATTTCTCTGTTGGGATCTTGCAATTTATCGTCTTCTACCACTTTGCGGTTGCGCCAAATTTCAAGATCGCCCTTGTCGGGGTTAATGATGATATCGTAATTCTCGTCGGTTCCGTTTATTTTTGCGATTACACTACGAAACGACTCTTCCAACACGCTGATCATGGTTGTTTTATCGATATTTTTCAGCTCGTTGAATTCAGAAAAAGTATCTACAAGGCTTATGGTCTCTTTCTTTTTGCCCATGGATTGTTTTCTAATATTTTCAAAATTATATATTCGTTTTTATTATTTGTTTTGCTTTCGATAAAAAATGGAGACCACCGAAACAGCCCTATTTGAAGCGAAGATGATATTTTGTATACTTGACTTCGTCGTATGCAAACGGTAAATCTTCTTGTATTTCAGTTTTACGTTTAACCCCTTTTAGGTTGATTTTTTTTGTAACGGTTATCGTAAACCTGTCTTCATTGGCTGATTTCAGGATTCCTCTCAATTTATCGCCTTTTTTTGTAAGAACTTCTACTTCTTTTCCTTCAAATTTTTTGTATTGACGCAACGTTTTAAATGGTGCTGTCAGACCGACCGATGTAACGGTGAGTTCGTAGTCTTCTGTATTTCGGTCGAATTTCGATTCGATATGTTGGCTCAACGCCACGCAATCATCAATATTGACACCCTCATCGTTATCGATCTCAACGGTAATAATGTTTCCCGGAGCTATTTTCACCTCTACGAGGTAATTGGATTTTCCCTCCAGGTAAGCTTCTACAATTTTGCTCAGCTTGTTCTTATCGATCATTTGTGGATAATGAATAAAAAAGGAAGCCGTGATTTCTGCTTCCCTTCCAACTTTCCTATGCAAAGATATTATTTTCAAATGAATTGGCAAAATGTTTCACTGTTTTTTTGATCAAGTTGTTGATCTTTATCTTTTGGTCCCAGAAGTTTTTTCCATCCCAAGATCAGATTGTACTAAAACTTATTGCAATATTCAAAGAAATTGATTTCTTCCAATTCTTTAGCCAGGGAATTTTCTTCTTCCGCCGATATGTTTTGAAATGGCGTGCGGTTAATGCCCAAGTCAATACCGATTAATTTCATAATGCGTTTTCCTCCCACGATGTTTCCTCGATAATTTACAATCACATTAATGACTTTTTGGGCGAAATTTTGTAATTCCCTCGCTTTTTCGATATTGCCTTTATTGAATTCGTCAATCACGCCTACAAGCACTTTACCGATGTAGTTTCCGGTACCGCTGATTCCCCCTTGTGCTCCACCCATGACTAACGCAGAAAGAATGGTTTCATCTTGTCCGTGCAACATGTCGAATTTGCCATTTTTATATAGCATACATTGGTTATATTCATATAAGCTTTCGTAAGTGTACTTAATTCCCGCCAGATTGGGAATCCTGTCTTCGGCTGCTTTCAAGAAGGGTAGCATGGGCAGGCATACACCGCTTAGGGCCGGAATATGATAAAAATAGAAGGGCAGAGAGGGTGCACCACAAGCAATTTCTTCGCAATATTTTACAAGTTCTTCAACGCGTCCTGCCTTTGGAAAAGGTGAAGCCATTGCCCCGATACCGAATGCTCCGATTTCAGCAGCATGTTGTGCCATCTTATAACTGTCTTTTATGCATGTTGATCCGACATGGACGATAACTTTGAATTCTTTATCTACAACCGATATCCATTTTTCTGCCAGTTTCATTCGCTCTTCAACGGTCATCATGTAGCCTTCGCCTGACGAACCGTTGATAAAAACCCCTATTATTCCGTTTTTTTGTAACATCGTTGCGTAATCCCCGATCGGGCTTAAATCTACTTCGCCTTTTTTGTCGAATGGCGTAAACGGAGCAACGATCAATCCTTTTATTTTTTCGAAATTCATCATGTAATTTTTTTTTAGATGTTGATTATTTTAGTTAAATATTATTTTCTTCCGTATAGGTATATTCTTTTTTGGGTTTTAAGAAGAGCAATACCATAATGACTGCCAGTAAAACCAAAAAAGCCAATTTGCTAAAATCGGAACCTAAATTTCCTTTGTCGGTTGAAGTTCCAAGTACAATTGTAATAGCATATCCTCCAAAAACTCCCATCATGTTCATTATGCCGTAGGCTGTTGCCCGATATTTTGGAGAGATGATTTGGCAAAGTATAGGCATATTGTTGGCATCGAACATTCCATAACCGATACCGAACAAAAAGGCCGAACAAATGAGGCTTATATAAGTGTGTCCAAAGCCCAGGAGTATGAGTGAAGGTACGGTCAGGGTTAATCCGATAGCACTCGTGTAGATACGGCCTTTGATGTTTTTGAGCACCCATCGGTCGGATAGAGGGCCGCCGATAAAAACGCCAATGAGGGATGCAACGGCAATGGAAATCGTGGCCATTGGTCCTGCTTTTGTCATAGGAATGCCCAGGTTTTTTGTAAATAATGTGGGGAGCCAATTTTTAGTTGCCCATCCGGGAAGGCTCGGGACGATAAAGTAGAATAGCATAACCCAGAAAGATGCTGTACTTAAAAGCACAACGAATGGTTTCCAGAAAGGTTCTTTTTCGGCTTTTGTGTTTAAAGGTTGTGTCTCGGATATTCGACTAGTATGACTTTTTTGGTCATTAAGGAACAAAATAAGGATAACGGCGTATATAATCCCAATGATACCAAAACCATGAAATACTGTTCGCCATGAATAATTGGCCGCTATTGCGGCACCAAAGCCACCCAGTGCTTGCCCCGTATAAAGCCCTGTCATATGAATGCCAATTGCCAAGGAACGGGTTTTATTTGTATGATAGTCGGCAATCATGGATAATGCTGCCGGAAGATACAATGCTTCGCTTATTCCCATAAAAGCCCTGAGCCAATACAATTGGTTGAAAGAAGTAGCATAACCCATGAAAAAGGTTACGGCAGACCATACAAATAGACTACCTGCGATAAGCCACTTTCGATTCATTCTATCTGCTACGGCTCCTGCTGCGGGACTTAAAAATCCATAAACAAGTAAAAATATTCCCATCAACCGGCCGAAATTTTCCGCAATTGACAGTTCTGCAATATCGACAGCCATTGCCGCTTGCATGGTGGATAGCATCTGTCGGTCGAGATAATTAAGCAGTGCAACCACCCAAAGTAATCCAACTACAATCCAAGGATAAGCTTTACTGTTTCTCATTTTCTTTATCGATTTTTTTATCGGGGTTATAAATAAGTCCTTCCACTTCCT
>FZPS01000197.1_pt135 | contig 18249 bp, 16 predicted proteins | sample 1817821 | NCBI WGS metagenome assembly FZPS01 (sample SAMEA104158645, study PRJEB21678) | metagenome | place: Germany | collected 2015-04-21
CTATCAAAGGCTCATATACAAGCTTATAACCTCTTTTTTTCCCCTTAATACATGGTTGTTATCAAAATACTATATTTTTAATTTCATTATATATTAAATTTGATTTTGTTTCAACATTTTTTCAAAATTAAAGCGTTTGTTTTTATTTTATAATTAGATTATTAAATTTAATATTTTAAGGATATTATCACAAAACATATATCCCCTTTCATAATGGTTCGTTAATAATATTTTTTTTGTGTACATATACACGTTTTTATTTTATATGACTAAAATGTGTAAAATTTTTAAAAATATATTTTATCTACATTATACTTAAAATAATCTGCGATGAAAAGTATCTCTTTTTTTTAAACATACATAAAAAATTAGTAATATTACATTATCTATGTGTTTTTTTATTATATGGATAATAAAAAATTGTTTTTTGTTTTTTTTTGCTAGATTTTTGCTAGATGTAACCTCGTAAATAGTATATAATTTAATTATAGGCTAATAGATAAAATTAGATAAAATTTTTTTATTATATATTATTTTTAAAGGAGGAAATTTTAATGAAAAAAATTACCAGTGCTTTTTTATCATTAATTATGCTGATGGTATTTTTATTTCCTGTAAATATCCCTATAACATCAGCTAAGGAATCTTTTAACTACGCTGAAGCGCTCCAAAAGGCTATCTATTTTTATGAATGCCAGCAAGCTGGACCCCTTCCATCTTGGAATCGTGTTCAATGGCGTGGAGATTCAACTATGAATGACTATGTAACTGGTGGCTGGTATGATGCTGGTGATCATGTAAAATTCAATTTGCCTATGGCATACTCAGCTGCAATGCTTGGATGGGCTCTTTATGAGTACCCTGAAGGTTTTGATCTGTCCGGGCAAAGAGTTCATATGGAGAATAATTTAAGATTTGTCCTTGACTATTTGGCTGACTGTAACAAAGGTTCAACTGTAGTATATCAAATAGGGGATGGGGCTGCAGATCACAAATGGTGGGGACCTGTTGAAGTTATTGAAAAGGAAATGGAACGCCCATATTATACAGGCAAAGGTTCTGCTGTAACTGCACAAATGGCAGCTGCTCTAGCTATAGGTTCGATAGTTTTTGATGATGATAATTATCTTGCTAATGCTAAAAGCCTATTTAAAATTGCAGATACAGAAAGAAGTGATGCTACATATACTAAAGCAGCTGGATTCTATGATTCATGGAGTGGATTTTGGGATGAACTTACTTGGGCTGCAACGTGGCTATATCTTGCAACAGATGATATCTCATATCTTGAAAAGGCAGAATCTTACGCAGAGTTTTGGAACACCGAGCAACAAAGTGATATTTGGGCATATAAATGGGGGCATTGCTGGGACGATGTAATATATGGAACCCGAATCCTTCTTGCTAAAATAACAAACAAAGATGTATATAAAGAATCTAGTGAACGCCACCTCGACTTCTGGACAATCGGATATAATAACAACCGAGTAAAATATACTCCTAAAGGTTTAGCTTGGCTTGATCAATGGGGTGCATTAAGATATGCAACAACCACTGCATTTATAGCAAGTGTTTACGCAGATTGGGAAGGTTGTTCTCCAGATAAAAAAGCAATTTATGAAGATTTTGCCAAATCCCAAATAGATTATGCTTTAGGTAGTTCAGGAAGAAGCTATGTTGTAGGTTTTGGAGAAAACCCACCTGAAAGACCACACCACCGAACTGCCCACGGTGCCTGGGCTGATACCGATAAAGAGCCAGATTATCACAGACATGTACTCTATGGCGCATTAGTTGGAGGACCTAATCAAAATGATCAATACACTGATAAAATTGATGATTTTGTGTGTAATGAAGTGGCTTGTGACTATAATGCAGGTTTTGTAGGTATTCTTGCAAAAATGGTTTCTCTTTATGGAGGAACTCCTGATAAAAACTTCCCACCAAAAGAAGAACCTGAAGATGAATTTTTTGTAGAAGCCAGCATAAACTCAATTGGACCTAACTATACTGAAATTAAAGCAGAATTAAATAACAGATCTTCATGGCCTGCAAGAGTAATTAAAGATTTGTCATTTAATTACTATGTGGATCTTACAGAAGTCTTTGAAGCAGGTTATGATGTAGATGATATACAAGTGGAATTGCGTATGACTGAGATTCCTGCAACCATTAGCCAATTACAGCACTGTTCAGACAATATATATTATATAAAAATATCTTTTAAAGACGGCACGGATATTTTCCCTGGAGGGCAGTCGGAGTTTAGACGTGAAGTACAATTCCGTATCTCAGGTCCTCAAGGAACTGACTTTTGGAATCCCGACAATGATTTTTCATACAAAGGGCTTGTACGTGACCACGTAGTAACAAAAACTGAATATATGCCAGTATATGATGGTACCACTAAAATATTTGGTTTAGAACCTGAAGGATCAGAAGAACCATTTGTAATGGGAGATCTAAATGGGGATGGAATCGTTAATTCCTCTGATTACTCTATACTGACAAGATATATAATAGAAGTAATATCTGAGTTCCCAGTTCCTTACGGAACATCAGCTGCAGATCTTAATGGTGACGGGATAATTAACTCTCTTGACTGTACTTTAATGCAAAGATATATATTAGAAATAATAGATAAATTTTAAATCAGTCTTAATAATTTAAGGGGGCATTTATAAATGTCCCCTTTTTCATATTCATTTTGAACTTATTAATTTTTTAATATGGTCTTTTGCATCAAAAAGACTTTTTGCCACATAATTTACAAAACTAAAGTCCTGTTTATATGTATATTCATTTGGAATTGCAATGGTATAACAGCCTGCCTTAATTCCTGCTAATGCACCATTGCTTGAATCTTCAAGAACAATGGTTTCTAATGGTAAAACCTGAAGTTTATCCATTGTTTTTAAGTATATCTCAGGATTTGGCTTCCCGTTTACTATTTCATCGGATGTCTGTAAAACATCAAAATAATTTTTCAGTTCCAGTTTGTTTAACACTATTTGTAAAAACTTTTCCGGAGAACCTGTTGCTATTGACAATTTTACTTTGTCTTTAAACTCGTCTAAAATATCAAAAAGACCTGGCATGGGAACAAGTTCTTTTTTGAGTTTTTGAACAAATAATTCATCCCTCATTTTTAAAAGTTCTTCTAAAGAAATATTAATTTTTAAATCTTCTGCAAATATCTCCATTGACTCTATAGGCTTTCGCCCCATCATTTTCCAAAGCGTTTCTTCCTTTACCTCTTTATTGAATCTTTGAGCTATAATTCTTTCTGTATCAAAATATAACCTCTCTGTATCAACCATCAAACCATCCATATCAAATATAATTGCTTTCATTTTTATTTCCATCCTTTTTTTTCATTAATTTTATTTTTTAATTCCTCTAAATTATTTATTTTTCCTTTCATATATAAAATATCATTAATATATCTATCTAAAACAGTCTCAAACACCTTTAATGTTGGCTCAGTATACTTATGTATATTTTCTTCTTTGCTATGATTTAAAACACTTTCTAATAACTCTTTATCTTTCATCATTTCATCTAGTTTGCATTTTAACTTCTTTAGACTTTTTAATATATAAGGATACTCATCTAATATATCTTTTTCTCTCATATAGAACTCCTCCGTCCTATGTCCTTATTTTGGATAAAAATTTTTAAAAAATTAGATAAATAATTTATCATCCGAACATATGTTCTTATTGTACAATATTTTTTATTAAATGACCATCCCATATGTTTTTGTTTAAAAGCAATTAAATGCAAAAATCTTGCATTCCCTCAAAATTCCTCTGTCTTTTATTTATTCTAAATTACTCTTTCCTATTACTTCATTACTCCTTCCTATTACTTCTCCTGCTTTAATTTTGGTTTCATATCCTAATTTTGTTTGATATAATATATCTCCATCAAGTTTAACATGACCCTTTTTAATTAAAATTATAATTGTTGAACCGCCAAACTTAAAAAAACCTTTTTCACTACCTCTTTTAATAAATTCTCCTGGTTTGTATGTTTGAACAATTGACCCAACACAAGTAGCTCCAACTTCAATATATATTATCTCACCATAATTCTTTGACCTTAAAATGCTATATTCCCGTGTGTTTTGACAAAACACCTTTGGATAAGACAATAAAGCCACAGGATTAACTGAATAATAATGTCCTTTTATCCTTTTACTTTCACTACATACACCATCATCAATAAAATGAAATCTATGATAATCCGTGGGGTTTAATCTTAATACTACCACAGTTCCCCCATCATATTCTTCTATTATCTCATTTTCAGGTATCAAATCTCGTAATGTATAGCCACTTCCTTTTATTTCAATGTTTTTATTTATATTTACATTCATCCATCCTTTAATTCTCCCATCCCCCGGTGACAAAAATAATTCCGAATCTTTTAAAAAAGGTCTTGCAGAAGGCTTTACCCGCCTTGTAAAAAAATCGTTAAAGGTCTTAAAATCCCTTAGTTCATCGTTAAATTCTGATATGTCTATATCATACTTTTTTATAAACTTTTTTATTTTTGTTGCACTGATTCTGCTATCACATAGTATTCCAGCCAATACAGAATATAGTTTCCTTTTTAATATTAGCTCTAATCCTATCTTGCCATAGCTTGTGTTGTATAGAACATTTATAATTTTTTCCCCCGCTATTTTTTCTATATCGTATTTTTTAGTTTGCCTGTTGTAAACCTTAATCATCTCTAAGCTCCCTTGTCCAAAATGTTAAGTTTTTTAAATAAATATCTTCTTTTACATATTAATAAATAAATATATAAAACGCAACTTCTAACTATATTAATTTCCTTCATTTAAAATTAATTTTGATTTGGTGACAAATTTTTAAAAGAAGTGTATAAATAAAAACATAAAACATATAATACTAATATGTTCTTCGTAGCACACACCGAAGAACCCTTATAAAACACTAGGGATTAATTTCCCCTGGTGTTTTAATATATTTTAATGACTATTCTAAGCTTTGCAGATACTCACTGATAATTCTTTTTGCAATAGGTGCAGAAACTCCCCCACCAGAGCCTCCTTGTTCAACAACAACTGCTACTGCTATTTTAGGATCTTCAACTGGTGCAAATCCAATAAACCAAGCATGTTCTTTACCTTTATTATTTTCGGACAAATGATTTTCTGCTGTACCTGTTTTTCCAGCAACACTAATACCTTCAATTTTAGCATTTACACCGGTACCATTTTCTACAGCTTCATGCATCATTTCTTTAATAACATTTGCCGTTTCTACATCCATAATTTTATACATGGTATTAGACTTAACATCTTTTATTTTTTTCTCCTCTGATGTCACAACTGACTTTACCAATACAGGTTTCATTATATCCCCATCATTAGCTATGCCTGCTGTAATCAGTGCCATATGAAATGGTGTAAAAAGTATTTCCCCCTGTCCTATAGCCACTGCCGCCATGTCGGTTTTCCCCATGGTATCATAAGGGAAAATACTTTTATTTACAGGAATATCAAAGGTTATATCCATATTCATACCTATTCTGTCTGCTAGTCTTTTTAGTTGGTTACTTCCAAGTTCAACTCCCATTTGTGAATAAACAACATTGCTAGAAGCAGCAAGTGCTTCTTTTATACCTATATTTCCAAGAACCCTTTCTCCAGAATTTTTTATTTCATACCCATCAATAATTATTTTCCCTTTATCCTCATATGTTTTTGTATCCAACCCATTTTCAATTGCTCCCATAGTTATGATAACTTTAAAAATTGAACCTGGGGGGTAAAGCCCTTGAGTTGCCCGGGGTAAAAGAACAGCTTTGTCTGATTCAACAATACTCACCCAATTTTCTTCAAGCCACTTGCTATTTGTATCAAAATTAGGTTTGCTTACAAGTGCAAGCACTTCTCCTTTTTTAGGATCTATAGCTACAATGGCTCCTATTTTATCTTCTAAAAGATTTTCTCCTAGTTCCTGAAGCCTATGGTCTAATGTAAGATAAATATCATTTCCTCTACTTTCCCTATCAACCATTCCAAACACTTGACTATAATTATCAAGACCTAATAAATCACCATTATAATTTGCTTCTATAAGTGATTTTCCATAAATCTTGGAATTATAGCCTATAACATGGCTGTACAAAGCTCCATATGGATATATACGCTCATAACTTTCGCCATTTTTTTCACTATATGCTAATGTAACTCCATTTCTATCAAAAATACTGCCTCTTAAGGTATTTTCTTCTATCTCATTATTTCTTCTGTTATAAACATTTTGCATAAGCTTTTTGCCTTGAAAAATTTGTATATACGTTAAATAGGCTACAATGGTAAAAAATATCGAGCACATTATCACCAATGCCTTAATAATTTTTTTGTTTTCATCCATAGTTTTCACCCCCGCTGCTGAAATCCCTTTTTGATATTGCCTGTAAAATACCTAAAATAATAAAACTTGAAACTAGAGAACTTCCTCCATAACTTACAAATGGCAGCGTTATACCTGTTAAAGGAATAAGTTTTATTACCCCTCCTATAATTATAAATGTTTGCATTCCAATAAGAAGAGTAAGTCCTAATACCACTATCTTTTCAAATCTGCTTTTTATATTTAAAGCAATTTTAAAGGCTCTATAACATAAAATCATGTATAACAAAACTACTGCTACACCTGTCATTGTACCCATTTCCTCACATATCGCAGAAAATATAAAATCTGTACTGGCAAATGGAATCATATATGGTTTTCCCATTCCTAAGCCTGTCCCAAAAAAACCCCCAGAACCTATTCCAAATAGTGACTGGGCTATCTGATACCCCTTTCCTAAAACATCCTGCCAGGGATCAATCCAAATTTCAACTCTAACCCTCACATGATAAAAAAACTTATACCCTATTAAGGCAGTTGGCAAAAGCAAGGCACAATTTAAAATTAAAAACTTGTTGTCTTCACTGAAAATATAGAGGACAAAAAGATATACCAACAACAACAATGCTATAGTTCCCCAGTCTCTTTGTAAAACCAAAAACCCCGCATTTAAATATGTAATAAACATTAACAATGCTTTATTAATAAGAATTTTGTTTTTTTCACTAAAATTAGATTTTTGAAAAAATAATTTGTCTTGATTTTTAAAATAACTTCCTAAGAAAAAAACATATAATATTTTATTAATCTCTGATGGCTGAAAACTAAATCCAGCTATTATAATCCAGTTTTTAGCTCCATTAATTGTAGTTCCAAAAACAAGAGTCAAAATATACAAAAGGATAGGTACAGCCATATAAAGAACGGCATATTTGTGCCATTTATCTATTTTTAAATAAGAATAATAACATGTAAAAAACACAACTATTCCCACAAGCATCCAAACAATCTGTTTAACCGCCAAACCAGAATTTAGCCTGTATATCATCATAATTCCAATACTCAAAAGCATTGATACAATTAAAAAAAGATAACTTTCTCCAAATCTTTTTTTAATAATGACAATATAAGATATACAAAGCATTGCCAACACAATAAAACACATCAAAAAGGCTTGCGTATTATATGGTTCTTCCTTAAATGCCAAAAAAGCATAACCTATAATATTCACAAAAACAATCATACATAAAGGTATATAATAAGCTATTTTTCTAAACATAAAAACACCCCATCTACTCCCCTTTTGTAAAAATAAATTCAACTTGTCCTATTTTTATTATATCGCTATCTTTTAACAAGCTTTTATTATTACTTTCAAGCTTTTTCTCATTAACAAATACTCCGTTTTTACTACCCAAATCCCTTAAATAGACCTCTCCATTTTCTAGAATAAATTGAGCATGAATACCTGATATAAAAGAATCTTTTATAACAATATCGTTTTTATCCTGACGTCCAATTGTCATACTTTTAGACAATACATAAATATCTTCAACCTTAAATGGAAGAAGTCCCCTTTTAGTTTTAAGCCTTAAAGTTGGAAACCCTTTATCCAGATTAACTTTACTAACATTCATAGATTTTATATCAAGATATATAAGACGGATAATGCTAAAAATAAACAAATATATAACTGATGCAAAAAAAACCTTAGCAATAAGCAATATTACCTCAACCATTCTCCCCACCCCTTTTTAAACAAATCAATACATCCTTAAATACTCTTATGTAGTGTGTTTGTGATTATTTATATGTTCTTCACAATATTCATAATCACTACCACATATTTTACAATACCCAAAAAATACGTTCGGAAATTCCTTTGATGTTATTCCACATTCCCTACACTTATGAACAAACTCAAATTTTTTGGGAGGTACTATAACTTTAAATTTTCTACGTCTTCTCTTTTTCAAGAAAGCAGATATTTTAGGAGTAACCCATTTTCTCCAAAAGTCTCTTCCAAAAAATATAAAAAAGTTTAAAAATGAAAATAGCGCTGCTACCTTATCCTCTATATTAGCAAAAATCAAAGTAGTTATCACAAAAAACACATTAAACCAAGCTAGATATTTCGCCTTCACAGGTATAATAAAAAATAAAAGCAGTTTGAAATTTGGATATAAATATGCAAATGCAAGAAATATGGATAAACTCAAATACACTGTAGAAGCTGAACCAGCAATAAAAGCTGCTATAATTGCAGATAGCACACCTATAAAATAATATAAATTAAATCTAAAGCTTCCCCACATATTTTCTAAGGAGCTTCCAAATATATACAATACATATAGTGCAAATATTACAAATATATTTTTATTTGGAGGTATGAAAATAAAGGTTATAAGCCTCCACACCTGACCTTGTAAAATTCCATCCCGGTGAAGGGTTAACGTTTTATAAACAAAATAATTTATTTTATCGCTTAAATTTACTGCAACAAATATAAATGCAGCAGCAATAACAATATATTTTATAAGACCCTTTATCGCAAACCGGCTATACTTGCGTTCAAGTCTGTCGATCCAATTCAAATTAAACAATCCTTTCAAATTAAGTTAATACTACTTTTAATTCTACATTTTTTTAAAATTCCCTTTTATAATATTATAACAATTCATTTTATATAATATAGAAAATATACATTTGTTCTTTGAAATTTAAACTCTATTAATTTAATTAAAATTTCTAAAAAATATACTGTTTCTTTATGTAAGTTAGTGTATAATGGTTAAGAAAATAATTTATTTTAAATATACATAAAAGTAAGGAGTCAGTAATATGCCAAAACTAAATGACATTAACAAAATAATGATTATTGGTTCTGGTCCTATTATTATAGGTCAGGCCTGTGAATTTGACTATTCTGGAACTCAAGCATGTAAAGCTCTTAGAAATCTGGGATATAAAATTGTACTGGTAAATTCAAATCCTGCAACAATTATGACGGATCCTGGCATTGCAGATGCCACCTATGTGGAACCCTTAAATTTAAAAAGAGCAACAGAAATAATTGAAAAAGAACGTCCTGATGCTCTGCTTCCTAACTTAGGAGGACAATCTGCATTGAATTTATGTTTAGAGCTTTCCAAAGCAGGGGTTTTGGATAAATATGGCGTAAAAGTTATTGGCGTTCAGGTGGATACCATAGAACGTGGTGAAGACCGTATAGCCTTTAAAGAAGCCATGAATACGCTAGGAATTGAAATACCTCGAAGCAAACCAGCATACAGTGTTGAAGAAGCAGAAAAAATTGCTATGGAACTTGGTTTCCCAGTTGTTATCCGTCCTGCATACACTATGGGTGGAACAGGAGGTGGCCTGGTATACAATTTAGAAGAATTAAAGGTTGTTGCTGGGCGTGGTATTGCATCTAGCATGATTGGACAGGTATTGGTAGAAGAGTCCATTTTAGGATGGATAGAATTAGAGTTAGAAATTGTTCGTGATTCTAAAAATCAAATGATAACAGTATGCTTTATTGAAAATATCGATCCAGTAGGTGTTCACACTGGAGATTCATTTTGCAGTGCACCTATGCTTACAATAAGTGAGGATGTTCAAAAAAGACTTCAAAAATGTGCATATGACATAGTAGAACATATGCAGGTAATTGGTGGCACTAATGTTCAATTTGCCTATGATCCTAAAACAGACCGTATAGTAGTTATTGAAATTAATCCTAGAACTTCCCGTTCCTCTGCCCTAGCATCTAAAGCCACAGGATTTCCTATTGCTTTTGTTTCAGCTATGTTAGCTGCCGGGTTAACTTTAGATGAAATTCCCTATTGGAGAGATGGTACATTGGATAAATACACCCCTTCTGGTGACTATGTGGTTATTAAACTCCCTCGCTGGAATTTTGAGAAATTTAAAGATGCCCAGGATAAACTTGGCACACAAATGAAAGCAGTTGGAGAAGTTATGAGTATTGGTAAAAATTATAAAGAGGCTTTTCAAAAAGCTATACGTTCCCTAGAAATAGGTCGTTATGGATTAGGTTTTGCCAAAGATTTTAACAAGCGTTCTTTAGAAGAGCTTATGCAAATGTTAATAGAACCTACCAGTGAACGCCAATTTATTATGTATGAAGCTTTACGAAAAGGTGCTACAATAGATGAACTTCACAAAGTGACTGGCATTAAACACTGGTTTATTGAACAAATGAATGAAATGGTTTTATTGGAAGAAGAAATTTTAAAATATAAAGGTGGTACACTGCCTGATAATTTATTAATTCAAGCTAAAAAGGACGGTTTTGCTGATGGCTATCTTTCAATTCTTTTAGATGTGCCTGAAAAGGAAATTCGTGAACGACGTGTTTCTTTAGGTGTAGTTGCTGGTTGGGAAGCTGTTCCTGTAAGTGGTGTTGAGAATGCGGCTTATTACTATTCCACATATAATGCACCAGATAGTGCTCCTTCTACAAATCGTAAAAAAGTAATGGTATTAGGCGGCGGACCTAATAGAATCGGACAGGGAATAGAATTTGATTACTGCTGTGTACATGCAGCCTTTGCCCTTCGTGATATGGGTTATGAAACAATTATTGTAAATTGTAACCCTGAAACAGTATCTACCGACTATGATACTTCTGACAAATTGTATTTTGAACCTCTTACTGTTGAAGATGTTCTTAGCATTTATGAAAAAGAAAAACCTTTAGGGATTATTGTTCAGTTTGGAGGACAAACCCCTTTAAATATTGCTGAAGAATTGGAAAAAGCAGGAGCAAAAATTTTAGGTACTCCCCCTGAAGTTATTGACCTTGCAGAAGACCGTGACAGATTTCGACATATGATGGAAAAGTTAGGTATACCAATGCCTGAATCAGGCATGGCAAGTAATTTAGATGAAGCTATTGCTGTAGCAAACCAAATTGGTTACCCTCTAATGGTACGACCTTCATATGTACTTGGGGGACGAGGAATGGAAATTGTATACGATGAGGACATGCTAAAGACGTATGTATCCTCCGCAGTTGGTGTTACTCCTGAAAGACCTATTTTAATAGATAGATTTTTAAGTAATGCCATAGAAGCTGAAGCCGATGCAATAGCCGATGGTGTAGATGCCTTTGTTCCTGCAATAATGGAACATATTGAACTGGCCGGCATTCACTCAGGTGACTCTGCCTGTGTTATTCCTACAATAAGCATTCCTGAAAAACACCGTGAAACTATTTATGAATATACAAGCAAAATAGCTAAAGAACTTAAAGTAATTGGACTTATGAATATTCAATACGCTATTTCCCATGACAAGGTATATATTTTAGAAGCAAACCCACGTGCATCAAGAACAGTACCCCTTGTATCAAAAGTGTGTAATGTTTCTATGGCAAGTATTGCCACTAGAATAATGATGTTACATGAAACAGCCCAAAAATCAGAGATAAGTACTTTTACCCGTAAAGAAATACCTCATTTTGGAGTTAAAGAAGCGGTATTCCCATTTAATATGTTTCCAGAAGTAGACCCCCTTTTAAGCCCTGAAATGCGTTCTACAGGGGAAGTATTAGGAATTGCTGACTCCTTTGGTCTTGCTTTTTTTAAATCACAGGAAGCCACTCAAGTTCCTCTGCCTACATCAGGAACAGTTTTAATAAGTGTGGCAGATTACGATAAAGATGCTGTGCTGGAAGTTGCAAAAAAATTCTTAAAACTAGGTTTTAATATTAAAGCAACTAAAGGAACTCATCTATTTCTTAAAGAAAATGGCATAAATTCAGAGGTTATAAAAAAACTAAATGAAGGGCGACCTAACATTGTAGATGGAATTATGAATAAAGAAATACATTTGGTTATAAACACCCCTTCTGGAAAACTAAGTCAATACGATGATTCATATATACGAAAAGCAGCTATTAAGTATAGTACACCTTATATCACCACTATTACTGCTGCTTTAGCTAGTGCCAAAGGAATTGCTGCTTACAAAGAAGATGGAGAAAAAGGCAGTGGAGTAAAATCCCTTCAAAATTATCATCTAGATATTAAATCATGACCACCCGTAAAACGGGTGGTTTGCTCAGCCCTATAAGGACGTGTTATCGGCCAGCGCCTAAAGACGCTGGCTTTCACTTTGTTCAAGCTACAATGCCTTTGCCACTTTTGCCGCCCCTAAAGGAACCATTATATTACTAGCTACCCCTTAAAGGGGTCTTCATATTCTTTTACACTTAATTTGTTAATTGCAATATCATGTTTTTCTTGCTCTTGTATGTATTTTCTAATAGTTGCTTCATTTAGTCCCACTGTCGAAACATAGTATCCCTCTGCCCCAAAATGCCTGTTCCCAAATTTATACTTTAAATTTACATGCCTGTCAAACATCATTAATGCACTTTTACCTTTTAAGTAACCCATAAAGCTTGATACACTCATCTTTGGTGGAATACTTACTAACATATGTACATGATCAGGCATAAGATGTCCCTCTATTATCTACACTCCTTTATACTTACATAACTGTTTTAATATTTCCCGCACGCTTTGCTTATATTGATTATATATTATTTTTCGTCTATACTTAGGAGTAAATACTATGTGGTATTTACACATCCATTTTGTACGTGCTAAACTATGTTCCTTATTTGCCATTAAAATCACCTTTCCTTTCGTTATTATAGTAGCTTGAATAACTCTATTATAACGGAAAGGCGATTTTTTTGTATAACTTCTGTCGCGCACCCGCATAGTGGGTGGTTTATTGTTTCGCTCGCTACTCTCACTCAACAGGCTAAAGCCCATAATAACACAAAACCTGCCAAAAAGGCAGGTTTTGTGTTATTATGGCATCCTCTTTCTCTTCTTTTTATCTCCCCTAATCCCTTTTTCAATTTGGAAAATCGGATAATTTAAATTATGCAAAAAGATTTGCAGTTAAATTATTAATTGATTTATCAGATTCTGAGTATGCTTGTGCTGTTTCTTCTAAGAATTTTGAATATGATTCCACCACCTGATAATAACCTTCAAGATTGCTCTTAAATTTTTCAAACTTTGCTAAGAATGTATCTGCAGCCTCACTGTCCCACTTTTGCTTCATAGCTCTCATATCTGTTTCTATACCTTCCATTACGGATCTGAATCTTGAATTTATATTTTTTAAACTTGATGATGTTGATTTTAGCATTTCCGGCGTAACTTTAAATTCAGCCATTTTTTATTCTCCCTTGTATTATTTTTCATAATTCGTAATCCTTACCTTTGTTCTTGTCTTATAATTGCCTTTTTTCTTATATTTCTTCTTATCATTTTGCCTTTCTTTGACTATCTTCCTGTTATAAGTTTTTTAGCACTGTCTCTTATGTTTGTCTCTGTCTGTCCATACACTCTTGCTGATTCTCTTAATAGTGACGTATAGTTTTCAAGGACTTTTTTTAAATTTTCAAACTCCTTACGGAATCCTTCTATCTGTCCTGCATAAGCCCTGTTTGCTTCCCCGGACCAGCTTTTTGACATTGAATCCACTTCACTGTAGAGTTTATTATATAAACTCACATACTCCTTTGTCTTGCCCTCTACTGAATTGGCTGTCCTTGTCAACTCCTCCGGTGTAACTGTAATTGCTCTGCTCATTTTTTTACCCCCCTTATTTTTGTAATTTATTTTATGTGTACATTATAATAAATTTTTTCACCCCTGACGGATTTCCTGACGAATTGCACGATTTTTGGGATGAATTGCACTTTTTTTATTTTTCGACATTTTACATTACCTCGTTATAATCACCGTATTTCAACTGTAGATATTATGTACTCTATATCCTTACACATTTCAAAAAACTCTTTAGAATCATTATCTTTATCTATAGATGCTTCATACACATCATAGGAAACCGGATTTGATACAATTACCTTACCGTTCCTGTATCCAATTTTTTCATACGGCCATATTTCCTCTTCATCTCTTGCTTCCCATTCTTCTATTGTCTCTAGCTCTATAATGGAAAAAAATATTGACGGATACTCTTTATCTGAAGGATTGTGAAAAACCATAACTGTATCTTCTTTTTCACCTATTAAGTATTTGCCTTTCCAATTTATAGGCAGTTTAAAAGATATCCCTAGTAATTTACTTTTATAAATTATATTATCTCCTTCTCTTTGGCCATCATGAACAGTTGCCATATCTGCTAATTGTTTAGCTAAACCTAATAATTTAGGGGCATTTTCCGGCAGTATTACTGCAGCATTAAAAGGAACATACAATACAGAGTAGTGTTCTATGGGGTTATCATTTAAATGAATTTTCATTTCCTGAGAAAATAATTTTTTAAGCGGTGAAATATCCTTTATTTTATTTTCATATAAAGATAATTCAATTAAGCCTGTAAGATTCTCCAAAGGTTTTACATCGGTTATTTTATTTGAATGAAGCCACAAATTTTTCAAATTTTTTAGACCCTTTATCGGAGAAACATCACTTATTATGTTGTTGGATAAATGCAAATCTTCTAAATTAGTAAGATTTACCAATGGCGTTAAGTCGCTTATGTTATTTGAATGAAGCCATAGGAATTTTAAGTTTTTAAGCTCTTTTAACGGTGTTAAGTCACTTATTTGGTTAGAATGAAGCTGTAAATTTTCTAAATTTTTAAGATATTCTATTCCTTCTAAACCCTTTATATTTTTTTCATTTGCAATTAGTTTTTTTATTTCAAGAAGATCTTCAGGATATATTTCTCCTTTAAGTTTATTTATTTCTTTTCTTATTACCTTTTCTAAATTAGCATCAGCAAAACTCACATGTTTAACTTTTTGTGTGTTTTTATTGCTTTCTTTTTCATGTATGTCTCCTTGTGCATTTTTCTCTTCTTTATTTTTGTTTCTTCCTGTTTCTGTATTTTCATTTTCTGCTCTTTTATACTCTTTTTTTTGAAAACTATCATCTAATTTTTCATATATATCTTTTTTTAAACTGTCATCTTCCACATTATGCTCTTCTGGTGCCTTGCTGCTTTCTGCATTACCGGGCTCACTTTTTCCCCCGCATCCGGGTAAGAATAAAAGCATCAGCATTAATATAACTATGGTTATTTTCTTTAACATCGATAGCTCCTCCCAAAATACAATCTTATTTGTTATTCAAACCTAATATATTATAACATATTTTAAAAAACCTTCTTATTTTAATCCGTATGTATTTATATGCCTTATTAAATTAACAGCATACTCTGAATCTGTAGCATATCCGGCACTTTTAAGTCCTTTGGCCCAGTTTTCTAAATAATTATCATCTTTTTTTAAATCAAATAAAAATGAGTACCTATCATTTTCTGTAAGAAACTTAGCATGGTCTTCTATAGATTCCAAATAACTGTTATATTTTCTGAATTTAGCTTCTGTGGTATATTTACGTCCGTTTTCTTCTTCCCATGTTTTTGCAGTAACATAATCTCCCCCATTGTTTAGCCACTTACTGTTAGCTTTAATTCCAAATATATTATAACTATATTCTCCGGTATAAATATCTATAGGTACAGCCGCTCCTGCACTGCTTTCTTGAATAGCTTGCGCTACAGTTATTGCAGCAGGAACACCGCTTTTTTCTTCATTAATTAGTGCGTAAAAATAAACTGTATTAACACGTTCTGCCTGTGTTGATGTGCTGGTAAACCCAGGTCTGACTCCTCTATTATACGCTTCTATTGCAAGCTGCTTTAGCGATTTGCCGGATTCAAAGCATTCTCTCATCTTTTTAAGAGTATTCGAGTCTAAGTTACCGGTCTGAGGCAATCCCATAATTTGTTGAAACAGCTTCGTAGAGGCCTGGCTCATATTTCCCCATTGCCCGTCTACACCGTTTTTATTTGGTCCATAGGTACCCACGGGAAAACCCATTAAGGATAAATAAGCTTGACCTTCTATTGTTACAGCATCACCACTTACACCTCTTATAGCATCTTGAAATAAATGTGAATTTATTGACGTTTCCGGTATTAAGTCATTTTTATTTACACCGTCAACATTAATACAATCCAATAGTACTGTCCTCACATAGGAACTTCTATAGTTATCATTATTCCATATTTGACTGCTATGTCCTAAATCTTGATTTTCATCACCTATGGTTATAGTACCTAAAGTCGGACCATTTTTGCTGCTGCTGGAATGGGCATATTTAATTTCTATAACCTTTCCCTCACTGTTTCTAACAACATCATATACAACCAAAACGTGACCTACTACGCCATTTTTCATATGTGTACCAATTGTCGCACCTGGAACTATATCTTTAGCTCTGGTAATTTGTGTGCCATTTTTCGGATTGGTTAACGCGTCGGCACTTATACCATTTGCATATGTTGTTTTCCAATTATTTAATACCGCGCCTCCCGATACTTCATTTAATACATATGTTACAAATCCTGAACAATCAATGCCTGTATATTGTTTGTTCTTATCTGCCACTGATTGATAATTGCCTGGTATAGCAGTTTGGTTTTTTATGTATGCTCTTATTTGTTCAGGTGTTGCTTTTCCTCCGTATAACTTAGTTCCATTACTTACTGTTTGAGTTATATAATATGGTATATCTACCGGATAACCGTCCACAGTAAAATTAATATATTCATCTATATATTTAAATAATTTTTCAGAATTAATTCCTCCATTTGAACCTTGATTTCCTGCATTACCTTTATCACTATCTTTAATCAGTTCATTAGTAGTTCCACCTACAAAAGGCACCTTCTGGTTTTTAAATAAATGATTCCAGGTAGTTTCTCCCACCTTGCCTTCATACTCATCATGATTCCAAAGTCCATAATCCTCTTTATACTTATTTACCGCTTCAAGTGTCTTTGAGTCAAATATTCCATTTACCTCTAAACCGTCTCCATAACCCAGTTCAATTAATCTCTTCTGTAAAAGTACTACATATGGGTTAAACTCAAACGGACTATAACTCAATATACCCTCTAATATTGGTATACCTTTATCATCCCTTTTTATAATCTCAGTTGGCTCGTTAGTCACTATAAAGCCTCTTTCAGCCAGTATTTTTCCTATTATAACAACCGGGGTGCCAATTATTACAGGACTTAAAAGTATTGAATTTTTTGCAATTGTCTTTAAAAGATTTCCCAGCTTTTTACCAATTGATTTTAAACCGTTTAATATGCTTTTTATTATACCGGTCTTTGGAGCGCTGTTTGCAATTATTCTGTCTGATTCTCCCTTAAGAGCCTTTTCCATATCTTCATATTGCTTAACAGCTTCTTTTAAAAATTGCTTTACATTATTCATTATACGCTCTCTTTCGCCAACTTCCCTGATAAGGCTTGACATACTGCTGTCTATCCCGCTTCTGTTTCGGACTGTCGAATCTATATTGCTTCTTACGGTAGAAAGACTGCTCTTTATCTTTTCAAGGCTTTTTGAAAGAGAATTAACCCTTTTTTCTATATCTTTTAAAGAATTAATATCAATAGACATGTATGACATATTTTTACCCCCTTGTTTTTGAAATTCATTTATATGCATATATTATAATTAATTTTTTCATTGTTTTACATATCTTCTGACGAATTGCACGATTTTTGGAATGAATTGCACTTTTTTAAGTTTTCTCTTTATAAAAAAATTTTCTATTATCTTTACAGATTTTAAATCTATTTTAAGCTCTCCCGGTATAATTTAAAAAATAAAATTTTTAACTTGTAATAATCATAAGGTCTTGTAATTATAATAATCCCATCTTTGACAGTTGTGAAAAAGTAAAAGCCTGATATCCATTGGAGACACTGGATTACAGGCTTTTGTTAACTTTTTAAAAGTGCACAATGTTAT
>FZPS01000163.1_pt67 | contig 18248 bp, 2 predicted proteins | sample 1817821 | NCBI WGS metagenome assembly FZPS01 (sample SAMEA104158645, study PRJEB21678) | metagenome | place: Germany | collected 2015-04-21
CGGCGAAATAACCGATCCGAAGGGACCCGGACTCTTCGATCTGATCATGGATCACCTCGATATATTCCTTCCCCTGCTCATGGACCATATCTCGGGCGAAGGTGAAGAATCCGGGGACGACCCGGGCTTTGGTCTCATCCCCTGGTCCACGATCGCCAGCCTGCTGGACGAAGAAAAAGTGGATGAGCTCGTGGGCAACATCTTCAAGATGCTGGAAGACCTCGATGCGGACGAGATCTTTGACAATCTCAAGGAGAGCATGGAGGTTGTTCTCCAGTCCGATAATCCCAACGGGGAAGGTTATTACGAACCCGACCCAGAAGATCCCTACGATTATGACGGCTGGGTGAAGGCCGACATGATCGGCCATTCGCTGGTCAGGGGTATTCTGAAAGGTGTTGCGGAAGGAATCGAGGATCCCGAGCCGGTGGAGGAGTGTCCCGATTGTGCGCTGCTGCCCGAAGGCGAACTCTGCGACGCGTGTAAGGCGGCCAAAGAAAAGGCCGATGCGCGGGAAGCGGCCATAAAGGCCAAGATGGACGTGCTGATGGGCGAGGACGCCCTGAAGGGGCTCTACGTGGCACTCGGCGGGAGATACGAAGAGAGGGATGAGAACGAGGATGGTGACCCCCTCTATCCGTTCGAGAAAGAGGATTTCGAAGCCTCCCTCGTCAGCGTGGTCATGGCCGTGGTCATGGAGATCCTCGACCGCGACTGGCCCTGCGGCGAATGCGATGAGTGCACGAGTGGTCATCCCAAGAATTGTGAAAACCCCGTGAACAGGCTCAAGGCATTCACGGATAAATTGAAAGATGAGAAACTGAAGGAAATCACGGAAGACGAGGATGTGCTGAGATACGGGCAGAGGATCGCCGGAGCGGGGCTCGGGGTGGTGGACCGTGTCGTGGCTCCGATGTTGAAACTCCTCTATCCGCGATTCTACGGAAAAGAGTATGACGAGAAATTGCATGAGATGTGGGCGCAGATGGCCGATGAGGATTATATCACCGACAGCCTGTGGCGCATCGGTTCAACCATCGGCAGCCTGGTAACCGAGACCGATGTTTATGACTTCCCCGATTCGGTCCTCTACATGTTCCTCAATGAATTCCAGGTGGTGGAGGATATAGCCAATGCCGATTTCTTCAATCCCCTCACTGCCTTTATCGCTGACGTGATGAACGATGACGATGTCAAGGGCCTCAAGGCGGGTTACTTCGGGGAGGACCTGAGAGATACGGTCCTGGACGCGCATGCTGACCTGAAGGCGGACTTCGAGAAGAAGGAAGCGGATGAATTTGCCGATGAACTCAACGAGCTGATAGGTGGCATCTTCCCCGACGAGCCGCTGGTCATCAAGCTCTACGACGATCCCTGCGGCGAATGTGATGGCTGCCTGGCGGCGATAGATGATGGCAGGGAGCCCACCTACGCAGACTGCGAGCACTTCCAGCCCTGCGGCGAATGTGAGGCCTGTCAGGCCGACCCGCCAGAATTCTGCGAGAGACAGTGGAAAACCCCCGCGGATGTGGTTGACACCACCATCAAGGAAGCGGTCGGTGAAGCGGGTGATATGATTACGGATTTAATTGCCCCGTTCCTGGAGTACGAGCAGCTGGTTAGAATGACCGAGGCGCCTGGCGTTGCCTTCAAAGAAACGGAAGCCCGCTGCGGAGAGTGCACTGGCTGCACCAGCGATCCGCAAGGGCCTTGCGAGAATCCCGTCAACATAAGAGAAGGATTTGAAGAACTCATCGAAGATGCGACCTCGCGCGGGCTCACCCTGGTCTCCGCCCTCCTCGCAGCAGAGGAGGGGGATGATGATGACCTTCTGCTGCAGGTCATCATCGACGAGCTGCTGGATGAGTTGCTGGCTGCCAACGGCCCGATAGACAATATCCTCGTTGACGTGGGTAAGATCCTGAACGATGATGTTACCTCTACTGCATTGAAACAGCTGATCGTGGATATCGTCCTTTTCGAGGGTGACGTACCCTGCGGCAAGAAGGACTGCCCCTTCTGCGGCGAAGATCCGGATCCCGACCTGGAGGAATGCCCGGACCCCGACAACAGGAATCTGCTCAACGAGGTCAACACGTTGCTCGTTGACATGCTCGGCGACACGGAATTTCTGGATACGGTGATCTGGATGCTCGAGGATGCGCTTATCGAGGCGGCATACGGTGAGGAGGCATATCCGCTGTCCACCGCCTACGTGGAGATAGCGGGCATCGGACTGGTTGCCGTCTCTCCGGAACAGATAGTCACGGGCCTCTTCAACGGTCTCTGGGCTTTCTTCGAGTTGCTGCGCGAGTGGCTCATCGATGAATTCCAGGTGATGGATGAAGATACCGGCTTGCTGAGCGAGTTGGATTTCAACAATCTGCCCGAGGGGCATCCCTTCGAGGACGGCTATATATCCCTCGTTGAATTCATCGATGGATTCCTGGCCAAATTCCTGACCGAGGCCCGCATCCGCGGAACAATTGCGGATCCGGCCATCGACACGGTGCTCGGTATCGGCGGTGCTATTTTTGACAGCACAACACCCTCGCTGCTCGGGATCATCAAGAACCGCATAGAGGAATCGATGTACGCCGACAGCGGAAAAGTCGGCCCGATCGCGCTGATCGGCGAGCTCATGGCCGAGCAGGCGGAGGAAGAATCCGAATTGAACAAATTGCTTCCGAAGATGCTGAACAAGGTGCTCGACCTCGTCGGCGATATCACGGAAACAATCGACAATAACCCGTATCTTGTTACGGGAGGACCGCTTTTACCCACCGCAGGACTACTTCACCAGATCCTCACGGCTGTAAGCGAGATTGCTCCCGATGCCGAAGATCTGGAGGCTTTCATCGAGGATAACAGGGATGATCTGATCAAGATCGTTGAAGCGGTGGTCATCGAGATCGATCTTGACACCATCAAGGAACTGCTGACCATCAGCCCGGAATTCAGCCAGATGCTGATAGATGTGGTTACCGGCACGAAGGTTGAAGGCATCTTCGATTTCCTGGGTGACTTCATCTACGACGAGGATGAAGAAGAGCTGGACGAAAGCAGGGGATACAAGCTCGGCTGGATCATTCAGGATCTGCCCGGGCAGTTCATCTCCTCGCTGCTAAAAGATGATGAGCTTGGTGAAGGTGTCAGCGAGATCATTGCCGAAAAACTGGTCCTGGATGAGAATGAATACGATATCGGCAAGAGGGTACTCAATGTGGTCAAAACGGTGGTTACCAACGAGGATACCGCGGCCATCCTGGGTGATCTGCTTGCCGATGGAGTCAGGAGCCTTCACGACCTCTTCTTCGGCCGTATCGATCCCCTCACCGGCTTCCAGAAGATTCTCAACCCGGCATCACCCGGCGAGATCATCGGCGGTGCGGTGGAGAGCGACTATGACGTGGAGATGTTGCAGGCGATGCCTTCGCTGGGTATCAACACCGTCCTTACTGCCGGCGGCATGGAGCCGCAGTTGCAGGAAGGCGGCGCGGTGCAGAACGCCGAGGTCACCAGCGACGACATCATCGATGCCGTGATGGAAATGATCGAGCATATGGGCACCGACCTGCTCTACGATGACCGCCTGGCAGCGGTGATAGATGTGGTCCTTGATGACCTGCTGGGTGAGGATCGCTCCAAACTGTCGGCGACGATGGAAGACGGAAAAGAGCTTCTGGGTGAAATCATCGCCGATGAGAGGATCAAGGCGGTGCTCGGTACGGCCATCGGCGACCTGCTGGGCAGCGATGGATTCGAGGAACATATTGCAACCCTGGCGGAGATCATTTTCGACCTGCTCGGTGACGAGGATCTGGTCAAGGATGTGATCGATGTCGTGACCGGTCTGCTTGCCGATGATGAAGTGAGTGCATTCCTCACCAGACTCGTCAGCGGAGATGATGATACAGAAGGCGTCGTCCAGTTCGTGCTCGACCTGGTGACAGGCGTTCTCGATGAACTCTTCGTTGATGATGATACGAAGGTTACCGATGAGACGATGAAGGTCATTGAAAACCTGATCGTCTTCCTGGTAAGGGAGGTACCCGCTGCGATTGGTGATACAATTCAGGGTGAAATCGACAACATCAGCGGTATTCTCGGCGATGTGGTCACCGATGTGCTGAAATTCGTACCCGATTTCGCGGCGACATTGCTGGGGGATGATGACTTTGCCGTGTTGGTGAATGAGGCCATCGAGATCCTCTTTGATTTCCTCCCCGGCATCATCGAGGGGGCGGCGACAGACGAGGACATCTTCGCACTGCTGGCACCGAGCGTTGCCGACAATGTCGATCTGGTAAATATCGGCGATGTGGTCGTCGACGTGATCAACGATTTCCTCAAGGACGAGGAGTTCAACGAAAAATTCATGGCCCCGGCCTTCACCTACATCTCCGATGAGGCGGTAAAACGTGCCGATTACCGCACCCCGGGCGATAGCTGGAACGTGATCATCGCCGGTGCCAAATTGAATATCATGAAATTGATCGCCGGCATCCTCTCGGGGCTGCCCGGTGACATTGTCAATACCGTCGTGCTCAACTGGCTGATCTACGAATCGGGCGAGCCCTGCGGTGTATGTGAAAACTGCCTGGCGGAAGGCGGCTACTCGCTGGATTGTACCGACCCACAGGGTGCCGATCCCGAGGTCGATCCCGACAAGCCGTTGAACCTGGGAACCATCTCCTCCTGGGTCGGCGATATCATCAAAGCGGTGGATGACTTCCGCATCGGCGATGCTCCCGATGATGAAAAACTGCTCTTTGCCCTTCTGGACAGGGCGGGCGGCTTCGTGGCAGAGTTTGTGCCGCTGCTACTGGCGGAAGAGTGGCCCTGCGGCGAATGCGATGATTGCGAGACTGGAGATCCCGATGATTGCCAGTATAAGGTAACGACACTGGATGCACTGAAAAATCAACTGCTGAATTTGAACTTCGCGGATGTGGCAACCGACATTGCGGACAATGACCTCTACATGAATTGCGGCGTCTGCGATGGGTGTACAGCAGATCCGCCCGAGGAATGCACAGATCCGATCTACATCCCCGCACGGCTGGTGGAGGTGCTCTTCGGTGAAGATGATGAACGCACCGACTTCCTCGACCTTCTGGCAGAGGTGGCGGTTATCATCAAGGACGAAGGCGCTCTGGAACCGGGCGAACTCAGTCTGGTGGATTTGCTGGAGAAGATTGCCCTGGATGTCAGCGAGCTGATACCGCTGGCGGAGGTGGCTGATTACATTGCCAACGATGATATTCTGGTGCCGGAAATCAACGCGGCATTGCCTGACATCGGTAAGCTGGTGGCGGATATCGCCGATGTCGTGAATGATGAGGCCGACACCATCGTGGCCATCATCGAGAAGCTGATCGAGCTTCTACCCGAAGGCAAGATTGCGGAATTCCTGCAGGAGGAGAAGGACTTTGGAGACGGTGAAGGCGATCGGACGAGGGCATCGTGGCTCGGCGAGAATGTCTCCGATATCCTGCTCGGGAAGGTAAAGGACTTCATGGCGGAGCCCAGGCTGACCGAAGTGATCATCAGGGCACTCTTTGATCCGGATGATGGCTTCCTTTACAGGGACGGAACCCCAGGCAAGAGCCTGCTGATGCTGCTGGCCGACTGGATGGAAAGTGGCGGCATGTATGACTTCCTGGATGGGTTGCTCAGGCCGGAGGAGGAGGAAGAAGAACCCGGCGAAATCATCGGCGGATCGGTTCGCGAGGCTGCCTCCGGATTCTTCAGCAACACGCTTGCCGGCGCCTTCAACTGGCTTGCCGATCAGGTCAGCAGATTGACCTACGTGGAGACGGATGAGGATGCCGTAATCGGACTGCATGCCGATGGTGACGAGGTGGATATCCCCGACGCCAAGCTGCGTGCGGCGATCGAGTTTGCCCTCATCCTCAACGGGGTGGAAGGCGAGCTTACCGAGGGCGACATGAAGAAACTGCGCGGGCTCTCTGCCGTGAGCAGGGGTATCACCGACCTGACCGGCCTTGAGTATGCGGTCAACCTGGAATATCTCGATCTCTACGGCAACGAGATCGAAGACCTGAGCCCGCTGAAAGATCTGAATAACCTGGAAAGCCTCTCGCTGGGATACAATCCCAAGGTTACCGAAGCTGGTACCGGGGCTCTGGCAGGGCTGACCAAACTCAGAATCCTGGACCTCTCCTGCTGCGGGTTTGATGACATCAATGTTCTGTCCAATCTGACGATGTTGGAAAACCTGCGCCTGACCGGAAACGGGATCAGCGATATATCACCGCTGGATAATCTGACAAACCTGGAGCGGCTCTACCTCTCCGATAACGAGATTGACGATATTGACGCGCTTGAGAACCTGACGGCGATGAGATATCTGGATCTCTCCGGCAATGCCATCACAACCGGGTTCGATAAACTGCAAGGGATGACGAAGATGGAAAACCTGGATCTTTCGGGCAACAATGCCGGCGGTAAGTTGGCTAACCTGGTAGACATGGATCAGTTGAGAAGACTCTACCTCAGCGGTTCAAGCCTCGGCAATGCGGATATGGCGGCTATCACCGCTCTGACCACGCTCTGGGAGCTTGACGTCTCCGACAACGCGATCGCAACGCTGGGCGACCTGGAGGACCTGAATGTGCTGCGCACGCTGGATCTCTCCGGCAACGGTTCGCTGGGTGATCTGACGGCGCTGGCCGACCTCGCGTCTCTCAAGGATCTGAGCCTCGCGGCAGCCAATATAAACAATACCAAGCTGGATGATATCACCGCTCTCGACAAGGTGAGGTACCTTGATCTGTCCGACAACGGGCTCACCCTGGCAGGATCCGACTGGTCAGGCATGACCGCACTGCGGCGGTTGAATCTGGCGCAGAACGATGCGGCTGCCAACCTGGATGTGTTGAACGGCCTGGCACTGGAGGAATTGAACCTCAACGAGAACGAGATCACGGATATCAGTGACCTGGCGGACGTGCTGTTCGTGGATGTGATGCAGGGAATCAGGCTGCTGCTCACCGTTCTCCCTGACATGTCCTTCGACGACATATCCTTCCAGGATCGTGCAAGCGGTGGCGGCTCACTCTATCTGAGCGGCAACAGCGTTGCGAATCTGGCACCGCTGGCCGGGAAACAGTTCCATGTGCTGGATCTCTCCGCTAACGGACTGGGTACAGACGATATCGGTGCCATCAAGGATATCGAATTCGGCGGCTACATGGGCGGGGGAATCCTCGATCTTTCCGACAACGAAATCGAGAACCTCACCGCGTGGATAGACGATACAGTGAATACGCACCATCCGCTGGCCAAATTCGGCCCCTATGCGAATCTGAATGCACTGGATATTCTCTATCTGAACGGGAATGATATGGGCGATGTGGTGAGTTACAACACCAAGTGGAGAAGGGAAAACCCCGCAAGTCCCGAGCAGAAAACCTGGTCGATAATCACCATGCTGGAGCAGGCACAGTGCTATATCGTGTATAATGCACCGGTAGATGGCGGAGAAGTTGGCGGCGGCGAACTCGAGGGACTCATCAGTGGTAAGGTGACCGACGTTGTCGGGGAAGCACTGGCGGGTGCGACAGTAACCGTCCAGGGTGTTGATCAGGCATTGCTGACCGCGGCGGACGGGACATTCACCACCGATGCGCTTCCCGCCGGAACCTACACGATCGATTTCCGGCAGGCAGGATATCTGCCGCAGGAGTTGACCGTCACCCTGACAGGCGCGGGCGAAATCGGCGTGCAGGAGGTCTTCACCGTCGGCGATGTGGCACTGCAGCTTTACGGTGACGTCTGCAACGATGGTAAAGTCGATGTCATGGACGCCATCCGGGTCCTGCGTCATGTCGTCAAGCTGGATACATTGGATAACGATGCACAGCAGCGGGCGAAGGTTGCAGGGAACGATAAGGTTACCGTGAAGGATGCGATCCTTATCCTGCAGAAGATCGTGAACAGGATCAACCTCTTTCCCGCGGCGGCCTGATCGAGACAGGATCGGCTGAAACTGAAATAGAAGCAATAAAGGCGGTCTGCCGCGGGCAGACCGCCTTCTTTATAAATCACCCACCGTGCGCCCTTTTTTTTGAAGCATCAGTCCTGTGTACACACGACCCGCCGCTTGCTCGGAATGACAGGGGGGAGGGCGCCACACTCCTTCCCCGGTATTGTGCCATTCCGCACGACTGTTTTTATAGTACTGTCATTCTGAGGGAGCCCTGCTTTTGGTGCGACCGAAGAATCCCCTCCTCGAACACCACTCAGTACCTGCCTCCACTGGTTCCTGGTCTTTGTCTTTTCCCCGTACGGATATGTTGGCGTCAGCGACATAGAGTGAATGGTTGCCATAGCCGGTGAGGGCGAGGAAGCGAAACGGGACTGCCGACGTGATGTCGGCAGCCGGATACTTCACAGGACGTGAAGATTGGAGGTGTTCCCGTTGAGCCCGAGCATGAACCGTTCTTTTTGCTATGGCCCATGAACGGCCCAGTCGCCAAGCCAACATATAAAAAAAGAAATAGAAAACGTGGGCGGCCGAGGAGACCCTTGTTAATACCACTTACTCACGGGGGGGGAAGCTATTTCCTGGGTTATCTTTTGTCTCGAAACATGATACTTGTCTATTAAAAAGAAACCGTTTGCTCGGAATGACAGGGAGGGAGGGAGCGGCTGTAGTTTGCCGCGACCGAATAATCCCCTCCTCAAGCACCCCTTACCCTACTGCCAGCGAGAGAAAACGCCCTACCTGTCATTCTGAGGGAGCCCTGTTTTTTGGGGCGACCGAAGATTCCCCTCCTCGAATACCACTCAGTACCTGCCTCCACTGGTTCCTGGTCTTTGTCTTTTCCCCGTACCGATATGTTGGCGTCAGCGACATAGAGTGAATGGTTGCCATAGCCGGTGAAGGCGAGGAAGCGAAACGGGACTGCCGACGTGATGTCGGCAGCCGGATACTTCACAGGACGTGAAGATTGGAGGTGTTCCCGTTGAGCCCGAGCATGAACCGTTCTTTTTGCTATGGCCCATGAACGGCCCAGTCGCCAAGCCAACATATAAAAAAAGAAATAGAAAACGTGGGCGGCCGAGGAGACCCTTGTTAATACCACTTACTCATGGGGGGAAGCTATTTCCTGGGTTTTATCTTTCGCATACACACAAAAGAGAGCTAAAACCGCCTGATGAATCCCCTCCTCATACAAATCTTACTACCAGCACAAACTGGTTCCTAGTCTTTATCTTTCCCCGTACGGATATGTTGGCGTCAGCGACATAGAGTGAATGGTTGCCATAGCCGGTGAGGGCGAGGAAGCGAAACGGGACTGCCGACGTGATGTCGGCAGCCGGATACTTCACAGGACGTGAAGATTGGAGGTGTTCCCGTTGAGCCCGAGCATGAACCGTTCTTTTTGCTATGGCCCATGAACGGCCCAGTCGCCAAGCCAACATATAAAAAAAGAAATAGAAAACGTGGGCGGCCGAGGAGACCCTTGTTAATACCACTTACTCATGGGGGGAAGCTATTTCCTGGGTTTTATCTTTCGCATACACACAAAAGAGAGCTAAAACCGCCTGATGAATCCCCTTCTCATACAAACCCCACCATTGCCATAAACTGATTCCTGGTCTTTTATCCCCGTAAAGCATAACGTTTCCCTCTGCCCGAGATTCCTCGCGGCGCTATTTTTTACTCCGGTGTTAGCATTTCTACATCATTTTTCTCCATGGCTTCATGTTGGTGTTCTTGTCAAACACCGCTTGCTCGGAATGACAGAGGGGGAGGGAGCCCTGATTTTTTGGGCGACCGAAGAATCCCCTCCTCATACACCACTAACCCTGCCGCCAGAAAGGTAGAAAGTAGATCTTTCATCAAGTAAAAACTGCAGGGCGATCGCAGAATCTCCCAAAACCGCCTGCCGAAAAATCAACGGGAGTCCAGCCTGTCTTTCCGGAGCTTAATATTGTGGAAACGGAAGGATTACATTTCTTTTTGTCGAAAAGAAAATTAAGGGTAACATAATTCCCCCCGTTATCAGCGGGGATAAATAATAACGCAGGAGAAATGAAACCGATGAAAAACAAGAGAAGATCATCATATCGGCTGGTGCTGGCAATAACCCTGATAATTGCCCTATTGACAGGTACGGGGGCAGACATTGCCGCTGCTTTTCCGGTATCACCGCAACAGGGTGAACCTGCCCCGGGGGAGGGGGAAGGAGTTATTCCTTCTTCCGAGGATAGCGCGGAGACGGGGAATCTCTACGCTTTCGGCACACTGGGGTGGGGGCTCGGTGAGGAGGGGCTTCTGCCTTGCGAGATGGGCTTTTTCTCGGAGGTTCAGGATATATCTGCCGGAAAGTATCATTCCCTGGTATTGATGGCCGATGGCACGGTTTATTCTTTTGGAGACAATAAAGACGGTCAACTGGGACATGGTGACAGAAATGAAAGGAAATTCCCGCAGAAGATCGAGGGGCTGAAGGGTGTCCGGCAGGTCAGCGCCGGCCTTTTCCATTCGCTGGTATTGATGAAGGACGGCGATGTTTACGGGTTCGGTTTGAATGATAAGGGACAACTGGGGACCGGGGATGACAAGACCTGTCTGGAACCGACGAGGGTGGCACTTCCGGACAACAAGGAAGCGGTACAGGTGGCGGCGGGTGGCAGATTTTCCCTGGTATTGACGGCCGATGGCACGGTTTATTCTTTTGGAGATAATGAACACGGCCAACTGGGGCTGGGCGACGGGAATGATCGCCTTCTGCCGACAAGGATAGAGGGGTTGCCCGATCCGGCAGAAAACCCGGTGGTGGAGGTTTCCGCGGGGAAAGAACATGCGCTGCTGGTGCTGGAAAACGGTGATGTTTATTCTTTCGGACGAAATCTACGCGGTCAACTGGGGCTGGGCAATTACGGTGATAAACACAACAAGAATTCGCCACAGATGCTGGCGCGCGGAGAGGGAACAGGGCAACTGCCCGCGGATGTTCCCGCCGTCCGGGTTGCGGCGGCGGTGGCAGGCGGCCCCGATGACGGTGCCCACTCGCTCATCCTGCTGGAGAACGGGGATGTTTATTCTTGCGGGCGCGGGAGCGCCGGGCGCCTGGGACAGGGTGATAACAGGGATCGCTATTACCCGACGAAGGTGGATCTGGAGGTCAAGATAAAAGAGATCGGGGCGGGGGGCGACTATTCCCTGGCCATTGGCGAGGATGGGCAGGTTTATGTTTGCGGAAATAACGATTCCGGACAGCTGGGATTGGGGGAAGAGGTAGTACAGAAAGAGTCGTTCACCCCCGTGACGGGGTTGCAACCGGCGAAAGCGATCTCCGGCAGCTCTTATTCGCTGGTGCTCATGGACGACGGGACGGTCTATTCCTTCGGTCTCAACAACCACGGGCAGCTGGGGCAGGGGACGACGACCTCCCTCAATATACCCACATTGCTCAGGGGGTTCGAGCACATCAAATCGGTCTCTGCCGGCGGGGCTCATTCATTGTTGCTGCTGGAGAACGGCCGTGTTTTTTCCTGCGGCCTCAATGAATATGGCCAGCTCGGTCATGGGGACCGGAATGCCAGGTTGCTTCCTGCAGAGATAAAAGGGTTGCCCCGGGATATAAGAGTGGTGGCGGTGGCGGCGGGGAGGTACCATTCCCTGGCCGTGCTGGAAAATGGGGAGGTCTATTCCTGGGGGTACGGGGAGTTCGGCCAGCTGGGGCATGCCAACAACCAGACCCTGTATGCGCCGCAAAAAGTGGTGCATCTTACCGGTGTCGTTGGCGCTTCTGCCGGAAGGAACCACTCGGCGGTGGTCAACAGGAAGGGAGAGGTCTTTACCTTCGGGCTGGGCACCTACGGCCGGCTGGGACACGGGGACGAGGTCAGCTATCTTTACCCCAGGATGATCGAGGGGCTGCCCTCTCCGAAGGAGCATCCGGCGGAGGCGGCGAAGGCGGTCTCGGCGGGTGGATGGCATACACTGGTGTTGCTGGAGAATGGAGATGTTTATGCTTTCGGACGGAATCTTTACGGTGAGCTGGGACTGGGTGACAAAAACACACGGCTTGCACCGGAAAAAATGGAGGGACTGCCCGGCGCGGCGGCGGCAATTGCTGCCGGGAGGGCGGCGGATATCGAGGATGGGATGCATTCGCTGGTGTTGCTGGAGAATGGAGACGTTTATTCCTTCGGGCGCAATGATTGCGGTCAACTGGGGCTGGGGGATACAGATGATCGTGACGAACCCACCGAGATAACGGGATTGACGGGGGGTGCCGTATACCTGTCTGCCGGCGGCAGGCATTCGCTGGTGTTGATGGACGACGGGAAGGTTCATGCTTTCGGGCAGAATGAATACGGTCAGTTGGGGCTGGGAGATACGGAGGGGCATGAGGCGCCGGCTGAAATCGAGGGGTTGGCTGATAAAGAAATCGTTGGTGTGGATGCCGGCGGTGAACACTCGCTGGCGGTGTCCGCGGCAGGTCCGGTTTACTCGTTCGGGAATACAGCCGACGGGCGGATCGGAAGGGTGCCGCTGCAGCCGGAGATACCGGGGCCGGGAAATATGAAGGCGGTTTCGGCAGGTGATCGGCATGTTCTCATCGCCCTGGAGGATGGAAGGGTGTTTGCCTACGGACACGGCTCGGGCGGACGCCTGGGGCATGGTGACGAATATGATCGGTATGAACCGGTGGAGATAGAGGGGTTGCCCGATCCGGCGGAGAATCCCGCTGTTTCGGTGGCGGCGGGCGGCGGGCATTCACTGGTGCTGCTGGAGAATGGGGATGTTTATGCCTTCGGGCGGAATGAATACGGCCAGCTGGGGCTGGGAGGCGGGAATGATCACCTCCTGCCGACAAGGATAGAGGTTTTGCCCGCTGCTGTTGCGGTGGCGGCGGGCGGCGGGCATTCACTGGTGCTGCTGGAGAATGGGGATGTTTATGCTTTCGGGCGGAACGAATATGGCCAGCTGGGGCTGGGGGACACGGATAACCGTGAGGCGCCGGTTAAAATCGAGGGGTTGGCTGATAAAGAAATCGTTGATATGGACGCCGGTGGCGAACACTCGCTGGTGGCACTGGCGGACGGCAGTGTTTATGCCTTCGGGCGGAATGAACACGGCCAGCTGGGGCTGGGAGATACGGATGATCGCGACGTGCCTGCCAAGTTGTCGGGGTTGCCCGCTGCTGTTGCGGTGGCGGCGGGCGGCGGACATTCACTTGTGGCACTGGCGGACGGCGGTATTTGTGCCTTCGGGCGGAATGAACACGGCCAGCTGGGTTTGGGAGACACGGAGAACAGTGATCTGCCGGTTGAAGTCGGGGAGTTGGCTGACAAAGAAATCGTTGGTGTGGATGCCGGCGGCAGTCATTCGCTGGCGTTGCAGAAGAATGGTGATGTTTATGCCTTCGGGCGGAATGATTGCGGCCAGCTGGGCCTGGAGAGCCACGACGACCACACTGAACCGTCGAGGATAGATAAAATATCGCCCATCAAGGGGATGGCTGCCGGCCATTCTTTCTCGGTGCTGGCATCTTTCAGCCGGGAGACGGGCCTGCTCCGGTACCGCATTGCGGCCGATGAGAGAAATGGACTGGAAAATGATGTCGAAGGGGTCATCGACAGCGTCGATGGCAAGGTCGAGGTTACCGTTCCCTACGGCACGGATATTGCAGAACTGGTTGCTGTTTTTGAATTATCATACGGAGCGAAGGCATATGTGGGCGAAAGCGAAACGGCGGAGGTCAGCGGCGAGACGACCAACGATTTTACCGAGCCCGTTGTTTATACGGTCGTCGCCGAGGATGGGGTGACGGAGAAAGAATGGACGGTGACGGTGACGATCGCCCCCAACGATGAGGCAGATATTCTGGCCTACAGATTTCTGGCGGCTGACAACGAGGGAGTCCTGGATGCCGATGTTTGCGGGGACATCAACGCCGCTGAGAGGAAGATCGAGGTGTTCGTTCCCTACGGCAGGGATCTCGATGCGCTGATTGCCGACTTCGAGTTATCATACGGGGCGGAGGCGTATGTGGGCGAAAGTGAAACGGCGGAGGTCAGCGGGGAGACGGTCAATGATTTTACCGAGCCCGTCATCTACACGGTCGTTGCCGAGGATGGGGTGACGACGGAGGAGTGGACGGTGACGGTGGAAAATGAACCTGCCAACACCGAGGCGGAGATTCTATCTTTCGATTTCCGGGCGGACGACAATGCAGGGGTTCTTGAAGATGATGCGGAGGGGGATATCGATGCTGCCGAAGGAATGATTACGGTGATCGTTCCCTTTGGCACGGATGTTACAGAGCTGGTTGCCGTCTTTGACTTGTCATACGGGGCGGAGGCCAGGGTGGGTGAAACGAAACAGGTCAGCGGCGTGACGACCAATGATTTTACCGAGCCGGTCACTTACAATGTCGTTGCCGAGGATGGGGTGACGGCGGAGGAGTGGACGGTAACGGTGGTGATCGCCCCCAATACCGAGGCTGATTTCCTCTCCTATGGATTCAGGGAGCTTTATACGGAGACGGTTCTGGACAGGGAGAATGGAACGATAGGGGTTACCGTTCCCTTCGAAACGGATGTCACGGAACTGGTTGCCGTTTTTGAGCTGTCGCCGGGGGCGGCGGCGTATGTGGGCGAAACAAAACAGATCAGTGGAGAGACAGCCAATAATTTTACCGATCCCGTCATCTACAGGGTCGTTGCCGAGGATGGGGTGACGGAGAAAGAATGGACGGTGACGGTGACGATCGCCCCCAACGATGAGGCAGATATTCTGGCCTACAGATTTCTGGCGGCCGACAATGAAGAAAATCTGGAGCGGGATGTGTCGGGGGACATCGATGCCGGAAACAGGACGATCCGGTTGACGGTACCCTACAAAACAGATCCGAGCAACCTCCGCGCTTCTTTCAGTTTATCCTATGGAGCAAAGGCGTATGTGGGCGAAAGCGAAACGGCGGAGGTCAGCGGGGAGACAGTGAACGATTTTACTGCCCCCGTCATCTACAAGGTTGTTGCCGAGGATGAGGAGACGGAGAAAGAGTGGACGGTGACGGTGGAAAATGAACCTGCCAGCACCGAGGCGGAGATTCTATCTTTCGATTTCCGGGCGGACGGCAATGCAGGGGTTCTACATGCCGATGTTTGCGGGGATATCAACGCCGCTGAGGGGAAGATCGAGGTTACCGTTCCCTACGGCACGGATCTTGATGCACTCGTTGCCGATTTCCAATTATCCTACGGGGCGAAGGCGTTTGTTGGCGGAAGCGAAACGGCGGAGGTCAGCGGGGAGACGGCCAACGATTTTACCGAGCCGGTCACTTACAATGTCGTTGCCGAGGATGGGGTGACGGAGAAAGAATGGACGGTGACGGTGGTAATCGCCCCCAATACCGAGACTGATTTTTCCTTCTATGGATTCAGGGGGCTTTATACGGTGACGGTTCTGGACAGGGAGAACGGAACGATAGAGGTTACCGTTCCCTTTGAAACGGATGTTACAGAACTGATTGCAGTTTTTGCATCCTCTTACGGTGCGGAAGTGTATGTGGGCGGAATGCCACAGGTCAGCGGCGAGACGACCAACGATTTTACCGAGCCCGTCATCTATACGGTCGTTGCCGAGGATGAGGTGACGACGGAGGAGTGGACGGTGACGGTGGAGTATGAACCTGCCAGCACCGAGGCGGAGATTCTATCTTTCGATTTCCGGGCGGCAGCCAACACGGGGGTTCTGGAAAATGATACGGAGGGGAGTATCGATGCTGCCGAAGGAATGATTACGGTGACTGTTCCCTTTGGCACGGATGTTACAGAGCTGGTTGCCGACTTTGAATTGTCGCCGGGGGCAACGGCGGAAGTGGATAGTGTGCTGCAGGTCAGCGGCGTGACGATCAACGATTTTACCGAGCCGGTCATCTACACGGTTGTTGCCGAGGATGGGGAGACGGAGAGAAAGTGGACGGTGACGGTGCGGGAACCCTGCCGGGAGGCAGAGTTGCTGGGAATCCGGTTGACGCGGCAGAACAACCCGCATCTGGAGCAAGATTACGATAGCGGGCCCCCGACCGATGAAAAAAGTTTTTTTGTGGAGGTGCCCGAGGGGACGGATCGGGAAGCGCTGGTGCCCGTTTTTGAGCTGTCGCCGGGGGCGGCGGCGTATGTGGGCGAAACAAAACAGATCAGCGGAGAGACAGCCAACAATTTTACCGATCCCGTCATCTACAGGGTTGTTGCCGAGGATGGGGTGACGGAGAAAGAGTGGACGGTGATAATCGCACACGAACTTCCGTTGAGCGATGAGGCGGAGATAGTGAGCTATGTGTTCTTGAAGAAACATAACCCGCACCTGCGGGATGACGTGGCAGGCGATATCGACGCCGAAAATCACAAGATCAAACTGAAGGTTCACTACGGCACGGATGGCAGCGAACTGATCGCCACTTTCGAACTTTCGGAGGAGGCGATTGCCAAGGTGGGGGCAGAGGGGCAGGATAGCGGCGAAACCCCCAATTTCTTTTTTGAATATGATGAAAGCGATGCGGGCGAAGTTTACAAGGTCGATTACACGGTGGTTGCTCAGAACGGGAGAGAGCAGAAATGGACGGTGGAAATCGAGGTTATCCCCAACGACGAGGCGGAGATTTTATCCTTTGGTTTTTCCGGCAAGAAGTCGGAGACGGTGATAGACGGGGATGGGAAAGAGGTCACCGTGACCGTTCCTTACGGCACGGATCTGAAAAATCTCAAAGCGGTTTTTGAGTTGTCACCGGGGGCGGTGGCGTATGTGGACGGAACAAAACAGGTCAGCGGTGTGACGGCCAATGATTTTACCAATTCTGTCATCACCCCGGTCACCTACATGATCGAAGCCCAGGACGGAGTAGCCAGGATAGATTGGGAGGTGACGGTGGAACATGCCTCCAATACCGCGGCCGATTTCATCTATTTTGGCTTTCTTGAAGAAGATAACCCGGCCCTGAAGGAGAATGTGTTCGGGGATATTTCGCCTGATGGAAAAATCGCCGTAACCTTGCCGCCGGGCAGCGATGTGAGCGCGCTGGTTGCCGATTTTGAATTGTCCGACGAAGCAGAAGCAAAGGTGCTTGAGAAAAAACAGATCAGCGGGAAGACGGCGAATGATTTTACTGCTCCGGTCATCTACACGGTCGTTGCCGGGGATGGGAAGACGGAGAAAGAGTGGACGGTGACGGTATCCGTTGAACCCAGCGGGGAGGCGGAGTTCGTCTCTTTCGGGTTTGGCAGGGATAAAAACACGGGGCTGACAAAGGACCTGTCGGGGGAGATTGACAGCAAGAAAGGAGAAGTCAATATCTGGACTTCCCCCGGGTCGGATCTCGATCTCAGATCCATGATCGCCGAATTTGAACTGTCGCCGGGGGCGGTGGCTTATGTGAATGGTATGAAACAGACCAGCGGCTACTCATCCATCGATTTTAACGATTCTTTCGCTAGCCCTGTTGCCTACACGATCAAGGCCAGCGATGGCGTTAGCAGCAGGGAATGGCAGGTGGGCGTGTTCCTCTACGGTGATGTCAACATGGACAGGAAGATCACTGTCAGCGATGCCATCCTGGTTCTGAGGGAGATCGTGAGGTTGATCGAGCTCGATGAGGTGCAGACGAAGGCGGCCAAGGTCAGCGGTGACAACAAGGATATCAATGTCAGCGATGCCATTCTCATCCTGCGGCATATCGTCAGGCTGATCGATGATTTCCCCGTGGACAGATAGTTGGGCGGCCCTGCCTCCCCTGTCATTCCGAGCAAGCGGTGTTCTGCAACTACGCAGGCGTTATGCTGTTATACAATGCTTGCGGGAATGCCGGCCCCTGGTTGGTTAGCATAGCGCCGCGTGGAATCTCGGGAAATGGCAAACATTACTCTTGATGATGGCGATGGTGATGTCGTACTGCTCCGCTCCCAATAGTAAGGCAAGTGGTATTGACGTAGGCTTCATTGCCCGCAAGCGTTTCCTTATTCTTTTTTATATGTTGGCTTGGCGACTTGACCGTTCATGGGCCATAGCATAAAGAACGGTTCAGGGAGTGAGTGTGTTCAACTAGGGGATTCTTCGGTCGCCCCAAAAAACAGAGCTCCCTCAGAATGGACAGGTAATACACTGTCCACATCACGTCGGCAGTCCCGTTTCGCTTCCTCGCCTTCACCGGCTATGGCAACCATTCACTCTATGTCGCTTACGCCAACATATCTGTACG
>FZPS01000035.1_pt489 | contig 18236 bp, 17 predicted proteins | sample 1817821 | NCBI WGS metagenome assembly FZPS01 (sample SAMEA104158645, study PRJEB21678) | metagenome | place: Germany | collected 2015-04-21
ACCGGCAAGAGCGTTGAAGAGGTTGCAAGCGATACCGACCGTGATCATTGGCTGACGAGCGAGGAAGCGCTTTCGTACGGGCTTGTAAGCCGAATTGTCGCCGAACGGTCCGCATTGTAATCCGATATGCCCAAGACGAAGTATTTAAGCGACAAAGAAAAACGAATTGGCCAAAAGCACATGTATCGCCAGGAAGTGTTCAATGGCATCTCCTTCAGCCTGATGGGCGAGACCGTCGTGTATCTGCTTGCACTCTATTTCGGTGCCGGCAATTTCGCCCTGGGCTATATCTCCTCGGTGATATTTCTTGCCGGAATAATCCTTCCCGTTGTCCCCCGGATGCTCAAGGGAAAGCATCACACCAGGACGCAATCCTTCGTGTGGCACTTCCGCGGGCTCGTGGGACTGGGGTACCTCGGCCTGTTCATCGTCAGTGGAGATTGGGCGGTATTTCTGTTGTTGACGGTGTATACCCTCTATAATCTGGTACGGATGATCGGGATCGCTCTGAACGATTCGACGATGAAATCGATCAGCAGCCCCTCCAATCGGGGCAAGGTCGTGGCGAATGCGAACGTCGCGTATCAAAGCTCGTCGATGACGGTCCGCCTGATCATGACCGCCGTCTTCGCTGTTCAGCGCTTCAGCGGTCTTGTAGGCCTGGTTACGATGCAGGTGCTTGGAGTCGTCGCCAACTGTTTCGCAAGCCGCGAAATAAAAAAGATTCCCTCCCGGATGGTCATCACCCACAAGCCGGGGCGAACCGTCTGGACGTTGTTCACCGAAGCGATGGCCCAGCCGGTGCTGAGGCGCCGGCTCTTGCTGAAGTGGCTCGCCACCGGGGTAACGGTCATTTTCGGGCTCACGACCCCGTTCTTCCGCATTGAACTGGGTTCATCCAACGGCATCGTCGTCCTCTATTCCGTGTTGCTCGGTCTTTCGGTGATGGTCGCTTCATGGGTGTCGAAGCGATTTTCCGACCGCCTCGGCTCCAAGCCGCTGGTTGTTATTTCGACGCTCTTCACCTTGGGGTTTTTCGCCCTTTGGGCGATTCTTCCCCGAACCCTCCACTTCGCCTGGTTCTTTGGCCTCGGGTTCCTCACGAACACCTTTGTGGCGCTGATCAACCTCTTGACGTTCCGCCTTTTGACCCAGGTGATGCCGGATGATGAGCTTGTCTCCTTCAACTCGATGGTCAACTTCATCAACGGAATCGTCGCTTTCGGCGTCGGAATGCTCAGCGGGTTTTTGGCGAACTTCACCCAAGGAAGCTTGCTGTTTCATGGCACGGCGCTCGGAAACGGGTATACCCTCGTCTTCATTTTCGGTTTCGCCCTGATCCTGGTCGAAGCTCTGGTCGCTCTCAGAATCCAGGAGATCGGGGCTTACTCATCGCAAGCCGCCGCCCAGGTGGTGTTTTCGATGCACGGAATCCGGGCGGTTTCGATGATCGAGCGGCTGGAGCGGACAAGCGACCCCGCCAAGCGGCGGATGCTGATGCACAACCTCGGGGGGAACGTGAACTACCTTGCGACAAGCGAGCTCCGCTCGATTCTCGCCAGCCCCTTCCACGTCGACAAGCTTGAAGCGGTCAGGGCGATCGGCGACCGGCCCCGAAAGTCGTTGCTGGATGATCTGATCAGGGTCGCCCAGGATGACGACTCCTATGTTCAGCTTGATGCGATCGCCGCCCTCGGCTCCTACCGGAAGGAAGAGAAGGCGAAGAGCGCCCTCGTCGACTTGCTGCTCCATGGCCGATGGGCTTCGGTCCGCTCAATGGCGTCAAAGTCGCTCGCTCGGATCAGCGATTCGGATGAGTACCTCAACGTGGTCAATGAGCTCAGCCGTTCAGCCAAGCATATCGACGAAGTGATCGACTATCTGGTCGCCAAGCGCTTCATGGACAAAGAAGGAAGGTTCTTTCAGGAGTTCTTCATCTTCGTTGAACAGGGACGCAGCGGCACGTTCCGTCAAACCGGCTATTCGGTCGTCGCCTCCCTGCTTCGCTTCGGTCCGCCGAGTCTGGCCTCCCTGTATGAAGAGCGTAACCTGAGCTCGACGAAAGCGTATCTTGCCGGCTTCCTCTCCGAAGCCCGCGATCTGACGATGATCGATCAGAACTACAACCTCATCATTCAGATCTTTGCAAAAGAGCAGTGGTCCAAGCTGATCGATCTCTGCCTGGAGTCCCTGCGTTCAAGCGATGTGCAGGCGGATTCGAGTCTGGACAACCTGAAGAAAGGATTGCTGAAGGTTGAAACGATGAGCTTGGAATCTTTTGACGTGGTCGACATGGTCGCGCTCCTCTATTTCACCTATTTCATCTGCAAGAGCCAGAACAGCTGAAGCGAAGCGGCGGCTTTTCCCCCTTACGGGGCATGATCGTCCTTCTTCTCATCCTCATCACCTCATGTTTCGGATGCTCGTGCGATATTCCCGCCGATGAGCATGTCTTCCGGGTTCTCTCCTACAACGTGGAAAACCTCTTCGATGCGACCCTCGACGGAACGGAGCATGCCGAGTACCAAGACCCCGGGAAGTGGAGCGAACGCTCCTATCGGCTCAGGCTCAGGAACCTCGGCAAGATCCTGCTTGACCCGGCTCTCAACCATCCCGACGTGATCATCCTTCAGGAGATTGAGAATGAACGGGTCATGGAGGATCTGCTTTCCTTTCATCTGGCGAAGAAGGGGTACCGCTCGTATGCGGTCGCCCGGACGGAGGGTTCGCCGATCAGCGTCGGGGCGATCAGCCGCCATCCGATCGTCCGCTCCTCGGTCCATGCGGTTCCCGGGGGACGGAACATATTGGAAGTCGTCATCTCGACTCCCGTCGAAGAGGTCGTCATCTTCGCCCTGCACGCCAAAAGCCAGATAGGGGGGTTCAGTGAAAGCGAGCTCCTTCGAATCGAGAATGCGAAAAGCGTCTCCTTGGCGAGCAGGGACCATGTCGATAAAGCGGTCCTCATCTGTGGCGATTTCAACCAGAATCCGAGGGTCGTCCATCAACACGAGGGAGTGCAGACCGCCCTCGTTGACGTTGTCCACCCGAATGCGAAGCTCTATGGTCGGGCGGGGTCGCTGCTGATCAGCGGGAATGCGGATTTCCTGGGTCCGGGAATCTTCTACAATCCCTACCTTGCCGAAGACTGCCGCCTTGCAGGGTCGTACTGCTATGGGGGAGTCTGGCACCGATACGATCAGATCCTTCTTTCTCCTTCGCTGTTCGACCGCAGGAACTGGGAGTATTCCACCTTCGAAGTGATCCGTTTTCCCTACCTGCTCAAGGGCGATGGAACTCCGAAGCGCTGGGATCTCAAAACGCTCAGCGGCTACAGCGACCATCTGCCCGTGATGGTCACCCTCACTCGGAGCCCCTGGGAAATTTGAGCTCGTAAAAGATCTGCTCCAGCTCCAAGGCGATGTTGATGTTGTGGACGACCGGCATCCGGCCATCCTTCCGGGCTTGGGCTTTGATCGTGATCGGGGTGAAATTGAGAATGCCCATCACTCCGCTGCCAAGGAGCCGTTCGTAGCTGTCATTGGCCGCCTGCTCGGGTACGGCGAGAATCCCCACCTTTACATCGAGGGCTTTGACGACCTCGTCGATCCGGCTGAGCGGATAGATGGGAATCGGGTGGGAGGAGTCGCTGTAGACCAACGGATCGCTGTCGAAACCGGCGACCACCCGGATTCCGTCCTGCTCAAAGCCGCTGTAGTGCATCAGTGCTTTTCCGATTCGTCCGCACCCGAGAATGATGCAGTTCTGGCTGTCTCCTTTGCCCAAAAGCTCCGCCAGCGAGGCAAGCAGTTCGGAGAGCGCGTAGCCGCCCCGTTTCTGGCCGTAGATCCCCAGTTGGGAAAAATCTTTTCGAACCGTCGCAGCGGAAACGCCGGCGGCATCGGCGAGGTTATGAGCGAACACGCGTTCAAGACCGATCGTCTTCAGACGGTTGAGGGTCCGGAAATATCGAGTTACACGCACCAATTGGTCGTTGTTCATTGGATTTTCTCCTTATAATATGAATGAAAGAATATTAATTTTGAATTTAGCGTAAACATATCGTGTTATATTCAAAAATACAATGCGTTTGCTTGGACAGTTTTCAGAATTTATATGTACATCTTTGCGTTTAAGGGGTAATGTATCACCGAAACCAGATGGATACTGGAGGATCTATGACTGAAACAAACACCGTAACCTTCTCCCCCGAGCTTGTGAATTTCATCAAAACGTGGAAGGACAAGCCCGGCAACCTGATCATGGTCCTGCACCAGGTGCAGGAAGAGCACGGCTACATCTCCCGCAGCGCGGCGGATCAGGTGGCGGCGATGCTCGATGTTCCGCTTGCCACGATTTGGGGGGTCGTCTCGTTCTATCACTTCTTCAAGCTGACCAAGCCCGGAAAGCACAATATCCAAGTTTGCATGGGGACTGCGTGCTATCTCAAAGGCGGCCAGCCGTTGATCGACGAGCTGTCGAAGCAGCTGAAGATCGGCGTCGGTGAAGTGACGGAGGATGGAAACTTTTCCCTTCAAGCAGTTCGCTGCGTTGGATGTTGCGGCTTGGCTCCCGTCTTGACTGTCGGAGCCGAGGTGTTCGGAAAAGTCACCAAAGACGAGATCGCATCAATCATCAAGCAGTTCTCCTGACGGAAGGCGTATGCATATCGCGATCACCGACTACGTGCTTGAAGTGGTGCAGAACGCGTTCGAGGCGAACAGCACAAACACGCGTCTGATGCTCCAAGAGACCGCTGAAGCGATCAGCGTAACGGTGGCGGACAACGGCAAGGGGATGAGCGAAGAGGTGATGAAGCGGGCGCTTGATCCGTTCAGCACCGAAGAGGGGAAGCACCCGCTTCGAAAGGTTGGACTGGGGTTGAGTTTTTTAAGTCAGGCGACCGAGCTTGCCGGCGGGAAACTGACCCTCCAATCGGAAGTCGGGGTGGGAACGACCGTCCACTTCACCTTCGACCCCGCTTCGATCGATACCCCGCCGCTCGGCGATGTGGTGTCGACGTTCATGACCCTGCTCGCCCACCCGAAAGCGGAATCGCCGGTGATCGAACGAAAAACGGAAACCGACGGATACGCGCTGGACCGTCAGGAATTGATAGACGTGCTGGGCGACCTTGAAATGAGCGGAAGCCTGCACTTGTTGAAAGAGTACATTGCGAGCCAAGAGGCCGCGTTGAGTTGAGGATACTATGGCAAAAATGACACTTGAAGAGCTGAGAAGGCTCCGTGAGGAAAAACAGGAAGCTCTGGAGAAGCGCTCCATCGAGGGCAAGGACTTCAGAATCATCATCGGCATGGGAACGTGCGGAATCGCCGCCGGAGCGAAGGAAACGCTGGCAGCATTCCTTTCCGTTCTGGATGAGGAGAAGATCAAGCACGTGGCGATCACCCAGACCGGGTGCATGGGCCTGTGCCACGTCGAGCCGACAGTGGAGGTCATTCTTCCCGATATGCCGCCGGTGATCTACGGGAACGTGGATGCGGATGTGGCGCGCAGGATCGTGGCCGAACATATTCTCGGAAAACGCCTAGTGACGGACCATATGTTCGATCGCCCGGCAATCGATATCATCACACAGGGTGGGGGCAGATAATGGCATTTAAACACTACATCCTGGTTTGCGGCGGTACGGCCTGCGAGTCGAGCAAAGCCGACGCAATCTACCAGAATCTGATCAAAGAGTGCGAAGCCAACGGGATTGTCGATGAGGTGCAAATCGTCAAGACGGGCTGTTTCGGCTTCTGTGAGCAAGGACCGATCGTCAAAATCCTGCCGGAAGATTCCTTCTATGTGAAGGTCGAGCCCTCCGACGCCAAGGAACTGATCGCCGAGCACATCATCAAAGGCCGGCAGGTCGAGCGGCTGCTGTATGACAAGGACTTGTCGAAGAAGCACGCCAAGGTGGAGGACATCCAGTTCTACCAGAAGCAGTTCCGGGTCGTGCTCCGCAACTGCGGCACAATTGATCCCGAGAACATCGACGAGTACATCGCCCGGGACGGCTACCGCGGTCTTGAACGGGCCCTCTTCGAGCTGACGAGCGATGAGATCATCAGCGAGCTCCGAACTTCCGGGCTCCGCGGACGCGGCGGCGCGGGCTTCCCGACCTGGATGAAGTGGAACTTCACCAAAGCCGTCGAGAACGATGTGAAGTATGTCGTATGCAACGCTGACGAGGGAGACCCCGGCGCGTACATGGACCGCTCGACGCTGGAAGGCGATCCCCACTCCGTCCTGGAAGCGATGACGATCTGCGGAAAGACGATCGGCGCGAAGAAAGGATTCATCTACATCCGGGCCGAGTACCCCCTTGCGATCAAGCGCTTGGAGATCGCGATGGCCCAGGCGCGTGAGTACGGTCTTTTAGGTCAAAATATTCTTGGCAGCGGCTACGAGTTCGACATCGAGATCCGCCTTGGCGCCGGAGCGTTCGTCTGCGGCGAGGAGACCGCCCTGCTTCGATCGATCGAAGGCAAGCGGGGAATGCCCACGCCCCGGCCCCCCTTCCCGGCGGTCAAGGGACTTTGGAATCGGCCGACGGTGATCAACAACGTTGAAACCTGGGCGAACATCCCGGTGATCATTGCCAAGGGCGGCAACTGGTTCAACCGGATCGGCACCGCCGACTCGAAAGGAACGAAAGTCTTCGCCCTGACCGGAAAAATCCGGAACTCCGGCCTGGTCGAAGTGCCGATGGGAACCACCCTCCGCGAAATCATCTACGACATCGGCGGAGGAATTCCCAACAACAAGAAGTTCAAAGCCGTCCAGACCGGCGGACCCAGCGGGGGAGTCATCACCGAAGACTACCTCGACACCCCGATCGACTTCGGTTCCCTGGTCAAGGCCGGCTCGATGATGGGCAGCGGCGGAATGATCGTCATGGACGAGGACGACTGCATCGTCGACGTCTCGAAGTTCTACCTCGATTTCACCGTCGAGGAGTCGTGCGGCAAGTGTGCTCCCTGTCGGATCGGCGGGCGTTCGCTGCTCAACATTCTGGATAAGATCACCCTCGGCAACGGGACGATGGAGGATTTGAATACCCTGGAGAAGATCGGGGAAGCGATGCGCAAAGGCTCGCTCTGCGCCCTTGGCCAGACCGCTCCGAACCCGGTCGCCTCCACGCTGGCTCACTTCAGGGATGAATACATTGCCCATATCGTGGACAAGAGGTGTCCGAGCGGAACGTGCAAGAATCTGGTGACGTACTCGATCAATCCCGAGAAATGCACCGGCTGCACCCTCTGTGCCCGCAAGTGTCCGGTCAATGCAATTACCGGTGAACGGCGAGAGCCGCACGTGATCGATCCTTCGGTCTGCATCAAGTGCGGAGTCTGTCATGATGTCTGTCGCTTCGGCGCCGTATTGGTCTCTTAGGAGGACGCAAGGTGAGTGATTTTCAAGTAAAAATAAATGGGATCTCTGTTGATGTAACAAGAGGAATGACGGTGCTGCAGGCGGCGACGCAGGCGGGAGTGAAGATTCCCACGCTCTGTTACCACGATGACTTGGTGCCGTTCGGATCGTGCGGTCTCTGCATCGTCAAGCAGGAGGGCTCGGCGAAGATCATTCGGGCGTGCTCCGCTCCGGTCGTTGAAGGGCTGAGCGTGATCACCCACGATACCGAGCTCTTTGAGGTCAGGAAGACGATCCTCGAGCTGATTCTTTCAACCCACCCCTCCACCTGCCTCTCGTGCATCCGCAACGGGGAGTGCGAGCTTCAGGATCTGGCCGCCGAGTTCGGCATCCGCGAGCAGCCCTTCGAAGTACGGCTGAGCGACCGGCCGAAAGACACTTCCACCGCCTCGATCGTCTTCGAGCCGGAGAAGTGCATCAAGTGCGGACGCTGCGTCCAGGTGTGCCAGGATCTGCAAGGAGTGTACGCCCTCGAGTTCATCGGGCGCGGCGACATGACGGTGATGGCTCCGGCGGCGATGATGAAGCTGGAGGACAGCCCCTGCGTCCGCTGCGGCCAGTGCGTGGTCCACTGCCCCGTCGGCGCCATTTACGAGAAGGATCAGGTCGCCGACTACATCAAGGCGATGAACGATCCCGAGAAGCAGATCGTCGTGCAGATCGCCCCGGCGATTCGGGTCGGCTTGAGCGAATCCTTCGGCCTTCCCGTCGGAACGGTCACGACAAAGAAAATTTATGCCGCCATCCGGCGCCTCGGCGCGGTGGCGGTGCATGATACGAACTTCGGAGCGGACCTGACGATCATGGAGGAGGGGAGCGAACTGCTTGGCCGGATGAGCGACGGCGGTCTGCTTCCCCAGCTGACCTCCTGCTGTCCGGCGTGGATCGACTATGTGCAGAAATACTACCCCGATCTGCTTGAGCACGTCTCTTCGGCGAAGAGCCCGATGCAGATGGTGGGAGCGATCCAGAAGACTTACTGGGCGGAGAAGATGGGAATCGATCCGGCAAAGCTGTTCACCGTGGCGATCATGCCGTGCACCGCGAAGAAGCATGAAACGATTCGCGACAAGGCGATGTTCTCAAGCGGACATCAGGATGTCGACCTTGTGCTGACGACCCGGGAGTTCGCCCGTCTGATCAAGCGGGTGGGAATCGATTTCCTCTCGCTTCAGGAAGAGGAAGCGGACAACCCGATCGCCGAATACTCCGGTGCGGGGACGATCTTCGGAGCGACCGGAGGGGTGATGGAAGCGGCGATTCGGACCGCCTACAACGTCGTTACCGGAAAAGAGCTTGAGAACATCGACGTCGAAGTCGTGCGAGGCCTTGAGGAGATCAAGAAAGGGACGGTGGATTTTGACGGCACGCCGGTGCGCGTGGCGGTCATCCACGGACTGTCGCACGCCAAGGAAGTGATGGATGAGATTCGAGCGGCCAAAGCGAAGGGTGAACGGGCTCCATATGAGTTCGTTGAAGTGATGGCCTGTCGGGGCGGATGCATCGCCGGAGGCGGACAACCCTACGGCGCGACGGACATCCTCCGCAAGGAGCGGGCGGAGGGACTCTATCAGGATGACCGGCAGTCCGCCATCCGCTGCTCCCACCAGAACGAGGCGATTCTGAAGCTCTACGAGGAGTACTTCGAGAAACCGCTGAGCGACAAGGCTCACCACCTGTTGCATACCACCTATCAGGAGATTCCTGTTTACAAGGCCTGATAGTTGGCCAGTATCCATTTGTGCCCAGCCGGAAGGCTGGGCACATTCGATTCTTCGATGTTCTGAGGATCAGTCGCAGATCTGATAGAGCAGAAGCGATTGAGCGGTCTCCGAAGTGACGACTAGGTGGGTTCCGTCGGGGGAGATCTCCATGTCGGTTCCGTTGAACGAGCCCATCGGGATCGTCTCGATGTGGAAGAGTTCCTCGGTGCCTTCGCTGATCTCATACACATCCAGAGCCCGTTCGCTTGGACTGAGGGTGTAGAGGTACCGCATCGAGGGGGAGGTCACCATCTGCGTGATTCCCCGAGCCGTTCCGTGTCCGTCGCCTTTGCTGTACACATCCGTCTGAGTCATCGCATCGCCTTGGGCTGTGTATCTGCAGCGGACGAGGTTGTTGGCGGTGGAGTAGACAAACGTCTCCTCGCCGATGAAGCAGACGCTCCGAGCCCCGGTGACATACGGCGTGTCCTGCAGATAGAGCTTCATGTTTTGAACCATCGTGCCGGTGGCCGCCGATCGGCTGGCGATCAGGACGCAGTTGTACTGCGAGCTTACCAGCACGGTGTGGTTGGAACTCGGACTGGTGTCCCAGTCGCTGAACTCATACCCGCTCGAGTGGAACGCCTGGCCTACGTTCTGCTTCAGCTCTTCGGCGGTCGCCGAGTTGATCAGGACGGCGGTGATCTCGTTTTTTCCACCGATGAGGCCGTACAGATATCCGTTCAGCTTGTCCAGCCTGAAGTTGGAGAGCTTGTTGAACCGGAGAACCGTACTGCCCTTGGAGTAGTAGATGTTGTCTTTCACAAGCCGAAGGGTGAGCTCGTGGGTCGAGGGGTTGTAGAGATAGAGGCTGACCCTCGGTCCGTCCTCGTCACTGATGATCACCTGACTACTGAGCGGATCATAGTAGATGTCGGTCAGTTTCTTCGTGTGATACCCGCTCATCGCCCTCGTGTACGTGTGAAGCACTTCAAGGGAGCCGCGGACGATTCGGCACACATGGATCGCCTGCTCGGTGTTGTTCCCCACGATGAGGATGTTGTTGGGCAGGAGTTTGGTGACGCACCCCGCATCGATCGTGATTCCGTCGCTGGAAGAAGAGACGTTGCGCAGGAGCACCGGAACGCCCGAGGTGCCGATGACTTTCGATTCAAAGGAGATCGTCGCCGATCCCAGGGAGGCGAGGAGAGCGCCTTGGGCAAGCACGTCCAATCGGTGCGATCCGATCGCCGTCCTGAACGTGCACTCCATTCCGCGGGCGATCTCCGCTCCGTTCAGATACCACACCGCATCAATGACCGCATCACTGTCGGAGCTGAGGTACACGGTGACCGGCTCGAACGCGGGGACCTCCTCGGGCAGCCCGGCGATTTCGCATTCGATCGGGGTGCCCAGATGATCGACCATCGTCACGGAAGCGGGAAGCGTCGTGTAGTCCTCGATCTCAAAGGTGATCTGGGCTTCGGTGGTTCGATTGCTGACGATCCGGATGAAGTCGGCAAATCCGGCGATCGGCTCTCCGTTGTTTTCCAGCTGCGCCGTCACGGTGTAGGAACCGGCATCCAGCAGCTCCTGGTAGGTGACCGAGCCGTTCGCCGCATTGTTCACCGTCGGATTGAGCGTTCGGGTGTTCCCTTCGGCATCGATGAGCCTGAGCGTCGTCGACGGGGAAGCGATCTCGATCTCGCTCCAGTCGAGGGTGAGGTTGAGGGTTCCTTTTCCGATCAGTTCATTCAATTCGATGATGACGATGTTCGGAGAGGTGCCGATGATCGTATCGATCGTTCCCTCGACCAGATCGGTGCCCCCCTGGTTCTGCCCGATCGCCCGGATGCTCCATTCGCCAAGCAGCAACCCTTCGATATCAACACTCTTGGTCGAGGTTGAAACATTGAACGTAGCCCCCTGAGGGCCGGTTCCCATCACGATGTAGCGGGCCACTTCCAGTGGTGTTTCCCCCGGTATCAGTGCTCGGGAACGGGAGCTCATCTGCATATTAAGGGTGAGCGTTCCGACCTCCGGTCCCGGATCCGTGCACGAGGTTCCCGCTATGACAAGCGTGATGACCAAAACAAAAAGCGTGAAAAAATGTTTGTGTCGCTTCATGATATCCTCCACCCTGGAAGGGGGGAGAGTCGGGATATCGCTTCCCGCTCTTTCTTTTTTGCCCCGACTGAGGTAGATTGCTTATTCAGATGTTGACCGTGCTGAAAATTCTTATGTTGTTGCTCGTTGGAGGAATCTCGATCCTCAACCGCTTCTATATCGGAGTCGGCTTCTATTACTTGATGATCCTTCTGCTCGCCGCGGTAGCCTTGCTGTACTGGCGCCTGGCGTTCCATCTTTCGGTGAAAGAGACGGGGATCACCGATCCGATCCGGCTTACCTGTTCATCTTCAAAGATCACCGAGGATGAACTTGTCAAAGGACGGATCGTCTTCACCGAGGACACCTTCCATTTCTTCACCAAGGAGAAGGGGCGGGTGGTGGAGGATCTTGCCATCCCCCTCGACCGGATCATGAGCCTCTCGACGGATTCGATCGTCGAATCGAAAAAAGCTCTCGTGATCGTCACCGGGGACGCCTCCTACGCCTTTACGCTTTCCAAGGCGATCGACGGGGAGAGCTGCTCTGTCTGAGCTACCTCAAACGGGGAATATGATGGACCGATAGGCTGTGGTACCTTCCTCGCAAGGGGAAGAGATGAAACACGTCACAGCGGTATTGCTCCTCATGTTTATCGGAACACATGTTGTCTTCGGCTCCACGAATGTTGAGTTGAAGACCGATTGCGCCTCGTTGATCTCGCTCTTCGGCGAGACGATTTCGGCTCGCATTGAAGCCCGGCTCGATCTGAGTGACGAGTTCGCTCTGATGCTGCCCGTTGAACTGACGGCGGAAAAGGGCAGGGGGCAACCGATCTATCTGGAGAGCGGCCTGTTTCTCGCCTACCACCCGTTTTCCAAGGCGGCGGCGGCAATCTATGCATCTCTCATCCAGTTGGGAATCCTCTTTGAACGGCGGTACGGGGAAACGGAGACATTCTTTCTGAACGAGGTGGGCTTCGGCTACACCTTCCGTCTTCCCTTCGGACTGCTCATCGAGCCGCGGATGACCATAAAAGATCCCAACAGTGTTTTCACAAGCGATTATCAGGAATTGAAGGAGGCCTTCAGTTCCTATCCGATGATACGGTTCGCTCTCTACGGCGGGTGGTCCTTCACCCTGCCGTCGGCAACAACCTAAGAGGAGGAAGTGATGAAGCGATGGATGAATACGATCGTGGCAATCCTGTTGATCATCCCCATTTCGGGGTGCACGATGGGGTTGGAGATGAAGAAGAAACACGCTGTGACGGAGGAGCAGGTCCTCAGCGGGGTCTCGGTAATCCTTGACGCCCAGAAAGAGACCGTCTGGCCGTACCTGGCCGAGGAGATGGATGTCCTGAGTCGAGGGGGCATTCCGTCGGCGGAGGAGATCATTCGAAACACCCTTGCCGAAGAGCTGGGGATGGAGTATCTGGAGTTCTGCTACGTCGTCGGCACCGGGGAGACTCAGGAGGACCTGGATCTGGTGACGGAGTACGCGAAGACGCTCCTAGACGAGGAGGGAAAGGCGGAGCTGGAACGTTCGCTTGTCCAAGTCAGGGAGATCCTGCTTGCCGAGGCGGGGGATCTGGCCAGGCGCCTTGCACCCAGTCAACGGGTGCCGTTCTGGAAGGACATGCAGAAGCTCGTGACCCGGACGATGGTCCTCTTCACCGCCGGAATCGTGTATGCGTGCATGCCGACGACGGTCTTCTGGGGGAAGGTGTCCGCCGCCGCGGCGATCGCCGTGGCAGCGGGGATCGTCAGCGAAACGGTAATGGCGATCTGGCGGTACTACCAGTTCGGCGGCGATCCCGATGAAGCGTTCGGCGAGTGGCTCAAAGGGGTTACGACCGAGCCCGAGCTCTCCTATGCGTTGACCGCCAGCGTGATGGCGGTGGGCAAAACCATGAAGCGGGGACCGGTCGTGACGGGAATCCTCATCTGTGTTTTTGCGATCTACAACGTCATCGACATCGTGAAACCGATGCTGAAACGGTACAATTTCAACGTCTAGGCCGTCTCGCTTCCTCCTCAATGTTGATGAGGTCCGCACTTTGTGTGATACTGAATCAATCTGAGGAGGAAGATGCATGATCACCCGGTTGAAAGAAGATATTCTCAAGCGGTTTCTCCGCTACGTCCAAGTCGACACGATGAGCGACGATCGCGTCGTCGACACCAAGCGCCCCTCTACCGACGGGCAGTGGGATCTCTTGAAGATGCTCGCCTCCGAGCTTGTCGAACTTGGAGTCGATGATGTGCATATCGATGAGAAGGGGATCGTCATTGCGAAGATTCCCTCCAACATGAAGAAAGCGGTGCCGGTCGTCGGCTTCATGGCGCACGTCGATACAGCCGATGATGTGCCGGGCAACGGGGTAAAGCCCCGGGTGATCGAGAAGTATGACGGAGGGGACATCCCCCTCAACGAGGAACACTCGATCGTCGCTGCGGAAAATCCCGAGCTTTCCGACTATGTCGGAGAGACGCTCGTCGTCACCGACGGGACGACCCTACTCGGCAGCGACGACAAGGCCGGAATCGCCGAGATCATGAGCGCGGTTCGCCATCTTATGGAACACCCCGAGATTGAACACGGCGGAATCAACATCATCTTCACCAGCGACGAGGAGACCGGTGCCGGGATGGACGGGTTCCCCTACGAGAAGCTCGACTGTGAGTACTGCTACACGGTCGACGGAGGCAGGCGCTTCGAGATCCAGAGCGAATGCTTCAACGCCGTGACGGTGAAGGTTGGCTTCGAAGGGGTGAGCTACCATCTCGGAGCGGCCCGGGGCCGGATGGTCAACGCACTTACGATGGCGAGCGCGTTCATCGGCGCCCTCCCGCAGGCGGAGAGCCCCGAGGCGACCGACGGACGATACGGCTACTATTGTGCCCATACGATCGAAGGCTCGATCCGGCACGTCGACCTGACCGTGTATCTGCGGGACTTCGACCTTGAAAACCTCGATCGGCGGATCGAGGTGCTGAAGGGTCTCGCCCGGACGATCGAAGGCCTCTATCCCGGTGGAAAGGTCGATCTTCAGGCGAAGCACATCTACTACAACATGGCTCAGATCGCCAAGGATAAACTGATTGCTCTGGACACCCTCTTCGCTGCGGGGAAGGCGCTGGGCTTTGAGTTGAAGAACGAGGTGATCCGCGGCGGAACGGATGGATCCCGCATGGCGAACGAAGCGGGGATTCCCTGCCCGAACATCTTCACCGGCGGATACAACGTCCACTCCCGCTATGAATGGGCCGCCCTTCCGGCGATGGTCGATGCAACCCGCCTGATCCTCAAGATCATCGAACTCGGAGCCGCATTGTGAAGCGAATCGGGACTCTGGTTCTTCTGCTCTTGGTAAACTCGCTGATCTTTTCGGCGATTCACGTTCAAAGCGGGCCGACGATTCCCGGTGCGTTGATCGACCACACGGAAGAGGCCCTCAATACGGTGATGGGCCCGCGCCTCAAAGAGAATCAAGAGTTGAGGGGTTTCCTCACCGAAGAGGCGGACCGGTATCTCCTGACGGTTAACCTTGATGGCCGGGAGCTGATGATTCCGATTCCCCTTTCATGGGAGGCGGAGCCGAGCTATATTTCCGACTCGCTGGTCTACGATGGCCTCGCCCTGCTTGATGAGCTTCCCCCGTTGATGATCGATGTCATCTCGAAGACAAGCGTTCTTGTTGAAAACCCCGATCCTTCGGTTCGCGTCGGCAATCGCTTCTGGGCGATCGACGCCCGGGGAAACAGGATCGGCCTGCTTGGCGTCCGAAGGGTCGACGAAAGCCGGCTTCTTTTGCAGCAGGAGGGCGGAAAGACCCTTCAGGTTGGGATGGGGCTCGTGCAGGGACCGGAGATACCGGTATATCTCTCCATGAGCATCGATGCTCAACGGGTCTTTGGGTTCCATGCAGGTGCATGCATTCCTCTTCGTCTCTATCCATTCTCCCTCGCCGTTGAGGGAGGCACCTTGGGCGGCAGGGAGTTTTCGCTGGGAGCCGGGGTAAAAGCTCGGGTGAGCTTTTCCCAGCTCTTCGGAACCGGCTGGACTCCTTTTCGGGCGCTGAGTTTCAGTGCCGCTGTTTCGGGAGGAGGAGCCTACTCCCTTGGCAGGGGGTGGGGAGGGTATGTTCAGGGAACCTTTCTTCTGGAGTACGCCCTCGGTCGTTGGATCATCTTCGCAGGAGGCGGAGAGCGGATGCGGGCATTCGGATCATCGGTGCATGATGGACTGTTCTTTGTTGCAGGAACGGCGTACACTTTCTAGCGTATGAAGAAGCTGCTTCCCTTGATGATCGTCATTCCTCTTCTGCTTGCCTCCTGCCGCCTGGCGAAGGATCTGCCGGGTTCAGGAACGTCTTCCCGGGCGAGTTCCCTTGAAGGAAGGGCGAGCCAGGTGTTCTTCCACGGCGAGGGACGGGGCCTTGAGCCCTATCAAACCCTCTTTGCCCGGATTGAAGCATCGATCGGGTTCGACCTCGATCAGCGATACCTTGACGAGCTCATCGATACCGGAGGCATTGCGGATCTCGGCTTGGTGATCACCAACCAATATCGGAAAGGGGACGAGATCTTTCTCCGGGCCCGGGCGAACGAAGAGGTGATCGAACGCTGGCGAACGGAGCTTGCCCAAGCGCTTCAGGATCGGATCGACCGGATCGAGGAGCTGCTCCGGGAAGCGAATCTCGCCTACAAAGCCAACGATGACACGATAACCATCACCCGATACCTGGAGGCGGCGTTGGTCGCCTCCGGCGGTCCGGTCGGAGAGAAACGCTATGAACCGGAAGCGCTGGTCACCGAAGCGATCCGCTACATCGAGCCGCTGCAGTTCGTCCTGACCCGCAGCGAAAGCGCCTCCGCCCGAACGACGGTAACCCTTCGAAGACGGACGCGGCTGCTGGCCCCCCGGGTGATGCATGCCCCGATTTCCGTCACGTACGAAGCGTACAACGCCCTTGGCGCCCTCTATGAGGATACCCTCTACTTCAACAGTCACGATTCGGGGCAGCTCCTCTTCAACCCGCTGAACGCGGCGATGAAAAGCGAGGGAGTCATCACCTTCGCGCTGAATCTCGACATTCCTCCGTTGCCTCGGGATCTTGCCCTCCGCGTCGAAGAAGCGCTGAAAAAGGTCTCGATCGAGTTTCCGTACTCCCTTTCCCATCCATTCGGACCGGAATCGATCGGGCTTTCGCTCGAGGAGTATTCGATCAGCGGCAATCTTTTGCCTACCACCCATGCCAAAACCGCCTTCAGTGAAGGCTCGAAACGGGACGGGATCCCCATCTTGGACGTCGCACTGGAGCGGGCGGCGGAAAACGAGCTTGAAGATCTGGTTCGTCAGATTCCCAAGAATGTCCGCTACACGATCATCGGCTCGGTGGGCGTGCTGAGCTTCGACAAAGCCTTGGACGATGTGATCGCCGTGGTCAGCGGCTCGTTCATCCTCTACGACTCGGTCCGTTCGGCGATCCTCTATCATTCCCAGGATATTGAAGCGGTGGGATGGGGAGCGACCCGGGAAGAAGCAACGGCTCGCGGGTTCGAGCGCTTCGGCTCGATCGCCGAATACCTGCTTCGGACTGTTTTGATGGATGTGCGCTAGGATAGAAGCGCTCTTTTGTGCTATAGTCTCAGCATGACGTTACGCGAGATCTTAGAGCTTACCGAAGCCACCCTTGTTTGTGGAAGTCACCATGCCGACGATACGATCACCTATGGGTTTGCCAGTGACTTGATGAGCGATGTGCTCACCATCCTGAAAGATGATATCATCATGATCACCGGCCTGTCGAATATGCAGGCAGTTCGAACCGCCGAGATGAGCGATATCCGCAACATTCTCCTCGTTCGAAACAAGCAGCCCAGCCAGGCGATGATCGAGATCGCCGAAGAACTGGGCATCAGTATCTCCTACACCCCGTACTCCCTCTTCAGAGTGAGCGGGATCCTGTATGGCGCCGGTTTGAAACCCGTCTATTAAAGGGGAAGGCGCCGGCTTTCCACGTTGAGAATTTCCAGCTTCTTCGCCTCTTTCCCCAGCAGTTCGCCGCTTGCCAGGACGACCAGATTGCTCCCGTCCCGCTCCGCTTGTTCAAGCAGCGCTTTCGCTCCCTCATTGAGGTCTTCGTTTGAGAGCTCAAGAAGCTGGGTTCGCCGCATCAGGCGGAACTCGTCGGTGATCGAGTAGAGAATCCTGCGGAATCCCAGAAGCGCATCCTGGCCGGGTGAAAGCGGCCTGAGCTCCCGTCCGACGATGAAGATCGTGCTGTCTTCAATCTCTTTTTCACTGAAAACACGGGTCGCGGCTTCCTCAAGCACCCTCTTCAGGTCGGTGAACGTTCCGGCGATCCTCGGATCCCGATAGGTGGAAAGAATGAACGTCTCCTCGGCCACATCGGCACTGGCGGAAACCCCGTACGCTCCGCCTTGCCCCCGGATCGTTTCCCAAAGAGGCCCCGTGGTAAGAATCTGCGAGAGGAGAACCTGAGCGGATTGGAGCACGCTTCCCCGCTTGGCGGAGCGAAGCGCCCAGGCGCTGTAGCTGACCGTCGACGGCAGCTTGAAGAGATCGACGGTCAGATTCGAAGTCGGTCCGACCTTCTCGTAGCTCCTCGGCTCTTTGTCAAGCGGTCCCCGGTCTTCGAAGCGGGTGATGAACATCTCGAAGCTCTTTACCGAATCTTCCAGCAAAGGCTCCTCGCAGCTTAGATGGGCGACCAGCCTTCGGCGGTTCGCCAGCTTCGTCTGCAGGGCTTTGAGCCGCCCGCCGAGGCTGTCGGCTTCAAGCCCGGTAAGATGGAACCACTGGGAAAGCCCGCCGATCAGCTCGGCGTCCCATGCCGCCTCGCTGAAGGTTCGGGTGGCGTAGCTCGAGGCGAAATTCGTTGCGCCATAGGTGACGACCTCGCTGAACTCGCTCTTGTAGTTGTTGAGGACGAAGCGCAGCTGTTTCCTGTCATCCACA
>FZPS01000007.1_pt87 | contig 18230 bp, 18 predicted proteins | sample 1817821 | NCBI WGS metagenome assembly FZPS01 (sample SAMEA104158645, study PRJEB21678) | metagenome | place: Germany | collected 2015-04-21
ATAAACAACAGCACCACATAGAGCACCACAAATATTTCTCCGGCCGGTGCCTACCGGTGTTTGGATGCGTGCCAGATACCAAAAATAAATTCGGGTGGAGCAACGGGGCGGTTATTTACAGGAAATTATCTGGAGGTTTGACGGAAATAAGTGAATAATTCAAGCCTGACCCCTGTTCACTCTGTTCACTTTGATAATCTTATTTAGTAAAATATAAAAGTGAACTCTGAATAACTGATTGTTTAAGGTGAGGTGACAAATACATCAGGGTTGTCGCAATCGTAAAAGGAATTACCAAGTAACAAATAGCGTTTACAGGGAGGTTTTATTTGAAGGAAACCCTTTACAAGAGTTTTGGGAATAGCATAAAAAGGTGAAATACAATCGTAGTACATATATAAGGGAGAAATGCCAATGGACATTATTATAAGAGATAATTATGCTGAAATGAGCCGGTATGCAGCCGGGATTATTGCCGGTTATGTGAAAAACAAGCCAAATTGTGTACTTGGCCTGGCGACAGGAAGTACACCTATAGGAACCTATAAAGAGCTTATCAGAATGCACAAGGAAGGGCTTGACTTTTCGCGCGTTGTAACCTTCAATCTTGACGAGTATCTCGGATTGGGTATTGATTTGGATAAACCTTATGATTTAGATCAGAGTTATGCAAGGTTTATGTACGAGGAACTTTTTAGTCATATCAATATCAAAAAGGAAAACATACATGTTCCCGACGGACGCACCAAGGATCCTGAAAAGTATTGTCAGTGGTATGAGGAAGAGATAAAAAAGGCGGGTGGAATTGATTTACAGCTTTTGGGGATAGGTGGTGACGGTCATTGGGCATTTAATGAACCGGGTTCATCTCTGGCATCAAGAACAAGAATACAGGCATTAACTAAACAAACACTTGATGACAATTATGAAAGCTTTTATAAAAAAGCCGGCGTGGACAGGGATAAAATGCCACATTTTGCTATAACAATGGGGGTTGGAACCATTCTTGAAGCAAGAAATATCATTATGATAGCAAATGGAGTAAAAAAAGCCGACGTGGTTGCAAAGAGCATTGAAGGCCCCGTAACTTCCCAAATTACAGCTTCAGCGATACAGTTGCACGGCGGAGGAATTACTGTTGTGCTCGATAAGGATGCTGCTTCAAAACTTAAGAATCTGGATCATTATGTGCATATAGAAAGGTTAAAGTGCCAATATGGTTTATCATGACTAAAAAAACTCTTCTTTTTCTTCTTTAGTATAAAACAGCTTCATACTTTCTTGATCGGACAGTGTTCCTTTAAATTTTAGGAGATATGATATGGCATTATTCCTGTTCATCAGGGCTTTTTCTTCTAATGCCTCTAATTTTTCCGGAATACCTTTATTAAAGAGCATTTCCTTTATTTTGTTAAAAATGCCCATATCACCATAAAGGAATTTTCCTTCAAAAAGAATTTTTGAGGCAACCATGGCTTCAAAATTATCGAAATTTAATTGTCTTTCTACTTTAAAGATGTCTTTTATTATATAATCAATTTCTTCTTTGTAACTGGGGTTTTTTAATAGAAAATTTTTTTGGTTGTATATGGATAAATCAAGGCATTTAATAATGCTTGCGGGCAGACCTTGAGTAACTACGACAATATCAAGGTCGGATCCTTTAACCAATTCGCCTGTGGATGATTCGGGCCTGGGCTCAAGGTGTGACATTCCATAAGCTACATCGCCTGCAATTATGAAGCATGCACATTTTTTAATGATATGTGAGTTCTCTTGAGAATCACATATTTTTTTTATCACCTCTTGGGCCAATTTAAATTTTTTATTGCTTATCTCTATGATTTCTTGATGGAGTAAATCCGCCTTTTTGGCTATTTCCTTCATATTTTTTTCTGTGCCGATTATGGTATAGCCATAAAACTCCCTTATTATGGACGGTGAAAGCCTTGCATATCCATCCACTTGCTGATCCATCTGTAAATATATGTGATTTTATGTAATTTTGATCAGAAGAAGGATTTTTCGCGTTGACATCAAATACTAAAACATTAAACAATTTACGAAACAATTTATGTGATAAATTTTGAAACAGTTTATGGGGCAATATATGGAATAACTTTTGGCTAGCTTGCAAAATGATATAAAGGGGGTTTGCTATCAGGTAAAGATGAAGACGTTTGTACTTAATAGAAAAACATAACAAGAATTGATGGGAGGATTATCCACATGAAAACAAAATTGATAGTTGTCTTAACCTTAAGCCTGTTTTTATTGAGTGCTGGCGTAGCCATGGCGGTAAATCCGGCAATTTTTATTAACGGAAACGAACTGGCTACAGAAAATCCCGCGTATGTTGAAAACGAAACGCCGATGGTACCTTTAAGAGCGGTTTTTGAAGCGTTGAATCAAGAGGTACTATGGAACGCTGAGGATCGTTCAGTAACATCAGGAAATGTATGGCTCCAAATTGACAATAGTGTTGCTACTGTAAATGGAGAGAGTGTTACTCTGGAAGTTCCACCCACAATCGTAAATGATAGAACGTTTGTGCCTTTGAACTTCATAGCAGTAAGCCTGGATAAGGAAGTTCTTTGGGATGCTACCCTGTTACGCGCCGATATTAGTGACAAGCCTGTTCCAGATGAAGGTACTCCAGCTGAAGAAGGCACACCGGAAGACGAAGTGACCCCGGTGGATGAAGGTACCACAGAAGATGAAGGAACTGCTGAAGACGAAGGTACCACTGAAGATGAAGGCACCACTGAAGATGAAGGCACCACTGAAGATGAAGGAAGCAGTGAAGAAGAAGGCAACGCTGAAGAAGATGGTACCACTGAGGATGAAGGTAATACAGAAGAAGGTATAGAAGACGAGACAGTAGTGGAATAGTTCGGACCTATTGTGTTTTGACTAACCTGTCGTTTTCAATGATTCATAGACAAGGTAGGTTTGTTGTTTTTTAAACAAAAGCCGGATATATAAAACCCCTGTGCGGAACCGAATCCGGCAGGGGTTTTATAGGTTTTTTGATACCCTCTAATCCTAATCGCCAGGTCAGACATTACTTTTCCAGCCCCTCATTTTATTATTATCAATAACTTTTTTCAACAATTCCATCAGCTCCCGGGGACTAATACTTAGCTCCCGGGCCAGGCTTTTGGGGGTGTTTTTATCTGTAAACAACTGGAGCTGATTAATCTTTAATTCAATCTCTATTGCTACAGAGGAGTTGCCAGTGAAAAAACTGTTTATTTTAATGACTACCTTGACAATAATACTTTCCATGGGTGCCATAAAACCGGTTCAAGCCCAGACTCAACCGGGGGATATCCAGGTGTTTATTGACGGATTGCCCGTTGACTTTGATGTGAAGCCGGTAATAGAAAATGATCGTACCCTTCCTTGTTAAAATACTATTGACAGCAGGTGACGAATGCGTTAGTCTAGCAGTGACTAATGTATTCGTCATTTTTGCTTCTAAATAATGAATACAGCGCTTGGCTGGCTGCATACCCCGTATAGTTTATAGTTTTAATTGGTAATGGTGAACTATTCAGCCCTTTACTTCGTCATATACTATAGAAGCATTATAATTAACATAATTTGGAAATTAACTTGAGCATAGAAAACATATCTTAAAACCAGGGTGGGCTTAACGCGACCACCATAATCCAGAACAAAAGGATGGACCAAATATTGATAAAGACTGAGTTTAAAGCAGTTGTTCCGGTTGTAAAGCTTCTTGTTCAGTCAGTTGGTGATGTTAGGAGTAAATGGAGATGAGCGCAATAAAGCTGAAAAATTTCTACTGGTCGGTGGCTCTGGTTAGCCTGGTTCTCGGTTTAATCCTAGCGCTGCTATACCGGAATAATATGGACATACAGCAGGATGAGGCAATCCGCAGGACAAATGAGTTGGCAGACCAGGTTGAACAGATGAAAAAAGAACACGATGTCCTGCAGGGACAATTGAACAGGATGCTCCTGGAGTTAGAGGATTTGTCTACTGGAACCCATGCCAATCAAATTAAAGAAGAAATGGAACAGGTAAAAATATTTGCAGGTATGACCAAACTGACCGGCAGCGGCGTGGAAGTGACCTTAAAGGACAGCAATATTTCAAAGGATTACACTGAAAACCCCAACCTCTATATCGTGCATGATGAAGACATATTAAGAGTAGTTAACGAACTCAAAGCGGCGGGGGCCGAGGCTATAGCTGTTAATGAGCAACGTCTCATAACTACCACCGGGATCAGGTGCAGTGGCAGTACCATTAAAATAAATAAAAAAGATCTTGTTCCTCCTTTTGTCATAACTGCCATCGGCAATCCTGAAACGCTGGAAGGCGCTTTGAAGATGAGAGGCGGGGTGATTGATCATCTTCAGTTTTTTGGTATCCAGGTTTCCGTAAAAAAAGTGGAGAAACTTGAGATACCGGCTTATTCCGGTGGTATCAAGTCAAATTATATGATGGATCCAGAAGCTTAAGTATTCGTCAAACTAATATCTTATTCATAAAGAGAGGTTTTTATTCTGAACAGGGCTTTTTTCTTTTCACTTACATTTGTTACCATCTTTTTGGGGATGATGCTTGGCATCCATTATCATACTACCAGTGCCGACAACGTCGTCTCTCTGGACAGAGAGCAGGAATTAGCCCTGGAGAAAAAAGTTTTGGTAGAGGATTTATACGGGCTGCAGAAAGAAATTTCTGAGTTGTCCGTTAAACTGGAGAAGCTCGGGCTGGGAGAGAAAGAGGCCGCTGAAGCCCTGGCCAGAGAACTTGCAAAAATAAAGCGGTTTGCCGGTTTATCCGCTGTATCCGGACCGGGAGTGGAAGTGGTTGTGCAGGGTCAGCCGGGGGATGACGGATCCGGTACTGTTCAGGCCTCGAAGGTCTTAGACGAACATCTTATGAAAATGCTTAACGAATTATTTAGCGCGGGCTCAGAGGCTGTGGCCATTAACGGCCAGCGGATCACGGCTGTCAGTGAGGTGCGTCTGGCCGGCAACCACATCAATGTTAACGGAACTCCTCTGGAGCCTCCCTACCAGATCCTTGCTATCGGCAATGCCTCAGATTTAAAGAACAGACTGGAATTAAGAGGCGGCCTTGTCGAGTATCTTCTAAGCGAGTATGGTATTTCTGTCGAAACCCGGGAAAAGGACAAGGTTGTAATCCCAGCTTTTAAGGGAGAGTTGTATTTTGAATATGCAGAGCCTGTTAAAGAGATTTAATTCACTTATCTTAACCCGTAGAAGTATTAGAGCATGACCTTCAGCAGGAGGAAACCGATGAATATTGCCGTGTTTTCCGATAGCTACTATCCATACATAAGCGGGGTTGTCCGTTCCATTGAATTATTCAGGCAGGAGCTTCAGAAACTTGGCCATAACGTTTATATTTTTGCACCGTCCTACTACCGGCAAGGGGAAGAGGAGGGAGTATTCCGTTTTCCGTCCGTAACCGCTCCCACCAACAAAGGATTTTCCCTGGCTCTACCCTTCGCACCCGGAGCCGGTAAAATGATCCGGGAACTGAAAATTGACCTGATCCATTGCCATTCACCATTCCTGCTGGGCAGCGTGGGCGCCCGCACAGCCAGGCGGCACAACCTGCCCCTGGTGTTTACCCACCACACCCTTTACGACCTTTATATCCACTATGTGCCGCTGTTTCCGGCCCTGGCCCGGAAGCTGGTGCTGGGTTATGTACGAAAATTTTGCAATAACTGCAATCTGGTAATCACCCCCACCAGCATAGTTGCCAGGCGGCTGCGAAAACTGGGCATAACCGCACCCATCCAGTCTATTCCCACCGGCGTCAAACTGGAGGAATTCGCCGGCACGGACCCGCGCTGGTTGCGCCGGGAATACGGTATCGGACCGGGGGAAAAAGTGTTGCTTTGTGTGGCCAGGTTCGGTAAGGAAAAAAACCTTGACATGGTATTGGATGCTTTCTTGCTGATTAACAGGGCTTATCCGGCAACACGCCTGTTTCTGGTGGGTTTGGGCCCTTATGAAAAAGAGCTGCGGGCTATAACAGCCGGCAAAGGCCTTGATTCCCGGGTAACTATTATCGGCCGCCCTTTATCCCGCCAGATCCTTGCCAACTACTATGCAGGCTCCGACCTGTTCATTTATGCTGCTGTCACGGAAACCCAGGGTATCATTATAAATGAAGCCCAGGCAGCGGGCCTTCCGGTTGTAGCTGTGGGAGTCAACGGAATTGCGGAAATGGTCAAGGAAGGATTTGATGGTTTCCTGACCCCGCCATCGGCAAAGGCCCTGGCTGAAAAAACCTTATTCCTCCTTCACAACGGAGAGCTGAGGCAGCGCCTGGGCAACCAGGCCAGAGAATCCGCCGAAAAAATCAGCGCGGCGAGCACCGCTGCAAGAATGGCCGGGGCTTATCAAGCATTGTTAAGCTGAAGTGTTTTTATTATACTGACATTGAATGTAATACAGTTGATTCTATTAAGACTGGTTCACATGAGACAAGCACAAAGAACTTAGGCAACAAACAGGGGGTTTTGGCATGATTTTAGAACGTATTTATAATTTAGCTTTACCGAGGCTGGCGGGCAAAAAAATAAAAGAGGTCAGGGTCGGACTGGGATTGATGGCGGTTGAACTGGATAGCGGTCCAATAGGTGTTACCTATGTTTTAAGAAGTGAAGTAGGTCATGGCTGTGGGGTTCTTCCCCAGGCTGGAAATCTTATTGGAAAACCTGCCGGGGAAATTGCCGGATGGGCTCTGCAGGGTAAAAATGTTATAACTGTAGCTATGGGATTAGCGGTATTAAATTCTGTTGCTGAATTCGACAAACTGGAAATGGAGCATGAACCTGACGACCCTGATGCGGCGTTTTCCACGGAAATACGGCCTGAAGATACAGTTGCGATTATAGGACATATCGGACCCCTTATTTTCAATCTAATAAACAAAGTCCAGCGCCTGTTTATCTTTGAGCGGGGAGAGGACGTTGGCGGCGGGGTATACCCGGAGAGTGCCCAGCCTGAACTTTTGCCTGAGTGCCAGGTGATTTTCATCAGCAGTACATCAATTATCAACGGAACACTGGAAAACCTTTTAAAATACTGTACCAAAGCCCGGGATGTGGTTATGGTTGGTTCCAGCACACCCATCTACCCTGAAGCCTTCAGCGGTACCGGAGTAACCGTTCTCTCAGGAACAAGGTGGTTTCCAGAAAATAGGGAAGCAATTTTAACCGGTATCAGCCAGTGCGTTGGAATGAGGCAATTAATTAAATACGGACAGAAAATATCGGTAAGAGTTGAAAACTAGGATTTTGGCAGTAATACTACAAATATAAAACGGTTAAGAGGTGTGATAACGTGAAAAAATCATGGTTGCTCCCTTGCGCCTTATTACTGCTCCTGCTTCTGGGAGCATTGGGCGGCTGTTCCGGCCAGCCGGGACCGGATGAAAAGAATTCTCCCCAGCAGTCTGCTCAGCCACCGCAGGCTGCCGCCGCAGTATTTGCCGAATATGTAGAAGTGCCGATAGACGTAAAGCCTGCCGTGCGTCCCTATGCGGTGGAACCCGGCCTGGCAAATATCACCAACAGAGATATGTTTGAATTGTCTCCGGCTGCCAGGGAACTTCTTGTCAAAAACGGCTTTGTAGTGGTCCCCAACCAGTACGAAAAAGAATTTTTCTCGCTGTACGAGAGAAACCGCTATGAACTGTTTCCGCTGTTCATAACTACCGATTCTGTTCTCCACAACTACCACCTGTTTTTTGACCACCTCTTGCGGGTTGTGGAAACCGAAAAACTAGCCGGAGAATTGCAGAAACTTAATCAAGCAATGTTGTCCCAGGCCCAAAACCAGTATAAAGACCTTAAGGGCACTGAGTGGGAGAACGCCGCCAAAAGGAATGTGGGCTTTTTTGCCGTGGCAGGCAAGCTCATGGATCCGGAGCTATCCGTCCCGTCAATGGTAAAGGATGTGGTAGCGAAAGAGCTGGCCCTGATTAAAAACCACCAGGGTATCGCTGTTTCGCCGCTGATGAACGCCGGCGGGAGCGATGAGCCTGACAGCGCTCTCCAGGAGGACTACTCCCAGTACATACCCCGGGGGCATTACGAAAGAACGGAGCTGCTGCAAAATTATTTTAAATCCATGATGTGGTACGGCCGCTTAACCTTTCGCTTAAAGAATGAGGATGAGACCAGGTCCGCAGTTTTAATGACCCTGGCCCTGAACCAGGGAGATAACAGGGTTAGCTGGGACAAGATCTATGCCACCACCAGCTTCTTTGTCGGCAAGAGCGATGACCTCTCTTATATTCAGTATAAGGAACTGATTGACAAGATTTATGGTGCGGATGCCTCTCTGCAGGCTGTGGTTTCCAGCCCTGAGCAGTGGAAGGACTTTTTAGCGGCAGCCGCTGAGCTGGCGCCCCCGGCCATAAATTCCCTGCCCATTTTCGATGAAACAATCCAGCCGGACCGGGAAGCTGAAATTAAAGGTTTTCGTTTCATGGGGCAGCGGTTTACCATTGACGCCTCCATTTTCCAGCGGCTGATCTACCGGGAGGTCAAGGAAAACAGCCAGGGTCAGAGGAGAATGCTGCCCAGGGGTCTGGACATCCCCGCCGCCATGGGCTCGGCGGAAGCCTATTCCATTCTGGACTCCATGGGGGAGACGGCTTACCGGGGCTACCCTGAAAACATGGATAAAATGAAAACATATATAGCCGGTTTGGGCAAAGAGACCTGGACCCAGAACCTCTACTGGAGCTGGCTTTATACGCTGATGCCCCTGCTCCAGGAAAAACCGGAAGGATACCCGTCGTTTATGCGCAATTCCGCCTGGGCCGGAAAAGAGCTCAACACATATCTGGGTAGCTGGACGGAATTAAAGCATGACACCATTCTTTACGCCAAGCCGGTCTATGCGGAAGCAGGCGGCGGCGGGGAGATGATTGACGATCGCGGTTATGTGGAGCCCAACCCCGAGCTTTATGGCCGCCTGGCTTCGCTGGTGAAAATGACCAGGGACGGACTCCAGGCGCGGGAACTGTTGAACGAGCGGGACCTGGAGAGCCTGAACAGGATGGAGCAGCTGATCCTGGACTTTAAAACTATTTCCGAGAAAGAACTGACTAACACCCCATTAACCGACGAGGAATATGATTTAATCCGCTCCTACGGCGGCCAGCTGGAGCACTTCTGGCTGGAAGCCCTGCGGGATGAGGGCATCGACCACCGCTCCGCCATTTATGACCGGCCAGCCGCGCTGGTGGCGGATGTGGCCAACGATCCCAACGGCCGGGTGCTGGAAGAAGCCACCGGCAACATCTTTGAGATTTATGCTGTTGTGCCGGTGGATGGTAAACTGAGGATTGCCCTGGGCGGGGTCTATTCTTACTACGAGTTTCCCTGGCCTCTAAATGACCGGCTGACCGATTCCAGGTGGCATAAAATGCTCAACGACTGGCAGGTTCCGCCATTGCCTCAATGGACTGACGCCTTTATTGCCCAGGAAAACCAATGAAGAAGCTAAAACCTGAATTAAAAGAGAAACTAAAAAGAAACTAAAATGAGATAAAAATGTAACTGGAATGCAACTAAGATGAAGCTGGAAGGATACTGGACTACAGTGCCTTTGAAGCGGCACCGGTCAAAGGACTGAAAAACAAAAAAAGCATTTTCAGGTTAATTATGAAACTAAAAAAAACTTTGCTGTTTACCATAATAACTGTAATTATTCTTGGCGGCTTCGGCTGCCTTTTCTTTAAAGCTGTTCGGCCGGGTGCCCCAGGCAGCTCTTCAGCTGAAGCGAATTTCGCAGCTTTTAAAGAGCAGGAGCTCCGGCTGCCGGTCAGGCAGGAGCCTGTCTGCCTGGTTGCCGTCGGGGATATCATGCTTTCCCGGGGTGTGGCCGGGGAAATCAGGAAACACGGGGGTGATCCGGGCCACCCCTTTGCAAAAATGAAAAGATACTTGAAAAGCGGCGATATTGTTTTCGGCAACCTGGAAAACCCGGTTACGCCGGGCCGGGAAATCATGCTGCCGGAGAGGGTTCTGCGCGCCGATCCGGGCGTGGCAGCGGCTTTGCGGGAAGCCGGTTTCACTATCCTTTCCCTGGCCAACAATCACCTATCTGATTTCGGAACCCGGGGCATTCTGGACACTTTTCAATATCTGGAGCAGGCGGGTCTTGGGTATGCCGGGGCCGGAAAAATGGAAAGGGAGGCCTATGCCGCATGTTATACCGAAGTAAAGGGGCTCAAGCTGGCCTTCCTGGCCTTTTGCGACCCCGTCCTGGCGCCTGGAGACTGCCTGGCTGGGGCCGGTCATCCCGGTGTAGCCGGCTTTGACCAGGAAAAAGTACAGGCCGCCCTGCGGGAGGCCCGGGAAAAGGCCGATATTGTGGTGGTGTCCATGCATGCCGGTACGGAATACGAGCCTGCGCCGGAACTTGCCCAAATCCGCTTTGCCCGCATGGCGGTGGATGCCGGAGCGGACCTTGTTTTGGGGCACCACCCCCACGTGTTACAAAGAGTGGAGGAGTATAAAGGAAAGTTCATCTTTTACAGCCTGGGCAATTTCGTCTTTGATCAGAAGTGGTCCCGGGCCACGCGGGAGGGCCTGCTGGCCAAAATATTCATCACCCGGGATGGCGTGGAGAAGATTGAGTGCCTGCCCTTTTTCAGCAACGATCAAAACCAGCCCCAGCTTTTGGAGGGGGAAGATGCTGAACGGGTTTTGAAAGCGCTGGATTTGGATCTGGAGGAAGCGGCTGTCCCGGCCTGGGATCAGGAAAGCCGGGTTTTTAAAGAGATCAAGAGCTATGTATTTTATGCCCGGAAGACCCCGCCGGCATCCAGGCTGCACAAAGAGCGCCATCATGATCTGGACCGGGACGGCAGCCCCGAGGTTTATTCTCTTCAGGACGGTAAATTAAAGGTCACAGACGGCTCCCGGTTAATCTGGCAGTCCCAGGATGACTGGTGGGTGGATGATTTCTTTTTGGGCGATTCTGACAACAACAGTATTCCCGAGCTGAACCTGCTGGTCTGGAAAGCGGGGAGTTTCGGGCCGCACAAGCCCTTTTGGGTTACAGAGGAGGACTATAGCGTCAAAAACCACCTCTTTATCTTTAAGCTGGTTGAGGGCGTTATTAAGCCGGTGTGGCAGTCATCCAACCTGGACCGGCCAAATTATGAAGCGGGCCTTGCAGATCTGGACGGGGACGGCACAAATGAGCTTGTGGTCGTGGAAGGGGAGTATGACGATCCCGGGGTGCGGGAAGCCGGCGTCTGGAGGTGGAACGGCTGGGGCTTCAGCAAGATCTCTTACGGGGAGCCCCAGGATCTGTAATACCGTAGTATTCATGGCGCTATTAATAATTCCAAAGCCCTGCTTGCACCTCCTTTTTTACTCAATTTTAGAAAATACTTGATAACCATTTGCTTTAAACCATTTTTTTGCCTTATCAGGTTTAAAATCATGGTTTTTTTGATTTTCCCGACTAAAGCAATGATTTTTTCAGGGCTGTAAAACTGCGTGGTACGAAGCACAATCCATCTGATGCCTTCCTCAACATATTTTTGGGCTATTCTTATAACTTCCTGATCGTTAAACTCGCCTTCTTTTTTTACTAGCCCCCAGCTTTCTCCCAGCGAACAGTACCTACAGTTCATCGGACAGGCCCTATAGCTTCCCATAAATACGCTCTGTCCCTGCATACTACTGAGGCAACTTCTCTGGCAGCCATGGATAGCATGAAATATTCTCCGTCGGCGGTTTTTTAATACAATCACAAGATTAAAATGAACAAGAAGATTATGCAAATCTTGCTGGATAAGAATTGATAAAAGGAAAAATTTTATCGAATATCGATATAATTATGTTGTATTACAATAATGTATTTGTTATAATGCAAATAATTAAGGGTGCATTCCACCCGGTTCAGAAAGGAAGAAATCTATGTGGAGCAGCGAGAAATCCATCATTTTGAGTAAGCTGAGTGTTTTGTTTTTTATGGGTTTGCTTTTAGCTGCAGTGGTGACGGCGCCCTGGCTGACCCGCTGGTTTGTGGACTTTTCCCAGGCCGGGCTCAAGGTAGAAGAAGCTGTGTATTTTATGGGAACCATCTATGTGGGAGCTGTTCCTGCTGCTTATCTGCTCTATAGTCTGTTGAAACTGCTGGTCCGGATTGAAACCGGTCAGGTATTTACCGCCGAAAACGTAGAATTATTGAGGCGGATCTCCTGGAGTTGTTTTGCGGGTGCGGGAGTAGCTCTGATTTCCCTGTTTTACTATTATCCATGGTTCTTTATGGCGGTGGCTGCTGCTTTTATGGGCTTGATCGTGCGGGTGGTGAAGAATGTAGTCGCCCAGGCAGTGGAACTGAAAAACGAAGCCGATTACACAGTATAGGGGAGGGGGAGCAGGCATGCCAATCATAGTAAATTTGGATGTAATGATGGCCAAAAGAAAAATATCCTCCGGCGAACTGGCTGAAAAGATCGGCATCAGTCCAGCCAATCTCTCCATCCTTAAAACCGGCAAGGCTAAAGCTATTCGTTTCTCGACCATGGAGAAGATCTGCAAAGCACTGGATTGTCAGCCCGGAGATATTCTCGAATATAAACCGGACCAAGAGTAAGGAGGGATCGTTAATGGATGGGCTTTCGATGAATAAAAACGAGTCAGCTATGATTCCAGAACCCCCGTCTTGGGGCGGGACCGGGGAAAGCGCACCGGCTGTCCCCCTATTGAAAAAGGTAAAAGCGCCCTTTGCAGTCGACCGCAGGGACAGCTATTTCGCCCTGTTTGCCTTTGTCCTGGGTTTTCTTTTTGTCCGCTGGGTATTATTCTCCTGGCAGGGCTGGGGAGTGACCTTGTTCACCCTGTTATTCTGCGGTTCAGTGACCGTGTATATGCTGAAAAAAGGAGTGCAGGTCCCCAGGGCCGGCTGGTTCTGGCTGGCGGTGGTGCTGCTGATTGGACTAAGCTTCAGCCTGTGGACCAACAACGGCCTGGTTCCCTGGCACGGCCTGCTGTTATTCTGCAGCGCCGTGTACTGGATCCTGTGTGCCGCCGGACTGCTCATCCTGGGCAAAACCAGCGATTTACTTTTATTGGACAGCTATAATGCCTTGCTGGTTATTCCCTTCAGTAATTTCGGCTGCCAGTATAAGAGCCTGGCCCTTCTGGGCAACGATAAAATTGCCCGGGGAAAACAGGTTTTCTCTATAGCATTAGGTTTATTCTTAACCTTTATTGTAGCGGCCATGGTTTTACCCCTGCTGCTGGCAGCGGACGGCGGTGGTTTTGCTAAACTGATCAATGGGATATTGGACGGATTCAGGGGGATGGGCGATAAGTTTTGGGAAACATTCTGGCAGCTCATTCTTGCTGTTCCCGTTGCAGCCTATATCTTCGGTCTGGTTGCCGGCAGCGTTCATAAAAGAGGAGCCTGTTCCTTTGAAAAGGACAGCACCCTTCAGAAGATTTCAGGCTTGCGGATACTGCCCATGACTACGGTTTATATTCTGATGGGCCTGTTGTGTACGCTTTATATAGTATTTATCGGGAGCCAGGTGCCTTATTTCTTCTCTGCCTTTGCCGGCCAACGGCCGGAGGGGTGGCAGGTTTATTCGGAATATGCCCGCACTGGATTCTTTGAGCTGTGCCGCATCGCAGTCATAAACCTGTTTGTATTGACAGCAGCCAACATTATGAGCCAAAAGCACAGCAGGGATAGTGTGTTCCTGAAGGTACTCAACGCATTGCTGGCCATGCTCACACTGGTGCTTATTGCCACGGCCTTCAGCAAAATGGCCCTGTACATCGGGGCCTACGGATTATCTATGCGCCGGCTGCTGCCCTGTGTTTTTATGATCTTTATGGCCGTCATATGCGGGGGAGTCATAGCGCTGCAAAAATGGTCATTCTCCATCACCCGCCTGGCAGTTGGGGCAGGGGTGGTTATGTTCTGTATGCTGTGTCTAGTAAACCCGGACAGCCTGGTGGCCGGATACAATGCAGACCGTTATTTGTCCGGAACGCTGGAGAACTTTGATGTGGAGATATTATACCGGTCCGGACCGGCCGGTGTCGATTCGGCCCTTCTGGTATATGAACAAACCAATGATCCGGTGCTGCAGTTTAAGCTGAAGGAATATCTGCTGGCCCAGCAGCGGCAGGTTGATAGGGTGGCCGGAGAGCCGGGCGACAATTGGGAAAGTGCCCGGGCGCGGCACAGGATTACCGGATACTTCAATTAACAAAGATAACATTCTCCCTGACACTCAACTAAAATCAGCTCAGGACAGGTTTAGCCGGCATGAACCTGTTAACGGCAGAATAAAAGAGCCTAAAAAGCTCTTTTCTTCTAAAATATTTTAATTCTTAACAAGAACTACATTAATAGCTTTTACTAATGCACTTACTTTGTCGCCTTTTGAAAATTTTGCTTCTTCCAGACTGTCTCCCGTCATCACGGACGTGAGCCGGATTGCGTTATCCGTTCACCCGCCAACTCACATGGTCACCTGAGCCATAACATTATCCCTTTTGATTTCCTCAATCTCGCCATAAACATTATTCCGTACGCCGGCTTCCAAAAAATCCACCTCCCATAAACATTAGTTTAGAAGTTTGTGCTTCGGTTCTTATAAGACTATCAAGGGCAAGCTATGCAACCAGACACCTTAAAAACTGTTGGCTGGTTCCCCTGATCACTCAGTTATAGCTTTTCTTTTTTCGGCTTTAATTATGCATTAAATTAATTTATTTGAAATATATAGTTTGTCTATTTATAATGGTCTTTAGGAGTTGGAATAGGAATACCGCCTGCAAATATTACGACTTACCTCCCGCAGTCTAATCCTGATTAATTTAATATATTTATGAAACATTGTGACATAGCCGGACTGGTTACCCTGGCAGTATTGACTGTACAGTCCGGGTTAGTTTATTAAACAAACTCTGCTCTACCAGGTTAAGCCGGAAATAAAATCAGCGGTTTCCTGCCTTACCGGTTTTGAAAAAAGCTGCCCGGTTGGACCGTATTCCACTACCTGGCCGGCCATCATCAGTAACGTCTGGTGAGCAACCCTTTTAGCCTGAAATAAGTTATGGGTCACCAGAACAATGGACAGCGTACCCGACAATTGAGTAAGGAGTCGCTCGATCAGCATTGTGGAGGCGGGATCCAGACTGGAACATGGCTCATCAAGCAATAAGACCTCCGGTTCTACAGCCAGTGCCCGGGCAATGGCCAGTCTCTGTTTTTGCCCGCCGGATAGCTCCCCGGCAGGGTGCTCCAATTTGTCCTTTACTTCCTCCCAGAGACCGGCCTGTTTCAAGCTGCGTTCACATATATCACGCAACTTCCGCTTATTCTTTTCACCATAATACCGCGGCCCAAAAAGAACATTTTCCCGCACGCTCATGGGCAGGGCCACAGGAGTTTGGAATACCATGCCAACTCTGCGGCGGATTGAGGCTGCATCGTTTTTTTGATAAATGTCCTCACCATTGAGCAAAATCTTACCGCTGCAATTAAAACCACGATCCAACTCAGCCGTCCTGTTAATACTTTTTAAGAGCGTTGTTTTGCCGCAACCGGATGGTCCAATAACGGCAAAAATCCCCTGTCCATTGAACTCCAGGTCAATATTATGCAAGACAGGGTATTTTTCGAAAAACACACTCCAGTTCTTAACCTGGATAGACATATCAGTAACCTCCTTTTCCCTGCCGCCCCTTGAGCAATAACGCGGTGATGTTTAAAAACAGGAGCAACAGCACCAGCAATAGAGCTGTGCCATAGGCTTTCTCCATAGAAATATGCTGGCTGAATAAGATATACAAATGGTAGGGCAGAGCCATAACCGGCTCCATTAAGCCTCCGCTCATCCCGGCAGAAATAACGGCCGCAGTTACCATGATCGGAGCTGTGGCCCCGGCAGCGTAACCCATTGCCAATAAAATGCCGCTTAATATGGCCGGCGCCGCCTGAGGGATAATGACCCGGTGCAGCATGTACCAGCGGGAAACACCCAGCGCAGCGCCGGCCAGACGGTACTGCTCATTTACAGCCAGCAGCGCATCCCTTGCAGTAAGCACGATGACCGGGAAAATCATGATCCCCAAAGACAGGCCGCCGGCCAGCAAGGAAAATCCAAAACCCAAATAGACCACAAAAAAGGCATAGCCGAAGAGTCCGGTAACGATCGAAGGAATCCCGGCCATACACTGAATGGTTATATTGACAAGGGTTGTAAATTTTGAAGACTCCCCGTATTCGGACAGGTAGATTGCTGTGATCAAGCCGGGCACAGCGGCCGCAAGAACAGCGATTAAAACAAGCAAGAGAGTGCCTTTAATTGCTGGCAAAACCCCTCCACTGGTACCAAGTGGCAAACCCCTGGGTGCAGTGGTTAAAAACTCAACTGTCAATGAGGAGCCGCCACGCAGAAGAAGGTATCCAATAATTCCGGTTAAGACCAGCAGTATGGCCAGGCCGGCGCTCCAGAACGTTGCCAGTAAAAACCTGTCCTTAAAGCTTCGTGAAATCAATTTTTCCTCACTACCCTGCCATAATCTTTTCTTATAACCGTTAAAACGAGGTTGATTATAAAGAGAATGATGAGTAAAACCAGTCCGGCAGCAAATAGAGCCTGGTAATGCGGACTGCCGGCTTCCGAGGTGCCCAGTTCCAGGGCAATCAGGGCGGATAGGGGTTCCCCCTTGCTAAACCAGGATGTTGGCAAATGCAAGGTGTTTCCCGCCAGCATTAAAACCGCCATTGTTTCCCCCGCTGCCCGGCCAAAACCCAGGATCAGGGCTCCCAGCAAGCCTTTTTTAGCTAAAGGCAGCAGCACCCGCAGCGCTACATACGGCCTGGACGCGCCGAGTGCTAGAGCCGCCTGCCTGTATTCTGCAGGAATGGAACGAATTGCAGCCTCGGAGGTGGTTACAATATACGGTAAAACCATCACGGTCAGGACCAGTGAAGCACAAAACAACGACTCGCCGCTGGCCATGTCAAAAGAAACCTCAAACCACTTGACTAAAACCGTTGCCCCAACAAAACCATACACCACCGAGGGAATACCGGTGAGGATGTTCAAGACCGGCCTAATAACCCCGGCAAGCCAGGCGGGGGCAAACTCCGCTAAAAAAACCGCCCCGCTAAATCCCAGGGGCGCAGCAATAAACATCGCCCCAAGAGCTACCCAAAGGGTGCTGAGAACCATCGTCCCCAGGCCCAACTGCGGGGGGCTGGCAAGAGGACTCCAATCAGTCCCGGTAATTATCTTTAATCCAAAGGAAGACCATACCGGCCAGCTTTCCCTGGCGATAAAAACAACAATCGCCAGCAGCAGGATGGTGGCACAGGCCGACACCACCAGGCTAGTAAACCTTGCCAGAGTATCTGCCATTGGCTTGCTCTTCTTTAAACTTCGCATAACACCAACCCACAAAAAACTGTGGGTAGTCAAATACCCAACTACCCACAGTTTTTTTGTTTTTTTTGTTGCGGCGCCGTCAGATTGCTAATTGGCGGCAGGGATGAAGCCCATCTCTTCCACCACCTGGCGCCCCTTCTCGGACATCAGGTAGTCTATAAAGAACTTCAGCTGCCCCTTGGGCTCCTCCTTTGTGAATATCAAAAGCGGGCGGGCGATCTTGTATTTTCCGCTGCTTATGTTTTCCGCAGTCGGAGCAATACCCTCAACACTGAGCACGCTAATTTTACCTTCGTTCTGTGCTACCATCCCGGTGGAAACATAGCCGATTGCGTCCGCATTTTCCATTACCTTGGCAGCAAGGGCGCCCATTGAAGGAATTTGGAGGGCCTCCTTGGCGATAGGCGTCCCCTTCATTACTAACTCGTCAAATACCTGGCTTGCTCCACCGCCCAAGTCTCTGACAGCGACAATAATAGGGCGATCCGGCAGCCTCTCATCAAGCTGCTTCCACGTGCTTATTTCACCGGCAAAGATTTTTTTGACTTCTTCCGTCGTGACATCAGGCTTGACCTGAAGCACCGGATTTTTGGGATTAACGGCTATGGTCAGGGCATCTGTGCCCAGCCTATAGATTTTCCCGTTGGGCATTTTTTCTTTTTCGCTATCTTTTATATCCCGCGCAGTCATACCGATATCCACAGTACCTTCGGTAGCCGCCTTAACACCAAAACCGGAACCGCCGGTTGATACAAAAATAACAA
>FZPS01000081.1_pt624 | contig 18219 bp, 16 predicted proteins | sample 1817821 | NCBI WGS metagenome assembly FZPS01 (sample SAMEA104158645, study PRJEB21678) | metagenome | place: Germany | collected 2015-04-21
GCGGGACGATATGAGGGAGGATGCGAGTGATGTGCTCTTCAGGCTCGGCTTGCCGCCATGGGTGGCGGCGAGGACCGAGGTGTTGGAGTGGCATCGCGTGGTCGGTGGAGTGGGGATGGCGCGCTCCAGCGGATCGATGGGGCGCGGCTGCATCGAGGTGGAGTACGCCGTGATGGGCGCTCGCCAGGAGCGCGTGAGGTGACCGGGTTTTGCCCGGTATGTGCGGCGTTTGGCGTGGAACGGAGCATTTTCTGGGTGCGGGTGTCAGGCAGGTCGCGCGATGCGCGGGCCTTGGCCTTCATCCGTAGGAGGCAGATCATCGGTGATCACCTACTTTGAGAGTCTCAATCCCGTGGTGCAGGCCCTTCTAGGCACGCTCTTTACGTGGTTCATGACGGCGTTGGGTGCCGGTGCCGTCTTTATCCGAAAGGAGATGAGCCGCAGGATGCTCGACGGCATGCTGGGGTTCGCCTCCGGGGTGATGATCGCGGCCAGTTTCTGGTCGCTGCTCGCTCCGGCCATCGAAATGGCGGAGGAAACCAACCGGTCGCTGTCCTGGGTCCCTGCGGTGACAGGGTTCCTGCTCGGCGGCCTTTTCCTGCGCCTGATCGATTGGGTGCTGCCGCACCTCCACCCGGGCATGGAACTCGACGAGGCGGAGGGGATTCCCACTTCGTGGCGCCGGAGCGTCCTGCTGGTGCTGGCTATCACCCTGCACAACATTCCCGAGGGGCTGGCCGTGGGGGTGGCCTTCGGAACCGCGGCTTTCGGTCTTTCCTCCGCCACGGTTTCCGCCGCGGTGGTGCTGGCGCTCGGCATCGGCATCCAGAATTTCCCCGAGGGGATCGCCGTAGCCGTCCCCCTCCGGCGCGAGGGGCTCTCCCGGGGCAAGAGCTTCCTGTACGGGCAGCTGTCGGGGATCGTGGAGCCGATCGCGGGGGTGGTGGGGGCCGCCGCCGTGCTATGGATGCGCCCGATCCTCCCCTATGCGCTTTCGTTCGCCGCCGGGGCCATGATGTTCGTCGTCATCGAGGAACTGATCCCCGAATCCCAGGCCGAAAAGAACACCGATATCGCGACCATGGGCGCCATGTTGGGCTTTGCGGTCATGATGACGCTCGACGTGGCGCTGGGATAGGGGTATTCACCGGTGCCCATCCGTGAGCGCCGGTGAATGCCCCTGAATGGCGATGAAACGGATGCCCAGGGTGACGGCAAGTGCGCCCAGGAAATATCCGGCCGGGGTGAACAGGCCGTTCCGCAGGGCGAGTGCGTAGTACCAGACGTAGTTGCTTCCCAGGTACATTTCATGGGCGTGGCGGAGGAGCACCGCGAGGGCGGGAAGCGCGCCGGCCAGGATTCCGGCAATCGCCAGCACCCTCCCTTTCAACGAGGGCGCGCGCCCGATCAGGGTCCACAACCACGCGGGGAGCAGCAAAAAGAGCCACGCCCAGTGGGAGTTGCGCACAAAAGCAAGGGCGACGGTGATGACCAGGAGCGCAAGCAGCGCCGCTTTCGCGGCGGCATACCGTGGCCGGGGCCATTCCTGGAGCGCGTACCTGCACACCGCCCAGGAGGTGAAGGCGATGAGGATGGCGGCCCCGAAAACGGCCCCGAGGACCTTCCAGTCCGGGTTGGCGAGGGCTGGGTCGCGCGCCGTCGCCGGGTAGAGGGGGTACGTCGGCAGGAGGCGCAGCGCCCCTGCCAGCCGGATGCCGAGGAAAAGGACCAGGAAGGGGAGGAATGTGGCCGCCACGGCCCAAAGTTCCCTGGTGAGCTGGGCGGCGTCGAAATGGGCGCGCGCGTCCGCGATGCACCGCCAGAGAAAGAGACCGAGCGGCAGAAACCACAACAGCTGAACGACCCTGGCCCAGGGAAGCGCCAGGAATTTCCCGCTTTTTCGGAGGATGGCATCGGGCGCTTCGCGGGGGATCGTCGGAGCTTCGTCCAGGGAGCGAGCGAGACGTTCTGCGGCCAAGCCGAAGGCGCGCACGCTCTCCGGCTTGATGTTGGCGATGCTGTCGCCGGGCGAGTGGAACAGCTCCCGAACGCGGACGGGGTCAGCCGATACGCTTCCAAGGTTGATGGCGGGGATGCCTGCCTCGAGGAACGGTCCCTGGTCCGAGCGGGGGACTGCGAGCGCCCGTTCGACTGTTTCCACGAGTCCCGAAGCTTGCCGCACGCCGAGGCCCTGGGCGGAAGCGGCCTCCGCCGCCAGGCGGCGCAGCCAGGGGGGCGCGTACCCCGTCCTCCGCCCGGCCGCTCCCAGGCGGAAAGCAGCCAGCTCTCCCGCCGCCACGTGGTCGAGCGAGAGGAGTGCGACGATGTGCCCTTTCAGCGGATACCCGGCCGCCAGATCCGCGGCGCCGACGTTCCCCCACTCCCCCCCGTCGGTAAAGGCGAAGAGGAGGCTCCGGCGCGTCGGGACCTGGGAAAACACGCGGGCGAGTTCCAGGAGCACCCCGACGGCGGCGCCGTTTTTCATCCCCCCCTCGACGGTGGTGGCGGCGGTGTCGTAATGGGCGACGAGGGCGACGATCTCCTCGGACGCTCCCTTCTTGAGCGCCAGCACGTTGCGTCCCACCCGGTTGCGGTTCTTGATCCTCGCGTCGAAGTGGATGAATTCCACCTCGTAACCGAGCGCGGAGAGGGAGTCGATCAGGGTTCCGCTCGATTGCCGGGACTCCAGGCTGCCGAAGAGCCGGTTCGGGTTCTCCGTCACGAATGCGCGCGCGGCCCCCAGCGCGTGTACGGCGTCGAAGGAAAGCGGGGCGCGGCTGACGGGCATATCGGGCGCGCGCGCGGAGAGGAGCCATGAAATCAGCGCGGCGGCGATGACGGCAACCGCCAGGACAATGCGGACAGTCTCCCTTGATCTCGTTTCCATGGGCCCTCCTTCATGGGCAAATCGGACCCATCTTATCGCAAAGCGGGGCGCGCGCGGGCGAATTTCGGATCGTTACTGCAGGAGGGCCGTGGAGGCGGTTCCGGTCACGCGCAGCAGCTCGAGCCGGCGCTCGATCAGCGTCTGTTCCGCCTCGACAACGGCGAGCTCCTTCTGGCCGAGTTCGAGGCGGCTTGCCGCCCGCTCCTTGTCGCTGATCCGGCCCTCCTCAAAGAGCACCTCGCCCAGTGCGTCCAGCTCCCTGGCCGCCGCCAGGTCCTGGCGTGCCACTTCCTCGGCTCCGCGGGCGATCTCGAGCGCGCCGAGCGCGCGCTCGATGTTCACCCTCAGGTCCGCCTTCAGTCCCTCGAGCCGGTAACGCTCCTCGGCCGCCTCCAGCCTGCTCTGGGCGATGCGGGCTCCGGTCCGGGACCCGGTGAGGAGGGGGACCTCGATGGAAAGCCCCAGGAGGTAGTTGTGCCGCTCGAAGCGACGGTAGTAATCCTCGTAGTTGTTGGAACGGCTGAACAATGCATATTCAGTGACGAAGTTCACGCGCGGGTGGCGCTCCCCCCGTTCCGCGGCGAGGTGGAATTCCCTGGCCTTGACGACGGCTTCGGCTTCGAGGATCTCGGGCGTGGAGGCGACCGCCCGCTGGTAGAGGACTTCGGCCGTTTCCCCTTCCGGCCCGGGCGCGATCCGGGGATCGCGGGTCTCGATGGAATCGACGCCGTCGATCCCCGTCAGGACCAGCAGTTCAGCCTGGAGCACGCGCGCCTCTTCCCGGGCGACCAGCAATTCCTGCCGGGCGGCGGCGGCGGCGGCCCGGGCGACGGCGGCATCGACCGGGCGCGCCTTCCCCTCCTCGAGCAGCGCTTCGGTCGTCTCCTGCTGTTTCAGGGCCGGCTCCAGCTGCCGTTCGGCCAGCGCCAGGATCTTGCGTGCCTGGTGCAGCCGGCTGTAACAGAGGGCGGTCCGGAGGGCCACCTCGTTGCGCACCCGTTCGGAGGCGAAAGAGCCGGCGCGGGCCGACTCCTTCGATTCCCTGATGAGGTTGGAGTTCTTCGCGCTGAGGATGGACTGGCTCCCGATGATCTTGAATATGGAGGGGGCGCTCCCCTCGATGCTGAGCGGAAAGCCGTTGTTATAGGCCAGGCCGGTTCCCGCGCTCACCTGCGGCCGGTTGAGCGCGCGGCTTTCCCGCACCGACTCGCCGGCGCGGGTCGCCTGGGTGCGGGCGAGCAGCACCTCCGGGGAGCGTTCCAGTGCCGAATGGACCGCCTCCGCGATTGTCAGCGCCCGCGCCCCGGCCGGCGCCTCGGAAGCATGGGCCCCTGCCAGGCACAAGGTCAAAACAACAAGGGTTGGCGACCATCTGTTCATAACTCGACCCCTCGGATGTGTGGTTTGGAAACGGGCTCGTCCCGGGAGCGGTACGGAAGCCTATGGTATCTGCGCCAGCGCGTCCTTGGCCCGGGTGTGTTCGGGGTTGAACCGGAGCGCGGTCTGGAACGCCTCGCGGGCTCTGGCACGATCGCCCCGGGCGAGGGCGCTTGCGCCGATCCAGTAGTGCACCTCTTCGTACGAGGGGTCTCCGTCATGAAGCGGTCCGCCGGCGAGAGCCGCAAGGCTCCGATCCGCTTCGTCCAGGTCGACGCCGAGGCTCACCCGCGCCGAAGCCACCAGCAGCGCCGTGCTCCGGGATTTCGGGTCCAGGCCCAGGGCCTTGAGGCCGGAGTCGAGCGCTCCCCGGTAGTCTTTGCGGTCGAACCGGTATTCGGCCAGGTCCCGGTGGGAGCTGGCGTGCCGCGGGTGTTCGACGGTGGCCCGCAGCAGGGCGGTTTCGGCCTTCTCCCACTCCTTGTTCCTGATGTACAGGGTCGCTTCCGCGATCGCTTTCTTGGACGGATCGATCTCGGCGATCGCTTTCACCTCCGCCTCCGCCTTGTCCTTCCCCCCGCCCACCACGCCCGGAGCCTGGAGGTAGTATTCGAGCAGGTCGAACCGGACGTCGATGTCCCGGGGCGCCAGGTCCCTGGCGGTCTCAAATTCCCTGACGACCTTTCGGGCCAGCGAGAAGGCCGAGGTGAAAAAAGCGCGGGAGGCCTGGTCGCCGTAGGCGCGCCCGAGCCAGAGATGGTAACGAGCGTTGCGGGGCTCGATCTTCACCGCTTCCTCGAGCTCCCGGCTGGCCTGTTTCCATTCGCGCAGCCGGGTATGGGCCCGGGAGAGCCGGAATCTGACCTCCGCGTCCTTCGGGCTGGATCGGGCCAGGTCCCGGAGCAGGTTCGCGGCCTGCCGGTATTCCCCCCTGCCGTAGTGGGCTTGCGCCTTTTCCAATCCTTCGCCCGCGGCGGCCGTTCCCGCTGTCAGGGCCATCAGCAGCAAAATGATGACGGACCTCATGGTCTCCTTCCCGGTCTCACCGGACCGCAGGACGGGAGTTTTTTGCCTTCATCCCCGTTCTCATACCTATACCCCAATGTTTGCGGCCGGTTCAAATATATCTTCCTCCCCTTTCCTTGGGTGACCCCGGGCCGGAGCGGATCGAAGCGCGACGGAATGCCGCTTGTCTGCGGCGGCCGCCCGTCCTATCCTGATGACTTATGATCCTGGTGGTCGCCGCACTGGAGGAGGAACTGAAAACCGGCATGAAGCACTGCCGCGGGCTGGTACGCGTGTCGGGTGGACGGCTGCGTCGTGGAACCCGGGACGGGAGACCGGTGGGTTTTTTGCGCGCGGGGGTGGGCCCTGAAAAGGCCGCCCGGAATCTCGCCGAAGCGCTCGACAGGATCCGCCCCGATCGGATCCTGGTGGTGGGGTACGCCGGGGCGCTCGACCCGGGCCTGGAGCTGGGGAGCCTGGTGGCCGTCACGCGCGCGATCGGGTTCAGCCTCGATCCGGAGGACCCGGACTGGGACCGGGTGCGGGTGGAAGAAACGTTCGAGCTGGATGACGCGCACGCGCTGGTCCGCGCGGCGGAAGCCGCGGGAATCGGGGCGACCGCCGGGATCGCCCTCACATCCCCCCACGTCCTGGGGAACCCGGCGCACAAGGAGAGCCTTTTCCGGTCGCTGCACGCCTCCATCGTGGATATGGAGACGGCGGCCCTGGCACGGGTGGCGGCCGGGGCGGGGGTGCGCCTGGCCTGCATTCGGGCGGTCAGCGACGAAGCCCGCGACACGTTTCTGCAGCCCTTCGCCTTCGATCCCGCCTCGGGGGCGGGCACACGGGTTCGGACGCTGTTGCAGACGGGAATGGCCCACACCTGGCGGCAGTGGAGGGAGAACGCGGCGGCGGCCGGGGCAAGCCTTGAAAAATTCCTCGAGCGGTATCTCTAGGGGTCGAGGAGACAGGGACAGTCCCGGGACTGTCCCCGCGCATGCGATCGCCGCGGCTACTCCATCGTCAAGGTGGTCGATTCGACGAAGTAGACGTTCCCCATGGCGGGGAATTCCTTCTGAGTGACGGTCCCGGCGACCCGCACCTTGTGCCCCTGGGGGGGTTCCTCGGTGGCCTCCGGAATCGAAGCCCAGATATAGTTGTTGCCTGCCGAGAGCTTGAACAGCTTGAACGAAGCCAGGGGAGTACGGGTGTCCGCCATGCCCACCACCACGACCTCCTCCCCGACCCGGTCGGCGATCCCTTCCTGAAGGTCCTTGACCGCCACCGTCCCCGCAGGGGTCGAGGAACAGCCCAGGGAAATCAATATCCACAATCCGAGAAAAATCGCCGTCGAAAGCTTTTTCATCGCACTGCCTCCTTGCATAGAACCTGGTCCGAGAGCACGCTTGTCCATTGTAGGCTATCATACACTGATTGCAGAGCTTGGGGCAATCAACTTAACGGGGGTGGGCTGCGGCGCCCGCATCCGCCCGCGCACCCCTGCACCCCGGGTGCAGGGAATGGTACACTGGGCCGGTACACAACGAAGGAGAGGGTGACGATCATGACGGATGCGGTGGTGCAGAAAGGGCGTTCGCTCAAGCCGGCGGCGTGGATAGTAGGTGCAATTCTCCTGGTTTTTCTCGCCCAGGGAGTTTTCCGGGTCGGGGGGAACCCCGAGGTCCGGATCCAGCCGGCGATGCCCGTCATCGGGCAGCGGACGCCAGTGACGATCGAGATCGCCGAGCCGCGCCGGGGCTTGTCCCAGGTAAGGGTCGAGCTCGTGCAGGAGGACCGTTCCGCGCTGCTGTTCGAAAAGACCTACACCCCCGCCGCGCAGGTTCCCTTCCTGGGATCCGGGACCGGCAGGGACACCATCCTGGTCGAGGCCGGCCGCCGGAATTTTCCCGCCCTGACCGGGGGGGAGGCGACCATCCGCGTGACGAGCGCACGGGCCGGCACCTGGCTCCGGCGCCCGGATCCTCATGTAGTGGAACTGACCCTGCCGGTTCGGCTTACCCCCCCGTCACTCGAGGTCCGGTCATCGCACACCTACGTCAACCAGGGGGGATGCGAGGCCGTGGTCTACAGGGTGGGAGAATCGGCCGTGCGGGACGGCGTGCGCGCCGGTTCCTGGTGGTTCCCGGGATTCCCGCTTCCGGGCGGGGGGGAACGCGACCGGTTCGCCTTCTTTGCGGTTCCCTATGACATGGACCGGCCGGAGGTCCGGCTGGTGGCGGAGGACGCGGCGGGGAACGCGGCGGAGACGAGCTTCATTGACCGGTTTTTCCCGAAGCCGGCGCAGACCGACACCATCCAGGTCTCCGACCCTTTTCTCGCCAAGGTGGTGCCGGCGATCCTTTCCCGGACACCGGAATTCAGGGAACGGGGGACGCTGCTCGACAGCTACCTGGCCATCAACCGGGAGATGCGCGATGCGAACCAGAAGACGATCCTGGAGCTGGCGCGGAAATCGACCCCCGGCTTCCTCTGGCGCGGCGCCTTCGTCATGATGCCCAACAGCAAGAAGACCGCATCCTTTGCCGAACGGAGATCCTATCTCTACCAGGGGAGGGAAGTGGATGTCCAGACGCACCTGGGGTATGACCTGGCGTCGGTCAAACGGGCGCCGGTCCCCGCCGCCAACTCGGGGGTGGTGCTCTTCGCCGGGTTTATGGGGATCTACGGCAACGCCATCGTCCTGGACCACGGGTACGGCCTTCAAAGCATCTACGCGCACCTCTCCTCCATGGAGGTGAAGGAGGGGCAGAAGGTGGCGCGCGGGGATGTCATCGGCAGGACGGGGGAAACCGGGCTCGCCGGGGGCGACCACCTGCACTTCAGCGTGCTCCTGCAGGGGCTCCCGGTGGATTCGATCGAGTGGTGCGACGGCCACTGGATCGAGGACCGCATCGTGCGTAAGCTGGGCGCCGCCCTCACCGCGGGAAATTAACCGGGGCCGATCCCGGGTCGAGGTGGCCGCGGTAGTTTAGCTCTATGGCAGGGACCCCGGTCGGTTCGGAGGGGCACAGGATCTCGACCTGGTCGAGCCCGACGTTTCAGCCGGCCGCCGGGGCGAACAGCCTGGGGATGCACTCCTCGAGGACCTCCGGTTTCTGTACGAAACAGAAGACCAGGTGGTGCGGGTCCATGTCGTAAAACCAGCCCGGGTGGACCAGCAGCCGCTGCGTGCGCAGGAGGTCCTCCGCGGTCCGTTCCTCGTCCAGGTCGTGCAGCTTCAGGGCGACGTAAAAGCCTCCCTGCGGCCGGACATAGCTGCAGCGGCCGGACCAGGGGGCCAGCAGGGCCTCCGTCCGGCGCCAGCTGTTCCGGATCCGATTCCCGAGTTCGAATTTCACCGCGTTGCCCAGCTGGAAGATCCCGGGGGCCGCCGCCTGGGCGATTTCACTGACGGGGAGGAAGGTGTCGGAGATGATTTCCAGCGACCGCAGCGCCTGGCTCACCTTGTCCCGGTCTCCCGATACGGCCATCCAGCCGAATTTCATCCCCGGCAGGGCGAACATCTTGGAGAAGCCGTTGAGGGTGAGCACCAGCGGTGCGTCGCTCGCGGCGGGGCGGGGGAGCGGCTCCGGGTTGAGCGACCGCCTGGCCGGCAGGAGGGCTTCGCTGAACACCTCGTCGCTGATGATGGCCAGGTCGTGCCTGCGGGCGATTTCGGCCAGTGCCGTGATCTCCTCCGCCGAAGCCACGTGCCCGGTGGGATTGTGAGGGGAGATCAACGCCACCGCCCGGGTCCGGGTGGAGATGCTGGCTTCCAGGTGGGCCAGGTCGATGTTCCAGTTCTCCTCTTCCCGCATGCGGTAAGGGACCAGGTTCACCCCCGCCAGCAGGGCGATGTAGTCGAAGAGCGGATAGGAGGGGCGGGGGCAGAGGATTTCATCCCCCGGGTCCGCCAGGAGCCTGAAGCAATACCAGTAGGCGAGACTGGTCCCCGGGGTGATGAGGATGGAATCGGGCGGGAGGGCGCAACCGCTCTTGAGATAGAAGTCCGCTACGGCCTCCCGGGCCGCCGCCTGCCCGAAGGAGTCGGGCCGGTAGACGGCCAAGCCGTGCGCGGCTTCCACGAGGATCTCCTCCAGGAGGTTCCGGGGGAAGATGTAGCCGCATTCGTTGATGTTGCCCGACACCAGGTCCACGACGGGCGGTCCCGAGGCCTGCACCTCGTCCCTGGTCCTGTAGAGGGCGTTGGATTCTCCGCGAATCTCGAGGGCGATGGTGGAGAACATTTCAGGGGTCAAAGAGAAAGGATCTTCCCGTTTTCAAAGCAACAGGGAAGATCCTCGAGGGCCGGGCGGGCCGGCGCCGGCCCGCCTATTTCTTGAAGAAGTCGCGATTGGCGTCGATGGAGGCCTGCGATTGTTCCGGCACTTCCTCTTCCGGGAAGATGGCGTTGACCGGGCAAACGGCTTCACAGGCGCCGCAATCGATGCATTCGTCGGGATCGATGTACAGCTGGGTGTACTCCTCGAACCCCCCCTCGTCTTTGGTGGGGTGAATGCAGTCCACGGGGCAGACCTCCACGCAAGCCAGGTGCTTGTCGCAGGTCTCGATGATTACACGACTCATAGACGATCTCTCCTTAAAAGTGTGCCGCCGGTTGGAACCCTGAGGCCGCGTACGGAATCCGTTCCGCGAGCGCCCATATCCGCGAAATGATAGTACACGATTTTCGCCGCGGGTAAATCGTCAATTCCGCTTTGCCTGGTTCGCCACCGCCTCGGCCGCCCGTTGGGCGGCTTCCTGGTCCCCCAGGTAGTAGCGGCGGATTGGGGACATGTCGTTGTTGAATTCGTAAACCATCGGGATCCCGGTGGGGATGTTCAGCCCCACGATCTCCGCCTCCGGCATGTCGTCGAGGTATTTGACCAGCGCGCGCAGGCTGTTGCCATGCGCCGACACCAGCACGCGTTGTCCCGAGCGGACGGCTGGAACGATCGTTTCGTGCCAGAAGGGGAGAACCCGGGCGACCGTATCCTTGAGACTCTCGGCCATGGGGACCTCCTCCGGGGCGAGCCCCGCGTAGCGCGGATCATGCGCCGGGGAGCGCTCGTCGTCCGGTTCGAGCTCCGGGGGGCGGATGTCGTAGGAGCGACGCCATTGCAGGACCTGTTCCGCTCCGAACTTTTCGGCCGTGGCCGCCTTGTTGAGCCCCTGCAGCGCGCCGTAATGCCGTTCATTCAACCGCCAGCTGTTGTAGACGGGGATCCAGCACAGGTCCATCTGCTCCAGGGCCAGCCAGAGCGTCCTGATCGCCCGTTTCAATACCGAGGTGAACGCCTGGTCGAACAGGTAGCCTTCGGAGCGGAGCAGGCGGCCGGCTTGCTCCGCTTCCGCGGTCCCTTTTTCGCTCAGGTCCACGTCCGTCCAGCCGGTGAAAAGGTTTTCACGGTTCCACACACTCTCCCCATGCCGCAGCAGTACGACTTTTTTCACGAGGCCCCTCCTTGTATAAGTACAGCTTAATCCATCCCGCCCCTTTTGTCACCCGGCCCCGGGCATTTGTGGTATTTTCGATAAAAACGGAGAAAAGGGGGAAAATGTCGGAACTCCTGGATCGCGCACGCAGCGTGCTGGTCATCATCGACGTGCAGGAAAAGCTCTTTCCCGCCGTCTGCGAGCGGGAGCGGGTGCTGGGGAAGCTGGAGCTGCTGATCGCGGCGGCCGGCGTGTTCGGGATCCCGGTCATGCTCACCGAGCAGTATCCCTCCGGGCTCGGTCCTACCCTCGGGGAGATCCGGGGCCTGCTCCCGGAAGTCCGGCCGCTGGAAAAGATCGATTTCAGCTGTGTCTCGAGCCCCGGGTTCTGCGAGCGGCTGAGCGGGTTCGGGCGCAACCAGATCGTGCTGGCGGGGATCGAGACCCACATCTGCGTCGTCCAGACGGCGCTGGAGCTGGATTCCCGGGGGGAGAGGGTGTTCGTGGCCGCCGACGCCTCCTCTTCCCGGAGGCCGATCGACCATGAATTCGGGCTCCGGCGGATGGACCGGGCCGGCATCACCCTGATGACGGCTGAATCGGTGGTCTACGAATGGCTGCGCCGCGCCGGCACGGAGGAGTTCAAGCGGCTGCGGGCCAGGCTCAAGGATTGACCCCGATCCTGTTGCGCACCGCGCGGACGATCCGGACCGCGTCCGGGATCCCCAGGGCGGCCGCCCCGGACAGGTAGAGGAGGCCGAAAAAGAGCAGGACCAGGGAGCCCGAAAGATAGGGCGGGAGTCCGCCGAGCCATGATTTGAGCCCGAACGCCGCCGCGGCCGAAATCAGGGCCGCCCCGCACATCCGGATGGCGCGGGACGGCGGCATCCCGCTCCGGCCGATGCGCCGATTGAGCGCACGGCGCAGGAGCGAGAATTCCACCCAGGCCGCCAAGCCCGCCGCGGCCGTAAGCCCCACGAGACCAATCCGGGCGGGGAGGCCGAGCCAGGCGGGGACCGGGAATGCCAGCAGCCATCCCAGGCCGGCCGCCGCCGCGATCCGGAGCGCGGCGAAGCGAAACGGGGTCCGGGTGTCTCCCAGAGCCCAGAAGGCCGAGGTGTACAGCCGCCCCAGGGTCGCCGCCAGCAGCCCCGTCGTGTAGCCGGCCAGCACCGCCCAGACGAAACGCGTGTCCGCGAGGGTGAATTTCCCGGTCTGGTACAGGAGCCCGATGACACTGTCGCCGAGCGCCAGGAAGGCCGCGGCCGAGGGGATGACCAGGAAGGCGATGCGCTCCAGCGCCTGCTCCAGGCGCAGGCGCACGCCCTCGGCGACGGTTTCCCTCTCCCCCAGCTGGCTGGCCATTTCCGGCAGTTCGGCGTTCGAGATGGACATGCCGAACAGGCTGACCGGGATGAGGTAGATGGTCTGGGTATAGGCCAGCGCGGCCATGGACCCGGTCGGCAGGAAGCTGGCCAGGATGGTGTCTATGGCGCCGCTCACCTGGTTGACCCCCCGTGTGGCCATGCCGGGGACGAAGTTGCGGATGACGGTGCGCACCTGGGCCGACGCGACGTCCCACTGGAAGCGGATCTTCCCGGCCAGGCGCAGGGCCGTGGGGAGCTGCACCCCGAGTTGCAGGAAGCTGCCGGCGACCGCGCCCCAGGCCAGGTATTCCGCCAGGCGATAGGTGTCCGTGCGCCCGCCGAACCCGATCATGGCCCCGATCATCGCCAGGTTCCAGAGTACCGGCGCCGCGTAGGGGAGAAAGAAGCGGCGGTGGCTGTTGAGAATTCCCAGGCACCAGGCCGAGAGCACGAGGACGCCGGTGCCGGGGAATACGATGCGTACCATGCGGATCGTGGCTTCCCGCTTCTCCCCCTCGAATCCCGGGGCGATGAGGCTGATCAGCAGCGGGGTCGCCAGCATTCCGGCCAGCACCAGCAGCGACATGACGAGCGTAAGCAGGGACCCGACGACGCGCGCGACGCGGGCGGCCTCGCGGCGGTCGCCGGAGGCCAGCAGGCGGGCGTAGACGGGGATGAAGGAGGAGGAGAGCGCCCCCTCCCCGAACAGGTTCTGCAGGATGTTGGGGATCCTGAGCGCGGCCTTGAATGCGTCGGCGGCGGCCGAATTGCCGAAGTAGTACGCGAAGATGCGCTCCCGCACCAGCCCGGCAAGGCGGCTCGACAGGATCCCGCACCCCACCAGGAGGGCGTTCCGGCCCGGGCGCCCGGGCGCCCGGTTCTCCCGCGGGGTCGGGGCGGACGAGGGGGATTGGTCCGTGGTCATGGGTCAGCGCAGCTTCAGGGTGGCAAGGGCGGCCAGGGCCAGGATCCCCGACACGATCCACAGCCGGATCACCACCTTGGTCTCGGCCAACCCTTTGTGCTGCATGGCGTGGTGCAGCGGCGCCCGCATGAAAATCCGGCGGCCGAGCCAGCGGATCCCGATCTTGTCCTGGATCTGCGACGTGGCGGCTTCGGCCACGAACAGGCCGCCGAGGATCAGGAAGAGGACCTCCTGCTTGAGCATCACCGAGAGTACCGCGATCGAGCCGCCGATGGCCATCGAACCGGTGTCCCCCATGAAGATCTGGGCCGGGTAGGCGTTGAACCAGAGGAAACCGATGCCCGCCCCGGCGAAGGCGGAGGCGAAGACCGCGAGTTCCCCCGCCCCCGGGTAAAAGGGGTAGTTGAGGTACCGGGCCCAGATGGCGTTGCCGAGGAAGTAGCCGAACAGGCCCAGCACCCCGATGGCGAAGACCGAGGGGACGATGGCCAGCCCGTCCATCCCGTCGGTGATGTTCACCGCGTTCCCCACCGCGACCACGAAAAAGAAGACGATGGGGAGGTACATCCAGAGGGAAGTGAACAACGGGGTCTTGTGGAACGGGACGTAGAAGGCGCCCGCCTGGCCGGCCGGGAGCGGCGTCCACGGGCTGGCCAGGAAGATGACCAGCCCCGCGGCGAACACCGCCTGCAGCAGCAGTTTCCTGGCTTCGCTCATTCCCCCGTCGCCCGAGCGCGCCCGCGTCTTGGCGATATCGTCCGCCAGCCCGAGCGCGCCGAACCAGATCATCCCCGCGAGCACCGCGAGGAGGAAGCGGTTGGACATGTTGCACCAGAGCAGGCAGGAGACCAGGACGCACCCGACGACGACGGCTCCCCCCATCGCCGGGGTCCCGGCCTTGTCGAAAGCCGAGGCGACGCCCGTGTTGCGCCGCTGGTCCACCAGGCCCCTGCGGTGCAGGTGCCGGATCACGAGCGGGGTCAGCGCGAGGGTCAAAATGATGGCCGTCAGCGCGGCCCCGATGGCCCTGGCCGAAATGTAATCCACCAGGCGCAGGAGGGAAAAGATTTCGTAATGGGGGTGGAGGTATTTCCCGAGAAAATAGATCATGGCTGCAGACCCTCCCCCCCCGTCCCGGAAAGCGATTCCATGAGGCGCCGGTAGATCGATTTGATCTCGAAATGGGGGCGGAAATCAGTGGAAGTCAGGATGAATTTTGGGATCTCCGCCGCAAGCGCCGCCCGGTCGGACACCTCCCCCCGTTCGACCATGCGCAGGATGCCGGTGAGCGCCGCCGCCCGCATCTTCCAGAACCGGGCGTCCCACAATTTCAGGAGGTCGGGGAGGGCGTCGCGCTCTCCGCCGATGACGCCGAGGGCTTCCGCCGCGGCGGTGCTCGCGTCCAGGTTCCTGTCCCCGAGGTTTTGGAGCAACACGCGCACGAAGCGGGAGCGGCTCTGGAGGCGGCCTCCGAAGTGGGCGGCGGCGCGGGCGGCCTCCGCCCGGACCTCGTAGTAGCGGTCCCACAACGCCTCGAGGAGCGCCGCCTCGATTTCGGCGTCGATGACGTCGATCCGGACCAGGGCGATGACGACGTTGCGCCGGATGAAGCCCACCTGTTCGAAATCCCCCCCGAAGCAGCGCTTCAGGAAAGAGGCCGGATTCTTTTCCTTGAGCAGGGTCACGAGCGCCGGCGCCTTTTCACGCGCGTGCAGCAGTCCCAGGAGTTTGACCCCCAGGTTGCGTTCGGGCCAGGAAGGGTGGATCAGCAGCGCGCTGGCGCGGTTCTTGAAGAACTCCAGGTCTTGCGGGCGCCCGACGACGGTTTTCGGACTGTAGCGGCCGGGGCCGGAGCGCTCCGCTTTTTCCAGCAGTGCAAGGAGCTCGCGGTTGGTCGGGAGGCGCTCCTCCGACAACGGCCCGGGGGTGGGAAGGGGAACGCCGGCCGGTTCCGTCTCCTCCGACCGGATGATGCGCGCGATCCTGCCGAGCGCATCCTGGTTGAGGAAATCGCGGCTCCGGCTCCGCAGGCGCTCGAGTCGCTCGTCGTCCAGGGCGAGCGAGACGATCGCCTCCGCCAGGACCTTGCCGTCGAGCCATTCCTCGAGCCTGCCGGAGGCCGGGGCGATCTGTTCGTAAAGGATTTCGGCCCCTCCCGCCCGTTCCATGCTCCTCGCGTTCATCACCTGGTGGTTCCCGGGGAGGTTGGACTTGGGGATGATGAGGGCGGGGAGTCCCATGGCCGATATCTCGTTGAGGCTTCCGGCTCCGGCGCGGGCGATGACGAGGTCGCTTGCGGAGTAAAGGTTTTCGATATTGTAGAAATAGGGGCGGTGGAGGTAGAACGACTCGATCTGCGCGCGTTCCTCCTCGTTGTACAGGCTGCGCAGCCTCTTTTCGGTGTCCGCGGCGGCGTCGTACTGGCGGTTCTTCATCAGCCCGGTGCCGTGGATGATGAACAGGCGGTCGCGGAAGGGGAGGAGGTGCCGGAGCGCGTCCACTAGGGCGCGGTTGATCGTGCGCGAGCCCTGGCTCCCGCCGAAGGCCAGGACCACCTTGCGCTGTTCCGGAATGGCGAAATCGATCTTCTGCAGCGCCTCCTCCCGGCCGAGGGCGGCGATGCTCCTCCGCAGCGGGTAGCCCACCAGCGCCCCATTGGCGGGGAAGAAGGAGAGGGTTTCGGGGAAGGTGACCAGGACGCGGTCGGCGAAGCGTCCCATCAGCTGGTTCAGCTTCCCCGGGACGGCGTTCTGCTCATGGATGAAGACGCGGGCACGGCTGAGGCGCAGTTTCCGGAGCAGGGCGGCGGCCATGACGATGGGAGCGGAGACGTAGCCCCCGGTCCCCACGATGACGTCGGGGCGGAACCGGCAGAGGATCCAGGCCGATTGCAGGATACCGATCGACAGGTCGGCCAGAAACGGCAGGAGGGCGGGGGATAGGGTGCCGGGGAAACCGGAGGCCCGGACGTACTTGATCGCCATCCCCTCGTGGGGAACGACCTGCTCCTCGACCCTTCCCCTGACCCCGACAAAAAGGAAGCGGGCGTCCCCGCGGTCCAGGGCCGATCCGATGGCCAGCGCCGGATTGACATGACCCGCGGTCCCGCCGCCGGTCAGAAGAATGCGCCTGATTTCGTGCATTCAGTCCATGCCTGCTGATTGGAAAATGGTTCCCCGCCCGCGCCCCGCACGCCGACTTGTGATGGAACCCCAGTAATCTACCAAAAACGGCGGGTCAAATCACCGTGCAACCTCAAAAAACAGTGGATTTCGTGCGCCCCCGGGGGGAGGGGCGCGGCGGACGGAAGTGGGCCGCACGGGCCGGCTCCCGGTGAGCGCAGAACCTTTTGGCGGGCCCTGTCGCGCGGGCATGGGGAGCCGTCAAATCCGTTGCGTGTCCCGCCGGCCATCGGCGATCGACCGCATTGCCCACGGGATGATTGCCGATGGTGAGAACCGCCGTAAAAGAAGGAGGGTCGCCGGTAAAATCCTATGATAGGCTGACACCTGGAGCAACGTGCCCGGGGGAACGGGAAACCGGGTGGGGGAACGCTCCTGTAAAATTGCAATCCAACCTGCGGGGGGTGGCATCCATGACTCAGGTACGACGCTCCATCACCGATATCGACGGCCTCAGGGTGGGGCACCACACCTGCGCGGGCCGTCCCACGGGCTGCACCGTCATTTTGTCGGACCGTCCGTTTGCGGCCGGCGTGGATGTAAGAGGGGGCGCCCCCGGCAGCCGGGAGCTGGAACTGCTGCGGCCTGAAAACAGCGTCGGGCGGGTCGACGCGATCTTCCTGGCGGGGGGGAGCGCCTATGGGCTCGAGGCGGCGGCGGGAATCATGCGCTGGCTCGAGGAGCGGGGGCGCGGTTTTGCCGCCGGGGAGGTCCGGGTCCCCATCGTCTGCGGCGCCATTCTTTTCGACCTCCAGCTGGGGGATGGCCGCATCCGCCCGGACGCCGCGGCGGGGTACGCCGCGGCTCAGTCGGCGGCAGGCGGCCCGGTCGGGGAGGGGAACGTGGGAGCCGGCGCCGGGGCCACGGTGGGGAAGATGTTCGGTCCCGCCCGCGCCATGCGGGGGGGGCTCGGGTCATGGTCGGTCGAACGCCCTGACGGGCTGAAGGTGGGCGCCCTGGCGGCCGTGAATTCCTTCGGGGATGTCGTCGACCCCGGTTCGGGCCGGATCCTCGCCGGAGCCAGAACGCCCGACGGCAGGGGACTGGCCGACAGCATGAGGGCGCTCCACCGGGGGGACGAAGTTCCTCCCCCCTTTGCCGGGAACACGCTGATCGCGGTCGTCGCCACCAATGCGGACCTTTCGAAATCGGGCTGTACCCGCGTTGCCCGGATGGCGCAGGATGCCCTGGCGCGCTGCATCCGTCCCGCGCACATGCCTTGTGACGGGGATACCGTCTTCGCCCTCGGTACCGGAACCCTGGAGCACGCCGTGGATGCCGGCACGGTCGGAGCACTCGCCGCCGATGTCCTGGCTGTCGCGATTATCCGCGGCGTCCGCGCCGCCACTGCCTGGGGCGGCTGCCCTTCCATGCACGATCTGGCTTGAGCGGTTTTGGTGGCAATCGCCACTGTCCCCGCGACAATGATTAAAGGAGATGTGAGGTGAATCCTTCGAAGGTTTCGTTGGCGACCCTGGCGCTGGTTCTTTCTTTCATCCTGCCGGGGGAAGCGCGGGCATCCGGACAGCGCTACATCATCAATCCGGGAGAGGATTACGTTTCGATTTTCAGCCGGTTGAGGCCGGGGGACGAGGTTGTATTCCTGCCTGGAGTCCATGAAAGGTCCGCCTTTTTGAGACTACAGGGAACTGCGGAAAACCCGATCACCATTCGCGGAGAGGTGGATGCGGCCGGCCGCCGTCCCGTGCTCCTCTATGCGGGTACGGAGCATAATCTCTGGCGGCTGCAAGGGCGACACGTGTTGATCCGGGACCTCGAACTGCAGGCTCCAGCCTCCTATGGACTCCGCGTCGACCGGGCGGACCACATTCTCATCGAGAACTGTGTTTTCCGGGATTGCGGCGACGGAGGGATCAGTGCCAATACGGCCGACGTGGACGCCCTCTACATCCGGCGCTGCCGATTTTCCGGAATTCGCAGAACCCCGGTCTATATCGGACGGCACGACGGCGGGTTGAAAATCACCGATTTCAGGTTCGAGGAAAACATTATCGACGGCCGGGGAACGGTGGTGAAAGG
>FZPS01000035.1_pt300 | contig 18207 bp, 17 predicted proteins | sample 1817821 | NCBI WGS metagenome assembly FZPS01 (sample SAMEA104158645, study PRJEB21678) | metagenome | place: Germany | collected 2015-04-21
CGCCCTGCACCGAGCACAACCACTGATCGGAACGCCGGCCACATCGAGACCCGACGAAGGTTCCGATATGGCTTCCAACGAGCATCTCCGATGAACAGGAGCGGGTTCCAACCGGATCCGCTCCGATCAAAATGCCCAATCGTTCGGAACATCGGGCAATGTCATCGCAATGTTATCGTAATGTCATCGTAATGTTATCGTAATGTTCCGTAATGTCATAATATCCGCAGAGATGTGGGCAGTATCTTCATGCTGAACGGTTGGGAACATGAGCCGCAATGATACCGGATCGCTGTCGTCATCGGTGTAAACGGCACCGGCCACATCGAAACTCAGTTCCACACCCTCCCCCACTGAGAATATGCCGGTAGGGAACCAACGCATTGATTCGGAAGACTTGAGGGCAAGGTGAATCTGCATATGCATGCAAATCTCGTCCCTTCTAAGACCATTTTGAAATTACCTCGTACAATTAGGTTTTCCATGCTCAAATGGCTGTTCTGACAGGCAAGATTTTAATCACCACCAAATCTGTCTAATAAAACACTCCAAATCTGTCAAACAAAATACTCCAAATCTGTCTAATAAAACACTCCAAATCTGTCTAATAAAACACTCCAAATCTGTCAAGCTATTCTTGTGAAAACCGTTGCTCCATGGTATTCTTTTCCTGACAAACGGCAACAGTAAGAGTAAGGCGGGGCAGAATAATGGAATACAGAAAAAGAATAGTTGACGAACAGCTCGATTTTAAATTAGAAGCTTTTGGAGCTACGCTTATTGAGGGCCCAAAGGGATGTGGGAAAACTACAACAGCTAAGCAGAAAGCAAAAAGTGTAGTAGAATTTCAAAATGAAGATGAGCGAGAAAATTACCTTATTATTGCCAACACACATCCTTCGGATTTATTGAAAGGAGAAAAACCCAGACTGTTTGATGAGTGGCAGGATGCTCCTAAGATATGGGGTGCAATAAGGAAAGACATTGATGACAGCGGAAAAGTTGGACAATATATTTTAACGGGTTCAAGCTCAAACACAGTAAAGACACCGCATACCGGCACACTGAGAATATCGAGGCTCAAGATGTATCCGATGAGTCTTTTTGAAAGTGGGGAATCAAGCGGAGACGTCTCGCTTAAAAATGTATTTGATAATCCGGATTCATTTGGCGGATGTCATTCCGATTTGACGATAGATGAAATAAAATTTGCGATTTGCAGAGGGGGCTGGCCGGCAAGTTTGAATAGAAAAACCCCACGGGCTCAACTTGCTATAGCCAAAGACCTTTTTAACCAGACTTGCAATATAGATATTTCCAACATAGACGGTGTGAAGCGCAATCCTCAGTGGGCGAAATCTATTTTAAAATCCTATGCTCGTAATTTGTGTACTTTGGCTGAAACAAAAACTATTTTGGCAGACATCAATGCGACCTGTGAAATGTCTAGACAGAGTTATTATGATTATGTATCTGCACTGGAAAAGTTGATGATTATAGAAAATATCGACGCATGGAGTCCCGCAATCAGATCAAAAACCACAATTCGATCTTCACAGAAAAGAAACTTCATAGACCCTTCTATTGCAACTGCAGCCTTTGGTGTATCTCCGGAATACTTTGATAAAGATTATCAAACTCTCGGTTTTTTATTTGAATCTTTGTGCATAAGGGATTTAAAAATATATTCATCAAATAACGATGGCTACCTGTCATACTATCATGACAGATTGGGGCTGGAAGCAGACGCGGTACTTCATTTGAACGATGGAAGATATGCACTCATAGAGATAAAATTGGGAGAGCACGAAGTCGATGAGGGGGCCAAACATTTATGTGAAATAGAAAGATTGGTGAAGGAGTATAACAAAGAGGAAAAACAAAATCCTCTTCGTCTACCGGATCTGAAACTACTCATTACTGCTACTCGTTACGGCTATAGGCGTGATGACGGTGTATTGGTTATTCCTATTGGCTGCTTAAAAGATTAATGCAGCAATTAAAGAGGCAATTTCAAAATAGCCCACCGGCACGTTGAGATCACGATTTGTGATTTCAAGTTACATATACAATCTTACTATACCAATTAAACTATAGGTCCCTTATCGAAGTCCTTGGTCATTTGCTTCGATGATTTTATAATCAACCATTGCCCGTATTCTGCAAGATTATTCAGGCTCCCTTTCGGGAGCCCTAAAACTGAACGTTACAGTCTAATTGGGAAGGAAGACGGCGCTGGCCACATCGAAACTCAGTTCCACGTCATCCCCCACCGAGAAGATGTGCATGCCAGTCTGGTAGGGGACCAGCGCCTTTATCACCGAATCGTTGGGCAGCTTCACGAAGTATTCGATATGGCTTCCAACGAACATCGCCGATTCGACGATGGCCGGAAACTGATCTTCCTTCGCCGGAGCGGGTCCCAATTGGATCTGCTCCGGACGAATGATCAAGGATGCCTCGGCACCAACCTTGTAGATCGCCTCCTGTTTCTTCAACCGCTCGGGTCGCAATGCCCGGGCGGTGAACACCCCTCCCCGGGGAATCTGCACGGAAATCGTATCCGAGCCGACGGCCGTGATCTTCAAGCGGATGATGTTGGCCTGTCCGATGAAATCCGCCACGAATACCGATTGCGGATTGCTGTAGATCTCGAACGGCGTCCCGATCTGTTCGATCCTACCCTTGTTCATGATCACGATTCGATCCGCCATCGTCAAAGCCTCCGACTGATCGTGGGTGACATAGAGGCAGGTGATGCCGAGATCCTGCTGAATCTTGCGAATCTCGGTCCGCATGTGGATTCTCAGCTTCGCATCAAGGTTGGAAAGGGGTTCATCCATCAACAGGAGGCTTGGCTCCATAACGATCACCCGAGCCAGCGCGACGCGCTGCTGCTCTCCCCCGCTCAGTTGATTGGGGAATCGATGCTCGGTCTTCTCCAGCCCGACAAGACGGAGCGCTTCCCGCACTTTGGATTTTATCTCGCGATCCTTCTCCCCTCGCGCTTTCAACCCATATGCGACGTTGTTATACACGCTCATATGCGGAAACAGCGCGTAGGTCTGGAACATGAACCCGATGCCCCGCTTGTTCACCGGGACGTTGGTCATATCCTTTCCTTTGATGGTGATCCGACCGCTTGTGGGCAGCTCGAATCCGGCGACCATCCGGAGGGTCGTGGTCTTCCCGCACCCCGACGGGCCCAAAAACGTTACCAGTTCGCCCTCCTTGACCGTAAGACCTACAGCATCCACCGCAAGGACGGATTCGCCATCTTTTTGGAAGAGCTTGGAAACACCAATCAACTCAAGCGCCGATTTGTTCATAGGAAATCTCCTGAGACCGAGTAATGTGAGCGGTCGTGAATTTCAATACATGCTTCAAAATGAAATCAGCGAGAAACACGATCGCGATCAGGACGATCGAGAACGCCGATGCCTGTGAGAACTGGAGCTCAGTCATGCTTTCAAGGATTCTCGTCGTGAGCAAGGTCCAACGGACCGATACCAGGAAAATGGTGGCGCTGATCGCGGTCATGCAGTGGATGAAGAGATACCGCATCCCGGATATGAGCGCAGGGATGATCAAAGGAACCGTGATATGGGTGAAGGTTCTTACCGTTCCGGCTCCCAGGCTCAACGATGCCTCCTCCAAGGCGGGATCGATCTGCTCCAGGGATGCGATCACGGAACGGATGCCGGTCGCATAATACCTGAAGACATAGGCTGCGACGAGAATCGAAAGGGTTCCGGTGAGAACCAGAGGTTTCGTGTTGAACGCGATGATGTAGGCGATACCCACGACCGTTCCGGGCAGGGCGTAGTTGAGCATGCTGCTGAACTCCAGCAACCTTCGACCAACGAACTCCTTGCGTTGGATCATGAACCCGATGACCACCGCAAGCAGGGAGCCGATGACGGTGGAGATGATCGCGATCAGGACCGTGTCCTTTATCGCTTTTTGACCATGCTTGAAAACATATCTGTAGTGCTCAAGGGTCGGCGTGTTGTTTACGCTCCATACCTTCACCAAGGAGCCCCACAGGATGATCGCATAGAGGTAGATGATGAACGCGACCACGATCAGGCACACCACGGCGATGACCACGTTCAGAGACTGGGGAAGCCGGGCGAACTCGGTGCGGGAGCCGCTTTTTCCGGTAACCGATACGAAGCTTTTCTTCCCGAGCATCATCCGCTGAAGAAAGAAGACGAGCAGCGCGGGAACCAGCAGAAGGAACGACATCGTCGCCCCGCCCTTCAAGTCGAACATGCCGGTTATGAGGAGATACGCTTCGGTGGGCAAAACGGGGAACGCATGTCCGCCAAGGATCAGCGGGGTGGCGAAATCCGCCAGACTGGCCCCGAACAACAACAGAATCGAGTTGACGATCGCCGGCAGCGAAAGCGGGATCGTCAATGTCCGGAACATCCTCCAGCGGGAAGCCCCCAACGAGAGGGCGGCATCGTCCAGCGTAGCGCTCATCGTGTTGAGCACAGCCGTGATGACCATGAACGCCACCGGGAAATAGGTGAGCGTCTCACTGATCCATGTTCCGAGAAACCCGTAGATGGAAAAATCACCGATCCCCAGAGCCTTCAGCAGCATCCCGTTGGGTCCCAACGCGAGGGTCAATGAAATGCTTGAGGTAAAGGGAGGTGAAATAAGAGGAAGCATCGCTACGGCGCCGATGATCCCTTTGGTAACCTTTGAAATCCGAGTCCGGGTTACGGCAAGGGCGAACAGATACCCGACCACCGTCCCCGTGATGGAGACCGCCGTAGCCAGAACCAGGCTCCCATAGAGGGCTTTTACATTATAAGCCTTGGATAACACCGTTTTGACATTGGCCAGCGACAGCTTTCCGTCAACCACGAAGGTGGCTCCGAGCAACCGGAGAAACGGGAGGAAGATAAAAACGGCAAAGGAGAGCCAAACGGTGACCAGCGCCATGAACAGCGCCGGATCGCGCTTCATCAATGAACTACGAACTCTTTTGGGGATCTGTGCTTCCACGTTCTTACCTTCCTCTCTCTAGCAGGGCGTCACTGACCTTGGATGACCTCATCAATCCAGCGCTGGACCAAACGTTCACGGTTCGCGCCCTTCCAAGCGACGCTGGTTTCAAGAAGCTTCACCTTGGACATGTCGAGAGCCGGATTGGTCACCACAACATCGGGCCGGGTCGGAATGTAGTTGATCTTATTGTCGACCATGACCTGTCCGAGGCGCTTGGAAGAGGCCCAATCCATGAGCTTCTTCGCCGCATCTAGGTTCTTTGCACCCTTCACGATGCCGGAGCCTTCGACACCATAGGTGACACCTTCGACCGGATATGAAATCACCAGGTCATACCCCTGTTGCTGGATATCAAGAGCGTCAACGATGTAGAAGATGCCGGAACCGGCTTGACCGGTTGCGATCGGCATCGCACCGCCGGCTCCGCTCTTGGTGTACAGCTGGATGTTCTTGTGCAGCTGTTTCTGATACTCGTACGCCTTATCCTCGCCCCAGACCTGAATCAACGAATAGACTCGTTCGGTCGCCGTTCCGCTGGTTCGGACGTCCGCCATCTGAAGGGCGTTGTAGTAGCGGGGATCAAGAAGATCGTTCCAGCTGGTAGGCGGCTGCAACCCCTTCTCCTTGAGGAAGGAATTGCTGCTCAGGAAGGTCAGCGGGATGACGCCGATACCGGTCCAGTATCCTTTGGAAGACTTGAACTGGGCAGGAATCGCCGACGCTTCGGAGGGCACATACACCTCGAACACCCCTTCGAGAACACCGGCCTCATAGGTATCGGCCGGCCCGCCCCAGAGAGCGTCGACCTGGGGGTTCGCCTTCTCGGCGATCAATCGGGCAAGGGCTTCACCGGATGAAAGGCGAACGAAATTGACTTGGATCCCCGTGTCCTTCGTGAACTCCTCAAAAACCGTGGTTGCATACTTTTCAGGCATGATCGTGTACACGTTCAGCGTGGTACTTGCTTTCTCTTGGACACCGGCGGCGAACACCGGGGCCAGAAGCAACCCAATCATGCTTAACACGATCAAGGCTTTCTTCATGCTTTTCATAGAAATCCTCCTTAGGTAGTTGGCCGAAATACTTCGGCTCCACCTTCATCCTTCGCCACGGAGGGTGGAAATGCAAGTTACAGCTTTGTAACAAAACTCCTAGGAGACCTCTTGAGTGTCGGTAAGCAGGTATCCGAATCCCCATCTGTTCACCAGAAACCGCGGTGTCGAGGGGTTCGGCTCGATTTTTTTCCGGAGGCGGCTGATATTCACCTTCACCATTTCCGGCCCCTGGATCCACTCCTCGGCATTCCATACCTGCTTGAGAAGCTCTTCGGCGGATACGGGGACATGAGCATGGAGCGCCAGATATTCGATGATTCTGAACTCGGTGGGAGTGAGGGTGATCTCCTGTCCGTCGATCTCCAATACCCGTCTGCGGATATCGACCATGATCGAGCCGATCTGAATGATTTGCTCGACCTTCGTCCGACGGATGATCTTTTCGATTCGAAGCAGCAGCTCCTTGTGGTTGAACGGCTTTGAGACATAATCCTCCGCCCCGACCTCCAACCCCTCGATGATCTGGTCATCCCGATCATGACTGCTGAGCACGAGAACCGGAGTATCCAGCTCGACAAGCAGTGGAACCACTTCCAATCCGCTCAAGCCCGGAAGACCGATATCCAAGATGACCAGATCGGGATGAAACTCCCGGGCCAGGGGCGCCACCTCATCCCCTCGCCCGGTAGAGGCGACTTCATATCCCGCGTTCGTCAAAATGAAGTGCAAAAGCTCCACGATCGCCTGCTCGTCATCCACGACGAGGATCCGGTTTTTCACCATGGCGCCCCTACCCGTAGACTGAAGGAGACCATCGTCCCCTGATTGGGTGTGCTTGTGATATACACCTTTCCCTGATGCTTGGCGATGATGGAACGGACGATTGAGAGTCCAAGACCGAATCCGTCCTGCTGCGAGTCCTTCCTTTCCTGAAAAAACTCTTGAAACAACGCCTCGCGCCCCGCCAGCTCGATTCCCTGCCCGTTGTCGGTGACAGTCGTAACGATCTGCCGGTCATCCTGGGTGACGGAGACGATGATCAGTCCTCCCTCCTTCGTGTTTTTTGAGGCGTTATGGATGAGATTGATCAGAACCTGGCGGATCCATGCCTCATCCGCCCTCGGGTGGGACAACAGGGCGGGAAACTGCAGCGAGACCTCCTGTTTTCGGATCGAAAGCTGGGGCTGCAACGTTTCGATGACCTGCCGGACAAGGAGCTTGAGATCGACCGATTTCGTCATGTCGGGCTCCCAATCCTTTCCGAGCTTGATCAGCGTCAGCATCTGCTCGCTGAAGGTGATCAGGCGCTGCGTGTTGATGTAGATGGATTCCATGAACTTCTGCTGCTGCTCGTTGAGCTTTCCCGCGCTCTGTTCCATCAGAACGCTTTGCGTCGTCTGCATGATCGTAAGCGGAGTCCTGATCTCATGGGCGAGCGTGGAAAGGAGCTGCTCATACCCGGGCTGCGTTTGGTGCTTGCGATTCCAACGGATGCGCCGATCCGTCCATGCCGCGACGATGGACGCACCTGCATATACCGTAAGCACATCCAAAGCCCGGGAGGATGAAACGAGGGCATAGACCCCCCACAACAGAAGTGTCCGAACGAGGCGGATCTGCCACCGGTTCGCCGGACGAAGGGCAAGGTACAGAACCGTGCACCCGACGACAAGGGTCTTGCTCACAGAGAGAAGAAGACAGGTCCCCAAGGATGCGAGAACAAGCTCAAGAATCTGCCTGCCGACGAGCCTAGCGTTCATGATGATCCACCTCGCGGCCATAGAGATTGAAGGACTCGGGGTAAAAGGTGAGAATCACCGGCGTGCCCTCTTCAAACTCCCGAACTCCTCCGAGCAGGTTCGGATGCAGCACCCGGATCGTCTCATCACCGAAGCTTACCCGATATTCGAATGACTGGCCGACGAAAAGGGAAGAGCGAACGATGCCTACGCACTGATTGAACCCGCACTCGCCTTCAAACGGTGACATGCCGACGGAAATGGGGTTGATCGCCACCAGAAGGGAATCGTCTTGCTCGACGAAGATGGAACATCGGTCCCGGGATACGGTGAATTCCATCTCTTGAATGCTCAGCTGGATCGTCTCTGCGGATGCGGAAAGAACAAATCCGTCAAAGAAGTTCGCATTGCTGATGAAGTCCGCCACGAACGGGGTGCCGGGGCGATCGTACAGGGCTCGGGGCTTCCCCTCCTGCACGATCGTTCCCCGGTTCATCACCAGGATCCGATCGGGAATGCTCAGCGCTTCCGCCTGGTCGTGCGTGACATAGAGAACCGTGATCCCCAGAAGCTGCTGCATCCGCTTGATCTCGAAGCGGGTCTGAATCCGCAGGCGCGGATCAAGGTTTGAAAGCGGTTCGTCGAACAGCATTATTTTGGGTTTAAGGACCAGCGCCCGGGCAAGAGCGACCCGCTGCTGCTGTCCGTCGGACAGCTCATTGGGATGGCGGGTCTCGGTCCCGACCAGATTAAGCATTTGACAGATCATCGCCACGTCATGCGCGACCGCATCGAACGGCAGGTTTTTCGCTTCCAGCCCATAGGCGATGTTTTCGAACACGGTCATATGGGGAAAGAGGGCGTAGTTCTGGAAAACCATGGGAATGTTTCTCATCTCCGGTCCCAACGCCGTGATCGATTTGCCTTCGATGAGGATGTCGCCGCTCGTCGGCCTGAGAAAGCCGGCGATCATCCGAAGCGTGGTCGACTTTCCGCAGCCGGACGGGCCGACAAGCGTTACGAACTCACCCTTGTCGATGGTGAACGAGAGATCATTGACCGCTTTGATATGATGTTGACGAGAGGGAGCATAGATTTTACTCACCTTTTTCATCTCCAAAAAAGGAGCGGCACGTTTTTCATCTTTCTTGAATTCACTCATTTTCCATTCTCATGAACCGGACAGGTTGCATCTATCGTTCTACCACGGAAATACGTTCATCTCAACACGTTCCTGTTGAAAAGGGGGTGCCTGATTCCGGGCAGGCCCCTCGGTGAACACAAGGGTCAATCGTAAAAACTTTTTCCGATTGACCTGAAAAAACAATTGACTCAAACCCTTCAAAGCATAATGATAGGTCAGATTAAAAAAACGCCAAGAATATGAAGAGATATTGCTTCGTCCACTAATCTGAAAACCCACCACCGCCCGAGGGTATGGCGTATGTTCTCCTCAGCGGGCAGCATAATCCAGACAGGAGGTTTGCCATGTTCAAACCTGCCACCAAACTCATGATCGCACTTGCGGTCACCGTCTTTCTGCTTACCGGATGCGCCAAGGAAAGCGCCAACGAGAACGGAAATCAGAAGCTCTATGTGTACAACTGGTCCTATTACACCCCCGACTCCGTCATCGAAGCGTTCGAAAAGGAGTACGGAGTCGATGTCGTCCTCGACTATTTCGCTTCGAATGAAGAGATGTTCGCCAAGCTCCGCGCCTCCAGCCAGGAAAGCGGGTACGACGTCATCTTCCCCTCCGCCGACTACGTTTCCATCATGATGAAGCTGGGGATGCTCGAAAAGCTCGACCTTTCCAAGATCCCGAGCAGCAGGTACATCACCGAGTTCGCCCTCTCCAAGGCGACGTACGACCCGAAGATGGAATACTCGGTTCCCTATTACCTCGGAGCAAGCGGCATCGCCGTCCACACGAAATACGCCTCCAACTATGAGAAATCGTGGAACATCTTCGGTGACAAGCGCTTCAGGGATCGGATGGTCATGATGGATGACATGCGCGAAGTGCTCGGAGATGCGCTCGTCCATCTCGGATACTCCGTCAATACGACCAACCCCGCCGAGCTTGAGCGCGCCCGGAAGCTGGTCAACGATCAGTGGAAGCCGAACCTGGTGAAGTTCGACGCCGAATCGTTCGCCAAAGGATTCGCCAGCGGCGAATACTATGTCAGCCACGGCTACGCCGAAGCGATCTTCGAAGAGATTCCCGAGGAAAAGTGGGCCGAGGTCGACTTCTTCCTTCCCGAGGAAGGCGGACCGCTGTACATGGATTCCCTCTGCATCCCCAAAGGGGCTCCCCACTACGAGCTTGCCCTCGCCTTCATCGATTTCATCCATCGCCCGGAGAACTACGCCCAGCTTCTGGATCGGTTCCACTTCCCCGCATCGGTCAACATCGAAGCGGATCGGTATCGGACCACCACCCCCTTCTACACCGTCGAACAGCTGGCGAACTACGAGCTGAAGGAGGATCTGGGGGCGAACCTCGAGATGTACAACAAAGCCTGGGAGACGATCCGCTACGTAGATTGACCCCGAAAGGCCTCTCTTGTACAGTTTACCCATGCAAGAGTTCAACCATCAGACATTCATCTCTCCCTTCACCTGGCGCTATGGCTCCGAAGCCATGCGCCGGATTTTCAGCGAAGTCCACAAGCGGACGCTCCTTCGGACGATCTGGATCGCCCTTGCCCGGGCCCAGATGCGGGTCGGTCTGGTCACCGAAGAACAGCTTGCCGAACTGGAAGCGACGAAGGATCGGATCGACATCGCCCGGGCGACACAGATCGAAAGCGAGATCCACCACGATCTGATGGCGGAAATCCACACGTGGGCGGAGCAGTGCCCAAACGGGGGAAAGATCATCCACCTCGGAGCCACCAGCATGGACGTCCTGGACAACATGGATGCCCTCCGCCTTACAGAAGCGCTGGATCTGACGATCAGCAAGACCCGGGAGCTGCTCATCCTCTTCAAGGAGAAGATGGAAGCATATCGGGAACTTCCCACGATGGCGTTCACCCACATCCAGCCCGCCGAGCCCTCCACCGTCGGCTACCGCTTCGCCCAAAGCGCCCAAGACCTGAAGGAGGATCTGGAGGAGCTGATCCGGGTCCGCTCTTCGATCCGGGGCAAAGGGATGAAGGGGGCGGTGGGAACCGCCGCCAGCTATGCCCAGCTTCTGGAGGGAACCGGCCTCACCGCCATCGAGCTTGAAGAGGCGGTCATGGAAGAGATCGGACTTGCGGCGTACACCGCTTCGACGCAGATCTACACCCGCAAGCAGGACCTTCGCGTCGCCCAGGCTCTCTCGGGTCTTGCCGCCACCCTTTCAAAGTTCTTCTTCGATTTCCGGATTCTCATGAGCCCCCCGATCGGCGAGTGGAGCGAATACTTCGCCTCCAAACAGGTCGGCTCCTCGGCGATGCCCTTCAAGCGCAACCCGATCAACAGCGAAAAGATCAACAGCCTCTGCCGCCTCGTCTCGACCCATGTCGACCTTTTCTGGCAGAACGCCGCGACCACCGTCCTGGAGCGGAGCCTGGATGATTCGGCGAACCGCCGGATCGCGATCCCCGAGATCTTCCTGGCCGTCGACGAGATTCTCGTCACCGCAATCAGGACGGTGGGCCGGATGACGGTTCATGAGGAAGCGGTCGGAAGGAACCTCAACGCGTACGGCCTCTTTGCCGCAAGCGAGCGCCTCCTCATGGAGCTCGGCCGCCGCGGAGCGGACCGTCAGGCGATGCACGAATTGATCCGCAACCACAGCCTCAAGGCGTGGGAGGCGGTCCGAAGCGGCAAGGAAAATCCCCTTGCCAAGTCGCTGAGCAAGGACAAGAAGGTTCTGGCCTTCGTCACCGAGGCAGAAGTTCTTGAATTCATGAAGGTCGAAGCGTATATCGGCGATGCGGTCCTGAGGACGACGATGGTCGCGAAAGAGATCGATGCGTTCCTCAACCGAGACTGAGGAATCCGCTGAAGATCAGGAAGTACAGCCCCATCCGGACATAGCGGATCTGCAGGGCGAGCAAGACCCTGAGGGCCGGAAGCTTCGCCATCCCGGCAAGGGTGCAGATCGTGGAGAACGGCAGCGGCGCGATCCCCCCGATCGCCACGCCCCACGCGCCGTAGCGCTTCATCATCGCCGCGGTCTCCGGTTTCGTGTTCCGCCGCACATAGTTGTTGATGATGGGGATATGCCCCAGAAGGCGGCCGACGAGGTAGGCGCAAAAGGATCCGATCACGCTGGCGGTTCCCATGATGACGGTCGCCTTGAGAAACGACCATGAAAGGACGAAGGGCCAGACCATATCCACGCTGACCGGGAACATCGTCAACTCCATGACGAAGATGTAGCCGGCGACCGCCCACGCCCCGAAGGCGTTGATGAAGTCGTGCAGAACCTCGGCGTCCGCCCACCCCAGCTTCTTGAAGAGGAAGAGCGAAGTGAAGGTGACCGCCATCAGCACCACGATCGCCCAGATGGACTTTTTGAAGAGTTCGCGAAACGAAAGCTCGCCATCCTTGGGATCTATCCGGTGCAGTTCGTCGATCTCGATTGGTTCCGTTTGTTGTTTTTCACTCATCTCAACAGGTCTCTAAACCGAGCGAACAGCTCGGCGGGATCGCCTTCACCAACGCCCTGAAAGATCGGGGCTTTTCCCCCGCCCTTCCCGTTGATTGAAGAAAGAAGGTCACTTCGATGCTTTGCGATATCCAATTTGGCCGCTCCCTCGCCGGTGAGGACGATGAGCCAGGCGAGCTTTCCGTCCTCCAGACGCAAGGTGGCGCAAAGGGCGAGATTCGCGACCCGGCTTGCCGCTTGGGCGAGGTCCTTCAGGGTGATCTCATCCTCCACCTCCCAGGTGATGACGGGAAGCGGGTCGGTTTCCCCGGCAAGTTTCAAATCCAGCAACACCGAAGCGAGCCGATTCCGCAGGCGGCCCAGAAAGGCTTTCTCCGATGCGGCGGCCTCGCAGGCTTTGGCAGCCGTTTCCACCAGCGCCTCCGGAGGCGATGAATGGAGGGTCCCCAATTGATCGACGATCGTCCGGTTGAGAAGAACCCGGTTCCAGGCAACCTCTCCGACGGTGAAGATCAGGCGGGCGTGGCTGCGGATCTTTTCCTGACCCTCGTAGAGAAAGAGCCCGATCTCCCGGGTGTTTGAAACGTGCAAGCCGCCACAGGCGATCGTATCGACCCCGTCGACGTGGACGAGGCGGACATCCCCCTCCACCTTGATCGGGCGTCTCAGGCCCAATGCTTCGGCATCCTCATGGCTTTTCGTTTCCGAAGTGACGGGATGCCCTTCGACGATCGCCCGGTTCACCAGGGATTGGAGTTCAAGACAGGCGGAATCGGGAACCTCCTCCCGGTCGACTTCGATCATCATCACTTCGGTTCCCAGATGGACGCTGACCGTTCCGATCCCGAAGTGCTTGAAGAGAATGCCGCTTGCGGCGTGCTGAGCGGTGTGGTTCTTCATGAAATGGAAGCGCCGATTCCAATCGAGGGTGAGAACGACCCGATCACCCGCTTTGAAGGCGGGATTCCGGACCAGGTGGATGATCTCTTCATCATCGCCTGGTACGGTATCAAGGACGGGGCAGTCATTCACCGTTCCCCAATCCCCGCCCTGACCTCCGCCTTCGGGATAAAAGATCGTCTCTTCCAGGACCACCTTCGATCCTTCGACCGACACGACCCTCGTTTCCAGGGTGGTTCGGTAGGGTTCGTCATAGTAGCGCGGATACGAGTGTTTCTTCATGTGGTTATTCATTGTCATCATCGGAATCGCTGTGGTGAGCGTATCATTAAAGGGTTTACTTGTCCAAGAGCGGCAACTGTACTATCTTTGCAATACATACGATTACACGCAGGAGAGTACTATGGCAATCATCAAATCCGCTTGGGAGATCGCGATGGAGCGGGCGAACGCGATTCAGGCGGACCCCAAAAAGATACAGAAAGACCTCACCATCAAGGAGGGGCGGCAGATCGCCGCGGCCTTCCTGCTCGATATCGACGGAACGAAGGAAGAGGCAGAGAAGAAGTACGATTCCTACTCCAATGAGGCCAAGGCCCATGTGAAAGAGGGAATGGCGCTCACCCTTCTTTCCAACCTGACCCTGCCGAAAACCCCCAACTACGCCGAGACCATCCCCAAGCTGATCGCCCTCGGGGCGATGATCAGCGACGACGATGAGGAGCTTGTAGAACTCCTCGCTCAAATGCAGGGGTTCTTCACCCAATACGTCGAAACCCAGGAGGATCTCATCGAGCGGCTGAAGGAGCAGTTCGCTCCCCACCTCCAGCAGAAGGAAGCGCAGCTCAGGGCCCAGTACGGCCCGAACTTCGTCCTTCGCCCGGAGCAGGACCCCGAGTTCATGAAGGTTCTGGACAAACAGCTCAAAACCCTTGAAGAACAATACACCAACGTTCTGGACAACGCGAAGGAGCGGATGAAGGAGATCCTGGGCATCGAAGGACAATAGAACGGATCAGGCTGCCCGGAGGCAGCCTGTATCGTATCACCCTTCCTGATTGCGCTTACGCCCACCAGTGAGCCATGCGCTGTTTCAGCGACTCGCGGTATGCATCCCAATCGGTGATCGGAGCTGCGGCCAAGCCTTCCTCGCAGGCAGCTTTCGCCACGGCGACCGCCTCCCATTCGATGACCCGGGGGTCGAACGGCTTGGGCACGATATACTCCCGGCCGAAGGTGAACTTCTTCCCGCCGTACGCTTTTGCAACCGAATCGGGAACCGGCTCCTTCGTCAAGTCGGCGAGCGCTTTGGCGGCGGCCATCTTCATCCCTTCGCTAATGATCCGGGACCGGACGTCCATCGCGCCGCGGAAGATGAAGGGGAAGCCCAGGACGTTGTTGATCTGGTTCGGGTAGTCGCTGCGCCCCGTGGCCATGACGAGGTCGCTTCGAGTCGCCATCGCAAGCTCGTAGGCGATCTCCGGATTGGGGTTCGCCATGGCGAAGACGATGGGATCGCGGTCCATCGAAAGCAGCATCTCGGGGGTCACCACGTCGGCGACGGAAAGGCCGATGAGGACGTCCGCGCCCTTAAGGGCGTCGGCGAGGGTTTCCAGCTCGGTATCGATTGCGAAGTCCTGCTTCTCCGGCGAAAGGCCTTCCAAGCGGTCCCGGCGAAGAACGCCGTGGCGGTCGCAGAGAATCAGATTCTGTCGCTTCACTCCCGCGTTCAGGAACATCTTCGCGCAGCTGATGCCGGCGGCTCCCGCGCCGTTGATGACGACCTTGACTTCCTCGATCTTCTTGTCCACCACCTCGCAGGCGTTCATCAGACCCGCTGTGGCGATGATCGCCGTTCCATGCTGGTCGTCGTGGAAGACGGGAATGTCACACTCTTCGATGAGAGTCTGTTCGATTTCGAAGCATTCCGGACTCTTGATATCCTCAAGGTTGATGCCACCGAACGTCACGCTGATCTTCTTGATGATCTCGATCAGCTTCTTCGGATCGGTTTCGTCGATTTCGATGTCGAACACGTCGATGTCGGCGAAGCGTTTGAAGAGAACTCCCTTCCCTTCCATGACGGGCTTGCTGGCCAATGCACCCCGGTCCCCCAGACCGAGGATCGCCGTTCCGTTGGAGATGACGGCCACCAGATTTCCCTTTGACGTGTACTTGTAGGCATCCTCGGGATTCGCGGCGATCTCCAGAACCGGCTTTGCCACCCCGGGGGTGTAGGCAAGGCTCAGATCCTCGGCGGTCTGGCAGGGCTTGCTCGGAACGACCGAAACCTTTCCGGGAACTCCGTCCTGGATGTGATAGGCCAACGCCTTTTCTTTCAGCAGATCTTGATTCATCTTATTCTTCTCCTCACTTTTTCTCAAAATCCCAACTCATGTCCATATTCCAGCGGTCACGCAGGGTGATCATCACCTTCTGCAGGGACGGAGGAACCGGACATCCATGTTCTTTGCGGTACTGGTACGCAAGATATTCTTTCTCTCCCGCGGTGAAGATATAGTCTTCGCCGGGAGCTTTTTTGCTGGCCCTAAGATCGCGGAGAATCTGACCGGTGATCTTCTTGAAGGTTTCAAGGCCCATGAAGAACTCGGGATCGATCGCGATGAAGAAGTGCCCGAGCGGATAAGGAATCTGGTTGCCGTTCTCGTCGAAGCCGTTCAAAGCTTTCAGGAATGAACCCGCCTGCAGCGCGGCGGAAAGAATCTCGACGACCGTCGCATACCCGTAGCCTTTGTATCCGGCGGTCACTTCGCCGATTCCCCCGAGCGGGGTCAGGGCCGCCTTGCCGGTGGTCAGGTCCTTGAGCACCTGAAGGGTGTCGGTGCGGCTTCTGCCTTCGTTGTCGATGACCCATCCTTCGGGCAGCTCTTTTCCGGCGCGGCCGTACACTTCGATCTTGCCGCGCTGGGAGACGCTGGTGGCGCAGTCCAGAACGAACGGGAACTCTTCATCGGTGGGCATTCCGAAGACCAGCGGGTTGGTCCCGAGCATGTTCTCGACGCCGCCGGTCGGGGCGATCGAGGGCCGGGCGTTCGTGCCGGTGATTCCGAGCAATCCCTTCCTGGTCGCCATCGTCGCATAGTAGCCGCTGATGCCGTAGTGGTTGGAGTTGCGGACCGTTACCATGCCGATGCCGTATGTCCGGGCTTTTTCGATCGCCATGCTCATCGCTTTGTGGCTGACCACGTGGCCCATGCCGTTGTGTCCGTCGAGGACGGCGGCGGCGGCCTTGTCCCTGAGCACTTCGATCTTGGTGGTGGGCAGCATGATCCCGTCGTCGATCCGGTCGATGTAGATCGGCTTCAGGCGGCCGATTCCGTGGCTGTCGATTCCCCGCTTGTCGCTTTCGATCAGAACATCGCTGATGATCTCGGCGTCTTCCCTGGGAACCCCCGCGTGGATCAACGCCTCTTTCATGAAGGCTTCCAGCTCTTCAAACGGCAGCCATGCACAGTCCTCATACTGCTTTGCATATTCATCCAAGTACTTCATTCGCTCCTCCTCGTCGGTGCTACTACTATTGAAAGATCGTCACTGATCTCCATTTGACTTACCAGTTCGGCGCCCTTTTCATCGGTCACCAGAATGTCCACATCCTCAAGCGAGACGGTCTTATAGTTGGATACCACCCCGATCTTGTTCGCCGCGGCGACCACGATGACTTTTCCGGCGGTGTGCTTGATCATCGCCCGGGTGGTTTCCGCTTCCTCCAGGACCGGCGTGGTCAACCCCGCCTGAACGGAGAATCCGTCCACCCCGATGATCGCCTTGTTCGCCCAGATCTGCTCGACGACTAGGGAAGAGAGGGAGCCGGAGACGGAATGGCTCCGCGTCCGGTACACTCCGCCGGCCAGCACCAGACGGATCGCCTGGCTTTCCCTGCACACATACGCCGCATCGATGTTGTTCGTCACAATCGTCAGCCGTTTTCCGGAAGCGACCAGCGCCCGGATCGCTTCCAAGGTGGTGGTTCCGCTGTTGATATATAAGGTATCGCCATCCTCGACCAGGTCAAGGACGCCTTGCCCGATCATGCTTTTCTCAAGGGGAAATTCCGATGCTTTTTGAAGGTAATCAGGTTCGACGGGCAGATTCCGCCTGAGGCTCGCCCCGCCGTGGGTCCGTTCGACGAGGCCCCGCTTGGCAAGCTGGTCCAGATCCCGGCGGATCGTCAGCTCGCTGACGTCCAAGGCATCGCTCAACTGATTGACATTCACCGTCCCCTCGTCCTGAATCCGGGACAGAATGTACTGTTGACGGCTTGCCGGAATGTTTGCCATGAATACTTCCTGATTGTTTTTGAACGTATTTATACAATACATTCAAAAACATTCACATGTCAATACACCATGCATCTGTCGCCTTCTGACGATGTGTTTGCGTCCCTACTTGATGATGTCCACAAAGCACGAAATCCGAACATCGGTAAACTTCAAGCAAACGAGGGATTGCCACCACATAATCAGGTAAGATGATTTTTGCTTCCGTATAGACGGAAACAGTGCATGATGCCATATGGAAGTGGTCGCACATTGCGGCCGGTTATAGAGAATCCGGAGGTAACGATGGCTGACGACAAAGTACCTGTGTTAGTAGAAAAGAGAGAAATTCAGGACATGATATATACCATTAGGGGTAGGCAGGTCATGATTGACAGCAACCTTGCCGATTTGTATCAGGTGACAACCAAGAGATTGAATGAACAAGTCAATAGAAATAAGAATAGATTTCCTCCACAGTTTATGTTTCAGTTGACTGAAGATGAATATAGGGACTTGAGGTCGCAAATTGCGACCTCAAATGATGGTGATAAACATGGTGGACGAAGATACATGCCATATGTCTTTACAGAACAAGGAATAGC
>FZPS01000201.1_pt94 | contig 18201 bp, 20 predicted proteins | sample 1817821 | NCBI WGS metagenome assembly FZPS01 (sample SAMEA104158645, study PRJEB21678) | metagenome | place: Germany | collected 2015-04-21
CTTGGTGTATGGATATTAAATTGGTTGTCAATAACTCAATTTTACCATAAATCAGTGAGGAGTTGTTGTTTTTTTATAAAAGAAATATCCCGTATATATGCGGGTTGTGGCGTTTCGCAAACGCCTATGTAGTATGCAATTGAAAGGAGAACCATCGTGGAAAGAGCAAACGCGTGGAAAAGCTATAATACAAAACAGCTAAGAGAGCTTGAAAATCTCTCAAAGGATTACAGAGATTTTCTAGATTGCGGAAAGACCGAAAGAGAATGTGTTAAGAAGTCTATAGCTATTGCAGAAGAAGCGGGCTACAAGAATCTAGCTACATTTATGAAAAAAGAAAAGAAGTTAAAGGCTGGCGATAAAGTATACGCAGTATGGATGAATAAAGCAATCGCTTTATTTAATATAGGTGATAGAGATATAGAAGAGGGCATGAATATTCTGGGTGCACACATTGATTCACCAAGATTAGATGTAAAGCAAAATCCATTATATGAGACAGATGAATTTGCATATTTAGATACTCATTACTATGGTGGGGTTAAAAAATACCAATGGGTGGCATTACCACTTGCTGTTCATGGTGTAGTTGTGAAGAAGACTGGTGAAGTTATAGATATAGTCATTGGTGAAAGTGATGATGATCCAGTTTTATGTATTACAGACTTACTTATTCATTTAGCAGGTAGGCAGATGGAAAAGAAGGCATCTGAGGTCATAGAGGGTGAACAGTTAGACATTCTAGTTGGTTCAAGACCGCTTAAAGGAAAAGATAAAGATGCAGTTAAAGAAAATATACTAAAACTTATTAATGATAAATATGGAATTGAAGAAGAGGATTTTATGTCTGCTGAACTAGAGGTGGTTCCAGCGGGTAAAGCGAAAAACTCAGGAATTGACTCAAGTATGATTTTAGCATATGGACAAGATGATAGAGTTTGTGCATATACATCTCTAAGGGCAATGATAGATGTAAAAGACGTTTCCAAGACATCGTGTTGTTTATTGGTAGATAAAGAAGAGATTGGTAGTGTAGGTGCAACGGGTATGCGTTCAAGATTTTTTGAAAATACAGTTGCTGAGATTTTACAATGTTTAGGTGAATATAGCGAATTGAAACTTAGAAGATGTTTGGCTAACTCGAGAATGCTTTCATCTGACGTAAATGCTGCATATGACCCAATGTTTTCAAGTGCTTTTGAGAAGAGAAATTCTTCCTATTTTGGCAGAGGTATGGTATTTAGCAAATTTACTGGTTCAAGAGGTAAATCAGGTTCAAATGATGCAAACGCCGAATATATTGCAGCTATTAGAAAAATTATGGACGAAGAAAAAATTCACTATCAGTTAGCGGAACTTGGAAAAGTTGATGTAGGTGGTGGCGGCACTATTGCTTATATTTTATCATTGTACGGTATGGAAGTTATAGATTGTGGTGTGGCAGTACTTAATATGCATGCTCCATGGGAGCTTACTTCAAAAGCAGATATCTACGAGACAAAAAGAGGATACGAAGTGTTCCTAAGTAAGGCATAAATTAAAATAAAGGCTAAGGAGATTGTTTTATGAATTTTTTTGAAGCTACGGAAAAACTAAAAAAATATGGACAAGAGCATGTACTTCAGTATTTTGATGAATTAACAGATGGCCAAAAAGAACAGTTGCTCAATCAGATTGATATTACGGATTTTAGTATTATTGAAATGTGCAAGAATAAAGAAGAAGTTGCTACAAAAGGAAAAATCACTCCACTTGATGCAATGCAATTGGATGAGATTGATAGAAGAAAAGATGAGTTTTATGCCATTGGTATGGATGCTATAAAAAAAGGCGAAGTTGGTGCAGTTTTATTAGCAGGAGGTATGGGCACAAGACTTGGCTCCGATAATCCTAAAGGAATGTACAATATTGGAGAAACAAAGGATGTATTTATCTTTGAGAGAATTGTTCGAAATCTTCAGGATATAGTAGATTTAAGTGGTGTATATATTCATTTGTTCGTTATGACTAGTGATAAGAATAATGACATCACAGTGAATTTCTTTAAAGAAAACGACTATTTTGGATATGATCCAGGGTACATTACGTTCTTTATGCAGGAAATGGCACCAGCCACAGACTACAATGGTAAAGTATATATGGAATCCAAATTTAAAATATCTACATCCCCAAATGGAAATGGTGGATGGTTTTCATCTATGTCAAAATGGGGGGTGCTTGATAAAGTGAAGAAAAGCAACATCAAGTGGCTCAATGTATTTGCGGTGGATAACGTACTTCAAAGAATTGCAGATCCTGTATTTGTAGGAGCGACTATTGCAACTAATTCACAAGTGGGATCTAAGGTTGTTAAAAAGGTGGCTAAGGATGAAAAAGTAGGCGTAATGTGTCTTGAAGATGGAAAACCATCTATTGTAGAATATTATGAACTTACAGATGACTTGATGGATGCAGTGGATAAAAATGGTGATCCAGCATACAACTATGGTGTTATTTTAAATTATTTATTTAGCGTTAAACATCTTGAGGAGATTTTGGAAAAGGAAATGCCTCTTCATATTGTGGAGAAGAAGATTGAATATATAGATGAAAATGCTAATCTTGTTAAACCACAGGAACCAAACGGATATAAGTTTGAAACGCTTATACTTGATATGATACATTTACTTGATTCTTGTGTACCTTTCGAAGTGGTTAGAAATAAAGAATTCGCCCCTATAAAGAACAAAACGGGTGTAGATTCGGTAGAGTCAGCCAGGGCACTTCTTAAAGAAAATAACGTAGAATTATAAAACAAGGACGGACAAAATGAAGACGATATTAACTACAATGACCGAAAGCTTTGAAGAAGCTTTTATTGCGGCAGGATATGACGCAAAATATGCAAAGGTAACAATTTCAAATAGACCAGATTTATGTGAATACCAATGTAATGGTGCAATGGCTGCCGCAAAACAATACAAATGTTCGCCAGTACAGATTGCTAATGCGGTAGTATCTAAGATGAATCAATCTGATATTTTTTCTGAAATAACAGTAGTAAATCCAGGATTTATAAATTTAAAAGTAAGTGATGAATTTTTATCTGGGTACGTTGATGAGATGTCAAAGGATGAAAAATTTGGATGTGAGACAGCGAGCCACAAAAAGGTGGTAATTGATTATGGTGGCGCAAACGTTGCAAAACCTCTACATGTTGGGCATTTACGTTCGGCAGTAATCGGTGAAGCTATAAAAAGATTATTCAAGTTTATGGGGGATGACGTTATAGGAGATGTTCACCTTGGCGATTGGGGATTGCAGATGGGACTTATTATTGAACAGCTTCGATGCAATCAGCCAGACCTTTGCTACTTTGATGATAGCTATACTGGAGAGTATCCGGAGGAAGCACCATTTACAATATCAGAACTTGAAAAAATATACCCAGAGGCATCAGCAAAATCGAAAGTTGATGAGGAATTTAAGGAAAAAGCTCAGGTGGCAACATTGGAATTGCAAAAGGGAAAGCCTGCCTATAGAGCAATATGGAGACATATTCTGAGTGTTTCAATTGAAGATTTAAAAAAGAATTATGAGAATTTAAATGTAGATTTTGATTTATGGAAGGGCGAGAGTGACGCTGAAGAATTTATCGAAGATATGGTTAAAAGTATGATTGATAATGGATTTGCTCACGAAAGTCAAGGAGCAATGGTAGTGGATGTAATGGAGGAAACGGATAATAAAGAAATACCTCCATGTATTATCCAAAAGTCGGATGGTGCAGCACTGTATGCCACTTCAGACTTGGCTACTATTATTCAAAGAAAACGTGATTTTGATCCAGACGAAATTATATATGTGGCAGATAAACGTCAAGAAATGCATTTCACACAGGTATTCAGAACTGCTAAGAAGACAGGCATATTAGATGATAAATGTAATCTTAAGTTTTTGGGTTTTGGTACTGTAAATGGAAAAGACGGCAAGCCTTTTAAAACAAGAGATGGTGGTGTTATGAGGCTGGAAACTCTTATCCTAGACATTAATGATGCCGTATACAATAAGGTAAGGGATAACAGAGATATGTCAGAGGAAGAGGCAAAAACTATTTCAAAAATCGTTGGTCTTTCAGCTATAAAGTATGGTGATTTATCAAATCAGGCATCAAAGGATTATATTTTTGATACAGAAAGATTTACCGCCTTTGAAGGAAATACAGGACCATATATTTTATACACCATTGTACGAATTAACTCTATTATGAAAAAATTTGAAGAAAGTGGTAAGAGGGTGCTAGATTCGGCACTTAATATAAAACTTTCATCATCAGAGAAATCATTAATGATAGAACTTTCAAAATTCAATATGATGATTATGCAGGCATATGAGGAACTTGCACCACATAAGATTTGTGCATATGTATATGACCTTGCTGATGCATTTAATGGATTCTACCATGAAAATAAAATCTTAGCAGAGTCAGATGAAAAACGCCAAAATGGTTTCATAAATTTACTTGCTGTTACCCGCAGGGCACTTGAGACTGCAATTGATATATTAGGATTTAATGCACCGGAAAGAATGTAAGTTACAATAATATTTTTTGTAAAAGGAGAAAGTTATGAGTCAGGAAAAAGTAGATAAATACAAAGAAGATAAAGCAAATCGTAGAAAAAATATTGCTAAGGAAAAAAGAAAAAGATTAATAGGTAATATTGTGGGAATATTTGTCGGAGTGGCGTTTTTGGTGTACATTATTTGGTCAGTAACGGTATTTGTTAAACCTGAAAAGGAAACAACAGGTATTACAATGTCTGAGGAAGACCTTTCAAGATTATTAAAGGAACTTGATGGTACAGCGGCGGCTGAGGGTACAACAACACCAGCAGATGGAGAAACAACTAAAGGTGACAAAACCACAACAACAGGTGATGAATCAGTTACAACACCAGCAGATGCATCCGCACAAGAAACAACAACAGTTGCACAATAGTACACACAAGAGGTAAACGGATGGATAAAGGCGATATCATTATTAGGAACGCCATAGTACATATTCTTGATTCAACAGTGGGTTTGCCTGTATTATCAGATATGGAACTTGATTGCGGAACTGATTTCAATGACTTCTTACGTGAACACATTTACAGGGTTTTTGTAAGCGATGATGTTAAGAAATGTGAGTTTGTTAAAGACGAATCAGAAGTGTATTCAATGATTGAAGAAATAAAAGTAGGAAATATAGACTTTGTTACATTTTCAAAAGAGCTAGCAAGCAAACTTTATGGAATAATGAATTCTAACATAGAGATTCCTAGTGCTGATTTATTTGTGGTATTATTTCAGATAAATCAGGTAGAACACCTTGCATTATTGAAGATGAATTATAAAGAATCTTTTATGCATGGCACTAATCCTAATGATAATGGTGGAAATACCAATATTATCACAAAATATAGAGCTATTTTGCCTACAAGCACACAGAAATTATCTGAGGCTGCGGTTATAAATCTAGAGGATAGTAAGATTCGTCTGATTGAGAAAAAGTATGACATAAATGGAAAGAAGGAAGACTATTTCTCGAATTTTTTTTTAAACTGTTCATCTAACTTGTCACAAAAGGCAAAGTTGAATATTGTTGAACGGGCTATAGAGCAAGTTCAAAAGGAATATTATGAAGATAGCGAGCAGTTTGAAGAAAAAATGAAGGCAAAGAGCGCTATTCATGAAGAATTATCTACACAGGGATCTATAAGTATTCCCGAAGTAGTAGATAAAGTATTTGAGACTAAACCTGATTTAAAAGAGAAGGTTAAGGAGAAAATAGAAAAGTATCATATTAATGAATCAGAGATTATTGCACCAAAAAATGAAGCAACAACTAGGAAATTTGAGAAGCAATATCTTAAAACAGATACAGGTATTGAAATTAAAATTCCAATGGATCAGTATAACAGTACTGATACTATTGAATTTATATCGGGAGATGATGGTTCAATTTCAGTGTTAATAAAAAACATTGGGCATATTACTTCCAAGTAGCAGGAGGAATTTATGAGCGATAAAATTTTAAAAGTAAATGGTATTTCTAAGACCTATAGGAAGTTTAAGGCTGTTGACAATGCCTCATTCGAACTCGAAAAGGGAAAGATTTACGGATTTATTGGTCAAAACGGAGCAGGAAAGACCACTATAATTAGGATGTTAGCTGGTGTGTCTATCCCAGATACAGGAACAATTGAAATATTTGGTGATTCAACACCAAAGGGATTATCTGAAGGTAGAAAAAGAATCGGTGCTATAGTAGAAAATCCTGCACTTTATATGAAAATTAGTGCTTACGATAATATTAAAATTCAACAGATGCTTTATGGCGTTAAAAATCCAGGATTAGCAGATGAACTCTTAGAACTTGTAGGATTGCAAGCATGGGGAAAGAAGAAAGTAAAAGATTTTTCACTTGGAATGAGACAGAGGCTTGGAATTGCAATGGCATTAGTAGGTAATCCTGAACTATTAATTTTGGATGAGCCGGTTAATGGTCTTGATCCAATGGGTATTGTGGAAATAAGACAATTATTGATTAAGTTAAACCAAGAGCGAAATATTACTATTTTGATTTCTAGCCATATATTATCAGAATTGTATCAGTTAGCAACAGATTACATTGTTATTAACAAAGGTCAAATTATCGAAAAACTCACACTTGCACAATTAGAAGAAAAATGTGAAAAGTCGGTAGTTATCCAAGTTGAAGATATGGATAGGGCAAAAGATGTTGTTGTAAATGTACTTAAATCCGAAAAATATCAAATCCTTGAACACAATATTATCAAAATTTTTGATTACTCAGAGAGAGTCAGAGATGTAGCTTTGGCTATGATGGAGGCAAAGGTTATTGTAACGTACCTAAATGTCACAGGTGAAAGTCTTGAACAATATTTTGTACATTTAATAGGGGGTGCTAGCAATGTCTAAATTACTTAAAATTGAATTTATGAAGATAAAATCTTCTTTAGCATTTAAAGTTACATTACTTGTATGTTTAGGTTTATGCCTTTTAAGTGTGGCAATGTATGCCTTTATATCAAATTCCCAGGATACGGCCGATATGGCTGCTATGATGGGAATGAAAATTTCTGGATATAGTATGTTTATGGTATCTATGACAAACTCAAGTGATTGTATTATGCTTGCAACTATTGTTATCTGTATACTTATTGGTAGCGATTTTACGGCAAGAACATTACAAACTGAGATAAGTGCTGGATTTAGCAGAACAAAAATCGTTTTATCAAGATTTATAAGTACAACAATTATATTATTAATATTTATTATCGTTTACTCTGGAACTCTACTTTTTGGAACATCCATTTTTTGTGGATTCGGTGCGGAGATAAGCGCAGGATTAATCGGAGAAATGTTACTAGCATTATTTATGAATTGGTTTATATCAGTATCTATGATGTCTTTATATATGTTGATATGTTTCTTGTTTAAGTCAGTAGGACCAAGTATCGGTGTTACAATGCCAGCGATGTTAATTGGCACTTCAATACTGAGTGTTCTTGCTGCTATATACGAAGTGGCTGGAAAAATATATTCATTTACACCTCTTGGACAAATGGGTGTTGTTGGAGATACAACGCTAGAGGCACTTGATTATGTAAAATTCTTTGGTGTTGGTATAGGATTTGCAGCGGTAATGCTTGTTATCACAGTGCTTACATTTAGAAAATCAGAATTGAAATAATTGGAGAAATATGCAGGATTCTATTTTAGATAAAATTATCAGAGTGCTTACCCCAATACTTGTGTACTTATTTGCTAATTTGTTCGCACAGGCAGGCTTTACATCATTTGTAATGGCGACTAGATTTAAGGCTCTTGGCGGTGATAGGGTTTCATATGCGAAAGGTTTTTCTTTCGTAGAAAATATGGAGATTATAGTAAAGGCAAATACGCTAACAGTAACACTTATAGCATCTGTTATTACAATTATAGTACTTCTATATATGTTTAGAAAAGATTTTAGAAGCATTGTATTTGTGAAACCAAAGTCAGGTTTTTTATGTACTATTGCTGTTGGAATATTTGCAAGTGCAGGGATAAGCAAACTAGTTACTCTATTTCCTATTGACGGCATTTTGGGAAACTATAGTGAAACCTCGTCCAACGTTTTTTTGGCAGATGTTCCTATGCAAATATTAACACTTATAATAGTGGGTCCTATTATGGAGGAATTACTTTTTAGAGGTATGATTTATAATAGGTTAAAAGAAATGAATGAGAGTACAATCGCAGCATATTTAAGCGCGATTATATTTGGTGTTTATCATCTAAATCTTGTTCAAGGAATATATACATTCATATTAGGATTTTTACTTGTATATGTATATGAGACATATAAATCATTAGCAGCTCCAATATTACTTCATATGGCGGCTAATGCGGTTGCAGTGGTTATGAATTACTTACCTATTAGCAAGGTTATTAATGGGCATTGGTATTTTAAACTGCCTGTTATGTTAGTCGAAATTGGAATACTAGTTGTAGTAACATACTTTTTTGTATACAATAAGAACAAGAAGGATAATGTCATGCAGCAATAATGATACACTGTTTTTACAGTAAGTTAATGGAGGTACTATGTACGATTGTATAGTGATAGGAAGCGGATTTGCAGGAGCAGTAGTTGCCGAGAGAATGGCATCTGCAGGTAAGTCAGTATTAATACTAGAAAAAAGGAATCATATTGGCGGGAACTGTTATGATATAGAGGATGAGCATGGTATACTTATTCACCAATATGGACCACATATTTTCCACACTAATAACGAAGATGTTTACAATTATCTATCTGAGTTTACGGAGTGGTATAATTATTCCCATGAGGTAGTTGCTTACTTAGATGGTACTTATGTTCCAGTACCTTTTAATATTAATACCCTTCGTATTGTTTACGGGAATGAAAAGGCTAGAAACTTAGAAGAAAAGCTCATTTGTGAATATGGATTTGGTTCAAGAGTTCCGATTCTAAAATTAAGAGAGAATAAAGATGCAGATATTAGAGCAATTGCTGATTTTGTCTATGAGAATATATTCCTAAAGTACACCATGAAGCAGTGGGGACAAAAACCAGAGGATATTGATCCGGCTGTTACAGGGAGAGTTCCTGTGCTTGTATCAAAGGACAATAGATATTTCCAAGATAAATATCAGGGTATGCCATTAAATGGATATACACAAATATTTGATAAAATGTTATCACATCCCAATATTACGGTTAGACTTAATGAGGATGCTAGAAATGTTTTTGAATTCAAGGAAAATGAAATTCTTTTTGAAGGTAAAGCATTTGATGGTGAAATAATCTATACAGGAGCGTTGGATGAATTATTCCAGTGCCAATATGGACGATTACCATACAGAACATTAAAGTTTGATTTTACTTATTTTGATGAAGATAGCTACCAGCCTAGAGCAGTAGTTAACTATACTGTGAGTGAAGACTTTACTAGAATTACAGAATTTAAAAAACTTACGGGTCAAGAAATAAAGGGTACTACCATTATGAAGGAATATCCAATGGCCTATACAGGTGAGGAAGATCAAATTCCGTATTATGCAATCATGAATGAAGAGAATGCGCAGATGTATGATAAATATGTAAATATAGTATCTAAATATAATAACTTTCACCTTTTGGGACGATTAGCAGAATATAAGTATTACAATATTGATGGAATCGTTGAAAAGGCACTAAGTTTAGTAAAGGAGCTGGTAAAATAATGAAATTGTTAAGTGTTGCTATACCTTGTTATAACTCTGCAGACTATATGGAGCATTGTGTTGAAACCTTGCTTAAAGGCGGAGAAGATGTAGAAATTATTATAGTTGATGATGGTTCAGTTAAGGATAATACCGCCGAGATAGCGGATAGGCTTGCAAGTGAATATCCAACAATTATTAAAGCAATACATCAGGAAAACGGTGGACACGGCCAGGCTGTTAATACTGGTCTTTTACATGCTACTGGTATTTACTTTAAAGTTGTAGATAGCGATGATTGGGTAAATGAAAAGGCTTTAAAAACTGTGCTTAAAACCCTTAGGTATATGGTGGATAATAATAAAGATTTAGATATGCTACTATCTAACTTTGTATACGAAAAGCAGGGGGCAAAGCATAAAACTGTAATGAGTTACAGATCTGCAATTGAACCTAAGCACATTACATCTTGGGATGGAAAAATTAAATTTAAAAAGTCACAGTATATTCTTATGCATTCAGTTATCTATAGAACGCAATTATTAAAAGAATGCAACTTAGAACTTCCAAAGCACACTTTTTATGTAGATAATATTTACGTATTCAAACCATTACCAAATGTTAAAAAGATTTGCTATATTGATGTGGATTTCTATAGATATTTTATAGGTAGAGATGATCAGTCAGTTAATGAGTCTGTTATGATTTCACGTATCGACCAGCATATTCGTGTTGCAAAGATAATGATAGAAGATTATGCAAAAATGGAAATTGCCAGTGAAAAGCTTGACAAATATATGCTCCAGTATTTGGATATGATGATGTGTATTGCATCAATAATGCTTGTCTTATCTAAGGATAAAGCAAATCTTGTAAAGAGAAAAGAATTGTGGAATTGGTTAAAGATGGAGTACCCTGACATATACAAAAAACTCCGTTTTTCTTTGTTTGGTATATGGATGAATCTCCCAGGAAAAGTGGGAAGAGCATTTTCTGTAGCGGGATATAAGATTGCCCAAAAGATCTTTGGATTTAATTAAAAAAACTTAAAAAAATTCTTGACATATTTAGCTGTTTTGTGTATACTACCTAGGCAGGTTTGATGAGGCACAAAACTTGGGATCTTAGCTCAGCTGGGAGAGCATCTGCCTTACAAGCAGAGGGTCACAGGTTCGAGCCCTGTAGGTCCCACTCAGTATTACCTGATAAATATTCGGCTAAGTAGCTCAGTTGGCTAGAGCACGCGGTTCATACCCGCGGTGTCAGGGGTTCGAATCCCTTCTTAGCCATTAATAAGACAAAAGAGAATCCTTTGGGGTTCTTTTTTTGTTTTGAAAATATTTATAAAACATTAAGTTGTTTATTGAATTCTCGTATGCTATAATCACAATGCATGTTAAAAAACAGGAGCTTCTTCTATGAAAGAATTTATCAAGAAATATAGTCACGCATGGACATTACTTTACATTTTTATTTATATGCCATGGTTTTGTCTGCTGGAAAGGACTATAACACCATCGTCACATTTTACGAATATGCATGTGCCTTTTGATGATGTGATTCCTTTTTGCGAATGGTTTATTATTCCATATATATTATGGTTTTTATACATTCCAGCAGTGATTTTGTACGAATTATTTAAATCTAAAAAAGAATTTTATTATGCAAGTGCATATCTTTTTATTGGAATGACAATATGTCTTCTCATTTGTACATTGTGGCCTAATGGTCAGGATTTGCGAGTGGAAGAATTTACTAATAACAATATTTTAACCAGCATAATGGGTTTTATATATAATGCAGATACTAATACTAATGTATTTCCAAGTATTCATGTGTTTAATTCGGTAGCTGCTTTTATTATTATTTGTAAAAGTGAGAGCCTTAAAGGTAAGAAATTGTTAAAAGTTAGCGCGGCTATTTTAAGTATACTAATTATTCTTTCAACTATGTTTTTAAAACAACATTCTGTTCTAGACGTTATTGGAGGCATTGCGCTTAGTGGAATAATGTATGTTGGTGTTTATGCAGTGAACTGGGAGAAGATTTTCACAAAAGATGTGGCAACTGTTGATAATGTCAAAAATGAGGTGCAAATATGAGAATAGGTATGGGATATGATGTTCATAGACTCGTAGAAGATAGACAGCTTATTTTAGGTGGTGTTGAGGTTCCTTATGAACTGGGACTCTTGGGACATTCCGATGCAGATGTATTATTACATGCTATTATGGATGCATTGCTTGGTGCAGCAGCTCTTGGCGATATAGGAAAACATTTTCCAGATACAGATCCCCAATATAAGGGTATATCAAGCGTTAAGCTTCTAGAACATGTTGGAAAATTATTGGAAGAAAATGGATATATTATTGGAAACATTGATGCAACAGTTATTGCACAAAAACCTAAATTAGCTCCCTATAGAGATACGATGGTGGCAAATGTTGCAAAGGCATTAAAAATAGAAGAAAATCAAATTAATATAAAAGCTACAACAGAAGAGGGACTAGGATTCACAGGTGCTGGAGAAGGTATATCCTCACAAGCGATTTGCATGCTTAATGTAGTTGAGGATTTACTTGAAAGACCTATGGTTGGTGGATGGACAGGTGAATCAGGATGTGCTTCAGGTTGTTGCGGATTAAAGGCTTAAGGAGTTCGATTTGACAAAGATTAGAAAATTTGATGAGTTATTAAAAGTTAGACCAGAGGATTATGATAAATTAAAAAGTTACTTTGCACTACGAGAATACCAATCTGGAACATGTGAGAATGTAATAACAGCTTGTTATATGTGGAGCGAATATTATAGAACAAGATACTATATCAATGATTATGGATTAGTATGGATTTATAGAATTAAAAATGAGATTTTTACGTCAGTACCTCTTTGCAAAGAGCAAGATTTAAATGTTTGCTTTGAAGAGATGGTAGGGTTTTTTAATAATGTTCTAGGTCAAAAAATAAAGTTATATCTTGTAGATGAGGATGCAGTTAAAACATTAGCTCTTCCAGAAGACAAGTTTAAAGTTTATGAAGAACGGGATAATTTTGATTATGTTTATAACGCTAAGGAATTGATGACTCTTCCAGGAAAGAAATATCATAAAAAGAAAAATCATCTGAATGCATTTTTACGGGAATATGAAGGCAGATATGAAATTCGTATACCAAAATGTGAAAATAAAGAAAACATTCTAGAATTTCTTTACAGATGGCACGATAAAAGAAATATCGTGGATGAATATAATAGAGATGATTATGAACTTAAAGGTATCGAATACATTTTAAAAAATTGTAATATGATTAAGTATTATATGATGTGTGTTTATATAGATGGAATCTTAGAGGCTTTCACCCTTGGAACATATATTGAAGAGACACAAACAGCGTATATTCATGTGGAGAAAGCAAATCCAGATATTAGAGGCTTATACAATTTTGTTAATCAACAGTTTTTGATTAATTGTTTTCCTGATGCAAGATATGTAAACAGAGAAGATGACATGGGATTAGAGGGACTTAGAAAGGCAAAAATGTCCTACAAGCCAGAATTTTTGGTTAAGAAATATACTATTGAACAAATATAAAATTCCTTAAAGAGAAATATGAGGTACGTTTATGGAAATCAGATTTTTATCCCGTGAAGAAAGAGTTAAGATAGAGTCATTATATTTAGCTTCTTTTGATGATAAAAAAGAATATGTGAATTATTATGTTCGCCATTTCTATGATAATGTTGAAACAGTGGCAGCTATAGATGGAGGAGAAATCATCGCTATGGCCAATGTCCATTACAAAAGGTTTAATGTAGATAAAGAAGAAACTCTTTCAGGGTACATTTATGGTGTGGCAACATTAAAATGTTATCAAGGAAAAGGTGTAATGAAACAGCTATTGTTATATCTAATAGAAGCTTTAACGACAAAGGGAATAGAGTTGATTTATCTTATTCCATCAGTTTCGCCTGATGTATATAAAAGTAGTGGATTTTATCTTGCACGAAATGAAAAGATATATAATTTTTATTATAAAGAAAAGGGTGTAAATGCATATACGTTAGAAAAGAACTATTTATGTACAGAACAAATGTATTCCCATCTAAAAGATTTAATAGAATCAGTAAATGATGGATATGTAGAGTATACAATATTTCCTATTATGGTTTATGACAATGAATTTTCTAGGAGGAATTTTGCTCAAATGAAAGAAAGAAATGTAGAAATTATTGATATGAATATTTGTGATATAGTGGATATCAATTCAATATACGATGGATTTCTTAATAATGAATATGTATAGGGGTTGACAAATCCCAGTGTTGTGGTTACACTAGCCACATAATTAAATAAAAATTAAAGGCTATGAACGAAAGAGTAGCAAGGCAAAATCTTACAGAGAAAACTGCAATTGGTGAGAGCAGATTTATGATGAAACCCTGTGAAGTGCATTCGGGAGCTGGTTATGTGAATGAAGTAGCATAACACGTGTGAAGACGTTATATTCTCAAGTGAAAGCGTAGCTTTAATTAGAGTGGAACCGCGGAAAAATTCGTCTCTTGTATTATTACAAGAGATTTTTTTGTGCAAACAACGAGCCAAATTCTCAAGTGCGTAGCACGGTACTTAAATGTATAACTAATACCGTACAACAAAGTTGTAGACGGTATTAGTTATACATTTAAGTAGGCGAAACCGATGGTTTAAATCGGTTTCACCTAGAGAATTTGGCGACTGTCCATCACCGAGCAACCCCGTTGCGAGGTAAGGTACAACTTTGTTGCATATAATATAGTGTAAAAAAGAAAGGAAAGTCTATTATGGGATTTTTTAAGTATTTTAAAGAAGAAGCTGCTATCATAAGAGATAGAGATCCAGCTATAAAAAGTAATATTGAGGTATTATTGTACCCTAGTTTTAAAGCCATTAGAAAGTACAGAAAAGCACATAAATACTACGAGAAGGGTCATTACTTTATTGCAAGGTGGATTTCCCAAAGAACAGCAAGAAAAACAGGAATAGAAATTCATCCAGGTGCTAAAATAGGAAAAGGTCTGTTTATAGATCATGGTCATGGTGTAGTTATAGGTGAGACAACAGTAATAGGTGACCATGTTACATTGTATCAAGGTGTTACACTTGGAGGAACTGGAAAGGAACAAGGCAAACGACATCCAACTATTGAGGATAATGTTATGATTAGTGTTGGAGCTAAGGTAATAGGATCGTTTACTATTGGTGAGAATTCTAAAATAGGTGCAGGTAGTGTTGTACTTGAGGAAGTACCACCAAATTCAACAGTTGTAGGTGTTCCAGGCAGAGTTGTAAAGCAGAATAATATTCGTATCCCACGTAGTGATATGGATCAGATTCATTTACCAGATCCAATTAAAAATGATATTGAAAACTTAAAAAAGGAAAATGAAGAATTGAAGAGAGTTGTGGAGACTCTTATAAATAAGCAAAAGTAAAATAGTATAGACTATAGAAAGAGGAAATAAAATGGAAAAACAAGTTAGTTTTTATAATACCCTAAATAGAAAAATAGAGACCTTCGTACCGAATGAAGATGGCAAGGTAAATATGTATACATGTGGACCAACAGTTTACCACTTTGCACATATTGGAAATCTTCGTAGTTATATTATGGAGGATGTTCTAGAAAAAACTCTAAGATACGCCGGTTATGATGTTAAAAGAGTAATGAATATTACTGATGTAGGTCATTTGTCTTCAGATGCAGATACTGGAGAAGATAAGATGCTTAAAGGTGCGAAAAGAGAACATAAAAGCGTAATGGAAATTGCAAAATATTATACAGACGCATTTTTTAGTGATTGTTCAAAGTTAAATATTAAAACTCCTGATGTGGTTGAGCCAGCTACAAATTGTATTGATGAGTTTATTGAAATGGTATCAGTATTAATAGAAAAGGGATTTGCATATATTGCAGGAGGAAATATTTATTTTGACACATCTAAATTAGATGACTATTATGTATTTTCTAGTCAAAATGAAAAGGAACTTATGGTAGGCGTAAGAGATGACGTTGAAGAAGATACAAACAAACGAAATAAAAGCGACTTTGTTTTGTGGTTCACAAAATCAAAATTTGATAATCAAGAATTAAAGTGGGACAGTCCTTGGGGCGTTGGATATCCTGGTTGGCATCTTGAATGTACTGGAATTTCTATAAAACATTTGGGAGAATACATGGATATACACTGTGGTGGTGTGGACAATATTTTCCCTCATCATACCAATGAAATTGCTCAATCAGAAGCGTACCTTGGTCATAAATGGTGCAATTACTGGTTCCATGTTCATCATCTAAATGATAAAGCAGGTAAAATGAGCAAATCAAAGGGAGAATTCCTTACAGTTTCGTTGCTTGAAGAAAAGGGATATAATCCTCTTGCATATAGAATGTTTTGCCTACAGTCACATTATCGTAAGCCATTAGAGTTCTCGTTTGAAAATCTAGATAATGCTGTTAATGCATATGATAAATTATTGAAAACAGTAGCAAAATTAAAGGAAGATGGCGAAGTGAATAAAGAAGTATTTGCCGAGTACAAAGAAAAATTTGAGAGTGCAATTTCAAATGATCTAAATACTTCTATGGCAATTACTGTGGTTTATGATATGCTAAAGGCTGATGTAAATGATGTAACAAAACTAGCCTTAATTAAAAACTTCGACGAAGTATTATCTCTTGATTTAATGGCACTTTGCAATAAAGATGAGATTATCGAAGAACTTGATGCAGAATTAGTGAGTTTTGTTGAAAGCAAAATTGAGGAAAGAAAAGCTGCAAAGAAGGATAAGAACTTCCAAAGAGCAGATGAGATTAGAAACGAATTATTGGAAAAAGGAATTATTATTGAAGACACACGCGAGGGTGTAAAATGGAAAAAAGCATAGATTTATTTGAATACACAGCAAAACACCTCGATTTAATGGGAAAGGACATAACAACATTTTCACCATTGACACTTGCCTTCCTAGGGGATGCAGTGTATGAGGTGATAATAAGGACTATGGTGGTTTGTGAAGGCAATACGCAGGTAAATAAACTACATAAGAAAAGCAGTAATCTTGTAAAGGCTGAGGCTCAGGCAAATATGATAAAATCATTGATGGATGAACTTTCAGAGGAAGAACTGGCTTATTATAAACGCGGAAGAAACGCAAAATCTTATACATCTGCAAAAAATGCAACTATTGCAGATTATAGAATGGCTACTGGATTCGAGGCATTAGTAGGATACTTATATCTGACGAGACAAAGTGAAAGAATGATGGAGCTTATTAAAAAGGGTATTGCGGCCGTTGAAGAAATGAGGAAATAATGAGATACGAAGAATTTACTATTGAAGGCAGAAATGCATGTATGGAGGCCTTTAGAGCTGGAAAAACAATTGATAAGTTATTTATACTTGATGGCTGTCATGATGGTGCTGTTAGTTCCATCGTGCGAGAGGCTAAAAAAGGCGATACCATTATCAACTACGTAACGAAAGAACGTTTGGATGGAATGTCTACAACAGGCCATCACCAAGGCGTTATTGCATATGCAGCGGCATACGAATATGCAGAGGTTGAGGATATATTGGAAAACGCTAGAAAGAAAGATGAACCACCATTTATATTTATTCTAGATAATATTGAAGATCCACATAATTTAGGCGCAATAATTAGAACAGCAAATCTTGCAGGTGCCCATGGTGTTATTATTCCAAAGAGACGTGCAGTAGGTCTTACAGCAACAGTGGCTAGAACATCAGCAGGTGCTCTTAATTACACACCAGTAGCTAAAGTAACTAATATTGCAAAGACCATTGAAGAACTTAAAGAAAAAGGAATGTGGTTTGTATGTGCAGATATGGGTGGAGAGATGATGTACAAACTAGATCTTAAAGGTTCAATAGGTCTTGTCATTGGTAATGAAGGCGAAGGCGTAAGTAGGCTTGTTAAAGAAAAATGCGACTTTGTAGCCAGAATACCAATGAAGGGTGATATAGACTCTCTGAATGCTTCTGTAGCAGCAGGCGTATTGGCATATGAAATTGTAAGACAGAGAATGCAGTAGATAGTAATGCAACAGAAAGTGAAGTAGTAGATTTAAGTAATAGATTAAAATAAATAGACAAGTAATAAAAAATTCCCTGCAAAAAAATGCAAGGAATTTTTTGTAAGTTCTTCTATAGTTAAGCTAGCAACGGGAGTCGAACCCGTGACCTCTTCATTACCAATGAAGTGCGCTACCGCCTGTGCCATGCCAGCAATTAACACTAGAACAATATACACAAAATTGAAACTATTGTCAAGCAGATTTAGGTACTTGAGTTTCCGCAAAATGTAATTAAAAAATGAATATATCCTTCCAAAGTACCAATCTATCGAATTTTTGAATTATTCAGAGTGACAGTGACTGGAGTAGTGG
>FZPS01000009.1_pt110 | contig 18198 bp, 17 predicted proteins | sample 1817821 | NCBI WGS metagenome assembly FZPS01 (sample SAMEA104158645, study PRJEB21678) | metagenome | place: Germany | collected 2015-04-21
CGGATTAGACAATCCGAGATAAATTCTCGATTTGAGAGGGATTTCAGGCCCAAACAAAGTGAAAATCACATGCTCGTTTAATGTGACAATCTACAGCTGATCTTTCAAAAGATACAAAGCAGATGGTTCAGTAATGTTTAAATAGCAGCTGGTAAGAATCTGCACCGACACATTATTTTCAATCGCTTTTTGGAGTTCGGGCAGCAGCAGGCGCACTCCTGATTCCATCACAAAAGAGACCACCTTTTTGATCTGGTCAGCCTGAGCTATAGATGCCCGCAGTTTGTCTATTAAATGGTTATTAAAGTTTGTGATTACGTTGTCCACACTTAATCACTCCATTTATCCCAGCCTTAGTTTTTATTTCTCTTCAATTTTAGAAAATACCTTTAAGAATATATCCGGAATTTTCCTGCAGTAAAAAGAGACCCAGCTGAGAAAGATATCTCCGCTGGGATAACATCCACACGCCGCTGGCTCCATTCATCGGCTCGGTAAACATACCAGGCACACAGTGCAATAATCATGCTGAGCTTGCCTTAACGCCAGCAAATATCTACGCCGTCTTATCAACATCCAAAGAATCCAAATGGAGTAAAAGTCGCTGCAAGGCATCCCTAAAGGACGTCTTGGTAATCTTCAACTCGCCTGTATGAGTACGGATTGCCTCCACATGGGGATACCCCTGTTCTTGCTGCAGCATTGTCAATAGGCTGCTGTGATCCCCCAACGCCACTACTTTATGAGCAACCGGTCCAAGCAGAATTCCGCTGTATGGGGACCGGTACTGTATTTCTTTGAAGTTAAACCGCTTATTTTGCTCATAATCAGTCATTAACACAAGCTGGTCTTTTTCCAGACCTAACTTTTTCGCAATACCCAGCAGTTTGTTGTTTGGAACTTGACTGGCACCAAATACTAAAATCTTATGTTTGCGGCTTTTAGTTGGAACAGGCTGAACATTTACATGAGACTCAGCCACAGCATCATCCTTATTTGTAAGCTGATTTTTCAACCTTTCAACTTCAGATTCTAGCTCGCTAATCCTTATCTGCTGTCTGGAAACAAACTCCGATATCTGGGCAAGCTGTTTAACCAGCGGTGACAGATTAGACCGGGTAAACTCATCCATACAGCAGCTTGCTAAATCGTACCACTCACTGCCTAAATCATCTATATAGTCCTCGATAAACGGTTCGAGACGATTGATTACATTGAAAGTTTCATCCTGGGGAGCTCGGTTCTCCTCCAGATAATCCCGAACATTTACCAGAAAGTCCCGAATTACAGACAGCTGATGCTCATATTCCACCTGAGTTTGATCCGGATTGATTTTATCCACATACTCAAAAAACAGTTCAGGTCTTCTTAGTAAAACTCCCATATTTAGCTTATAGAGTGTTACCGCAGAATACTGAAATACCCAGTTTGGCAGCTGCCCCTCAAACTCAAGCTCTCTTAAATGGAGTAAATCATTAGAGGCATCTTGGTAATGTTTGTACTTAAATTTCAGCTGAGCTCGCATCAGACTGGCATCAAAAAATAAGTTTGCATCTTTTTCATAAGTTAATCCTAGATCTGCTGCAGTATCCAACCGCTGCATAATCAGCTGATCATGCTCAAAATCCTGATTAAAATGTTCACTTATGCATTTTGCTGACCAGTATGCTTCCTCCCATGTCCTGACTAACGTATTATCTAAAATAAATTGTTTAAGCTGCTGCTTAAGGTTCTGATCCAGTTCTTGGTTTATGCTTTCACGGCACACAGCTGCCAAATTCATAATTCCAGCCTCCTATGCTTTAGTCACGAAAAAGCTCCTCCTCTAACTTGTGCCAAGCTTTAGGACTAAGTTTATAGAAAGAATAAAATCGATCATCATTAGTCAGCACATCATCATAGAACTCATTACAATCAAGCGCCAGCTCAACTGCCAATTCCGGAGTTTTAGTCAGCAAATAATTGTCTTTGATCTCAATTAAATAATCATGCGGAATAAAATGCTTATAAAGCCAATAAGGCTTGTACAGCTCATTGTTAATATCAATTATCCGGTCAATTGCTTCTGCCAACAGTTTTCTATTTTTATACATGTTTTTGTTAATAAACTTAAGCAGTTTATACTGTAGATTCCGTGATACCTCCGCATCTTCTGCTTCAGACTCCGTAATCGCCAATGGATAACAACTTACTTCAGCAATATTTTCCTTGTAAGAACGGTAACCTAAAAAAGCATCGGAACTCGCGGCTTGATTGATCAACTCAGAATGTCTGGTGAAATAGAGAGCAATTTGATCACAGTATCTGTTTAACAGAGGATTGCTTTTAATTTCTCTACTGAATACACCCACTCCATTTAAAGCGCTGTATAGAATCCAAACTAAGCTGTGTTCATCAGGTGCCAAATCAAATGATTCGAGATTCTTTTCTAATGCGCTATAATCACTGAAGTGAGGAGTTTTAACAAACAGCATTAATGCCCGCAGCATCGCAGATGTCTGCTGACTGCCATCTGCTTTGGCAGTTAATACATCGCTGATTCGTTTTTTATCAGTGAGAATAGCATTCTTTATAAATTCTATTCGTCGAAAATAATAGTCGCCTTGATCGAACTCTCTGCTTTTTGCTGCTAAATTGGTCAGAAAAGCATGAGCATCAAAGTGCACCATCCGTTTTGTCCTAATCAGCATCTGAAGCGCCAAAAGAAACAGGCATGCTTCCTGATAAACCTCAGGTATAACAAGCTCCTTCAGTTTACTGCATGCTTGGATGTATGGCTTGTCTACGCAGGACAACACTGCATCCAGTTGATGCAGAAGACTGGCCTTGTTTTCTTGATTCAGATACTCCAAAATTCGCTGGGATCCGAATTTACCATAGGTACCTTCGAGAAATTCTTTAAATCCATCGATGTTAAAATCACTTGCTGTCCTAACAAGTTTAAATACTCCAGGATCAAGGTTAAGTGAGTAGCGGGAAACATACCCTCGGCTTTTCGCCAGAACAGCTAAGACAATCGCTTTGATACGGTTACGCTTTTCTATATCTGCAAATAGATCAGAGGTTTTTATTCCCTTTTCCGATAACTTGGCGTCTATCTTTTCCGCCAGAGCCTGCAATTCGAGTCTGATCGTTCCATCAAAAAGCTCTGGGCTGACAAAAAACAGGTCATAGGGATAGCAGATGTTCCTCATCTCAAAGTCAAGACGACGGCATTCTTCTTCGCTGCGGAAATGAATCCCCCGTACAAAACTAAAAGGAATATATCCGAACACCCACGCTTGTTTATGAACATTGGGATCGAAATCCGCTAGGCTGCCCTCCTCAATCTGATCATCAAACTTTATCAGCAGCGCCGGACATGCAGTCTGTGTCTCTTCTGAGAACTCTAGTTCAACGCAGATAGGATAGAGAGTTTCATTTGATGAGTTTAAGATCAACCCCTGATCGGCCAATGGATCAAGACCAATAAAAAACCCAGCCGGATGATAAGAGCTTTGACTAATTTCAATGTTATCAGTTCCAATTGCTCCATCGCATACCAAAGCATCAAGAGATAAGTAGGAGCGAATTGTTATGTTGTTGGTAAACAGGTAGTAATACTTCGGTCCGCTTTCTTTCGGAAGCAATTTAAGTTGAATCATTGGTGTTACCTCCACTGTATCTAAATGCTTCCCATAACTAAAATGGCAGCTCGTCAAACTCAACTACTGTGTTGTCGATGACATCAAATATCTCCGAATTCTGCTTGAGTGTTGTAAGTACAAAGGAGTCTGTTTCTCGAGTATATAAAAAAGTAAGATTCGTTTTTGCTCTGGTAATAGCCACATAAATGCGGCGTTTTTCTCGATCTTGAGCATGCTCTGAAAAAGCATCTACCTCAGGAAGAAAAACCGCATCGAACTCCAGCCCCTTAGCTGTTAGGTATGACATAATCTTAATGCCAGTTTGCTTAAAACTCAAACTGTAATCAACTTGTTCGTCACGGGTATAAATCTGAATTGGAACATCGGTTTTCCGCTGCAATCCCTGTTTGTACATTGACAGCTTCTCTTTAATATTTTTAGGAGGCAGCAGCACGCCGACATGCAGTCCACGGTTGTTCTCTGCAAAATTAGCAATCGTATCCAGCACATCATCGCGATCTTGGCATTTAATCAACCGTGGTTTGGGACCAGCTTTCTTTGTAGGTTTTGGAAACTGTTTCTTAGTTCCATAAAAAAAGAGCTCCGCTACCTTTGAAATCTGCTCAGTACTGCGGTAATTTCTCGTTAAATAATAAACTCTGCCCAGGGCATCCATAGCGTCAATCCAGTCATCCTCTGTAGAACCATGATTCGATATCTCCTGCTGAGGATCACCAAATACGGTCATCGCTTTAGCTGTTTTGTTAAGGATCCGCAGCAGCTCTACCGGGAAATCTTGAATCTCATCAAGAATAAGAAAATCTAGTTCTGGTTTGGGAGTCAGCTTTGCACTTACCTTATTCCAATCCGGGCGATAAGGTCGAACCTCGGGTACAGACTCACCTGTTTTTTCGTAGTAGTACGAATAAAACCAAGAATGCCATGTATTCACTGACTTATCCGGCAGATTCATCTCCTCTGCAGCATCCTGCATATACTGGTGCAGAGTTCTGTTGTAGACTAAAAAAGTGATCTTGCCTTCTGGGTTCTCCTTTCTCCACCTCGAAGCACGATATAGCGCTAATACCGTTTTACCAGTCCCAGGACCACCACTTATAACATAGCGACCGGAAGTGGGCAAGTTTACAATTGGCACCTGCTCATCTCTACTCAGCTCTTCCCAGGAGGGCAAATTTATCCCCACAGCTTCACCCCTATTCAAGATTTAATGATTTAGCATTCAGAATTAATAATTAGATAAAATCCAAAAAATTCCTGCATTTTTCTGCGATTGACCTAAATATTCTGACAGTGAACCATACATAATTAAAAGATGCCTCCGTTAGGAAAGCATCTTTCAGTATTTCATGTTCTAAACCTTAAACTGCCGCACTAAATCATTGAGATTTTGAGATAACTGACTCAGCTGATCGGTAGCCGAAGCCACTTCTTCGGACATTGCCGTCTGCTCCTGTGATGCCGCAGTTATTTCCTCAATACTGGAAGCCATCTGCTGTGCAGCACTTAAGATCTGCTCAAACTGCTGGTTTAGCTTTTGAATCACTTCATCAATTTCGAAGAAACGGCTGCCTACTGTTTGGATTACCTCAGAACCTTCCGCAACAGCACCCTCGCTGACTTGCATCAGACTGACCGCATCCTGAGAAACATTTTGAATGGAAACAAGGAGTTTCTGGATGTCACTGGTGGCTTTAGCCGACTGCTCAGCTAGTTTCCGCACTTCATCTGCCACAACGGCAAAACCTAAGCCTGCTTCACCGGCTCGAGCCGCTTCGATAGTCGCATTTAGGGCTAACAGATTAGTCTGATCAGCAAAGCTGTTGATCAGTGCTAATACGCGATTGATTTCCTGCGCTTGATCGTGGAGCGCTTTCAGGGATTCGCCTACACGCTTAGATGACTCGGCAATGTTGCTCATCTGCTCGGTGACCAGAGCCGCGCCTCTGCTCCCTTCTGCGGTCTGTCTTGCTGTATCATCTGAGCTTTGCGAAATAAGTTCAATATCAGAGACGACCTTTTGAACGGCTGCAGCTACTTCATTTAACGTTGCAGATGTCTGCTCAGCGCTGGCCGCTGATTCCTCACAGTTAGCGTTCAACTGAGAGGCAGAGGTGTTGATGTGTCCAACCGCGTCATTGACAGCGCCAATCAGCTCCCGAAGATTTCTCGTCATGGTGCGAAGGGCATCCCCAAGCTGCCCAATCTCATCATTTCCGGTTGTATCGATCTCGATAGTAAGATCACCAGCGGCAATCTGCTGGACCTGGTCCTTAAACTTAATGAGTGGATTAACTATGTACTGAGCGACCATGAATGAGATTACAACTCCAATTAGCACAGCAATGCCGGTAATGATAATGCTCTCATTCCTAAGCTTAGTTGCCGGTGCAATAATGTCAGCGGTATCAGCGGTCATAGCGATTGACCAGCCAACAACAGGGATCGGTGCATAAGCCAACCCTTTGCTCACACCATTAAAATGGTAGAATCCTAAACCTGAGTTCCCTTTCTTCATCTCCTCTGCCAAGCTGCTAAGCTCATCATGACCGATAAAAACATCCTGGTTTCCCAAGTACCGCTCATCAGGGTGAGCAACAGTGTTTCCTTCCGCATCAATGATCCAGCCATAGCCGTAGCCGCTGATCTTCATCTCCTGCACGAGTGTCTGCAGATGATCGAGCAAGAGCGTAACGCCCAGCACACCAACAATTTCACCACTTCTCTCAATGGGCTGAGCAACTACCACGGTGTTTGCACCTGAGAAGCGGCTCATCATCGGTTGAGAGTAGGTAATTCTTCCGGTTTTAACCGCTTCTTGGAAATAGTTCCGGTCGCGGATGGATACCACTTCACCAGTTGATGAGCGAGCCTGACCGTTTAAATCGGAGATGAAAATCGCTTCAATGTCATCCTCTTCAGCGATAATCTCATTAAGCAGCGGCAGCTGGTCCTGCCAGTTCATATTTCTTATCACATCATTTAAAACCAGCACCGACAGCTTATCACCTTTACCGCGAATCCACGTGTCAATAATCTGGGCATACTGCCTGGCTTCGTTAGTAGCTGCACTTGAAACCAGGTCCTCAATGTTGGTCTTTGACTGAAAATACACTACCAAGGATTGACCTAATAAAACAACCAGAATCATGATTACCACAATTAAGCAGAGACGCGTCTTTATGCTCATTTTCTCAACTGCCCCCTAAGTTGATTTCGCACCTAAATTGTTGCATAGGCAACTATTGCCTATGCAACATCTACCCATTTTGTTAAAGCTTAAGGTTTTTCAGAAACGTCTGTGCCGCGAAATGCAGCTACCAATCTGTGAGCCAGCTCAACAAAACCCTTGATAACCTGAGAATCAATGCTTTTGACTCTACAGTGCGTATGCGGACAATCAGCCAACAGCTCAATCGTCTTTCTTCCCTGTTCAGTTGGTGAATAAACACATTTCTTGGTGTCATCCCCAGTATCTCTTGCAATTAAGCCATCGGCTTCCAATGACTCCATGACCTGAACATACTCATCCTTGGGACGGGCAGTAAGTCTAGCAAGCTCAATCAGAGTAATTTCACCAAATTTAACTGCAATCCACAAAGCTTTAAGTTCCATCAGTGATACACCTAGGCGTACAGCCTGCTTAGCCAGGCAGTGATCTACTTCATTTTTAACCAAGTACGACGCAAATGATAATTCAAATAAATCTGCCGGATAGACCACCCTTATCCCTCCCTTCAGACTGCAAAAGCTGTCTACTGTTTCAACACCTCATCAATCAGCGTCAAGGATTTCGTCATCTTGGATACATAATCCTCACCTTCGAGTTTTGAAACTAACTTCAGCAGCAGATCAAACAGTGTTTTCTGTTCACCATCAGGTAAACTTCGAAAAGCCGTTAGAAAAACAGAGTGGAGACGGTGAGCCCCGCCCAAACTCTTCCGGATTTTATGCCCTTCTTCACTTAGTTCGAAAGTGAAAGACCGGCGATCACTTCCTGCCTTCCGAATAATTAAGCCGTTTTCTTCAAGGGAATAGATGCACTTGGAGATCGTGCCTTTATCTCGCTGCAGCCGGGAGGCAACATCAGAAACTGTGCTGGAATCAGACAGCCATACAGCCCACAGCACCATTTCTTCTGTAACTGTTAATCCCTGATCAGCTGCCGCTTTTGTCCAAGACTCGTATATGCTGTCCCACAATAACCGCAGACAGAAAACTACAGTAAGATACCGAGTTTCCTTTGAGTCATCCATCCTTCAGCCTCCAATAAAAAGCCACTTTTTGGCATAATTCAATCTTCGACACAAGCCGCATTTATCCTGTTAGCCACTGAATTTTGAATTATTAAACCCCGACAGATTGATTGCGCCGGGGTTTTACCAAAACTAACTCCTTCTTAATGCTTTTACTACCGCTTCTGCATAATCTCCCCAGTTCCCTAACGCATAATCCTGATGACGATACAAGGGAATTAACTTCCTTTCAAGCAGATTCTGGTTTGGTTCAATAAAGGTGCAGTTGCGGTAATAATCCACGTTGCGTGTGCGCCAAGTGTGGACATCAGGTGCTAACGCCTTCAGAATAATCTCAGCTGTTACCAAAACTGGCGTATCTACTGAAAGCTGAGGATGCGAATCTAACTCCTCTTTTAGGTAAGGTATCCAGTGGGAAGCGGCTCGCAGCCAAGTCCTTGGGGGAAGTTTACTAGTTTCACGGACGAAATAGTTGCGGCAGACATTTTGCACAAATATTTCATCTAATTCAAGTCCAATTACATCTAAATTGGCTTTGATCAGGCTAAAGTACTGAGAATTATGGTCTTCCAAACCAAATGCATATGCAAATCTTTGATCAGATCGATTGCTGGGATCCGCGCCTAACACAATCGCTCTTATCTTCCCGGACCCGCAATATGCTTTAGGCCATTTATCTTCATCAAGATACAAATCTGCAAATTCAGCTTTGAGGATCTGCTTCAGCTCATTGTAAGGCATTAATTTACCTCCGAATCTATTCCATGTTTCAATGATTGCTACAATCCATTTTCATAGCTGTAACTACTTCTCGACTCAAGCGGAAACCCCTCTCTTTTTAGTCAAGGGCGGCTCGTAAATTGGCGGCAAAATCGGCAAGCTGCGCGGCAGCCTCTGCCGTGGTTCCAGCCTTTTCGATCATCTCCACTAAGACACTGCCGAAGATCACTCCATCCACCAGATCTTTGATCCCAGCAGCCATCGCTGCGTTTCCGATGCCAAAGCCAAGGCAGACAGGCAGCTTAGTTGCCGCTCTAATCTGACCAATAAAGCTTGATAAATCCTTAGAAAAACGGCTGCGCACCCCGGTGACACCTCTCGATGAAATAGCATAAACAAAGCCCCCTGCTCCCGCCACAACCTTGCCAATCCGCTCCCGGGATGTAGGCGCCACCAGGGGAATCAGATCTACCGGATAGTCTCCAGCTCTCAATATCTGCCTGAACTCCGCCCGCTCTTCCAGAGGAAGATCGGGAATGATGAGTCCCGCCACTCCAACCTCAGCGCATTTCGCCGCAAATGCCTCCATCCCATATTTATAAACCGGGTTGAAATAGACCAGCAGCACAATGGGCGTCCTAATCTTTCCCTGAAAGGACTGGACTAGGTCAAAGATTTTGGTCATAGTGGTTCCTGCTGCCAGAGCCCGCCCGGTTGCCCGCTGAATCACCGGACCATCGGCCAAGGGATCAGAGTAAGGCACGCCTAATTCAATAATATCCACCCCAGCCCGATCCAAGGCAGATACAAACTCAGCCGTTGCTGCAAGGTTAGGATCACCGGCAGTGATGTATGGGATCACAGCCTTCTTTCCCTGCTCTTTTAGCCTATCAAACACCTGCCCAATCTTCATACCAGGCCCTCCTTCTTTAGAGCTGCCGCTGCAGTATAGACATCCTTATCACCACGTCCCGAAAGGTTTACCACAATCAGCTCATCCTTGTTTGTTTTTGGCGCCAGCTTCTGGACAAAGGCCACCGCATGGGCACTTTCCAAAGCGGGGATAATCCCCTCTGTTTCCGCCAAGAGCTGAAACGCATCCAGCGCTTCCCGATCGGTTACAGCTGCATACTGGGATCTGCCTATGTGATGCAGGTAAGCATGCTCTGGACCCACACCCGGGTAGTCCAGCCCGGCTGATATTGAATGGACCGGCAGGATCTGGCCTTCTTCATCCTGCAGCAGATAGGTCATCATGCCGTGGATGACCCCTGGAGTGCCCCGGCTGATCGAGGCGGCATGCTTGTAGGTATCCAAACCCAGCCCCGCGGCTTCCACACCATACAGCTGCACCTCAGGATCATTGACAAACGGATAGAACAAGCCCATGGCATTGCTGCCCCCGCCAACGCAGGCCACCAGATGATCCGGAAGGCGCCCTTCCCCAGCCAGCATCTGCCTCCGCACTTCATCCCCGATAATCCGCTGAAAATCCCGGACCATGGCGGGATAAGGATGGGGTCCAACTACCGATCCGATTACGTAGAAGGTATTATCTACATTGGCAACCCAGTCCCGAATCGCCTCATTGGTGGCATCCTTCAGGGTTTTGGTGCCGGACTCCACCGCATTTACCTTGGCTCCCAACAGCTCCATTCGAAACACATTTAATTCCTGGCGCTTAACATCTTCCGCTCCCATATAGACTTCACAGACCAGATTCATCATGGCGCATACGGTGGCGGTGGCCACTCCATGCTGACCGGCTCCGGTTTCAGCAATGATCCGTGTTTTCCCCATTCTTTTAGCCAGCAGCACCTGACCAATCACATTGTTGATCTTGTGGGCACCGGTGTGGTTCAGATCCTCCCGCTTCAGATAGATTTTGCCCCCACCGAGAGCTTTTGTGAGATTGGCGGCAAAATACAGGGGAGTTGGTCTTCCAGAGTACTCTTGAAGATAGTAGTGATACTCAGACCAAAATTCGCCGTCTTCAAGGCAGCGCTCATACTCCCGCTCCAGTTCAATCAGGGCATGCATGAGAGTTTCGGGAACATACTGCCCGCCAAACATACCGTACCGGCCCACTTTAAATGCTGTACTCATATGATCCCCTCACTTTCTCGATAAACAGTTGAATTTTGTGAAAATCCTTAATGCCATCGGTCTCAACGCCACTGCTCACATCCACGGCAAAGGGCCTGACGGCGGCAATTGCCTGAAGCACGTTATCTGGGTTGAGCCCTCCTGCCAGAATCAGAGGATAAGGCAGCTCCAGCCCCTTCACCAGCCGCCAATCGAAGGTTCTTCCTGACCCACCCCTTTCTGAGTCAAGGAGCAGCGCCTCAATGCCATTAAAATCAGCGGCCTGAATCAGAGCGCTCTGATCTCTGATCCGAAGTGCCTTCCAAATCGGCTTACTAAAGCTCTGCCAGTAAGCGCTTGTTTCACGGCCGTGAAACTGGAGAATATCCAGATTGCACCGAACCGCAGCATCTTGAACAAAACTCGGCGGCGCATTTACAAACGCCCCCACCTTTTTCATGGCCGGCGCCAGGTCCTGAGCCATCCGTTCCGCTTCAGCCACACTTACCCGGCGCCTGCTTTCCGCAAAGACAAAGCCGGCGTAATCAGGGAGGAGTTGGTTGACAAAATCCACGTCCTGCTTGCGGGATAATCCGCAGATCTTGACTTTAACCCTGCTCGTACTCATCCAGCTCACCTCTAAGTTCCCTAAACTTTTGGGAAATATCTGCTGCCCGCATCAGGCTTTCACCAATCAGCACCCCATCGACTCCCGCAGCCTCCAGCAGCTCCATATCGGAGCGGGTGTGGACCCCACTTTCACTGATCACCACTATGTCCTTGGGGATAAAAGAGGCAAGTTCCAGAGTTACCTCCAGATTGGTCTCGAAAGTATGGAGATTGCGGTTGTTAATGCCCACAAAATCTGCCCCAGCTTCCAAAGCCATATCCAGTTCCGTTTGATTGTGGACCTCCACCAGACACTGGAGCTTAAGCTCTTTGGCAAGCTTGATAAAATCCACCAACTCTCCAAGGCTTAGCACCGCTGCGATCAGGAGAATGCAGTCGGCTCCCAGCAGCTTAGCTTCCAGAATCTGGTAGGGATCGATAATGAAATCTTTGCGCAGAATGGGAAGGGAGACTACTGCCCCAATCTCGGGCAGGTACTCATCCTTCCCTAAGAAATACTTGGGTTCAGTTAAAACCGAAATTCCCGCAGCCTTATTGGCGGCATACTCCTTGGCAATGGCACTAGGATCAAAATCCTGGCAGATGATCCCCTTAGACGGCGAAGCCTGCTTCACTTCGGCAATTATCCCTAATCCTGGAGCAGAACTTATGGCCGCTTTCAAATCCCGGCATGGGTTCAGCCTGGTTCGATCCACTGCAGCCAGATCCAAAGGCCAGCTTTTCTTTAACGCACCAACAGTTCTTTTTCGATCAGCTATAATCCGCTCCAGCATCATGACACCCTCAACTCCCGGGAGATTTCGATCCAATTCACCAGCGTTTGATACGCCTCCCCACTGTCAATGATTTCTGCCGCCAATTCAACACCTTCCCGCAAGTTTGCTGCCTTTTTGCCAACATAGAGGGCGGCTGCTGCATTGAGAAGGACAATATCCCGCTTTGGCCCCTCTGCTCCTCGGAGAAGGTTGAGGATAATCTGGGCATTGATTTCAGCACTGCCCCCTTTAAGCTCATCCTTGTGGGCATAGCTGATCCCAAGTTGAGGCGGCTCGATCAAGTACGTCTCTACTGTTCCATCCTTCAATTCTGTAACTTTGGTCGGGCTGGTGGTGGTAATCTCATCTAAGCCGTCCAACCCGTGAACCACCAAGGTCCGCTCGCAGCCGAGGGCCTGTAAGGCCTGAGCCATTGTTTCGGTAAATTCCGCCGCATAAACTCCCAGCACCTGACCTTTTACCTGCGCTGGATTGGTGAGTGGGCCCAACACATTGAAGATGGTCCGCACCCCCAGCTCCCGCCGCGGCTGAACCACATTGCCCATGGCCAGGTGAAACCTGGGCGCAAACATAAACCCGATCTTCACCTCACGCACGCACTCCTCCACTTCATGGGGACCAAGATCAATGGCCACACCCAGCTGTTCCAAGACATCGGCACTGCCGCACTTGCTGGAAACTCCCCTATTGCCGTGCTTATAAACAGGAACCCCTGCTGCTGCCGCTACCAAAGCTACCGCTGTGGAGATATTGAAAGTGTGGGCTCCATCACCTCCAGTGCCGCAGGTGTCGATCGCATAGAGATCCTGCGTATTAACTGCCACAGCTTTATCCCGCATCACTCTTGCTCCACCGGCGATCTCAGCGCTGGTTTCTCCTTTCACACGCAGTCCCATGAGCAGGGCTCCCACTTGAGCTGGCGTCAGTTCGCCATCCATGATCTTGGTCATCATGACAGCCATCTCGTCTTCACTCAGATTCTCTTTGTTGGCAAGCTTGTTGAGGATTTCAGGCAGCAAAGGATTCACCTCCAATCAATTTCTGGTTGATAAAGCAGTGATTGTCAACGATGGCAATCATGCTGGATTCACCTCCACTGGTTGGATGGACTCCAGCAGAGCTTTGGCTTTGCGGAGTGTTTCCTCGTACTCCTTTTCTGGATCGGAGTCCATGACGATACCTGCTCCCGCCTGCGCGAAGGCCAGTTTATCTTTGAACACAATGGTGCGGATAGCAATACACAGATCGAGATTGCCGTTAAAACCAAGGCAGCCAACAGCGCCAGCATAAACGCCCCGTTTTTCCTTTTCCAGCTCAGCAATGATTTCCATGGCTCGCGCCTTAGGTGCTCCCGAAACTGTTCCCGCGGGCAGGCAGGCCTTAAGAGCATCGTACATGGTGGCATCTTTCCTTAATCTGCCGGCTACAGTGGTTACCAAGTGCATCACGTGGGAGTACTTTTCCACACGCATGAAGTCCCGGACTTCCACCGTGCCCAACTCCGCCACTTTACCGATATCGTCGCGTCCTAAGTCCACCAGCATCAAATGCTCAGCAGCCTCTTTCTCATCCCGGAGCAGTTCTTCAGCGTACTCCTGATCCTCGGCGGCTGTCCTGCCCCGCGGCCGGGTACCGGCAATGGGACAGGTTTCCACGAGGCTGTCTGTCACCTTAACCAAAAGCTCCGGCGATGCCCCCACCAGCTGATACTCCCCGAAGTTGATGTAGAACAGATATGGTGAAGGATTAAGGGATCTAAGCACCCGGTAGGCATGGAAGGGATCCACTACCGCTGGTAGAGTAAACCGCTGAGACAAGACAATTTGGTGTACTTCTCCCGCTTCGATCAGCTTCTTCACCTCACTAACCTTTTTAATAAAGCTTTCTCTGCTTTCCGTGCTGAAGGACCAGTTAGATTCACTATCAACCACCAGGCACTGGTCATCTGCAAAAGCACACTTTTGGGATCCAACGTTTGCGTTGATAATCTCTTCCTGAACTTCCCGAAGCCGCGCTGCTGCTCTGCGGTAGTTCGCCTCCGGGTTGGCAGCTCCCGGTACATTAACTATCACGATAATTCGCTGCTTCACATGGTCATACACCACCACTTCATCAGTGACAAGCAGGTGAATGTGGGGCATGCCCAGGGGATCGGGTTGATCGGCTGCAGCGCTGCTCACCTTGTAGAAACTTCGCGCCGCATCATAAGCGAAGTAGCCCACAGCTCCACCGGGGAAATCTGGTAACCCCTCGATTTTAGCAGCAGTATATTCCGCCATGATCTCCCGGATAATTTCTAAAGTATCGCCTTGCCGCTGCGTTGTTGTGTTGGTATGCCGGTTGACAATGGTTACCACGTTGTCTTTGGCGGTGATGATCAAAAATGGATTACGGCCAATGTAGGAGTAGCGAGCCCAGTGCTTACCGCCCTCCACACTTTCCAGGATATAGCTGTTTTTGCCCCGCCCCAGCTTGAGAAATAAGCTGATCGGCGTCTCCAAATCACCGGTCATCTCCAGAGCAACAGGAACCATAGCCGCAGTGCGGCTTAATCGGGTAAACTCATCGAAACTTGGGTAAATCAACTCGCCAACTCCTTTCTTTTGGATAATAAAAAAAGCATTCCGCCTCCTTTAGAGACGGAATGCATCAATCCGCGGTGCCACTCTAATTAGCCAGCCTTACCACCTAAGCCCAGCTGCATAAAACAAAAAACTTTCATCCTAGTTAGGACGAAAGTTGTCTTCCGCGGTGCCACCTAAGCTTAGACAGCAATCAAGCTGCCTCCCTTTTTCGGGTACCATCATACCCTATCCCTGTAACGGGGGAAATCCGGCCACTGCTACTCCCCTAAGATTTCACAGCGCTTCTCCAGGATCCATTCAATAAGCCCTCCGGACCAGGCTCACACCCACCCTGGCTCGCTGTGCCTTTGCAGCTTACCTACTCGCTCCTGTCATCGAATTTGCACTCTGTTTTTCTGATATTACAAATATATTACTCATGGAACTCGATGTTGTCAATAGTTATTTTGCTGACTTTCGTTAATTTATACCCCTGGTGGCGCCAGCGCCGCTTCAGCCAGTATTTAAGCAACCTTTAATCCTCCTAATCCAGGCCAAGAATCTGAAAGGGGCAGCGCCGCGTACTCTTGGAACAGCGGATGATCTGGCGGCCAAAAAGTGAATGCGATTAAGAACAGTGCATGTGCCACCAAGAAGACTACAGAGATAGCAGTTACGATGTTGGGAAGTTTTCTCGAAAAGTACATCTTGAATACTAAAGCCTGACAGATTATTGTTCCCACTATGTATGACAGGATGTCAACAATCGCTATGGGATCATCTACAAAGCTGGTGTATGTATAGAACACCATGAGAACAAACAGCTGGAGGGACAGAATACCTAAGGCTTTGGCAGCAAAGTAGTTCCTTACTGAATGCCTTATGAACCAGAATTCAATCAATGAGAAAAATACCAGTCCCCAAAAACCCAGTTTGAGATGCTCCCCCACACTCTCATTTACTGGCGCAAACCAGGCAGCAAGAGCGGATTGCCCAGTCCACTCGTACAGAAAATGCAGTATAAATCCGGAAGCGATCACGAACACAGTGCCGGTCACTTCCCAAATAAAAACTCTGCGCCTCTCTCCACTCTCAGCTGCTTTCAAAAAATTCAATTTGGCCAGCCTCCGTTGATGGAATTTATCTCTTTATTATCCTACCCAGATTGGTAATAAAAATTTTCTTGACATAATAAACCGTCTCTTCCTGCAATATATTGAAAGTTGGATATACCCAAATAGTGAACCAATACAGAGTATAGAAGTAATATCATAAACATCGTACTTCTGATCAAAAGGCAAACTGCGGACCGGTCCCTGACCTAATCTTTTTCGTTATTCCTTTAAGTAGATCTCCTTTCTACAAACTCTTTTCCCAGCACCACATACATCTTTTTTCCCATGCCAAAGCTTACCAAGGATTGTAATGAAGTGCGTCAAACGCGGGTTAGTCCCTTTAGTCGATGGCGGTTTGTCAGGTTGATATAGAGAATATTGTTTTTTCGCGCTAACAAGCACTTAAACCCATGCAGGATAAGTTCCTTTCCAGGGGAATAATTGAAACTGAGAGTTTATTTAGAAAGCTGGTGAAAGCGTGAAGCGCATAGCTATTGTAACTGACAGTGCCGCGAGTGTGCCTGCGGAGCTGGCAAGAGAGGTTGAACTAGAAATCATGCCGGTAGGAATTCAGATAGACAACCAGTTCCACCGTGAAGGCCTAGACTTAACACCGGAGGAATTCTATGCCCTCCTGGAGGAAAAGGAAAATGTCACCACTTCTCAGCCTTCACCAGGAGATTTCCTCGCTATTTACAACAAACTGGTTAACAAAGCCAAGGAAATTATTTCGATTCACATCACTTCCAGACAAAGTGGAACTGTTGGGGTAGCTGAACTGGTTAAAAAAGACATCCCCATCCCGATTACTGTAGTGGATTCAGAATCTGCCAGCATGGGACAGGGATTTGTCGCTCTGGCTGCTGCTCGGGCTGCTCTTCGAGGCAAGAGCCGGGAAGAAATTTTAGAAATCATTGAGCGGGTGAAGCAGAAAACCACTGTATTTGTGGCTGTACCCACTCTGAAATACCTAGCCCGCAGCGGTAAGGTAGGTCGGGTACAAGCTAAGGTAGCCTCACTGTTAACCATCAAACCTATCTTAAGTGTAAAAAATGGTTTGGTGCAGGCCGTTGACAAAAAACGCTCCTACGGGCAGGCACTCCAGCGCATGATTGCCCTGGTGGAGAAACGTTTTCCAACTGAAAAACTTACCATCGCCGTGCTCCACAGCAATGCACCGGAGAAAGCAGAGGAATTTAAGCAGATCGTGGAAGAGCGTCTGCGCTGTGCTCAAGTATTCATCGCTGAAATGGGTGCTTCCCTGGCTGTACACGGAGGTCAAGGTATGTTGGGCATTGCTGCATGTGCAGCTGATGAACTATAAACCATCAAGCTTAGCTCCATTATTGGCCACCAACCATTAACTACACCCTTCCCCATATTGGGTTTTTGGATGGGTATGATGCACAACAGTTGCGACAGGCATTATGGGTCCCCGGGATATTGTTGATAGCCATCACAATACTCCGGGGACTTTTGTTGTCGAAAACATATGAAGCCTCCGCCAGAGGGTCTTTTCCAGCGGAGGCCTTCGCTTTATATTAGTATTCATATATCCAGCGTTTATCATCCTGGAGCCTATCTGCTCCCCACCCAGACATGTTATGCCCTCCTTGAATACCTCACGAAATATGGGGCAGACCGTACTTGCGGAACAGTGCTAGCAACTTGCGCCAATGGGGTGGAAATGCATTGCTGCCGCGGGACTCAACTATGGTACCATCGTCAAAGGTAACTTCGAGGCTCCAGTGAGTGCCATCACGCACTCCAGGGCAGATATAGCTGCTGTCCCAATCGAGAATGTAACAGCGCAGAAGGTCCTTACTAAACTGCGTCAGGCTGTTTAACGGAAAAAAGAGCTCTCTCTGCTCATACTTACTGCCGGTTCTGCCAGTGACGTACTTAAACATGACGCCGTATCGCTCGGGATCCACGTAGACTTCATGGTACGGACCGAAAAAGCCCCCAACGTAGAAGTACATCTTATGTACGCACACAGGGTCAGCTGAGTAACGGCGGCCGAAGTCCCTTCTACAAACATGACAGTGGTGTGTTCTTTCGCTTGAGTCCGTGATACGGATGGTGTCGCGCGACCCGCATCGTGGACAGATCCTGCGCATCAAGTCACTGCCTCCTTCCTACTCTCTGTTCTTAAACACTACCGGCAAGAGAAAGCACTGAAAACCATAATGAAACAAGCGCAATTTTCCTATCTAGCAACTAGGGAAGAGTTTGACTTTAACTTTCAACAATCTATTACAATGCGCCTGTTGCCGCATCTTCTAGATTTCCAAGTTACTAAAGCTGTATTATAAGGTCACATTCAGCACCATGGATGAGCTAACATGGTTTCCCAGCTGATTTCCCATCTTTATGAAGATACCTCAATTACCTCTTGGAGATTGGTG
>FZPS01000154.1_pt82 | contig 18194 bp, 15 predicted proteins | sample 1817821 | NCBI WGS metagenome assembly FZPS01 (sample SAMEA104158645, study PRJEB21678) | metagenome | place: Germany | collected 2015-04-21
CAATATCTTGTGTCGCCAAGCGAAGCTTGTTGGTAGACTGATGCCCACTTCTTTAGCACAAGCTCTGAGACTTTTGCCTGCTATCATACATCTGATGTAATCCAGCATTTTTTCTTTCTTTTGCAACCTGTAAACAAAAGTACCGGTGGTAACTCTAAACTGTCTGCCGCAGTCTTCGCAGCGATAGTTTTGCATCCCATTTTGTAAACCATTTTTAATAATGTGATTGCTACGACAGTCTGGGCATAGTGGTGGGGCACTGAGTATTTTCAGGCCTTGATAATCGACTACATCGGCTTCTAATTTTTTCATTAGAAAATAAAGGTTGTCTAAGAATTCTTTATTCTCTTCCTTACTCATAGCAAGATATTTACTAGTATTCTCTACGATTTTTTTCATAGCCTAAAATTTTTGTAAAAATATAAAAATTATTTAACATATAAACTTGAAAAACTTAAACATTTATTAATTCCGATTATTCAATTACCTTTGTTTTAAATGTTAGTTTTTTAGCATTATCAAAAGCATTTTAAACTTTTCTATACCATATACGGCGTGTGGCACATTAGCAGGCAATATGATCATTTCCATAGCACTCAATTCATAGTCTTTTTTATTAATAATTATTTGACCAACACCATCTAAAACTATTACAATTGCATCAAATGGAGCTGTATGTTCACTTAGAAATTGATCTTTATCAAAAGCAAATAGCGTTACATTGCCCGCTTTAGTTTTACTAATTATTTTGCTTACGACTGATCCCTCGGCAAAAACTACGCTTTCTTTTAATTTATATATTTTTTCTGGTAAAAATGCTGATTCCATTTTTAATAATTTTTTCATTAATTAGCAAAAAACATTTTTATATCATCATCAACAGTGCTAATACTACTAATATTGAATTTATCTACCAATATTTTTGTTACGTTAGAAGAAAGAAAAGCCGGTAAAGTAGGACCGAGGTGAATATTTTTAACACCTAGATACAATAATGCCAGCAATACAGTAACTGCTTTTTGCTCATACCAAGCAATATTATAAATAATAGGCAATTCATTTATATCATTGAGTTTAAAGACTTCTTTAAGACTCATAGCAATGACAACTAGAGAATATGAATCATTACATTGTCCTGCGTCTAATATTCGTGGTATACCATCTATGTCGCCCAGATTCAATTTATTGTAACGATATTTAGCACATCCTGCTGTCAATATCACCGTATCAGTAGGTAGCTTCTTAGCAAATTCAGTATAATATTCTCTGCTTTTCATTCTACCATCACAACCGGCCATAACAACAAATTTTTTGATTTTACCAGAATTTACAGCATCTACTATTTTATCTGCTAATGCTATTACTTGATTGTGAGCAAAGCCACCTATGAGTTCTCCTTGTTCTATAGCTTGAGGTGGATTGCAACGTTTAGCATGTTCTATTATAGTAGAAAAATCTTTCATTTTACCATATTCTCTATCAGCTATATGTTTAGCACCATTTAAACCTGCAGAGCCAGTAGTGTATATTCTATCTTTGTAAGTAGCTTTTTCGAAGGGTGGCACTATACAATTAGTAGTGAAAAGTATTGGTCCATTGAAAGTTTCGAATTCTTCACGTTGTTTCCACCATGCATTACCATAATTGCCTGCAAAATGTTTAAATTTCTTAAAATAGGGATAATAATGGGCAGGAAGCATTTCTCCATGCGTGTAAACATCTATACCACTGCCTTCAGTTTGTATTAATAGTTCCTCAAGGTCCAGCAAATCATGACCTGATATTAAGATGCCAGGGTTATTTCTAACTCCAAGATCTACTTTAGTAATTTCAGGATTACCATATTTAGTAGTATTTGCTTTATCTAGCAATGCCATAGTTTTGACACCATATTCGCCAGTTTGCAATGTTAAATTTATTAAATCATTTACTGATAATGAATTATCAAGTGTAGAAGCTAAAGCTTTTTTGATAAATTTATAAATATTTTCATCTTCGAAGCCTAAATTTCGAGCATGTTCTGCATAAGCACATATACCTTTAACTCCATACACTATTAACTCTCTCAGTGAGCGTATATCTTCATCATTTGTAGATAATACACCTACTTCTGTTTCTTTAGCTTCTATTTCTGCATCAGTATTAGCATCCCAAGTAGCGGCATCAGGTAATTTACTAATATTCACATCACAATTTTTGGCTAATTTTAATAATTTCCTTTTTAGTTCCAAACCTTTGTAAATACTATTTTTGATAGCTGCTTTATCAAAATTTACATTTGTGATAGTTTGAAATAGGCTATTTATAATAAAAGGATAGACCTCCGGATTAGATATATCTTTTTGATCTAATTCTATAGATAGTGCAGATAATCCCTTGCATAGATATATCAAAACGTCCATTTGTCTAGCCAAATCATCTTCTTTACCACATACACCATTTACACTACAGCCTATACCTTTGGCTGTTTCTTGACATTGGAAACAAAACATATTCATAATTTTTATTTTTTGGGGGTTAAGTTTCAATTATTATAATTTCAATGTCAAAATTAATATAATTAAAAGGTTAATTAGTAAATTATGATATATATCAGGTATAATTTATTATTACACAATTAGGTAATAATAATCTAAATTTATATTTTGATAAAATGTAACATTAACTTCTATTTAGGTAAACGATAAAATATTAAAATATATATAATCTTGAGGCATTTAGTCATTCATAGGATTTTTTTTAAAAAAAAATTAATAAACTCTCTATCTATTAAATACAAAACTATGATATTACGTATACTTACTCGTTTTAACATAATATAAAAAATAATAATTCAAAAATAAAATAATGTTGTTATTATGGGTTATATCATCTATATATATCTCATGCTAGCCTATTTTTTAAGTCTTTTATTAATATTAATAAATCTAATCTATTTATTTTTGTAACTAATAAATTATATATTTAAATATTTATTATTAAGTTTGTGTGCTAATTTTAAAAAAAATAAATATTATGAATGAAAATGTATCTTTTGAATCAGAAGTAATGTATCCAAAATCATTACCAAATTCACAATGTGCTTTTATTTTAGGCGTTTTATCAGTATTTTTTACTGTATCTACTATTATTGTAGGAGTAATACTAGCAATTTTTGCTATTATAAAAGCTAATAGTGCCATTAAAACATATCGATCAGCACCAAATGAATTTTTTCAATCCGATTTTCATTATGCTAATACTGGTAAAATACTTGGTTGGGTGAGTATCGGACTTGCAATTGCACTTACTATTTTTGTAATAATCCTATTAATTATTGATTCTTTAGATCTCATATCGCATTTTGTGCATATTTTGAAGTTGTCGTAAGTGTCAAAAAATGTTATGTCAGTTTTTACTATTATCAAAAGCATTTTATTTATAGATTACATTTACTAATTTTATAAGAAAATATGTAAACTAATAGGGTTGAACATAACTTATAATATGGTTTTATAAAAATTTTTATTGGTTTATAATATATTTTTCAATTAACTTTGTATAAACACATTAAGATCAGAAATGTTACAACATCTAGATATAAAAAATTATTTGCTTATTCACAATTTGTCATTAGATTTTTATAATGGTTTTACAGTGATCACTGGTGAGACGGGCTCTGGCAAAAGTATTCTTTTGGGTGCTATTCAGCTACTTTTAGGTGAAAGAGCTGATTCAGGGGCTTTACTAGATAAAAGCAAAAAATGTGTGATAGAAGGTGTATTTGATATCAAACAATTGGACCTTAAACATTTTTTTGAGCAAAATGATTTAGAATATGAAGATACATTGATAATTCGCAGAGAAATTTCTCCTAATGGGCGATCTCGTGCATTTATAAATGATACTCCTGTAAATTTATCCATTTTAAAAAGCATTGGAGAGCAACTCATTAATATTCATTCTCAATTTGATACGCTTCTTTTAGGTACAAAAAAATTTCAATACACACTTTTAGATTCTTTTGCGAATACGAATGATTTATTTACTAAATACTTAAAATTATACGAAAATTTTACATTTTTTAAAAAAGAAATTGAAGAAGATAGAGAAATGATGCGACAACTGATGCATGAGAATGATTATAAACAATTTCAATGGGAAGAATTAAAAAATGCAGATATTAAAGAAAATGAATATGAAGAGTTGCATCAGCAATATGAATTACTATCGCATGCTGAATTGACTTTGCAAACTATTAAAGAGACCACAGCTCTACTTTATGAAAATGAACAAAATATTTATCAGAATATTGCTCAAATAATACAAAAATTGAGAAATATTAGTTCTTACCTACCAAAAGCTGAAAAGTTTATTGATATTTTAGAAAATATAGAAATAGAAATAAAAGATATATCAATGTCACTTTCAGAACTAGCTGATTCTTTAGATTATTCTCCTGATGAATTACAAAGAATAGAGAATAGATTAGATTTATTTCAAAAGTTAATGTTTAAACATCATGTGCAGACTACTGAAGAGTTGCTAGAGCTACAAGAAAATTTAAAAAAGGATATTAAAAACATAGATGAGTTAGCAAATAAAATCGTAAAAAAAGAAGCCAATCTTTTGCAAATAGAAACAGAACTAAGAGATACTGCAATAAAATTATATAATGAACGCAAAAAAGCAATTCCTGAGTTAGAAAAGCTAATAATAAAACTTATCAGCAGATTAGGTATGCAAGATGGTAAATTTATAATACAATTAGAAAAATTAGATGAACCAACAATTTTCGGGTTTGATAAACTTGAACTAAAATTTAGTGCTAATAAGGGGATAGAACCAGAAGCATTAGAAAGAGTGGCAAGTGGTGGAGAAATGAGTAGATTAATGCTAGCACTAAAATCTATCATTGCTTCTCAAAATTATTTACCTACTCTGATCTTTGATGAAATAGATATGGGTGTTTCGGGAAATATAGCTGCACAAATGGCAGACTTGCTATCAGATATGTCGATGCATCATCAAGTAATTGTAATTACACACTTACCCCAGATAGCTGCCAAAGCCAATTACCATATACAAGTAGAGAAAAAAAGTGATAGAGATATTACACATAGCGAATTCAAATATCTAACTGACGATGAAAGGATTATTTCTATAGCTTCTATGCTAAGCAATGATAATATACTAGACACAGCTATTGATACAGCACGACAGTTACTGAAACAAGTTTAATAAATAGTCTAATTTATAAATATCATATTAGTAATAAAAACTTTCAACTATTTTATACATTGATAGTTTTAATAAATTCGGTTCTATAACGTTTTATATGGGTTAAAAATTAAAAAAGAGTAATTTGTTAATATTAGTTCATTTATCATTGGACAGTTAAATACTAACCGCAAAGTTCTCAAAGAATGCACAAAGAACATAGAAAAGTATGGAATTTAATAGCTACAAATAGCACTTTGTGATAAAAAAATAACCTAAATGATTAAAGATAGTTATTTTTTTTGTAACAATCTAAAATTTTATTACACAAATTATAACCTGAGATATGTTGGATGTGGAGATTTGGAAACTTGAAACGGATCAGTCGGAAAACTAATATATGTTTCAATTAACATATGTTATATTTACTAATTCTCTATACCGATACCATGCCCATCTATCCGAGGATGCGAGGTTGAGCATTCGCCCAGTATTGCTTACAGTCTTGCCTGTGAGGTATTTACCCATCACTACATACCACATAATGTAGTTTTGCAGGTATTTAGTAGCTACGCCCCTAAATTTGAAATATATCCAATTCGTGAATTCACTGGCCTTTTTCTTAACAGTACTTAGGCTATATATACCTCGCTTTTGTCTATGGTTAGTTACTACTTCTTTATGCTTGATTACATTCCTTCTAACCTTTTTGAATGCTTTTTTATTACTGCTACACATGACTCCATCCTTTGGCATTTTAGCCTTCAAAAATTGCTCTATCTGTTCTGAACTTAGCTTTTTGCCTTCAAATTTTTCAAACAACAAGTTGCCAGCTCTGTCAGTAGCAGCTAATACAGCTACTTTCTTTGGTTTTTGCTTCCTAGCTCGCTTCAGCTCTTCGGCATTTTTGTATATTCTACCTTTTTCGGAATAATCCATCAATAGTTCGTCCATCTCTACTACTCCGAAAAAATTGATATTATCTTCGAAACTTTGTAAAGCTGCTAATATCTTGTGTCGCCAAGCGAAGCTTGTTGGTAGGCTGATGCCCACTTCTTTAGCACAAGCTCTGAGACTTTTGCCTGCTACCATACATCTGATGTAATCGAGCATTTTCTCTTTCTTTTGCAACCTGTAAACAAAAGTACCTGTGGTAACTCTAAACTGTCTGCCGCAATCTTTGCAACGATAGTTTTGCATTCCATTTTGTAAACCATTTTTAATAATGTGATTACTACGACAGTCTGGGCATAGTGGCGGGGCACTAAGTATTTTCAGACCTTGATAATCGACTACATCGGCTTTTAATTTTTTCATTAGAGAATAAAGGTTGTCTAAGAATTTTTTATTCTCTTCCTTACTCATAGCAAGGTATTTACTGGTGTTTTCTACTATTTTTTTCATGTATTAAAATTTTTGTAAAAATATAAAAATTATTTAACATATAAACTTGAAAAACTTAAACATTTATTAGTTTTTCATCTAATTTCTTTTATTCGCTATTATTTAATACAACCTGAATTAGCTTTATAATCGTAATTATCGTATCTCTTAATGATTTTTTTGTAACAATCTAAAATTTTTACCCACAATAAACATTATAGAACCATAAATTCTAACCTAAAATCTAGAGATCGCAATTACAAAAAATAATTTATTGAGGATATTAAAACTTTTTTAGTTTTAATTGTCTTGTGTTATGTATGATATTTAGGATCTCAACACACAAAATTTTGTTTATTTTATTTTTAATTGATTCTTTTGTAATATTAGAATACTATCACCTAATGGCAAAATAAGTTTTTGAAAATTATTCAAAAAAGATTTTTTGTTAACTTTATCTATTAATTCTTTGATAGCTTTTGTTTTTTTATCTGGTTTATTTGACTCTACGTTTTTGTACCAATTAATATTATCAAAGATTATTATGCCATTTTCATTTAATAATTTTAAACATAAATCCAAATATCGTGGATAGTTGATTTTGTCAGCATCCACATATATTAAATCAAATTTTTCATTAATATGTGGCAGTCTTAGTAGAGCATCATCATAAAATATTTTTATTTTACTTTTTACATTAGCTAACTCTATATGTTCATTTATTAAATTTTCATATTCTTTATGCTTTTCTATCGTATAAATAATTGCATTATTACTAGTACTCCTAGCAAAAAGAATTGCTGAAAATCCTGTAAACGTACCAATATCTAATACTTTATTGATGTTTTTGTTTTTAGATAAAATATAAAGAAAAGCAGCTGTATCTGGATGAGTAAGCATCTGTGGGTATGCAGTTTTGACCCATGTATTTCTTATAATTATATAAAAAATAGGGTCATTAGTGATAAAATCATATTGATTTTCGAGTAATAAATAAAAATCCTCATTTATCATAGCTAATCACAAAAAATAATTATAATCAGTCAAAAACATAAAATAAACCTCTAAAATTGCAAGATAGATGTTATAAATTTAACAAAATAACAACTATATTTATATTTTAAATAATTGATTAATCTTGTCATGTGGAAACAAAAATCTATAGGGCAAACGAGCATCTTCACCAGCATAATCTATACCTACACGAGTAGTTGCAATTATTTGATTATCTGGTACTTTAAATCCATAATCTTCGATAATAACATCAGAATTTATTAGACTTTTAGTATTATCATTAGTAGTAATGGACAACATAGCTGTCAATTTACCAGGCCCTACTCCATTAGCATTTATTTTTTTCATTTTTGCTCTATGTTGCATAATTTCTAATCCTTCTAATGGATAAATAGCTCTTACAAGTATTGCGTCAGGAATTCCTTCAATATTAGTAACAATATTAAATAAATGATGTATACCATAACATAAGTAAACATAAGCATGTCCACCTTTCATATACATAGCTTGATTTCTTTTTGTTTTTTTCCCTCCATAAGCATGTGAAGCTTTATCTTTGATTCCATTATATGCTTCAGTTTCTGTGATGATTCCAGAGGTTAGATATCCATCTTTTTTGGTTATTATCACCTTACCTATTAATGATTTAGCTATTTCTATTACATTATTTCTTAAATAAAAATCTGTAGAAAGGGGCATTATTAAAAAAAATTATAGATTAGGTTTGAGATCATATTTTTGATAAAATTTATCAATAACATCTACGGCCTCTTCAGCTGTATCTACCAATGAAAATAAGCATAAATCGCTATCACTAATATATTCATTATATAATACAGTTTCTTTGAGCCAATCTATTAATCCTTTATAATATTCTTTTCCTACTAAAACTATAGGAAAACGCAAAGACTTTTTAGTTTGTATCAATGTTAGAGCTTCAAACATTTCATCACAAGTGCCAAAGCCACCTGGCAAAACAATATATCCTTGAGCATATTTAATAAACATCACTTTTCTACTAAAAAAATGTTTAAATGTTATCAATTTATCTGGATCAATAAATTCATTGTGTTTCTGTTCGTGAGGTAATTCTATATTAAGACCAACAGAAATACCACCAGCGAAATGAGCACCTTTATTTGCAGCTTCCATAATACCTGGTCCACCACCTGTAATGATGCCAAACCCTTTTTTGGTCAAAAGATATGCTATTTCTTCTGCTAATTTATAATGATGAGAGCCTGGTTTTGCCCTTGCAGACCCAAAAATTGTTACACATGGGCCTATGGATGCTAACTTATCAAAACCTTGAACAAATTCTGACAATATTTGAAAAATTTCCCAAGAATCATGTGTTTTTATCTCTTGCCAAGTTTTTGGTTTAAACGCATTTTTTAATATTTCTTCTTCATTTATTTCTTTTTCTCTATACATAAATAGTTTTTTTATTTACAAATATACATAAAAATATTTTTAATACTTAGAATGAAAATTATTTATTGCGAGCCTCTGAAAGCTTTTTTTCAGGAAAACAAATTCAAATATTTATGAAAAAATAAAAAGTTTAGAAGTTAAAAAAAATCTAATCTTTATCTGTAAATTTATTATTGTCTGGTACCAGTATGTTAGAATTCTTATTTAAATATTTATATATAAAAAAATCATACAAACATATTCACTCTAAATGTCACTTTAATAAGAAAAATAACATTTAGAGTGAATATAATTAGGTTATAAAAAATTAAGGAACTATAATTTTTTTAGTAATTATATTATTTTTATTATGTAAGTTTAAAATATAGATACCAGAATTAAAATTAGAGATGTCAACTTTATTAATATTAGAAGGTGATAAATTAAAAGTAATTAAATTTTGTCCTAATATATTTATTACCTCTAGATCAGCATCAGTTTGCAACCCTTTTACAATTATATTTTTAGAATTAGCATCATAATATAGATTTATATTATTATTTTCAGTATTTTCTATACCTTCATATATCACCACATCATCAGCATTACGAGGTAATATTTTCCAATCATCAAAGGAAAAATGAATAATACCTGTAATTACATAATGTGTATTCAGAGTAGGAGTAAATGCATAAATATCATCATCTACGTATAGATTGTTACCACTTTGAGTTATTTGCCACATACCATATCCAGCATCTACATTTGTACAGATTACATTTACTAGTTTGCATAAAACGCCCTCATAAGGTTCTCCTACTTGAGCTATAGTGATTATTTCAGGATCTGGAATAGTAGATGGCCCAAAATTTTCTAATAAAGCCACATTTGTTAGTTCTGTTAAGCTATAATATTCAGATACTGTAGCTGAAATTAAAATACTATCGCCTAAATTAGGATTAATTGTATTACTATATACATACACGCCATTCCATGCACCTTTTCCACTTTGCAGCCAAAATCCATTAGGTGTTACGGCGGTTACTACACCACGAGTTTTTATCGTTTGTCCATTGTATGGACTGTCTCCACTAGCATCAGTAGTGTATTGGATATCATATATGGACACTTCATCTATATCAGTATCTACGGAGATAGTAACATTATCTATTACTAGATGTTCCATAGAAGCATCAGTATTCCTAATGGATAGTATGAACTCTGCATCAGAACTAGTCGTATCAGCTACGATAGTTAGAGTATACATTTCCCAAGAGCTACTATTAATAGATGTATATGCAGTATAGGTCATATATGAAGCGATAGATGCTGTACGTTTAATACCTAGCCTAATATCACCTTTACCTTTAGCATAAAATTCTACTTTATAAGCTGTGCCACTCTCTATTGATACTGCAGTAGTAGTAAATCTTTTATGAGATGTAGTAGCATTGATTAACTGACAAGAATTATTTCCTGCATATGCATTAGTAGTATATTTCACTACATTAGCTACGCCGATATTAGTACCAGTACCACCCCATCCATCAGGGTATGAACCATCTGTCCATGTTTCGAAATTTGACTCAAAAACCTGACCAAACATTGTCAGACTCATCATTAATACAAAAATTGTAAAAACTAATTTTTTCATAGCATTTATTTTTTTTAATTTTAATTATACAAAATTATTAAAAAATTTTAATATATGCAAAAAATTATAAAATATTTTAGACAGGCTATTGCTAAATATAACAAGTTTAATTTTTTCGATGTGTTTTTTAAATTTAAATCGTTTACCTCTTCACATTCAGAATAACATTATAAAAACACAAAAAAACATTCTCTTAGATTTTATTGTTTGATTTTAATGAGCTTCTAGCCAATTATTGCCAAAGCCTATGTCTACCTTTAATGGAATAGATAGCATTATAACATTTTCCATTATTTCTTTTACATTTGTTGTTATTATATCTAACTCTTCTTTTACCACATCTAATACTAGCTCATCGTGCACCTGAATTATTAATTTAGATTTCAGATTATTATCACTTATCAAATCCTGCACCTTTATCATAGCTATCTTGATAATATCAGCAGCAGTACCTTGTATAGGCATATTTATTGCATTTCTCTCAGCATAGCCACGTACTATAGCATTAGCGGCATTGATATCAGGTAGATAACGTCTGCGATGAAATAAAGTTTCTACATAACCATGTTGTTTAGCAAAAGCTATTGTCTTATCCATATATTGCTTTACACTAGGATATTTAGTAAAATAATCATCTATTATTTGCTTAGCTTCTTTTCTACTGATACCGAGCTGCTGCGAAAGTCCAAAAGCAGAGATACCATAAATAATACCGAAATTAATAGCTTTAGCTTTTCTACGATATTCTGGTGTTAAATCTTCTTTGTTCAAATTAAAAATACGCATAGCTGTTGCTGCATGTATATCCATATCGTTGACAAAATCACTTATCATATTTTTGTCTTTGCTCAGTGCAGCCATTAATCTAAGCTCTATCTGATTATAATCTGCAGATACTATATATCCGTCATCTGTAGATGGTATAAAAGCTCTACGCATTTCTCTACCAAGCTCAGTACGCACAGGGATGTTTTGTAAATTTGGATTAGATGAACTAAGCCTACCAGTAGATGTTACAGTTTGATTAAAATTAGCATGTACCCTACCAGTTTTAGGATTTACTAATTTAGGAAAGGCACTTACATAAGTATTCAATAATTTTGTTAATTCCCTATAGTCAAGTATCTTATTGATAATAGGGTGTTGATTTTGATATTTTAGCAATTCCTCTTCAGATGTACTATATTGTTTAGTTTTAGTCAATTTAGGTTTATCTGTGATTTTTAGCTTTTCAAATAAAATTTTGCCTAACTGCTGTGGACTCGAAATATTGAAAACTTCACCAGCGAGCTCATATATATCTTTAGCTAATTTATCTATTTGATTTTGCAAGTCTAATTCAAATTTTTTCAAAAAAACTAAATCTATTTTTACACCATTCAATTCCATTGTAGCTAAAACTGGAATAAGTCTAGATTCGATGTTTAGATAAAGATCATATTGTTGTTTTTCTTTAAGTTCTTTTTCGAATATTTCCCATAATTGCAGAGTTATATCAGCATCTTCACAAGCATAAATGCACAATTGCTTAGTATCTATATCCCAAAGGTTGAAATCTTTTTGCTCATGTATAAGTTCATTAAAAGTAATAGTTTTATAATCCAGGTAGATGTCTGCTAAATAATCCATATTGTGCTTACCTTCTGGATTTAGAATATAATGTGCTACCATAGCATCACGTATTTCTCCTTTTAGATTTATATTATTTTGTTTTAGTATGCTAAGGTCATATTTAAGATTAAAACCACCTTTAGCTATTTTTTTATTTTCGAAAATCGGTTTTAATAAATCTAAGGTAAATTGACAAATATTTTTTTCTTTGCAATAAATAAAAACTGCATTATAAGGAGCTAATGCAAAGCTAATACCAACTACATTTGCCATTAAAGGATCTAAACTTGTGGTTTCTATATCAAAAACAAAAAAATCTTGTTTTTCTAATTTATTTACAAAATTATTAATTTCATCTTTATCAATTAGCAATCTATATCTTTGCTCTTTAGGATTATATTTTGTCAATCTATCGTCATTTTGATAAAGAGGGGTTATAGTATCAGAATCATCGAAAATAGATAACTGTCCATTAGAAATAATAGGATAAATATCAGATAGATTTTTGAAAACCTCAGGAATTCTTTTTTTAATAGTACGAAATTCTAATTCATCACATAAATTAAAAATAGGATCTAAAGGTGGTATTTTCCATTCATAATCTTTTATGTCGAAATCTATATTAATGTGAGGATTGATGGAGGCTAATCTTTTGCTATCTTTGAGTAATTCTACATTTTCGATGATTAATTTTCTATATCTCTCAGGTACTTCTTCTAGATTAGCTAATATATTTTCGACTGAGCCGAATTGAGATATTAATTTGATAGCACCTTTTTCACCTATACCTGGCACTCCAGGTATATTATCAGATGCATCACCCATAATAGCCAGTATATCTATGATTTGCTGTGGATGAGATATATTCCATTTTTCACAAATTTCTTTTACACCTAATATCTCATCGGGTTCATTATTTTTAGCTGGTTTTAGAATAAAAATTTTATCATTTACTAGCTGCCCCATATCCTTGTCACTAGTTACGATGTAAGAATATATACCATGCTTAGCAGCTTTTTGAGAAATAAAACCTATAATATCATCTGCTTCATATCCTGGCATTTCTATTCTTTTGATACCTAAAGCATCGATAAATTTTTTAATATAAGGAATATTTTGAGCTAATTCATCAGGCATCGGTGGCCTTTGTGCTTTGTAAAAGTCAAATTCTTTTTTTCTTAATGTCTCCTCTTCTGTATCAAAAGCTATAGCTAAATATCGTGGTGTATATTTTAATAAAATATCTAATAACATATTAGTAAACCCATAAACAGCACTCGTATTTAATCCATAACTTGTGCGCATAGGTCTACGTATCAGAGCGTAATAGTAACGAAAAGCCATAGCCATCGCATCTACTATCACTAAAGCATTATGATTGTATAGTAAATTATTTCCGCCTATTTTATTCATCTTATTATTTTTTCAAAGTTAAAAAATATAAATTTATTCTTTATACTTATTTATAAATATCATGTTAAATACATATTTATATTCAATTTAATTATTTTTATTTTGTCAAATATACTTCTCAATGATCTAATGGAGCTGACTGAGTAAACCATTTATGATTATATCAAAGTTATTAATATTTTTTTTAAGCAAGACATATCTAGTTTATCATTTAAAAATCTAAAGTTTAGACTATTATTTTATATTAACTAAATAGAAAAATTAATAAATCATTTGATTTCTAAAAATATAGTATGACATTGATAGGCTCGGTATTATATTTGACAAATCATTTTTTATAAGTCTTCATTGTTTTTTATAATGGATGATATCATAGAATTAATCAAAAAACAAGGATTTGTAAGTATTCCTTTTGGTAAGCTCAATTTGGTCTATAATGAGGCTAAAGTGCATTATGACTCTATGCTCATTTATCCGCCATACTATTCTATTGATTTTATTGCAAATGAAAAATTAGATACTTCTGATTTTATTAGTCCTAAATATAATGAATGGGGATCATTTGTAAATATAGATAATAAAATTCAATATATTCCTGATGCAGAAATAATAGAAAAACTAAATGCTCCTTTTTATGGATTACAGCCTGTCCCCATAAAAATTCATAAATCTCTAAAAACAGAAACTGATAATTCTATAAAAGACAAAAATAAAGATACTACTCTAGACAGCAAAGCTAATCTTAAAAAAGTCAAACAGAAAAAAAATTTAGAAAAAGCCCCTAAAGAAAAAAAGGAAAAGCTCAAAAAACAAGAAAAAATTTCTTCACCAACAAAAGAAAAAGTTAAAAAAGAGAAGACTTCTAAAACTAAAAAAATCAAGGTAGAGGATAAGCAAGCCTTTCTATCAGAAAATCCTATTATTGAGTTAGCTGAGAACACAAAGAAAAAAAGTAAACATAAAACACTCATTGTTTTTATTGTATTTATTTTAATACTTGTAGCTGGTGGAGTATATTATTATGAAAATTATATAAATATCTCTAATGAGAATTTTTTACCTTTAAATGATAAATTAAATTACAAAGAATTAGCGATAGTAGTAGAAAAAAAGCTCTATCAAATGCCTCAATTTGATACAATGAGGTATTATTTAATTATTGCTAGTAAACCTACTATAAATTCTGCTAAGAAGGAAAGTGCACGTTACAGTTCTCTTGGGTTTTCACCAATAATTTTATATGATAGTATTATAAAAAGATATAGAGTGGCCGTAGATTCTTTCAGCTCTCGAGACACTGTATTGATGAATACTAAATTAGAAGAAATAAGAACAAAATACAAAAAAGATGCGTGGATACTAAAAAAACGTATTGGCAATGGCTAGGAAAAAGCTACAACGCTTCGAAGAGATTCAAACTTTTCCATTTTATTTCGAGACTGGATATTTCACATTACAGCAGCACCCATTTCCACTCAAAGGTAAATGGCGAAATGATTTTTTCGGCAATGATAATCCACTAATAGTAGAACTAGCCTGTGGCAAAGCTGAATATACTGTGGAGATGGCTCAGCGTTTTACTAATAAAAATTTTATAGCTATTGATATTAAAAGCGATAGAATGTGGGTAGGTGCTAACAAAGCCAATAATCTTGGATTAAAAAATGTTGCTTTTTTACGTGTTCCTATTGGATTAATAGAACATTGCTTTGACAAAAATGAAATTGATGAAATATGGATTACTTTTCCTGATCCACAACCACGAAGTCGTGTAAGTAAACGACTTACTTCTCCACGTTTTATTAATAGATATTTGAAAATCTTGAAACCTCAAGGACTTATTCATTTGAAAACTGATGATGACGAGCTTTTTAATTATACTCTGGAAATTTTGAAAAGTTTTAATTTCAAACTTTTAGAATGTAATTATGATATTTACAAAGAAAGGGGCGATGATATAATAACTCAAGTACAAACATTTTATGAAAAAATCTGGCTGTCTCAGGGAAAGACAATAAAATATTTAGCCTTCCAAATTTAATAAATTTAAATTATGGGTGATGACTTGAGTAACTTGTATATGAAAGTATGGGAATTGACAGCTCAAGTGCCATATGGGAGGGTAACTACTTATGGTGCTATAGCTAATGCTATAGGTAGCAAAAGTTCAGCTCGTTTTGTAGGTATAGCACTTGCTCGTTGCTATTTAGCTCCTTTTTATGTGCCCGCTCATCGTGTGGTAAATCGTAATGGCCTTCTCACTGGTCGTCATCATTTTCCTGGTAATCAAATGCAAGAACTTCTAGAAAACGAAGGAATTATAGTTATTGATAATCAAGTAAAAAAATTTAAAGAACTATTTTGGCAGGATTGGGAAGAGAAACAATGTGAATAAGAGATAGATACATAAAGTGAAAAGTTTAAAATTGTTGTGAACTATTTTAAAATAAGTTATTCTTTTATCCTTGCTCGTTTTAGAGCGTATCATTTCATAAAGAGGTAACAATTTTAGCAGAGAATTAATTTTAAAGTTAGTTTATTAATACAAAAAATTATTTGAGATAGGCTTTCAGATAAAAAAGTTTTTTTAAACATTTTGTATAAAAAAGAATACCTGTACAATAATTAGTAAGCTCTAGCAATACCGCATTGGGAAATGATTTGTCATAAAACAAGCAAGCCGTGTTGGGTAGAAGGGTTTACACTGTTTGAGCAAGCTAAAGCTTGCGAGTTTGTAAACCCCAAAGGGTGGTCGCGTAGTTTTATCAAATCATTTCCCCCGCGGAGACTTTTCTTTTGTTACTTTTCTTTGTGTGGTTGACAAAGAAAAGTAAATTAAATAAAATTTATTCAAAATTAATTTACATTTTTAAAAAATATATCTACTAATAGCACATTCACGAAATAATTTGGTTATTACTTAAACGCCTAATTCAAAAATTTATTTTCTCAATCCCTATTACTCTTTATTTTTTGCAAACCACTTTCTCCACTGCGACCATTCTAATATTTTTAATAATCTGATAATAATCCATGCATGCATTTTATTATAATATAATTTAAGAAATTGATTAAAATTATCATTCATCATTTTTATAGCTTTTGGATTGTGATTTTTGCCACCATAATGTAAAACTCTGCCATCAGGTACAAATACTACTTCATAGCCAGCTTGCCTAGCTAGCCAGCACCATTCCATGTCCTCGAAATACATCCAAAAGGTTTCTGGTAATAATTGATTTGGAAAAATATCTAATAATTTTCTAGGAAACATAAAAAAAGCTCCCCATATATAGTCTGGATATGCTATAATATCATAGTCAAAAAAATATCCGTATAATGTTTTTTTAAAATTGCTTTTGGGGAAAAACTTTTGCAACCTTAAAAGTTCTATCAGAGTTTTTGAAATACTAGGAAAATGGTAACAATTGTTTTGTGGAGAGCCATCTTCATTTTCTAGTCTGCACGTTACAATACCAACATTTGGATGTGTGTTTAAAAAATCATAAGTGATAGAAATAGCATCATTAAGCAATTTAGTATCAGAGTTTAGAAGTAATATAGTATCACCTTTAGCCACTTTTATACCATCATTACATCCACCTGCGAAGCCACGATTTTCAGTATTTTTTACTAATTTTATTTTAGGAAATAATTCCAAAAAATTATCTGGTTCATCCATAGTAGATGCATTATCTACTATGATAATTTCAAAATCTACATTTTTTGTATATTCATAAATAGATTCAATACATTGACAAGTAAGATCAAAAGTATTGTAATTGAGTATTATGATGGAAATCATGGTTTTATTTTTTATTTACAAATATTTCTTTATAAGCTTCTCTAAAACTGCGATATGTAGCTCCTAGCCATAGAGCGTTGTATAGCCTAAATAAAAATAAATCGGGCAATTTAATTTTTTCACCGTAGATTACTAAAAAATGCAAAAAATTATACACTGGTGGAAAACTACAAAAGTTTTTTTTAAGTTTTAATAATTTAACATTCCAATTATCAGAAGCTTTTATAGGAGTATTGGTATACCATGTAGGATGATTTTGTCCTTCAGGATGGAGTTTGCAAACTACAACAGCACTACGTATGCCAGTGCTTTGACGTCTAAGCCATGTATCTAATGTGAGCTTATCTAGTTCATTATGATAACAGATATTTTTTTCGTCAAAAAGTAGTTTTACATTTTTTTGTGATGCTCTATAAAAAAATTCTGCATCCTCACAACCTGCATAATCAAAGTTTTCATCAAATTTTCCTACTTCATCAAATGTTTCCCTTTTCATTGATATAGAAAAACCAGCCAAAGAATTTACTTCATATAATCCATCATTATTAAAATGGATAAATTCGTTAATTTCATTAATATACTCTTTTTTAATCATATATCTACCAAATGAAGTTTTCTTGGCTATTTCTTTTACTTTTTTTGAATATAAAAGTTTACTCCCTATGCTTATATTTTCCAATTTATTATGCCAGTAGATTAATC